>Ga0187880_1002009_pt1 | contig 15974 bp, 13 predicted proteins | sample June2016WEW_19_4_FD_132998 | JGI IMG/M metagenome (GOLD analysis project Ga0187880, IMG submission 132998) | Peatland microbial communities from SPRUCE experiment site at the Marcell Experimental Forest, Minnesota, USA - June2016WEW_19_40 | ecosystem: Environmental > Terrestrial > Soil >...
CTGGTTCGCCAAAATCGCGCCATGGCGCTGCACTCGGGGTGGATTTTTGAGTGGGGCAGCGTCCCCTTGAACCGGGTTGCAGCGGCAAGAGCTTTTTCGCTGAGGGGCGCACATCCGTTCTATCTGCTGCTGGTGATTATTGCCATCGCTGCATTGGTTGCATTGCTGCAACGTCAACCGGGGGCAGCCATCCTGCTGTTGGGAGCCGCCTACCAGGGGGTGCGGCACCTTCGACTAGAGGCGCTAACTGGGTGTGTAGTCGTGGTGGTGGGAGGGGCGATCCTATTTTCGGCAATGCCTCAGATTGGCTCGCGTATTCACAATGCACGAATACGTTCGATCCTGGCCACGTCCGCGGTTGCATTGTTTGCGCTGCTGGCCTTCACCGGCTCCGCCGCGCTGGTAAAGATCAATCAAGAATCCCGTTCGACATTCGGCACAGGATTGAGCTGGTGGTTCCCGCAACGCGCAGCCGAGTTCATCGAACGCCAGGACCTGCCGGGGGAGATGTTTAACAGCTATGTCCAAGGCGGTTACCTCGCCTGGAGACTCGGCCCTAAACGTCGCGTCTATATCGATAGCCGGGCCATCCCGTTTGGGCCCGAAGCCTTCCTGCATCTATCGGACCTGCTGCAAGCGTCACCGGATTCCGCCCTGTGGCAACAGGAAGCCGACCGCTACAACATCAACACCATCATTCTTCCCCTCGATCGCTTTCAAAGCGAGTTGGAGGTGCTGAGGAACTTCTGCAACAGCACCGGCTGGCGGCCGGTTTATCTAGACGAGGCCGCCGGGGTCTTTGTGCGCCGCAAGCCGGAAACCGAAGATCTGATCAGACGCTCACAAGTGGATTGTGCAACCGTATCTCTGCCCGCCGGACCACTGCTCTCTTCTTCGGCCGGGCGCTTCAATCAATGGGCCGACGCAGCCAGTGTTCTGGCCGCGCTGGGCCGCAATGCTGAGGCGCTGGCGGCGGCGGACCAAGCGCGCCTGATTTTTCCCAACAGCAGCTTCGTGCCCTGGCTGCGGGGCAACGTTTTTTATGCTATGGGCCTGCCCTCCGAGGCGGAGCGGGAGTATGTCGCAGCCGTCTCGGTTGAACCTAACGTGCCTCTCTTCTGGTTCTCGCTCGCCAATGTGTACAAGCACGAGGGGCGATTCTCCGAGACCATCCATGCCCAGAGACAAGCCATCCAGCTGTCGACAATGCCGCAGCCATTGCAGCTGGCCAAGCTGGCGCAACTCTATCTGGAGATGCAGCAACCCAGGGCTGCCTTGGAGACATTCGATGAGGCGGTGCGCAGCGCTCCTCCTGACATCCTCGCCGCAACCGGAGGGCGCAGCTTCAAGTTCCAAGTGGACCAGGGACGTGCGGCCGCTTGCAGGTCACTCGGCGACATGAAGCGAGCCGCGTCCTTTGACGACGAGGCGGTCCAGGACCTTGTTCCGCGAAGGTAGGGATTTACCATCTTCGTGTACTATTAGCAATCACATAGATGTTACTTTCGTTTAGGAAATTCCTATTTTCCCATTTCAGAATTGCCGTCACTAGTCCTATAGTGACATTGGAGCACACCACTTTAGGCCGATATCGGAGATTTTTCTGACCAATCCCCCTGGCAGAAGGCAAAACAAATGGCCGCAGGGGAACCTAGAGAAATGATGCGGAAGGCGGATCAATATGCGCTCTCCAGCACGGCAACTAGGTCGCGTATCCGGGGCCCCGACGAACGCCGCTTTTGCGCTTATTGGGGTGGTTGAGGACGGCACAAGCTTTCATGCATCCTTTCAAGCTTTCATGCATCCTTTAAAGGACGGCTCTGCCCGGAAGCAGATTTTTTGGGGATCTTTCCTTAACATTAACATTGCGGTGGGCCAAGGCGGCACCATCGCGGCGCCCAACGTCCCTTCTGCGGCTGCTTTTTCCCTTGACACGCCGCCAGAAGTTGATAGAATTTGTCCGCGAGGTATCTCTGCAAGGGGAAGACTCGTTCCGACTAGCAAGTTTAGACACTTGAAGAAAGCGGACGAAGGACAAGCTTAAGGACAAGCTCTGGTGCTGGCCGCCTAGGCGCTCGTTGTTCTGATGCCGATGGCCGATCGTGGTGTCGATGTCGGGTACCTCTGCTCTGAGAAGCAGCAGACGCAGAAAGCGGCTGACGCAAGGCGCCCTCCAGAGTTTTACGATTAGCGATAATTAGACTTCACTCCCTACGGAGCGTCTCCGATCCATCCTCCGGCCCTGGCCGAATGAGTAGAACGGGTGGCTGCGGAACGGTTTTCAATATGGGAGGGGCCCCTGGGGCGGATTTTTATCCGCAAGCGATGGATTCAAGCCGATGGATGAAGGAGGGTCCTGACAAAATGTCAAAAGCAAAAGCAAATGATTCCGGTCAAACCCTGGTAGAGATCGCAATCTCATTGGCGATTTTCTTGCTACTCGTAGTGGGAACCGTGGACTTTGGATATCTGCTCGGTACCAAGGTGACCCTCCAGAATGCAGTGCGGCAAGGGGGGCGATATGCCATCACCGGGCAATGCATAACCGGCAGTAGCGGTGCGTGCTCCCAAACGAGATACAACTCAATCGTGCAAATCGTCGAAAATACCTCACTCGGCGTGGTGAAGAGTTCCGAGATCGTCCTAACCTGTACGGATCAAGGCGGAGGCTGCCCCGGCGGACTCAACGGAGCTGGTGGGCCCGGTGACATCGTGACCATCACGGTAAGCCACCCCTATCATTTTATGACGGGGCTTATCGGGGCGTTCTTTCCGGGCAAGTCGTGCACGTTAACGGTTAGTTCGAGTTTCAAAAATGAAATCTTTCCACCCAGCGAAAGTTAGGGGGGCGTATGAAGACAAGGATAAATAGGGAAGAGTCGGGTCAGGCGTTGGTGGAGTTAGCGCTCGCGGTCGTCGTTCTGTGTGTCTTCGTCTCTGGAATCGTTGATTTCGGGCGGGCCATCTATGACCTTCAGGTAATGAAAAACCTCGTCGGGGAGGGTTCCGCGCTGGCTTCGCGCGGAGGCGGTGTTGCGGCGACAGTGCAAAGCGTGACTAACTATGCGGGATCGGACATCAACCTAAGCACCAAGGGATGCGTCATTGTCACCCAAGTTACCAACCAGGGAAGCGGTGCTTACCAGATCACAGACCAGGCGTATCAGTGTGCGATCACAGCTAGCAGTAAAGTGGGCTGCCTCTCAGGACAAGGAGGCTGCAAAAGCTCGAATGCGGTTCTGCCCCCAGCGGCAGTTACGGCACTGCTGACGGAAGGCACGGGGTCTGCCATTTATGTGACCGAAATCTACTACGCCTACAATACCGTCACGCCTATAGCGGCTCTGTTACGAACGACCATGCCATCTCAGTTCTACAGCGTGGCTTATTACTAAGGAAGGGGTGTGCGTATGCGCAATACCAGCATTGGAAAGGGCGACCGAGGGCAAACCCTTGTAGTTTTCGCTCTGGTTCTGCCCATCCTTATACTGTTCGCTGGGTTGGCCCTTGACGTGGGACATCTTTATGTCATCAAGGCCCAGCTATCGACGTCGGTGGATGCCGCATGCCTCACGGGCATGAAAAACTTGACATTAGGGCAGACGACTGCTGGGCAACTGGCCGCCAATATGTTTCAGGCCAATTTCGGGCCTAATCCGCCTGTCCCAACCATCACGTTTCCAAGCGATGCCTACGGCGACCAGCAGGTCAAGGTAACGGCCACGGCTAACGTGAACACTCTTTTCATGCGGTATCTCGCGCAATGGGCCACTGTGCCGGTGAGCGACACCGCGGTGGCAACCCGGGGCAAGCTGGTCATGTCCATCGTGTTAGACCGATCGGGCTCAATGGGCCCGGATGGTGGAGAAACGGCACTAAAAACCGCCGTTCCAATCTTCGTTGATAGCTTCGATAATACGACCGGCGGCGACAAGATTGCGATGATTACCTTCTCTTCCAATGCGACGGTGGACGCCGCAATGAATAACCCCTTCAACCCAGCGATTGATAATGCGGTCGCAAACATGACCGCCAACGGCGGCACATTCGGCACGGGAGCGGGGACCCAGCCAATCCTAAGTACTACCATAGGGGCGCCACTCTCGCTCGCCCAATTACAAAACGACAGTGTTACCATCAACCCGGGGCAAAACGTAGTCAAAGTTGTAGTGTATTTCACCGACGGCTTGATGAACACCGTTCAGGACAAGATTTATTGCAAGGGTCCGACCGGTAATCCTACGGATACAACGCTTATCAATTATGGAGGGTGTGACGCCACAGGATCGTGTGATCCGCAGGTCGCCTTCATGGATCCTACCCAAGCAAACAATGTCTGGTCCTGGTTCTATCCAGGAACAGGCGGCAGCACGTACTTCACTTACGACGGCGCAGGTGACAGGTGCACGGACATTAGCAACCACTATGTAACGAAGTTCACCCCTCAGCAGCCGGGGAATTGTGAGGATGGTCTCGCGCCGCCATGTCAATTCTCACGGGCGAATGTCACCTATGAAGCCAAGTACCGCGCCATTCAAACTGCCATTGCTTTGCGTACCGAAAGCCCTGTTCCCACGTATATCTTTACTATCCTGTTGGGCACCGACGCTGAAGCTACAGACCTCCTGGAGCAACTTGCAAATGACCCTCGTTCTCTAAGTTACATTCCAAGCCAGGTACAAGGGGAGTTTTTTGCGATATCAAGCTGTACGGGTAGTGTCAATCTCGCGAACTGCAAGACTGAACTAAACACCGCCTTCGAAACCATTGCTACCAAGGTCCGTTTGCGGCTGACGCAGTAGCGTCGCCATCGGCGGTGCAAACCAGAGGGGACGGACGGTGGACGTCCCCTGAAGTATCTCGCCAGTACCCGATCCAGATACACCAAGCTGTTAAACTGCTTAAATTGTGCCGCCTCGCCAGTAGAAATCTCAATTGACGACACCATCCTGACGTACGACGCCATACAAGAATGTCGTAGCGATGGCAGCCAGAGCAGAATTTTGCGCAAAACAACCAGGGAGAGTGAATGAAAACGCCAATGACTTTAGCGATGGCGGCGGCACTTCTGGCCATAACGGTCGTGGACCACAGCGCTGCCGCTTCAGGCAAGAGTGGCGCCAAGCAACAGCAGATCGCCCACGGCGAGTATTTGGTGAAGGCCATCGGCCAGTGCGGCGATTGCCATACTCCAATGAACGAGAAGGGCGAGTTCGTCCCCGGCAAGTGGCTGCAAGGCAAGAAGCTGGATTTCGCGGCGATCGTGCCAATGCCAGTCTGGGCCGACACCTCGCCCAACATCGCCGGGCTGCCCGGCTGGGACCACGAGAAGGCGGTCCAGTTTTTCATGACCGGGCTGGCGCCCAACGGACAGCCGGCGCGTCCACCCATGCCGATGTACAAGATGAATCGCGCCGACGCCGAGGCCGTGGTGGCTTATCTGCAGTCGTTGAAATAGCCGGGCGGACGTTCGCCTGTGCCGCCCCTAAAGGGGCTCGGAAAATCAAATCACCGGTTACCCACAGCTTCCGCTGTGGGCTAATTAGTTTCGTCCCGCGGTGCGGGACTCGCAGCTTCTCCCGCTAGCGCAGTAATCCCCCCAGAGCCGCAACAATCCCGCAGCAGCGCAACAATCCCTCCAGCAGCGCAATAATCCCCCAGCAGTGTAGTAATCCCCCAGCAGCGCAATAGTCTCCAGCAGCGCAATAAAACGGGGCGCTCATCGCGCCCCGCTAACTGACAACTAACTACTGACTACTGGCTACTGCTTTTCAGTCGTGCACGCCGTCCATGAATGCCCGCAGCTTGCGCGAGCGGGATGGGTGACGCAGCTTGCGCAGCGCCTTGGCCTCGATTTGGCGGATGCGTTCGCGGGTGACTGCGAACGACTGGCCCACTTCTTCCAGCGTGTGCTCGGAGCCGTCCTCCAGGCCGAAGCGCATCTTGATCACCTTCTCCTCGCGGGGCGTGAGGGTGCGCAGCACCTGCGCCGTCTGCTCCTTGAGGTTGACGTTGATCACCGCTTCCGCCGGCGAAACCACGGCGCGATCTTCGATGAAGTCGCCGAGGTGCGAATCTTCCTCTTCGCCGATGGGCGTCTCCAGCGAGATCGGTTCCTGGGCGATCTTGAGCACCTTGCGCACCTTGGCCACCGGGATGTCCATGCGCTTGGCGATCTCTTCCGAGGTCGGCTCGCGGCCGAGTTCCTGCACCAGTTGCCGCGAAGTGCGGATCAGCTTGTTGATGGTCTCGATCATGTGCACCGGAATGCGGATGGTGCGCGCCTGGTCGGCGATGGCGCGGGTGATGGCCTGGCGGATCCACCACGTCGCGTAGGTCGAGAACTTGTAGCCGCGGCGGTACTCGAACTTGTCCACCGCCTTCATCAGGCCGATGTTGCCCTCCTGAATCAGGTCGAGAAATTGCAGGCCGCGATTGGTGTACTTCTTGGCGATGGAGACCACCAGCCGCAGGTTGGCTTCAATCAGCTCGCGCTTGGCGTATTCGGCATCCACGTCGCCCTGCACGATTTCGCGCTGGGTGCGCTTCAGCTCGGCGAAGTTGGCGCCGGCATCGTGCTCCATGCGCTCCAGGTCGGCGCGAATCTGCCGCACCTGCTTGCGCAGTTCTTTGCGGGCCTCCTCGGCGCGCGTCTGCTCGGCGCGCTTCTCAAAGTTCACCGCCTGCTTGTCGAGGCCGCGCATGCTGTCGACGGTCTTGTTGACGCGGTCGATCAGGCGCTTGCGTTCGCTGTTGGTGAAGCCCAGCCGGCGAATGACCTGCGATAGCGCAACTTGCTCGCGTCCCAACGCCCAACGGTAGCGGCGATGCTCCTTCGGCCGTTTCTTCTGCGGAATGCCGTCCAGCCGTTCGATCAACTGCATCGACTTCTTGTAGTGCTTGGCGAGATCGTCGATCCGGCCGGTGATGTCCTTCAGGCGATTTTGGACCACTTCCTCGGTGATCTCCTCTTCGTCGAAGAGCACGATCTCCTTGACCGAGCGCACGCCGCGCTTCAAGTCCTCGCCGATGGCCACGATTTCGCGAATCACGATGGCCGAGCGCGACAGGGCTTTCAGCACCCGCAACTGCCCGCGCTCGATGCGCTTGGCGATCTCGACTTCGCCCTCGCGGGTGAGCAGCGGGACCGTGCCCATCTCGCGTAGGTACATGCGCACCGGATCATTGGTTTTTTCCAGCGCGCCGGGAGTCAGGTCGAGCTCCACGTCCTCGCCCGCTTCCAGTTCGGGATCGAATTTCTTGTCGAGCGAGCCGGGGATCTTGGGGCTTTCGAGGACGTCAATGCCTTGCGTGCCGATGGTGGTCAGCAGGTCCTCAAGGTCATCGGGCGAATGCAGGTCGTGCGGGATCAGGTCGTTGACCTCGTTGTACGTGAGGTAACCTTTTTCTTTTCCTGCATCGATCAGTTTCTTGATGTCGTCGAACTTATCTTCAAGAGCCAAAGCGGATTGTCCTCTAATAGATGGCGCCAGTTGAGGGGCACGCTGCTTCCATGTACACCAAGGCGGGAGCGGTACGGCAGTACAGACATGCGTGTAAACTTATAGATTTTATCATAAGCCGAATCACCCGCCAAGACTTATTTTGCAAAATCACAGAGTGCCAGCAACCAATTCGGGTATCGGCTGACACATCCTGAGAATTAGATGTTGACCGCGCGGCGTTCGCTTCATCCTTTTGCGTCAGTTAGTTACCCAACGGACTTGGTCTGTCATCCTGAGCGGATTCGGGGATATGCTTTTCTGTCTGTCATCCTGAGCGACCCCGAACGCAGTGAGGGGGAGTCGAAGGATCCCTATACCTGCGAGAAAGCAAAGTCGCCGCCGCGCGGCACAACAACCAACTGGGACTTGGCGACCATAGGGTTCCTTCGACTCCTCGCTGCGCTCGTCGCTCAGGATGACACCCCAAAAAGGTTTCTCATTCCTATGCGTGGGCCGAAGCGCCATGCGGATGGGACGCGATTCCCTTGAAACTAACCACCGGGCGCGCCCGTATATACTCCTATCGACTCATAACGAGGTAACTCTTCCTATGTTCTCCGGGATGCGGACGAATTTCGCCTTGTTCCTCTTTGTCTTCTTTTTTCTTGTCTTCGGCCTGGGTTTGGGCATGGCGGCGGCGCAAGCGGCGCCTGCGGCCGGCAGCAACGCCGCCAACGAAATGCCCTCGGTGACGACGGTGCCTCCCGAAGCCCAGCCTTCTGCCAACTTCAGCGCGGAAGCCGCCACCGACGCCTACATGGCGCGCATACCGGCCAGCGCGCGCACCCGCAGCGACGCCTACTTCGAGGGCGGCTATTGGCTCATTCTATGGGACTTCTTATATGGGGTGGTGATCGCGCTGTTGTTGCTGAACCTTCGCTGGTCGGCGCGAATGCGCGATTTGGCGGAGCGCATCACCCGCTTCAAGCCGCTGCAGACCTTTATCTATTGGGTTGAGTATTCGCTGATCACGTTTGTTCTGGGCGCGCCCCTGGCGATCTATGAGGGCTACACGCGCGAGCGGCAATACGGCCTGGCCACCCAGACCTTCGGCCCGTGGGCGTGGGACCAGACCAAAGGCCTGATGATCGGCATCGTGCTGGGCGGAATCCTGGTCGTGTTGCTGTTCGGCATCGTGCGCCGCCTGCCGCGCACCTGGTGGATTTGGGGAGCGATCGTGACCTCGGTCTTCCTGGCCTTCTTTGCGATGATCGTCCCGGTCTTCATCATGCCCATCTTCAACAAGGTCTCGCGCCTCGACGATCCCAAAGTGACGGCGCCCATCCTAAGCCTGGCGCGGGCGAATGGAATCCCCGCGAAGGACGTCTGGGAGATGGACGCCTCCAAGCAGACCACGCGCATGAGCGCCAACGTCAGCGGCTTCGGCAATACCCTGCGCGTCACCTTGAATGACAACCTGCTGCGCCGGGGGTCGCCGGAAGAGATCCAGGCGGTAATGGGACACGAGATGGGGCACTACGTCCTCAACCATATTCCCAAAGACCTGCTATTTTTCTCGGTCGTGATTGTGATCAGTTTTGCGTTTTTGAACTGGTCGCTGCAGTGGTCGCTGCATCGCTGGGGAGAGAGGTGGCAAATCCGCGGTATCGGCGACACGGCCGTGCTGCCGCTGGTCATTCTGCTGATCTCCATCATAGGATTCGTCGCCACGCCGCTGCTCAACACGCACACGCGGACTACCGAGCACGAAGCCGACATGTTTGGCCTGAACGCCAGCCGCCAGCCCGACGGTTTCGCGCAGGCCGCGATTCACTTGGGCGAGTATCGCAAGATGCATCCCGGGCCGGTGGAGGAGTACATCTTCTTCGACCATCCCAGCGGCTACAACCGCATCCATGACGCGATGACCTGGAAGAAGGAGAATCTGCAACTGTTCGCTCCCCAGGCGTGCCAACAGTCTGGTAGCAGCGGCGGAACGGTGCCCTAGGGTCAATCATCAGCCCGAAGGGCGTCATCATCGTAGCCCAGGACGTAAGTCCTGGGTAAGCGTTGTAATAAGTGAGTCGCTTCAGGGACGGCACATCATCTCCGCCCGGCTAACCGACGATGAAATCAGCAGCGTGGCCGCGCTGCCCAACAGCAATCCGAAAACAAATCGGATTGCCAGCCAGTTGCTGTGCAGGCCAGCCAATTCCGTCATCGCGTCGAGAAGATTGATGGCAGCCGCGGCGATGAACAGGCGCAACGCGATCCGGCGCGAGGTGCGAAACAGCAGTCCCACGGCCGCTCCCAGATAGATTCCCAAACAGCGCGAGCAGACAGCCACGCTGCCGCCGAAAATCCAGAAAGAGCGCTCCGGACGCTGGTGGCAGACGATGGCGAAGCCCCGCTCTAGAGCCAGCCCCATCGCCAGGAAACCGTGCGTCAAGAAATAAGGAGCAGCAATGACGGCGGCCACGAACGTCAGCGGGACAAGGGTCCACCAGGTCCAGCGGAAAGTGGCACTGGCCATCACCCCAGTATCCCCATCCTCTTGCCGACGCGCTTCAGGATGTCCAGCGCCTGGTCGAGCTCGTCGCGCGTGTGGGTCGCGGTCATGATGGTGCGGATGCGCGCCTTGCCCTCGGGCACCGTGGGGAACGCAATGCCCGTGCCCATCACGCCCTCTTTGAACAGCTCGCGCGAGAAGTCCATGGTGAGGCGGCCTTCGCCCACGATGATGGGCGTGATCGGCGTCTCGCTGGCCGGCGTGTTCACTCCGCCGATGTTGAAGCCGAGCGCGCCCAGCTCCTTCTTCCAGTAGCGCGTGTTTTCCCAGAGTTGGTCGATGCGCTCGGGCTCCTGCTCCAGCACGTCGAACGCCGCAATGCAGGTGGCCGCCACCGATGGCGGATGCGAGGTGGAGAACAGGAACGGACGCCCGCGATGGTAGAGGAACTCGATGAGATCGCGCGTGCCGCAAACATAGCCGCCCAGCGCGCCGATGGCTTTCGACAGCGTGCCCACCTGCACGTCCACGCGGCCGTGAAGTTGGAAGTGATCGACGCTGCCGCGCCCGTTGCGGCCCAGCACGCCGGAAGCATGGGCGTCGTCCACCATCATGATGGCGCCGTATTTTTCGGCCAGCTCGGTCAGTTGCGGCAGCACGCCAATGTCGCCGTCCATGGAGAAAACGCCGTCGGTGATGACCAGCTTGCGGCCGGGCTCGTTCTTGATCTCGTGCAGCAACTCTTCGGCGTGGGCGGCGTCCTTGTGGCGGAAGACCTTGATCTTGGCACGGGAGAGGCGCGCGCCGTCGATGATGCTGGCGTGGTTCAGCTCATCCGAGATGATGAAATCCTCTTTGCCCAGCAGCGCCGAAACCGTGCCCGCGTTCGCGGTGAAGCCCGACTGAAAGACCACGCAGGCTTCGACGTTCTTGAAGCGCGCGATCCTCTCTTCCAGTTCCATGTGGATCTTCATGGTGCCGGCGATGGTGCGCACCGCGCCTGAGCCGACGCCGTACTTCTTGGTGGCTTCGAGGGCGGCTTCGCGCAGTTTGGGATGGGTCGTCAGCCCGAGATAGTTATTGGACGCCAGGTTGATGACCTTCTTGCCGTCGAAGGTGCACACCGGCGCCTGCTCGTCGTCGAGCACGCGCAGCTTGAAGTAGGTGCCCTTCTGCTTCAGTTCGTTGAGTTGGTCGGTGAGGTAGGACAGCGGATTGGTGCGGGTGGTCGTGGTTGCCATGAAGGTCTCCGGGTGCGAAGAGATATTCTATCCCGCCGCGCGGGGGCGGTTTGCAGACCAGCCATACTTCGGAGCGGAGGCTGCTCCGCGCCGCAGTGCACCCCCGGTCCGGCGCCGCGGTAATGGATCGGTCCGTTTTCCACACGGTCAGCGGAAATGTCCGAAGATCACGAAGCAGAGGAACGCGATTAGCCAAACCCAAATAAAGATTCCTGCACAGCGAATGTAAGTGGGGTACGAATCTTTGAGCACGAAGTTGGGAAATGGGTACGCCTGGATGAACTTGCTTTTCTCGTAATTCCTCCGGCCCATTGCCACCATCTTGCCGGTCCTGAAAATGCAAAACCAACCCGCGATCGCGACCGCGATCGCGACAGCGATGTTCGTTGCGACTATCCAAGCAATACCGAATGGCGTAATCATCCCAGTGCTTTCAGGATAAGGCCTTTGTCAATCCGCTTGGAAGCGGATTCCGCCGTTGGCAGCAGGGCGCGCAGACCGACCACTACCGGCACGCCGCGAATTGCCTCCGCCGTGTGCCATGTGATAACTTCCGCTCGTCCCCTGCTGTCGAACTTTCACCCTGGCAAGCGCAAACCCAACGCTTGCTGGAAAGCCCCGCCGGGAGGAAAACGGCATGATTTCTATCGTTATTCTTATCGTCCTGCTGGCCGTCATCGCATTCACGCTGATCGGCATTTACAACAGCCTGGTGCAGTTGCGGGTCCGCGCCGACAACGCCTGGGCCGATATTGACGTGCAACTGAAGCGCCGCTACGACCTTATCCCCAACCTGGTCGAAACCGTGAAGGGCTATGCCGCCCACGAAAAGGGCACCTTCGAGAACGTCGCCAAGTTTCGCAGCGTGGCCATGGCTGCCAGCACTCCGGCGGAGAAGAGCGAGGCCGAGGGACAGCTCACCTACGCGTTGCGCGGGCTGCTCGCGGTGGCCGAGGCCTATCCGCAATTGCGCGCCTCGGAGCAGTTCCAGTCGCTGCAAGGTTCGCTGAGCGGACTGGAAGATGCGATTCAGAATGCGCGCCGTTATTACAACGCCGTGGTGCGCGATCTGAACACCAAGATCCAGACCTTCCCCACGAATATCGTGGCCGGCATGTTCCACATCCAGCAGAAGCAGTTCTTCGACATCACCGAACCGGCGCAGCGCGAACCGGTCGCGGTGAAGTTTTAAAGGCAGCAGTTAGCGTTTAGCACTTGGCATTTAGCACTTAGCATTTAGCACTTGGTGCATTTAGTATTGAGTGAGCACCAGACCCTCGAACGACAAACCAGACCCTCAAGTGACGAAAGATTGAGGAGCCCCATGAAGGACTTTCGAGATTTGAAGGTTTGGCAACGCGCACACCAAATCACCCTGACCATCTATAGTTGCACCCGAAATTTTCCACGAGAAGAAACTTACGGCATGGTGAGTCAACTGCGGCGGTGCAGTTCGTCTGTAGCGGCCAACATCGCCGAAGGTTGCGGACGATTCGGGAATGCTGAATTTGGCCGATTTCTGACTCTCGCTATGGGATCTGCCAGCGAGTTGGAGTACTTTCTCCTGCTGGCTCGTGACCTGGAGTATCTCTCGCGAGAAAACCATGAAGCCGTCGCCCAGGACGTCGTTGAAATGCGGCGGATGCTGAACCGGCTATTGTCAAAGGTGCAGGCGGAACGAGGGAGCAAGCCGTTGCTAAGTGCCAAATGCTAACTGCTAAATGCCAACTGCGAACCTTCGCCCTTGTCATTCTCGGCCTTTCTCTGGCGATACCCGCCTTCGCGCGCGACTGGCACATCGCCCGCTTCGAAAGCCACATCTACGTTGCCTCCGACGGGGTGACCACCGTCAACGAGCACATTGACCTGGTTTTCAGCGGCGAATATCACGGCATCTATCGCGACATTCCCGTCGAATACCCAGGCCCGCGCGGCAGCAACTACACCCTGTTCCTGAAAGTCACCAGCGTTCTCGACGGCAGCGGCCACGCGCTGAAGTACGAATCGAGCACGCAGAACGGCAACCGCCATCTCAAGATCTACATTCCCGATGCGGTGGACACCACGCGCAGCGTGATCATCAGCTACAAGGTGACCAATGCGGTGCGCTGGTTCGACGATCACGACGAGCTGTACTGGAACGTGACCGGCAACGACTGGCCGGTGCCGATTGACAGCGCCGCGGCTTTCATCACCTTCCCGGCGAATGCCGCCCACAACCTGCGCGCGCAGGCTTTTACCGGCGAATACGGATCGCAGGAGCAGGACGCCACCGCCGAAGTCCGCAACAACACGGTGGTGATCGAGACCAACAACCCGCTGTCCATGCGGGGCGGGCTGACGGCCGACGTGTACATCAGCAAAGGCGTGCTGACGCAGCCCAGCAAAGGCACGCAGGCGATGTGGTTTCTGCGCAGCAATCCCATCGTGCTGCTGCCGCTGTGGGCCTTCGTGGTGATGTTCTGTTTCTGGTGGACCAAAGGCCGCGATCCCAAGCCGGACATTTCGGTCGCGCCCATGTACGAGCCGCCCAAAGACATGACGCCCGCCGAAGTCGGCAGCCTGATCGATGACGCAGTCCATCCTCGCGACATCACCTGCACCATGGTGGATCTGGCGGTGAAGGGATATCTCAAGATCGAGGAGACCGAGTCGAAGGTTCTGCTCTTCAGCCATCGCGATTACACCTTCCACTCGCTGAAACCGCCTGACACCTGGAGCTCGCTCCAACCCCACGAGCGCGTGATGCTGAAGCACATGTTCGCCGGAGATGCAACGCAGGTGCGGCTGTCGGACCTGAAGAACCAGTTCTACGTCGCCATCCCAACCATAAAGAGCGACATTCTTGCGGAGCTGAAGAGCAAAGGAATGTACTCGGTCGATCCCGACTCGGCGCACGCCTACGTGCTGGCCGGAATCCTGTTTACCGCAGCGCCCTTCGTGCTGGCGCAGGTGCTGGGCTGGGGCCCCATGCTGGATTCGCCGGGGCTGCTGATTGCCGCGGGAATACTGGCGGTGATCATCGTCTTCCTGTTCGCGCGCATCATGACCGCGAAGTCGTTGAAGGGCGTGCGCACCAAAGTCGAGATCCTGGGCTTCCAGGAATTCATCAACCGCGTCGATGCCGACCGCCTCAAGCGCATGCCGCCCGATACCTTCGAGAAGGTCCTCCCGTACGCCATGGCGCTGGGCATCGAGAACCGCTGGGCCAAGGCGTTCCAGGGAATCACCCAGAACCAGCCCGCCTGGTATGTGGGACCGACGCCCTATGTGGGCTTCAATCCCATCTTCTTCGCCGCCTCCATGCACGCCATGGCGATGGATGCGCACCAGGCGTTCGTGACCGCGCCGCGCGCCAGCAGCGGCGACTCGGGGTGGGGTGGTGGTGGCGGAGGCTTCAGCGGCGGCGGCTTCGGCGGCGGCGGTGGCGGCGCGTTTTAGGGGCTAGCAGGCTCTCACTTCGTCCCGTCGGGATAGACCAGAATCTTGCTGGCCTCGCCGGTTTTCAGCCGCTCCATGCCTTGCGCGAAATCCTTCATCGCAATGCGGTCGGTGATGACGGGATGCAGGTCGAGCGCTCTAGCCAGAGGCGGCTAGAACGGAGCACGCGGCGATGTAAAGGAGATTTTCTGCTACATGGTGCAGGATCAAAACCAGCATTTACTTCGACCCGCACGGTAAGGACGGGACATCCGTGACCGCCTGCCAAAGGCTATTGCGTTGCCGCAGGATTGTGAGCAGGTTGGGCATTAGCTCACAGACGTTTTCGCAACCGCGGAAAGAAAGCAGACACTTTCGATTTAGTTGTCGCGCCTGGAGCTCTTGTGGAGTCGCCTCGCTCGAGATCTCGAAATGATATCCCTCTCCGGGAGGATTGCTGGTGATGTGGAACCAGCTCACAACGACTCTTTCATCCAAGTCGCTCCGCGGAGACCAACCGTGAAAGTCTGTGATTTTCGGAACCAGTCTCCATCCGGATCCAAGCATTTCATTCCGGCCCACGACCATGAGTCCTACAGAAACTTTCGTGAGTTTCCCATCCTGCGACGATGAGCTCGTCCGCAACTGCCAAAAGCGCAACCCTGCTCGATTAAACTGATAACTTAGCTCATTCCCTAGCGCTTCGTTGGACAACCAAATACGCACTAAAACAGGTTCGCCTAGCCGATACGGACCTGAGATCAGAAGTTGCGTATCTTCGCTCTGCACGAAACCGGAAACGGCTCGCTCATACGCGGAGATAGGATCGCCGAGCTTGAGGTTTTCCAGTCGGGTTAACGCAATCGAAGCCTGATGTGCTGAATAGGCTTCCATGGCGAGCAGCGCCAGGTAAATAGCAACCGGCGTCAGTAAAGCGATTCGCAGCGCGACGCCGGCGACCTTCCGTAACCGACCAGCCATGTTCCTTTAGGCACCGTTGGGGCGAAGGAAGTTCCACAAAACTGACTGGGAAGGACAACAAGATTAACTACTATAGGGGTCCTTCGACTCCGGCGCGCAAAGGCAACGCGCCTCCGCTCAGGATGACAGCAAGATAAAGTGACGCTATCGCGTTCCATTGGGATAGACCAGAATCTTGCTGGCTTCGCCGGTCTTCAGGCGCTCCATGCCTTGCGCGAAATCCTTCATCGCGATGCGGTCGGTGATGACCGGATGCAGGTCGAGCTTGCCGGCCTTGAGCAGCGCAGTCATCTGATACCACGTCTGGTACATGCGGCGTCCGTTGATGCCTTGCACGGTTGCGCCTTTGAAAATGACTTCTTCGGCGAGGTTGAGTTC
>Ga0187880_1002014_pt1 | contig 15956 bp, 8 predicted proteins | sample June2016WEW_19_4_FD_132998 | JGI IMG/M metagenome (GOLD analysis project Ga0187880, IMG submission 132998) | Peatland microbial communities from SPRUCE experiment site at the Marcell Experimental Forest, Minnesota, USA - June2016WEW_19_40 | ecosystem: Environmental > Terrestrial > Soil > Wetlands...
CCACCACGTCTCCCCGCCGGCTCAAGCGTTCGCCGTCATAGGCGCGATGCTCCTGGCACGAGCCGGCAACGAAGCCTCCGCCATGCAGCCACACCATGACCGGCCGTTTGCCCGCGCCTTGGATGCCGGGTGTCCAGATGTTCAGGCGAAGGCAGTCTTCGCCCGGATTGCCGGCCTCGTAGTCGAAGAGGAAAAACTCTTCATCTTGGCCCCCGATTCCGCGCGGAACCTGTGGACAAACCGGGCCGTAGTACATCGAACTGCGGACGCCGGTCCATGGCTGCGGAGCGCGCGGCGGCGCGAACCGCCCGCTGCCGGCGGTAGTATCGGCGTAAGGAATGCCTTTGAACGTAAAGATTCCTTCGCGAAGGTAGCCGCGGACCTTGCCCGTGACGGTCTCTGCAATTGCGGTCTCGTCGGAAGCAACAACCGTAGGCCGGGAGGCGGGCGCGCTTTCTTTCGTATTCGGCTGCCCGGAGGCGGCTTGTGCGGCGCTTCCGCGCGGGGAAACAAGGGCCGTTCCCAAAAGAGCGGCAGCGCCTTGCAGCAGATCGCGGCGGCCAATGCCGGGCGCGCGGGAGGGCTCAGGGTCGGGAAAATTTGCTTCCTCGTTCAACATCTCTTCTCTCTTTTCAGCTCCGGGATGCGCTCGGAGGCATATTTCGATGTGTTCCGTAATCGTTTTCGCTGTTCAAGAAAAAGGCCGCCGGTTTGTCACTCTCGACGATGCTGAAAGGGTTTCGAACGGTCGGCGGGTATGGGCAAACAGCGAATAAAGTCTTAATCTCCGCGAGGGCCACTGTCAACTCTGTGCTAGTCTACGGGTTCGCATCGGGCCGCGTCGCCGCCGAGGGAATCGGCGCCCCAAGCAGGAGGATGACGATGCACGCCAAGGCGTAGCCGGCGGCGCCGTCGTGGCCCGGTCACGCGGAGCCCGCGTTGACAATCTGCAGCGCGATCCTCTAGAAAAGTGCCGTTGACTAAACCGATTTAAACCGGCACACGCTCATTCTTCAGCGGAGTGCATCCGGAGTGGAGAGACATGATGAGATTACGTCTTTATGTGATAACGGCCGCGCTTCTAGCGCCGCCGGTTCTTTTCGCGCAGCAGGCGCCGGCCAGTTCTTCTGAACCTTCCGTCACCAGCCACATCGATGAACGCGGAACGGCGTACATCACACGGGTCGTACCGGTCCCTGAGACGATCAGCCCCGAGGCCCAGGAATCGCTCGTTCCAGAGGACTCCGGCACGGAGGTTACAGATAAAAGCTCCGTTGCCCACATCCGGTCCGGTGCACATAAGCAGACCGCGCTTGAGGAGTATCGCTCCGCCTATCCGGTGGACATCACTTCCTCCACCATCGCCGGCGTGCCAGTGCACATCGTGACGCCGTTGACGATTCCACCCGATAAAGCCGATCGTGTGCTCATCAATCTTCACGGCGGCGGCTTTACAGCCGACTCCGGCTCGCTGGTCGAGTCCGTTCCGATCGCGAATCTCACACAGACCAAGGTGATCGCCGTTCTGTATCGTCTCGCGCCGGAGCATCCGTTTCCCGCCGCGGTGGACGATGTGATCGCGGTGTACAAGGAATTGCTCAAGACCAACAAGCCGGAGAAGATTGCGATCTATGGATCTTCAGCGGGGGCGGTTCTTACACCCGAGGTTGCCGTGCAGATGAAGCAGCTTGGGTTACCGCTTCCCGGCGCGCTGGGAGTTTTTTCGGGTGGTGGAGACTTCACCAAAACCGGAGACTCGCAGTACGTCTACGGTGTGCATGGCCTCTCCGGCCCGCCAGACACGCGGCCGAAAGGCGTGCAGTGGCTGGCCGTCTATGTGGGCTCGGCCGATCCGAAGAATCCGGTGCTCTCACCGTTCTTCGCGGATCTGCACGGCATGCCGCCCACGCTGTTCATGACCAGCACCCGCGACATGCTCCTCAGCGACACGACAATTCTGCACCGCGCTTTTCTACGCGCGGGCGTGGACGCGCGGCTTGTGGTCTTCGAGGGGCTCAATCATTGCTTCTGGTACAACCCGAATCTGCCGGAGTCCCGCGAGGCGGACCAGATCATGGCGCGCTTCTTTGATCGGGCGCTTGGCGGCGGCCAATAGTAAGTATCCCTCCGGCAGAGCCGGAGGCCTTACGGCTGCTGGCCGTCAAAGGGGCCTTTTCGCAACAACTGAGGGCAAAAGCAACCGCAACTGCAAAAACCATGTGATGCGAACGGCTCGGGCAATACATACGGAAATGCAAAAGGCATACTCCCGGGAATGTCAAACGGCTGCTGCCACCCCGGGAAAGCCGGGGTCCTCCCTGGGTTAGCCAAGACAAACGATTGTTCGGATTGCCAGGACAAGCGATTGTGCCGTATTTCCGAAACGGAGAAAATGTCGCAATTATTCTCGGGCTGGCGAAGAGAGGCGTGAGAGCCGCACGCGGGAGCCCGAGTGCAGTATTCAGAGCGGAAAGCCCTGGCCCATTTCGACTTGCCTGAAGCGATTTACTAGAGGACTTAGGTCAAGCTCAGGCCAAATTCCGGCACCGGCATCTGCTCCTTCCTGTACGGCCTCGTTTGGAAAGAATGAGGCCAATCTTGAGCCATATTTGTGCTCTTTGGGAGGCCAATGAAGAAAATCGTTTGTTTTTTTGCTTGACAGCTCCTAAGTAGCAGCGTTAACGTTTGCCCGGCGGAGATGACTGTCTTCTATGAAAGCTGAATCTCGGGGACCGTGTTTCGGCAGCTTGTAGGTAATCAACAACCACAGAATTAACTTGGCGCAAAAGCGCCCTCAGGAGGAACACAATGACCAAACGAAATTGGGCGGTGATTTTATGTGGACTCGCGCTTGGTTTGGCGAGTTCCGTTCTCGCGCAAAACTCAAACTCCGGTGATATTCGCGGCACTGTGACCGACACATCCGGTGCGGTGGTGCCAAGCGCAACCGTCACCGTAACGGACACCGATACCGGTGTGGTCAATAAGTACCTAACGAATAACGACGGCTTATACGACACCAATTCGATTCTGCCCGGAACCTACACGGTTGAGTTCAGCAAGGGAGGCTTCGAATCATACAAGCGCAGCGGGATCCCGCTTGAAGTGGGAATCATTACCGTTGATGCCCAATTAAAAGTTGGGGCGACCACCGCAGTGGTCGAGGTGAATGCCTCCGAGATTCCTCTGCTCAAGACGGAGGATGCCCAGGTGTCAACCACCCTGACAACCAACGAGTTGACCAACCTTCCGAACTCCAATCCGTCGAATGGCTACACAGAATTCCTGAAGCTGCTTCCCGGCGCTACTGGCGTGACATCGGGCAACAACAACGGTGGCGGCGGTAATAATTCTGACCCCCAGTTCGATCAGGCCATCAACGGAACCATGCCCTACTTCTCCAGCTATCTGGTCGACGGCGGCTCGATCTGGCTGCCGCATAGCGCCAACACCGACCAGGGCATAAGCGAATCCGTGTCCGAACTCAACGTGATTGGCACAGACGCTCCCTCGCAATACGGCGGCGGCGGTTCGGTCTTCAACGTCATCCTCAAGAGCGGGTCCGAAACATTTCACGGCTCTGCCTACGATTACATCCAGAACAACAAATTCAATGCGAGGAACTACTTCCAAGGGGGCCCCAATGGGCATGAGCGTTACAACTACTTCGGCGGGGCGATAGGCGGCCCGATCATCAAGAACAAAATGTTCTTCTATTACAACTATCAACAGTTGAAAAACCCTAACACCTCATTCAGCACGACTACGGAGCCAACTCCAGCCATGTTGGCAGGTTGTTTCAATCCTACGCTTTTTGGAAATTATCTGAAGCTCGACGCTGCCCATGGCGGCACGGCTTTAACGTATGGAACCGAAGCCGATATCGCTCAGTGCCAGACCGCTGACCCTACGAATTACCTTACCGATTTGGTGATTCCGACGGCCGATTTCGATCCGGTAGCTAAAAACATCCAGAACGATTACTTCCTTGCCGGCCAGCAAGGAAACAGTACATTGTCAAGCAATTACACATATTTGGCGCCTGGCAATGGCGACCTGGCCAAGCAGATTGGGCGACTGGACTACAACATTACTCCGACGAACCGCATCGACTTTTCGATCATCGAGCGCTACACGCCGGTCGTGGTGTCTGCCGGCAGTCCGAATTGCCCGGTCAACTGCGGGGATGATTCGTCCGACGGCGGGAACGGGCAGCTCTCGGATGTGTGGAGCATCAGGCCGAACCTGATCAACGAAGCGCGTTTTTCGTTTAACCGGGAGGCGGATTACTTTGCTCAAGCGTCCCTGAACGTGGGTGTCATAGCCAAGATTGGATTGCAGTTCTCTACCGCGGATGTCCTGCCGTCGTTAAATATCGGTGGAACCGGCGGGAACGGGACTATTTCCCCCAACACGGAGGCGCTTTTCATCCAGAACAGCTTCCTTGCCGCGGATTCGCTCACTTGGATAAAAGGCAAGAATATCCTGCACTTTGGCGGCGAGGTGCTGATGGAGCAGGATGACTCGACTCCATGGGGCGGCATTAACGGCGCAACCCTGGGTTTCTCTGGCCAGTTCACCACCAGCAATCCCGCGTTCGAATCTGGCTATGCCGACTTCCTGTTGGGAGATGTGCAGTCATGGAATACAAACACTACACCGAAACATTACATGCGGGCCAACAATCCTTCGTTCTATGCGCAGGACGACATCAAGTTGCGGCCGAACTTGACCGTCAACATCGGGGTGCGCGCGGAGATTCATGGCGGATCGTGGGAAAAGTACAACCATGCGGGTGGATTTGACCCGTCCCTTGCCGATCCGCTTGGCAGCTCCTTCGTCAGTGGAGAATCAACCTATCCTATCAACCCGTTGGGCTCGATTTGGTTCGCCGGCCTGAACGGAGAGCGGACTAAGAGCAACGCGAACAAGACCGCTGTGATGCCTCGCCTCGGATTCGCCTGGCAACCCACGAATAAGTGGGTGGTGCGCGGCGGCGTGGGGCAATACGCTTCGCTGTGGAGCGAGGACACCGTAGGCGGACCGATGGGCTTCGGCTCAGGCGCCGTTGGCAGTGCGAGCGTTTCCACCAGCTCGACAGTACCGGAGGTGCAGCTGTCGGGGAGTGGGTCGAATCTGCCCATTATTAAAGGTGCTCAAGCCACCACCCCTTCCGCTTACATTACCCCTGCAACCCCCCAGGGAAGCGGCGGGTCGATCCCCTATACCCCTTACGAACTCCCCATTCAGAACGGCTGGCAGTGGATGGGCGGCGTGCAATATCGTTTGCCCGGAAATATAGTGGCAGAGGGGCAATACGTCGGCAGCCATTGGGAAAACATGATGTTCCTGGCCGATGACAACCAGCTTTCCGCGGCCAATCTCGGATTTGTTGATCCCGGCGGGATAGACGCAAATGGGTATAACTCTAAAAGGCCATACCCGCAGTTCTCCGGCATTGGTGTGGGTTCCGGCGGCTCGCGTACCGGCTCATACAATGGCATTTCGAACTACGAGGCGGTGTCATTCCTGATTCACAACACAATAAGCCATGGCTTGGCTCTCTCAGCCGCTTACACATGGTCCGTGATGAAGGACGACATGGACGATTCCGGCTGGGGGGAACAGTTCGGAGACTCGTACTATCAGGACGCGTATAATCCCGCGGCCAACTACGCGAAGTCGAATCTTAACCGGCCAAACGTCCTCAAGGGGGTTGTGCTCTATAGGGTGCCACTCGGAAAGGGACATCAATACCTAAGCTCGGATATAGGCGATGCGGTGCTGGGCGGTTGGGAGGCATCCGGTGACTACATAGCCGAGTCGGGAACTCCAATCACGGTGACTATGAACGACCCTGCCAACAATGGTTCGCTGGGTTCATCCGATGGCAATGGTGAGTCGGCTTGGTATCCTAACCTGACGGGGAATCCGGGTTCCGGGGGTAATATCCACTCGTGGTTCAATCAGCAAGCATACGTATCGCCGGCACTTGACACTTTCGGCACCAACCCGAGAAATTCGCTATTTGGGCCTGATATGGTGTGGTTCGATTTCTCATTGGCCAAGAGTTTCAGTATGCCGGGATGGGAGCGAGGCAAACTTCAGATTCGGATGGATGCGAACAACATCTTCAACCATCCAGCCTTCGCAGGTCCTAAGACCGTGCTCAATCCCAGCGCCCTGATTACCACCGGCAATCCGAACCCGACTCCTGACGCTAGCGTCGGTCGGATCACAGGAACCGACGGCGGCGGTCGAGTGATTCAGCTCTCGGCCCGATTCTCGTTCTAAACCGAAACCAACAGGAAAAACAGAACAAGATTCATCGATTCAGCGTGCGGCAAGGAAAAACTCCTTGCCGCACCTTTTGTTTTCCGGCCTCTGATTCCGCCAGACGCAGCAAGATTCTCCTCCGGTCGATCCAGAGGCTGTTAGGTTCCAGGCCGATCTCGCGGACCCGGAAAATCCATGATCGCGCTAACCCAAAGGGGCAAAGAGAAGCCCTCGCAACCGAGGCCTCGAGCGGCCGCTCGTCTGTGCGCCAGTTAGGTGGCTCCGCATGGAAGGCAGCGAGCTTGTGGCACTCGTTTTTCGCCCGCTCTCGCAGGCGGGCTGGCAATACGGTGCGCGGAGAGTGGATCTCTGCGCAGAGAAACCGGCGAATACGATTGCAGTTCCGCCGCAGATCAGAGAGAGGACGGAAATCATGATGGAGAGTTCACGTAGAGGCTTTCTAAAGGGAGCATCGGCTACCGCCGCTGCTCTGGCCGTAACGAAGGGGTTGCCGGCGCTCGCCGAAGCTGCGGCCGCTTCAGGGCCGGTGCAGGTGTGGAGCACATTTGACGACCGGCGTCACGCAGCGGGGCCGGCCTTGAGCTGGAGACCCGCATCGGAGCTCGCTTCGGGCGCAATCGTGCTCAATCCGGGCGCGACGCGGCAGGAGGTGCTGGGCTTCGGCGCGGCGTTCACCGACGCATCGTGCTGGGTGCTCAGCCAAATTCCGGAGGAGCAGCGGGCCGGCTTGATGAACGAGCTGTTTTCTCCTGACGAGATGGCCCTCAATGTCTGCCGGACCTGCACCGGATCGAGCGACTACTCGCGGTCCGTGTACAGCTTCGACGAGGGCGATGACCCTGATCCAGAGCTGAAGAGGTTTTCCATCGACCACGACAAAGCCTACATCCTCCCCACCCTGAAGGCGGCGCGCAAGCTCAATCCCGAGCTGTTTCTATTCTCATCGCCATGGAGTCCGCCGGCGTGGATGAAGTTTAACAATTCCATGCTGGGCGGGACCATCCGCAAGACCACGCTGGAGCCCTATTCCCGCTACATCAAGATGTTCCTCGATGCGTATCAAGCGGAAGGCGTGGAGATTAACGCCATTACGGTGCAAAACGAAGTCGATACCACTGTGGACGGCCGGTACCCGGCCTGCCTGTGGGCGCAGGAGGACGAGATCCTCTTTGTGCGCCAGTACCTAGGCCCGTTGCTCCGCAAATCGGGAAGCTCCACCAAGATCTGGGTCTTGGATCACAACTTCAACCTGTGGGGACGCGCCATCGGCGAGCTGAGCAATCCCGAACTATACGAGTATGTGGATGGCGTGGCGTGGCACGGATACGCGGGCGATCCCACCGGGATGACCCAGGTGCACAATGCCTTTCCGGAGAAGAACGCTTACTTCACTGAGGGCGGACCGTCACACGGTCCCGGCGCTCCGCGCACCGATCCAATGGCCAATTGGGCCGATTGGGGCGAGTGGGCCAACAGCGTGATGAGAAACTGGGCCAAATCGATTACGGTCTGGAATCTGGCGCTCGACGAGCACGGGACTCCCTATATTGGTCGTCGCGATCCCGAATACCATTATGTCCCGCGAACAGGGGCGGGGGCTGGCGTTATTACGGTGTGGAACGATACGCACAAGGTGGAGCGCAGCGGCCGCTTCTGGGCGATTGCGCACTATTCCAAGCACGTGCGGCGCGGAGCCAAGGTGTTTCAGACGGACAGCCTGGGCGACAGCGCGGCGCAGACCTCAAAGAGCAAGGTGTCGCACGTGGGCTTCCGCAATCCGGACGGAAGTTTTGTCGCTGTGCTGACGAACACCGGCCAGCAGACGCGGACCCAGCTCGTGGTGGGGACGAGCGCCGTGGATCTCGACCTGGCCGCCGACTCCGTTTACACCCTGCAGTGGTCTTAGAGCTACGGGGCCAGGCAGCCGGTCACTCTGTATCCGACATATGCGCCCCATGTGCCGGGCACAGAAAACCATGTACGGGCAGGGCGCGCTATTTCGCGGTCCAGTCGCTGTCGGTCAGAATATCCGTTCCGGCGATGAAGCGGGCGGCCTCTGAGCAGAGGGTAGCAGGCCAGTGCGCCGATCTCCTCGATCTTGCCCCACCGGCCCACCGGCAAGCTGGCCAGAAATTGAGCATTGGCCTGAGTCTATTTGCCGTCGCCTCGCCATTCGAACGTGACAGAAGTATTGATCGGCAGGGTGGCATAGAGCGCCCGACCGTGCCAAACGATCTTGAATCTCTGCGGGTCCGCCGTGTCGTTGTAGGCCATCAGCACCAGCGAGCCATCGGGATTCTGAAAGGCGACATTCAACACCTTCGGATTGTCATCCGATTGAATGCGAACCGCGCCATTGGGTACGAACTTCGTGTACTGGCCGAGCGTGTAGTACTCGGTAGTGTATTCCACCACGCCGGCGCGCGCGTCGTTCGCGTGGACGAGCACGAGGCCGGTGCAGACCGCACATCCGCCGCGATAGGGCCCGAGGCTCTCGTCGGTGGCGACCGGCCACTTTACGAAGCTCTTCCCCCAGTTGCGGAAGACGTTCACCATGTCGCGCATGTCCTGCTTCTGCTGCTTGCTGCCGGCGCCGAATCCGGAGCGCTCCGTCATAAACATCTCGACGCCATAGCGGTCGTGCAGCTCGGATTGAATGGACGGGGGGCCGCTATAGCCGTGCCAGGCAACGCCGCCCACAAAGGGCGAGTTCCGGATCGCCGGATCGGCAAGCAGCGGCTCGACAAGATCGGCGGCGCTCCAGTTGTAGTCGAGGAGCAGGATCTTGGTCGTTATGTGGTTCTTCTCGAAGGCCGGGAACCAGTTGTCCTTGAGCATCGTCGCCATTTCCGCTGAGGTAATGGTTCGCAGCGACGGGTAATTGACATCCTGGCAGCAAGTGGGCTCGTTGTTGAGGCTCACGTAATCCACGTGCAGCCCCTGCGCCTCATAGGCCTGGATCGCCTTCACGAAGTAGTTGGCGTGGTGGACGTAGTACTGCGGCAGCACGTCACCGGCCACCAGCGATCCGCTCGACTTCATCCAGGCCGGCGGGCTCCACGCGTTGATCATCAATGTGAGCTTCGGATTCAGCTTGCGCGCCGTCAGCGTCAGGGGAATGATGTCGGCCAGATCGTGATCGATGCTGAAGTGCGGCAGGCCCGGATCGTTGCGGTCCGCCGCGTTGTCGTCGAGCGTATACCATTCGCGAGTCAGGTCGCTCGAGCCGATCGGATTGCGCAAGAAGCTGACGCCGATACCGGCAACCGGATCGAAGAGACGCTTCATGACTTCGTCTCTCTGCACGGGGGACAGCTTCTCGTTGATCAGCCAGGCAGCACCGTCAGTGAACGCAGCACCGCCGCCTTCCATCCGCTGATAGGTTACCTTTTCATCGACGTGGATGGCGGGGACAGAATCTTCTGTATTGCTGCCAAAGACGAGATTGGGTTGCTCTTCGAGACCTACGACGATCCCGTGCTCATCGGTGGTAGTGATCCAGGAATGGACCGGCACCTGCTGCGCTTGAGCAACAACTCCGAAGAAACAAACGACCGCGACCAATGCTAACGACGATACTGACGCGCGCACGAGATTCCACCTCGCATCTTGAATTGAATTCACTGACACGTGCCACTGCAATTGCGAGATTGCGACGCTCGCAGATTCTGCTCCGTCCGACGATCGCATCGTTGTTACGTGCGATTCCCAAAAACCAGACGTGAACTCGTACATCCTCTAGACAATCGGTTGTTCCAAAGCAAGGCCGATTATATGCCCAGCTCTCAAGAAGCGTCAAACAGAATCCGAAACCCTGCGCCAGGGACAATCTGTCACGCCTTACAGACTTTGCTCGGACCCTTCTGGGCGGTCATCGATGGAACGGGGACACGGTCACCGCACGTGGGGTGGTCGAGACGCCACCTCCGATGGCGGGGCGACGATTCCGGATACTGTGCCAATTGATCCGCAGCCTGTGGTGCGCGAATTTACGTGTTCCCCCAATTCGCGCACCACCTGTTCCAAGATCAGCTGACGATCTACCAAACGAAAGATGTAATGGAGTCCGAAGGCAGCGCCACACTGAGGATCCGGTCTCCGAGCCTGCAATGCACCTGTTTCTCGGCTTTGTTGCTGTTGGTCAGCACCATCACGCGACTCTTATCTGGGTTCTCGGCCGCCACATGGTCGACACCAGATACATCCCCGGAGGATGCGAAAACACGCGCTCCTCTTTGAATGAGTTTCGAATAGTGCGGAAATGCGTAGTAATTCCCGCTGTACGAGAGTTCTTTCGTCTTCGAGTCGATGGAGACAAGTCCTCCACGGCCCATAGGACGAGCCGGATTGGTGATGTCTGGGCGTCCGTTTTCATCGAGGAGCAGGTTCCAGACGCAGATGCACCTGGACCAGTTCCGAAGCATACCTGTGAAAGAGCTGGACCATCTGCTCCAGTCCGTTCCATAGGAAGAATCATCGCGCCGGAGCTGCTCTCCCGGGTGGTGCTCCTCCGACGGACCAAACATATTGGCCGGCGGTCCCCCTTCCGTGAAATACATGTGCTTATCGGGAAACATCTCATGTATGCGGGTCATTGCGTCGGGTGTTCCCGCATAGGAGTGCCAGGCAACACCGTCCACGTACCTGGCGACTTGTGGATTGCTCAGTTCGTCGGCCACCCGCCCCCACAGATTGTAGTTATGGTCAAGGATCCAAATCTTCGTGTTCAGCCCAGCCTTTTCCAGAGCAGGGCCCAGAAAAGACGCGACGAAAACCATTTCATGTTGCTGGGCCCAGAGCGTGGCAGGGAAATGCCCGTCCTGGTCTGTGTCCACCTCATTATTGACCGTGACGGCTTTGACCTTGACTCCAGCATCCGCATAACCCTGAAGAAACTTGACGAAATACTGAGCATGGGCTGCGAAATAGCGTTCCTTCATGCAGCCACCAAGCATCGAGCCTCCAGTCTTCATCCATCCGGGAGGACTCCATACGCACGAGAACAAGTAGAGATCGGGATTGATCTCCTGCGCTTCGCGCAATGCAGGCAAAATCCAGGCCCGGTCCTGGTCGATGCTGAAATGCTTCAACTCCGGATCGGGTTCCGGAGTGTCATCGTAACTGTACATTTTTGTTGAGAAGTCACTTGTTCCGATGCAGGTTCGTCCCACCGAGAGGCGCAGCCCCGATGGTCCATAGAGATCCGCCAAAAGCGCGCGGCGGGCATCCGGGTCCATCAGGTGCAGAAGATAGGACGAGGCGTCGGTGAAAGCACCGCCAAACCCGAGTACTTCTTGACATTTCGTGGCGGGTTCGAGATAGATCGCCATCGGCGACAAATCTTCACCCGTTTGCCATTGCGGCGGTGACTGGACCGGCTGGAACTTTTCTTGCGCGCTCGTTCTCCAGGCTCGTACGGACCCTGGAGCAATTTGAGATTCGGCATACAAAGGTTTTGTTTCACTTAAAATCACTGCGCCGCTAACTGACGCAGCAAGCTTGAGAAAGTCCCTACGATTTTGGTTTAGCATGATTCCCTCAGTTCCTCAGATTTCCGATTTTGGAGCTGTTGAAGAGCAATCTCAAAGTCAGACGGCGGCTTATGATCCGATTCAGACACATAGTCCGTACAAATCGGGCAATCGCCGTCTCACCTTCGGCTCACGATTGGTTACGCCATTTTCCTATGAGACTCTTGATGCGATAGTAGCTTTCCCTGGGCGTGCCATCCTCCTGGACATAACCGTCGTTGCCTTTGCCATTGAAGTCCCAATAGGAGATGGCCTTCATCCACGGCTTGCTATAGGAGATGGTGTAAGCATATTCAACCCAATCGGCCTGGACCGTTTGAGTGAACTCGTTGTGCCAGGCCATCTTCTCGCCGCCAATTCCGCCGCCCCAGAATGCATATTGCTGTTGATCCTGGCCGGCGAATGGAGCAATCGAGCACGGGAAACCCATCTCGGTGATATGGATGTCTTTTCCGAAATGATTGAAGCTCTCGATGTCGCGCTCAAACTCTACGAAGTCGCGTCCGGAGTGATAGAACTGCAAGCCGATTGCCTCCCACTCGGCTCCCGCGTCACGCAGCATCGTCACGTAATCGTATGGGCTCTGCTGCCAGGGAGCGGGGCGCCGTTGCCAATTGCCGGACGGGTGCACGCCCATGTAGTAATCGGCCCATGTGCCGGTAAGATTGATGACGCGATAGCATGTTGGATCTGCTTCGCGCGCGGTCCGCAAGGCAGCAACTGTAAGATCCACGTTCTGTTCGCGGGTAAAACCGTTCATGCCACGGTCAACTTCCGGCTGCACATGCGCTTCATTCACAATGTCCCACACGTGAACACGATGACGATACCGGCTGATGGCTTGGTGCACATGCGCGAGGCAATACTTCTTTGTCTCGTCGTAGCTGAGATTCTGCAGCCACTTTGGCGTGTTTTCCGGCTCAAGCCAGATTCCCGGGTGTCCTTTGGGAATGATTGTCGTGCCGATGAGCGTGTTGAGCGCCGCTTCAAAAAACGAATAATCAGGATGGCCCTTTTGGGGTTCGACCCAACCTTCGTAGATGGGAATCGTGGTGTAGTTGAACACCGCCTGGAATTGATTCAGCGTTTCAGGATAACCGGCGGCAAGACCGAAGCCATCGCAGCCGAAGAGGAATCCGGTACGCGCTGTATTGCGCTCAATGATTGTCCTGGCACGCGCAAGGGATAATAGCTCTCCTGCCCAAAGCGAATCTCGTAGCGACTCCATTGATGCCCGCACCTGCGCCGTTCGGTCCGCTCCCGCAGCTTCGGCGCGCTTGAGACTGGCCTGTGCTGCATCGATGCGCTGTTGCGTCTCCGGTGGAATTACGACGCCCGTTTGCTTGCAATCTGCTTCCAACTTGCGCACTGTCGCCATGCGATCGCGGGCAAAGGCATAGTTCAACACCAACGGGCTGGCTTTGCCCAGCGTGCTGGGGGTGTATCCCGCGCCGCTATCGTCGGCGTAGGCAAAAACCTCGCCAAACCCCGGTACCGTCAACGGCACTGAGATGCGGAACGGTCTTTCTGTTGGCGGCGTAAAGCGAATTTCGCCGGCACTGGTCTGGAAATCCACGGTGAACGGTCTCAACAGGGAGTCGCAAAGGTGAAAGCGCTCCAAAGACACGGAGTCTGTCGGCAAAGGATTTCCGTCTGCGTCAAATACCAAGCATTTCACTTCGCCGGAAAGTTCGGCGAATACAGGTGAAACAACGGGAACAGCCAGCGCTGCACCCCCTAGAGCAATGAATTCGCGACGATTGTATTCCATCTTAAGCATGTTGTCCTCCTCTACTACGAATGAAGAATCCCCGCATTCTTTCGCGTTCGCATTCCGGGGACTCGATATAGGGCCACTCTGATTGAGGTTGGCTGCCATGCAGTTCCCAAGGCATGGGTACTCATGCGTTTGCCGTCAACCCCGCGTCGATTTTGCATCTGCCATTTCGTGAGAACTCTTACACGGCCAATACTTATAACAGAACAATCGATTGTTTGCAAGACTTACTTAATACACCTGAGCTCTAGGGAACGTCGATTTACGAGATACCTCGCAGGCCTTAGAATGGAATCCAGGAAGCTATACCCATCTGAAAAGCCGAGGTATAGTCTGTGCTCGCCTGGTGAATTGACTGCGACGGGAGCGGATGGGAGGAGCATTTTCCGACGATCTACGGATGAGGATCGCTGCTGCGGACGAGCGCGGCGAACCACGTCCGACGTGATAGGACCGGGGCCTTCCGTGCGGCGCGCTGCTGTGGCGTCATACTGGCATAGGGATTCTCTGTCTGCTGTCCGGTGGCGCCATTCTGCCCGCCGCCATCGCTGCCCCCTTCCTGGCTGCCGGCCATGACGGCATCACCGCGGTGATTAAGACCGTGAAGAGCTATCCCGATCTGAACGGAGACCCCAATTACATCGCCAACCTGAACCAGCAGTCGGACCATGGGTATTCCATCTCGGTCGATATTGCGCCGCGAGGGGAAATCACGGTCACCAACGGCCGCAACCAGTTCAGCACGGGTCTATCACGCGCGAGGGAAGTAAAGCCGGCGCTGCGGACCGGTCCCGGTGCAGCCCCGTTTCCAGGAGGATTGCACTGCAATGTATGATGTGGCTGCCATGTGTAGAAGACTACTATTATTCGCTTTGCTCGTCGTTCCGGTTCTCGCCGCGCCCGCCGCGCAGTCGCCCGCGGCCACGGCTCCGCAAAGCGCGGAAGATCATCTCAACCGGGCGAAACGCTACGGGGCGGAGCAGAAGACCGACCTGGCGATCGCGGAGCTGAAGCAGGCGGTCGCACTCGACCCCGGCAACATCGAGGCGCGCGGCGACCTGGGGGTGCTGCTCTATTTCCACGGCGACTATGCGGGGGCAGTCCCCGAATTGCGTGCGACCGTGCAAGCCCAGCCCGATCTCTGGAAGATCCAGGCGCTGCTCGGAATGGCGGAAGACCGCACCGGAGACCAGCAGACGGCCCGCGACGACCTGGAGGCCGCATTCCCGCATCTTGCGGACGAGAAAGTGCGGGTCGACGCGGGCGAGATCCTGGTGGACCTCTACTCGAACGCCGGCGATCTTGAAAAGGCCGCGAGCATCGTCTCGACTCTGCTGGTATCCCGACCTACCGACCCCTCGCTTCTTTATCTCTCCTACCGCATCCACTCCGACCTGGCGAACCGCGCGATCTTGACGATGGCCATAGCCGATCCGGAAAGTGCCGAGATCCACCGGGCGATGGCCAGGGAACTGGCCAGGCAGGGGAACACCCCGCAGGCGATCGTCGAGTACCGCGAAGCCATCCGGATCAATCCGCAGCTTCCCGGAGTGCACACGGAGCTCGGCGATCTACTCTACCACTCGCTGGATGAAAAGCTGCAGGCCTCCGCCGCGTCTGAGTTTCAGGCGGCCCTGGACGCGAATCCGACGGATGAGAAGGCGGAGCTTGCGATGGGAGTGCTGGCGGCGCGCCGCGGCGATCTGAAGGCCGCCTACACCGCCGATGCGCACGCCCTCCAATTGGACCCGAACGACAGCGACGCCTGCACCGAGCTGGCCAAAGTCCTGATCCAGATGGACAAGAACGACGAGGCGCGGCCGCTGCTGGAACGCGCCATCCAGATCGATCCCGCCAACTCCGTGGCCCACTTCCGCCTCAGCACGCTCTACCGGCACCAGGGCAAGACTGACGAGGCGAAGCAGCAGGTGGAGCTCTATCTCCGCTACAAACAGATGCACGAAAAGCTCGAGAAGGTTATCCACGACATGCGCGTCGCCTCCGAGCAGGACACTGCAGATCACGCCGCCGCCGGAAAACCTTGAACCGGCGGTGAATCGGGGTTCGCGCCCGGACTGTCCCTCGCCAAATTCATATCCGCACGGCTCGAGGGTGCTTCTTAACCGTTAAGGCAATCGAGGGAAGCACGCAACTTTCTGAATTCGGTGAGGATGTATTCGGCCAGTTTTCCTCTGTGTTTTGTTTGATATAACCGATTCAGGCCCCGATTGTTGAGGCTTCTTTTCACGCTGCTTGTTCGGTCTCTGCGCTCACGCCATCATCTTCTTTTAGAGAACTTGGCTTTGCGGCAACAGCTTTCGGTCCTAGCGCGGCATCGCCCGCGGCCACGA
>Ga0187880_1002017_pt1 | contig 15950 bp, 13 predicted proteins | sample June2016WEW_19_4_FD_132998 | JGI IMG/M metagenome (GOLD analysis project Ga0187880, IMG submission 132998) | Peatland microbial communities from SPRUCE experiment site at the Marcell Experimental Forest, Minnesota, USA - June2016WEW_19_40 | ecosystem: Environmental > Terrestrial > Soil >...
GGCAGGTCTACTGCGATCCAGTCGACGTTGGCGGTGTCGGCTTCGTGGAGCTTTTCGTAGAGAGCAGCGGCGTAGTCGGCGGCTGCGGTTGGCATCTGGATGGTCTTGATGTCCGGGCGGTTGGGCGGACTCGCATGCTGCAGGTAGATTCCCTGGCCCTGATCGGGCAGTTTTCCATTCTTCGCTAGATATAAGGTGGTGCGCGGGCTGTAGTGGCGCGGGTGCAGTCCGGGCGCAGGATGGGCTCCGGCTTGAACTTCCTGCGCGGAGGCGACTGGCCCGACTATCGCTTCCAGTTCCGTCCGCGAAATTCCGCCGGGACGAAGCAGGATCGGTTTCGACTCGGCCAGCGAGAGCACGGTGGATTCGATGCCGACCTGGCAGGGGCCCCCGTCGAGGATGAGATCTACGTCCGAGCCCAGGCTGCGCCGGACGTGCTCGGCGGTGGTCGGAGAAAGTTCGGTGAAGCGATTGGCGCTGGGTGCGGCGAGTGGAACGCCGGCGGTACGGATGAGGGCAAGCGCGATCGGATGCGCGGGCATGCGGAGACCGACTGTAGGAAGGTTGGCGGTGACGATGTCGGGGATGACAGGCTGCTTTTCAAGTTGCTTTTCAAGTACGAGGGTCAGCGGGCCGGGCCAGAATTTCTGGGCCAGGCGGGCGGCGATTTCTGGCCAGCGCGCAACTAGTGACTCCGCCATTTCTATGGATGCTACGTGGACGATGAGGGGGCTGGTCGCGGGTCGGCGTTTGACGGTGTAGATGCGGGCTACAGCTTCGGCGTCGAGGGCATTGGCGCCCAGACCGTAAACGGTTTCGGTGGGGAAGGCGACGAGGCGGCCGGCGCGGAGGAGCCGGGCGGCGTGTTCGATTTCGCCGGGATCGGCGGGTTGGGACATGGATGATTGGATGATTGTAGATTGCAGAGGTCAGATTTTAGATTGGAGAAGCGCCCGGCTCAATCTGCATCTTCGAGTGAATCCAAAGTTGCTATGACCTCCGGCAGCCTGCCGAGCTCCTCCACCCCGTCAAGCCAACACCGGGCTTGACGGGGGCCCCGGTGCGCTCGGCTTGGACCCTTCGGCTTCGCTCAGGGCAGGCTCGCGAGGGCGCCCGTCCCCACACGAGCCGGGCTTGCGAATTATTTTTTCTTGTCGTCTTTTTTTTCTGGTTCTTCAACTACAAGGTTGTTGGTCACGGAGAATGCACCGTGGACGCCGTTCGCCTGCATGCCGGCGATTTGCTTGTCCATCTGGCGGGCCACTACGCCTTCGAGCGTGATGTTTCCGTTCTTGACGATGATGTGAATGGGCGGGACGGCGCGCAACTGGTACTCGCTTAGGGCGCTGTTGCCGTAGATGGCGCGGTAGGCAGCGCGGCGGATTCGGTCGTCGTTCATGGAGGTAGGCAGCACCTCGATGTTGTTGACGACTTTCTCGACACCTTCAATGTGCTTAACCGCGTTTTCGGCGTCGGACTTGAGAGTGGGACGCACGACCTGGCCGAACAGGGTCACGGTGCCATCAGGGTCAACCTTGTAGGAGAGGTTGTCGAACACGCCGTAGTAAGGAAGCATGACGAGTTCATGACGGACTTCCTTGTAGATGCGATCGATGCTCTTCTGAGGGAGCGCGCCAGTTGGCTGGTTGTCCTGGATGGCGGGACTGGCGAGGGCCACCATCGAGAAAATCGTCAACGAGAGAATCGTCAATGAGGGAATCAGTGGGAGAGCAAGAATTGTGAGCCGTGATTTTTTCATTGGTTTGACCTCGCGCCGGGGCTAGAGCCCTCGTCATTCCAGTTCTGGGCGGCACGGCTGAAGCCGTGCCCTACGCAAAACGATTTATGAGATAGCTTCCAGTACAAACATTATAGATTCATGGCAACGGCAAGGGGGGCTCCGGAGAATTTTCGGTTCTGCTAAATTGTTTGATCATGAAACCGAGCCGAAGTTTTGCGAGCGACAACAATGCGGTGGTGCATCCCGAGGTGCTGGAGGCGATACGGCGCGCTAACCAGGGGCATGTCGTGGGGTATGGGGATGATCCGCACACGGAATCGGCGGTGGGAAAATTCCGGGAGCAGTTTGGGGCCGATGTGGCGGTCTTCTTCGTTTTCAATGGGACGGCGGCGAATGTGCTGAGTTTGCAGGCGCTGACGCGGCCGTTTCATGCGGTGCTGTGTCCCGAGCTGTCTCATATTTATACGGACGAATGTGGCGCGCCGGAAAAGTTTACGGGCTGCAAGCTGGTGCCTCTCGGAGCGCCGGGCGGGAAGCTGACGGTGGAAACGGTGGCGCATGCGTATCACGGAATTGGGGACCAGCATCATGTGCAGCCGCGGGTGATTTCGATTACGCAATCGACCGAGATGGGAACCGTGTACAAGCCGGCCGAAATCGAGGCGCTGGCTCGGTTTGCCCACGAGCGCAAGATGTTCTTGCACATGGATGGGGCGCGGATTGCGAACGCTGTGGCGGCGCAGCGACCGTCATTATCCTTGCGGCAGGCGACGCGCGATTTGGGAGTGGATGTGCTTTCGTTTGGCGGGACGAAGAACGGGTTGATGGGCGTGGAGGCGGTGGTGTTTTTTCGTCCGGAACTGGCGGAGGATTTTTTATTTGTGCGCAAGCAGGGGATGCAGCTGGCATCGAAGATGCGCTACATGTCGGTGCAGATGGAGGCGCTGCTGACGGACGATCTTTGGCGAAGGAACGCGGAGCACGCGAACCGGATGGCGCGACTGCTGGAACAGGAAGTGAAGAAGATTCCGCGAGTCAAGATTGTGTATCCAGTGGAGGCGAATGGAGTGTTTGCGCAAATTCCTCGGGAGGCGATTCAGAAGATACAGGAGCGGTACTTCTTCTATGTGTGGAGCGAAGAGGAGTCGGTGGTGCGGTGGATGTGCTCGTTCGACACGACCGAAGAGGACGTCCGCGAATTCGCAGAGTTTGTGGCGGCAGTGGTGGGGGACCCCCCGAACTGAAGCCCCCACGTTGGGCGCGCTATGAGGCAGAGCCGATTTTCTGCTTTATGGGCGGAAGATCGGCATACTCATTTCTTGCCTGCCCTGACCCTTGCCCATCGTGCCCTCTGCGCTGCTGCTATTCTCCTGCGTCCTGCCGCTGAAATCGTTCGTTTCTTGCGAGTTGTGACTCGTCTACGCTTGCTCCCCTGGAGAAAGACTTTCCCGAAGGTGGTTAGGGCAGCGCTTACGCGGTTAAGTTCACCCTCAAGTCGCGTGCGTTCCTGCTGGAGCTGCTTGACTACGGACTGCATCAGTGTTTTTGCCATGAAGTGATTTTATCACTTGTAAGTTGAACATCAAGGCCGTTCTGCGGAAGGGCTTGTTAACTGGCACAACATTCCCGTTTTTGGATGAAATCCCGCTCTGGGCAAGGAAATCGAGGCTGAAGTCGCATCCTTTCTAATGGTCGTCGCTAGTTGCCAAGGATTGCGTTTGATGCGACGATCGTGAGAGCGAGACGCGCTGTGGCATTAAGTTTTGGCGAAATTGAAGAGATGGCGCGTTATCGATGCTGTCTTTTGACTCGGGGAGTTACTCGGCGGTAACAATCGCGACTTGACTCTATTGGTCGAGGAGGTGGTCGGTGAAGCCACAAGCAGCTCTTCTCCTTGCCGTAATTGGTCTTGCCGTCGTGGGTCTACCTGACTTGGCGGCCGGAGGGAATAACCAGATGGCGGGATGCAGCGATGTGAACTGGCCCACCTTTTCCGAGAGCGAAGCGGCATATCCCGATGCAATGAACTTAGCTAAGACCTTGATCAACCATCACTTTACCGTGACTTGCGTCAGCCCTTCGAAAATGACCGACACGTTTGAAGGGCAGACGGGAGCGGCGGTGTACAGAACAAACGAGGGTGAGTTCGAGGCGCTCTTTTTGCCAAAGCCACAAACTTTCGACAGGCTGCGGGTCATCGAACGTCGTGACGGCCGGAGATATCGCTACTCCTTCGAGGGACGGCCCAAGCCTTGGCCTGCCAATCTGATAGATAGCGCCTATCGTTTGTATTTCGTCAAGCATGGCAACGAGTTGATTGTCGCGCAGGATCGGAGGGTTGCGGCCCGCATTAAGGTCGCCATCAATGGGCATTAAACAAATCGAGGATTTACTCCAATTCCAGTTCAATGTTTTTTGTGGCCGGATCGAGTTTTGCGATCCGGAACTTGCGGATCTGCCCTGCCCGCAAGGATTCCGGCTTAGCCTCGCTGGCGGCAGCGCCGCTCTTCCAGCGTGCCTGCAGCATGGAACCCAATGACGACAGATCGGGCTTGGACGAAGACGAAGATGCCGGCGAATCGGGATCGGCGCGCTTCTCTTGTTTCGCCGAAGCCTCCTCGGGGATTCGGCACGTCGCAAGGACACCTTCGCCAAGCTCCACGCGGGCTCGTCCTTCGGAAAGCTCGACCATGCGGCCGGTAACGATATCGCCTTCTTTATGTTCGGCGAGGTATTCATCGAGGCCGGTTGGAACCAGCTGTTTCATGCTCAGGCGTATGAGCCGCTTTTCGGTATCGAGCGCGAGCACTTGCGCCTTGACTACTTGCCCGGCTTTCAGCACTTCTTGCGGGTGATTGATGCGCTTTTCCGCGCTGATTTCGCTGACGTGAATCATGCCCTCGACGCCTTCGGTCAGCTGCACGAAGGCGCCGAACTTCGTCAAGCTGGTTACTGGCCCTTCGATGACTGTGCCCGGCGCAAACTTTTGTGCAGCCCCGGCCCAGGGATCGCCCAGCGCCTGCTTCAGGCCAAGGGAGATGCGGCGTTCGGCCGGGTTCACTCCGAGGATCACGGCTTCAACGGTCTCGCCCGGTTTCACTACATCCGCCGCGGTTCTTACTCTTTTGGCCCACGACATTTCGGAAATATGAATCAGACCTTCAATGCCCGGCTCAAGTTCGACAAACGCGCCGAAATCGGCGATGCGGGTGACTGTGCCTCGCACCCGTTCACCGGGCTTGTATTTTTCGGCGACGGCGTCCCACGGATGCGGCTGAAGCTGCTTCATGCTGATCGCAATGCGGTGCTTGTCCGAGTCGATCTTGATGATCACGGCCTCGATCTGCTGGCCCGTAGAGAGCACGTCAGAGGGCTTGTTGACGCGACGCCAGGAAATTTCGCCGACATGAAGCAGGGCGTCCGCGCCACCGATATCGACGAACGCGCCGTAATCGGTCAGGCTGCGCACCTCGCCGTGCACCGTGTCGCCTTCTTTCAGTTCCGAGTAGCGGCGCTCCTTACCGGCGCGCTCTTCGTCTTCCGCGAGGGCGCGGCGATCGACCACCACGTCTTCTTCTTCGACATCAAGCTTGATGATGCGGCAACGAATTTCCTGCTCGACCAGCTTCTCCATTTCGGAGGCGTCGCGGGTTCCGCTGCGCGAAGCGGGCATGAAGGCTCGCACTCCCACATCCACGCTCAACCCGCCCTTGACCACGCCCGTCACGGTGCCCATGATCGTCGACTTCTCTGCGAAAGCCTTCTCCAGCGACGCCCAGTCGGTGGGACGTTCGACCTTGCCGCGAGTCAGTTCGTAGTAGCCTTCGGGATCGCGCCCCTTGATGGTGACCTGCACTTTGTCGCCGGGCTTCGGCGGAGTGTCCGCCGGGAACGCCGTGAGCGGCAGAACGCCTTCGGTCTTGAATCCGATATCGAGAACGATGGAGTCGGCGGTCACGGCAATCACCGTTCCTTCGCGGCCCTGAGCGCCGGGTTCCCTCTTGCGGGAATGGCTCTGCTCGTACTCGGAAAAAATGTCTTTGAACGATTCGGTCGGGAATGATTCGGCCGACTCGCTGGCTGGCGCGCTTCCCGGAGCGGCCGGGTTGGACATATTTGGATTGGACGTCTTTGGATTGGTCATTAAGAGGCTACAGTGTCTGCGGCGTGATCCCGCCATAGGATAACACTGCTGAGGACTGATCCGGGGGCTGGGAAGGTGGAGGCTGACAAAAGATTCCAAACCTCGGGTGTAAATTATTTTTCGTTTTCAAAGTCAAAGAGCTTAGACGAGATCGGCCTGCGGCTGAAACATTGTTGAAGCGCGCTTGGTTCCAGGAAATTGACCCAGAGGTTTAAGAATGCGGCGGAAACTGCGATTTTGTTCCTGGCGCGCACTCGCGGCGAGCGGTCGGAAACAGACAAAAGAGATTGACATTTCGTATGAGCGCTTCGCGCTGGCGGCTAACGATTTCGGGTACCTGTGGATATTCCTGTGGAAAAACGGGAAGAATTTAATCTCCCATTAATTAAGTAGCAATGATTCAACGGGTTGCGTTTCTGGATTTTGATCTATCGCAGAAGGCTGATTGCACTGAAAAAGGGCATTGACAATTTTCAAGCAACTCTCTAAGGTGGGTCCCGTCGACGGCTGAAAGGCTGGCTTAATTAAACTTTTGCCAGTCCGAAGTAGGCTGAGTGATCAGCGCGTTGGGGCAACCTGACGGGCAGCCAGACCTGAAAAAACCGACCGCTCTGCGAGGAGGAGTTGGGGTTTGGGACCGCGAAAGCGGTGATCGCATCAAGGGCTGTGACGGTGCATGTCTCCACGCTGTTGGCTCCCTCGCAGGAGTTGGTGGCTAGAGCATAACCAATGTCACAGCCTTTACCTTTTTCCCAGCGTTCTCATTGCCGCAAGTCTGCTCTCCCAGAAAAGTTTCTATTCTTCGCTGGAAAAACAAAGGAAGTCGCGCGAAGTGATTGCTCCCCTGGCTGCGCATGGCGATCTGACGTCGTGCCTGACTCGCTGGCTCTGCCCCGCGTGACAAGGTCTCTGCAGCTCACTCAATGCTTCTGGATGACTTTCGCGATTCGCTCAAAGGCCCAGTCAATTTCCTGACGGGTGATAACGAGCGGGGGTGCGATGCGAATCACCCGGTCATGCGTCTCCTTGCACAGGATTCCTTCTTCCTTGAGAGCTTCGCAGTAGGGGCGCGCTGGGCTGTGGAGTTCGATACCGATCCACAAGCCTTTGCCGCGCACCTCTTTCAAATCGGGACTGCGCAGGGTTTGCAGCAGGGTCAGGAAATAAGTGCCGAGTTCGGCGGAACGTTCCACCATCTTCTCTTCGATTAGAACGCGCAGCGCGGTTCGCGCGATGGCGCAGCCCATGGGGTTGCCACCGAAGGTGCTGCCGTGGTCGCCGGGCTTGTACACGCCGAGAATCTCTCGCGACGCGAGGATCGCCGAGACGGGATAGAAGCCGCCGGCCAGCGCCTTGCCAATGATCAACACATCGGGCGTGATTCCTTCGTGCATGTAGGCGAAGAGCTTGCCGGTTCGCCCGAGACCAGACTGGATTTCGTCCGCCATTAGCAGCACTCGATTCTGGCGGCAGATTTCCGCCGCTTCGCGGAGAAATCCCGCGGGGGGAATGACGATTCCGGCTTCGCCCTGAATGGGCTCGACGAGAAAGGCGCAGGTGTTGGGAGTGATGGCTTCGCGGAGGGCGCGGGCGTCGCCGAAGGGAATGACTTTGAATCCCGGAGTGAACGGGCCGAAGCCATCGCGATATTGTTCGTCGGTCGAGAAGCCGACGATGGTGACGGTGCGGCCGTGGAAATTATTGGCGCAGACGATGATCTCTGCCTTGTCCTGCGCGATGCCCTTGATCTTGTAGCCCCACTTGCGCGCCGTCTTGATCGCGGTTTCGACGGCCTCGGCGCCGGAGTTCATGGGGAGCGTCATGTCGAAGCCGGTCAGGTCGTGGAGTTCTTTGTAGAGCAGCGGGAGTTGCTCGTTGCGGAAGGCGCGCGAGGTCAGGGTGACTTTGCGCGCCTGTTCGTTGAGCGTTTGCAGAATTTTGGGGTGACAGTGTCCTTGATTCACCGCGGAATAGGCGGCTAGGCAATCGAGGTAACGTTTACCCTCGACGTCATACACCCACACGCCTTCGGCGCGCTCGATTACTACGTCGAGCGGATGATAGTTGTGAGCTCCATACAGGTTTTCGAGTTCGATGAAGTAATCTGTGCGCTTGGATGTTTCTATAAGTTCCGTTGTCATAAGTTCCTTTCACCGGTGTTCTTCTTGTCCGCATAAAGCAGATTAGCCCTCGGTTGGACAACCCAAACTCCGATCGGGAAAAACCAGATCAGAAAAAATAATCCTGCATAGTTGCGGAACGAGATCGAATCACCTCTCTCTGCCAACATTAGGCTCTTGGAGACGAAATAAAAGATGTAGACCATACAGAACATCGCCAACAGGTGTAACGGGAAGACGAACACAAGCATCAGGGGCCGGAGGTCCTGAAAAAAGACATTAAAAGCAAACAGATAGACCGGCGCGTAGACCAGGGCAAAGAGAAATAACCCCTTGTTCAATCTCAGGGCCGGAGGCACGATGGAACCGAAAAATGATCCCAGGGACCACAACCAGAACAGAAAGGAGATCTCGGCTAGGCCTAGCACAACCCAATGGAGACCGACCATCCCTAAACTCTCAGCCGACAGCGCGACACAGAACGTTCCGAACAAAAGGACAAAGATCTGCCAGTGCTTGGCGCGGAGAAAATAATCTGCGACTTCACTCATCTTGTCCAGTCCCTGCTCTCGACCAACTCTGAGGGATGAGGATTCATGTCATGGTAGCAGGACGGGCGGGGCGCCCGTCCCTCCACCGCAGGACTCATCGCTCGGTCACGGCGCTTGTTCCCTACCACCAGGCACTCCCCGCTGCCGGTTCCTTGTCCAACAGCATGGTCAACAGGGCCATCCGCACATAGAGACCATTCATGGCCTGGCGGAAATACATGGCTCTTGGATCGGCATCGACTGACTTATCTAACTCGACCGTGCGGGGCAAGGGATGAAGGATTAGAGCGTCCGGCTTCATGCGCTGCACGACTTTCGAATCGATGGCATAACGCTTGAGGCCGCTAACGTCTCGAACTCGCTCGGGCCGGATTCTGGTCTGGTAAACCACATCGACCTCGCCAATCACCCGGTCGATGTCCGACTCCAGTTCGTAGCGGACGCCATGCTCATCGAGATACTCCAGGATGTCCGATTTCATCTGGAGTTGCGGCGGGCTTACGAAGAACATCTTTACCCGTTCGAACTTGGCCAGCAGATAGGCGAGCGAGCGCGCCGTACGCCCCTTGTCCAACTCGCCAATGATGGCCACGCTTAGGCCATCGAGCGGACGCTGCCGATAAATCGTGTACAGGTCGAGCAGGGCCTGGGTCGGATGCTGCCCGCCATTGCCATCGCCTGCGTTGATCACCGGCACCAGCGAGACTTCCGCGGCCCGGCGTGCGCCGTCCTCTTCGTGGTGGCGGATGACAATCACATCCGAATAGCCGCTGATGATGCGGATGGAATCCTCCACCTGCTCACCTTCGATCTCCGAAGAAAACGCACCCGCTTGCTCGGTGGATAAAACCCTGCCGCCCAGGCGATGCATGGCGGCCTCGAACGAGAGTCGAGTGCGGGTAGAAGGCGCATAAAAAAGCGCGGTCATGATGCGGTTCTGGTAGTCGAGGGTGCCTCCGCGCGCCACCACGTGCTCCATGCCACGCGAGCGCTCGAATAATTCCATGAGCAGGGGAACCGTGAATTGCTGCGACTCGATGACATGTTTCAATGGCGTCCCTCTCAGCGTCGATTCCGAAGCAGGAGGCTGGATGGGCTTGAGAGGCTGGAGAGGAATAACAGTCGGCTTTGGCATTAGCGTCCTTCCAGTGGGAGTTCGAGCGCTTTGTTTTCGAGCGCTTTGTTTTCGAGATCAGCGTTGCGCTCGATTTCCGCACGATCGTGATCGGGGAACATGTGTGTGCCGGCGGGTCCTTTGCCCGCCGATCCGATGACCGACTGGCACAGATTCTCGCAAGAAGTAATGATAGCTTCCTTGCCGCCCTGGCGCAGAAAGCGCAACACGGATTCGATTTTCGGGCCCATGTTTCCGGGTGGGAAATGGCCAGCCCTTGCGTATTCTTCCAACTCGGCCGCTACGACGCGCCGCAGCGGACGCTGCCTCGGTTTCTTGTAGTCCAGATACACGTAGTCGGTGTCGGTAGAAATAACAAATAGATCTACGCCCAGGCGTGAAGCCAGCCACGCCGAGGCGCGATCCTTGTCGATGACCGCCTCGACGCCTTGCAATCTGCCGTCGTTCCTGACCACAGGAATCCCTCCGCCCCCGCAGGCGATGACCAACACATTTTGCCCGACCAGATTACGAATGACCTCCAGTTCAACAACGTCAATCGGCTCCGGCGACGGAACCACACGGCGATAACCGCGGGCCGCATCCTCCACGATCTCCCATCCGAAAAGGCGTTTGCGTTCCTCGGCGTCGGCGCGCGAATAGAAAGGGCCGATCGGTTTGCTGGGGTGCGTCATCGAGGGATCATCTGCCAACACCAGGCATTGGGTAAGAACAGTCGCAACCGGCACGTGCAGATCGGCCAGTTGCAGTTCGGTTTCGAGCGATTGCTGGAGAAGATATCCGATCTCACCCTGGGTAGAGGCGCCGCAAACGTCCAGCGGGAGCCCAGGGACCTGGCTCGCCCCCCGCTCCGACCGTAGAAGCGCTGCCCCAACCTGCGGACCATTGCCATGCGTGAGCACGATCCGGTAACCGGCACGGATCAGGCCGACGATCTGGGCCGCGGTCCGCTGAGCGTTTGCCCGTTGCTCGGCGATGGTTCCCGTTTCTCCCGCGCGAATCAGGGAGTTTCCGCCAACGGCAAGAAGCATGGTCTTCATAAATGGTCGCTGGCTGTGTGCCCGCAGCGGCTAAAGCCGCGCCCCTTCAAAACAAAATCAAGAGCCGGGCGTTCCCGCCCGGCTGGACCCTTCGGCTCCGCTCAGGGCAGGCTCGCGAGACGCCCGTCCCTCCACCTATATGTGCGCCAACTCCTGCAACTCGGCGAGTCCCGGCAATTTGACGAACTCACCTTTCATCAATTCCAGCATGATCGCCTTTTGTGCGTGCAGCCGGTTCTCCGCCTGCTGAAATACCAGCGACCGCGGCGAGTCGATAACATCGTTGGTGACTTCTTCGCCACGATGTGCCGGCAGGCAATGCAGAAAGACGGCATCCGGCTTGGCCCGGCGGAACAGCGTCGCATCGACCTGGTAAGGGAGGAAGATATGCTTGCGCTTCTCGGCTTCGGACTCCTGCCCCATGCTGGCCCAGATATCGGTGTAGATCACATCCGCGCCGGAGGCCGCTTCGTCCGGATCATTGGTTACGGTGCAAGTGCCACCCGTCTCGGCGCCACGCTCGCGGGCCCACTTCACAGACTCGGCGTCGAGTTCGTATCCCGGAGGCGTAGCCAGCCAAACGTGCGCGCCTAGCTGGGCTCCGGCAAACAGCAGGGAACGTGCGACGTTATTGCCATCGCCTACAAATGCGATCTTCAGGCCCTCCAGATTGCCTTTCGCCTCCCAGATGGTGAGGTAATCCGCCATCGCCTGGCAGGGATGACTGTAGTCGGTGAGCCCATTGATTACGGGAATGGCGGCGTACCGGGCCATCTGCTCCACCACTTCATGGGAGAAAGTGCGGATCATGATGCCCTGTACCATGCGCTCCAGGTTTTTCGCCACGTCGTACACCGACTCGCGTTTGCCCAGATTGATCTCAGCGGGAGAGAGATAGAGGGAGAAGCCGCCCAGTTGCTGGATGCCGACATCAAAAGTTACGCGGGTGCGCAGAGAGGGTTTCTCGAAGATCATGGCCAGGGTCTGGCGCCGAAGCGCCGCGCCATAGGCGGCCGGGTGAGCCTTGACTTGACGGCCTAGAGTGAGCAGGTACTGGATGTCTGAGGGCGAGAAATCTCGAATCGAGAGAAAGTCTTTGTGATTGCCATTGCCGTGGCCATTCATTTTTCAACTCCTGTTTCAACTCCTGTTCCGACTCCGGCCAGTGCCGGCTCATGCTCGCGCGTGAACTGGGCCAGCAATTCGGCCAGGCCGGGCTTGGTGAGTTCTTCGACCTCATAGGTCACGCGTAGATTGGGCTTATCGAGTTTAATCACCCGCGCGAGGTCAATGGGGGTGGCAATCAGCACGAGATCGCACGGAGTGCGGCGGATGGTTTCCTCGAGTTCGTGCCGTTGGATAGCGCTGTAACCCATGGCGGGCAAAAGATTCGTCAGGTGCCGATAACGCTCGTAGGTGCTGCGGATGGATCCGACGGCATAAGGCCGAGCGTCTACCAATGCTGCCGCCCCATATTGCCGCGCCGCGACCACACCGGCGCCGTAGGGCATCTCTCCGTGAGTGAGTGTGGGACCGTCCTCCACCACCAGCACGCGCCGTCCCTTCACCAGGCTCGGGTCGGGGACGGAGACCCGGCAGGCCATCTCAAAAACAACTGCCCTGGGATTGTGGAGCTTTATGTTTTGGCGAACCGTCTCAATGTCACGCTGCTCGGCGGTGTCCACCTTATTGATCACGATCGCATCCGCGCGCCGCAGATTGACTTCGCCGGGGAAGTACGACAGTTCATGCCCCGGACGGTGCGGGTCTACTACAACGATTTCCAGGTCGGAGACATAGAAGGAAGTGTCGTTGTTGCCGCCGTCCCACAAAATGACATCCGCTTCCTTCTCCGCCTGGCGGAGAATCTTTTCGTAGTCGACTCCCGCATACACCACGGTTCCTTGGCTGATGTGCGGTTCATACTCTTCCCGTTCCTCGATGGTGCATTGCTGAAGGTCGAGGTCCGCCATGGTGGCGAAACGTTGGACAGCCTGCGCCGCAAGATCTCCGTAAGGCATGGGGTGTCGAATGACCACTGGCCTTCGACCCAGGCGGCGCAACACTGCTGCGACCAGGCGCGAGACCGGGCTCTTGCCGCATCCAGTTCGCACCGCACACACGGAAATGACGGGGATCGACGACCTGATCTGCGTATGCTCGGTTCCCAGAAGCCAGAAATCGGCGTTGGCAGCCACGGCACGGGAAGCGAGATGCATAAGAGTCTGGTGGGAAACATCGCTATAGGAAAACACCACCGCGTCAATCTTGTGTTGGGCGATCAGGCTTTCCATATCCTTCTCTTCGAAGATAGGAATGCCTTCCGGATACAAGCGTCCGGCAAGTTCCGGCGGATAACGGCGGCCGGCGATGTCAGGAATCTGAGTGGCAGTGAATGCGACTACCTGGTAGTCGGGATTATTGCGAAATAAGACGTTGAAGTTGTGGAAGTCCCTGCCTGCGGCTCCAAGAATCAAGACTTTCTTCATGGATAGTCCCCGGTGAAGATGGTTTACTTTCTATTCTCTCGCTTGGTGACAGGGTCGGCTGTGCCATTCATCACATTTGGGGGTGACTTGTGTCGCAATCAGAGCCGCCTAAAGCTTGGTCGGAATCCAAGTACCGACTTAAGTGCTGTAGATCATGGCAGATACAGACGGCAAGGCAAAATGAGTATTGGCCTCGGACGCGATGAGTTACGAGTGTGATGGACCTGTCGCCATGACAGGCATCGAGGAAAAACGAAAAACCCAGCTTGATAGTGAGCATGTTGTCATAACGACCATTCCTGAGAATGGCGAGTCGTCTATGGATCCACGCGATACCTCAGTAGTGTCGCGAAATGTATCATTGAGCAGGTGACAATCATGTTCTCGGGATCTCAATTCGACAGGGGCCATCGAAGCAGTCTGGTCCTTCATTTGGCCGTTTTTTCGATCTCTGCAGCAATCGCCCTCGCCCTGATCTCGGATGGGGTCACGCGCGCTTTTGCTCAGAACAACAACCCGCAGCGTCAGAGCGAAAGAGCTAGCGGGGGACCTGAGGTGGCTCGTGGAAAGTATGTCGTCGAGGGGGTGGCCATGTGCGGAGAGTGCCACACCCCGCGCGACAGCAATGGAAATCTTGACCAGACTCGATGGCTGCAGGGCGCGCCCGTCCCCTACCTATCGGCGAAGCACGACTCGAACTGGCCCCTCGACGCGCCGCGGATTGGCGGCATTCCACCTGCCAGCGACGATGACATGATCAAACTACTGACGACCGGCATCTGGACCACCGGTAATCGTCTTCGGCTTCCGATGCCCCAGTTTCGCATGGACCGCAGTGATGCCGAAGCTGTTGTTGCCTATTTAAAGTCATTGACTCCGCAACAGTAACCGGGTGCTCTGCTCGAGTAGGGACAGCCGCCCCTGGGTCGAGAATCGTCCCGTCGGATGACCGATCCGAAGCTATGGCGGAGATTGCAACAATCCGCACCCCCCGGCATAACCAAGCGAAATCGAGATCTCGCCTGATCTAATGCAAGTTATTGAAGGTACTGGTGGCGGCGGTAGGACTCGAACCTACGACCTACGGATTATGAGTTCTGAACCGCCTGGTGCAGACAAAGAAGATAGAGCACTTAGCTCGGCAGAATCCGGCAAGGTCCTGCAAAATCCGCAACCCCCGCGCAACAACGAACATTCCACCGGCAGAACTGCGCCGAACCAGCTCGACTCAAGTGGGTTGCCCGAAATGCGGAGTCACTTTCACCACCAGCGCGTCGGCCTGAATCGACAGCGCGGCAGTGATAAAATCGCGCGCATGAAACTCATCCTCTTGTGCTCCGCGAGTTATATAGCAAAAACAGCCTTGATATCTGCGACTTCGATTACGTCACCCGCTTCGAGTTGTTTTTGGCCGCCCTCAACCGCGATATCATTCACCTTGATCTTTACCTTGTTTTCGGAAGCAGCGATGACGTAGCCATCCTCGGCTCGGTAAATCAAGGCTGCGACGCGGGGAGCGAACCACCGCTTTAGCCGAATGCCGGCCATCCTCGATTTTCCGATCAGGGTCAGTTTACTGGTCAGAACGTAGCGCTGCTGGTCAGTTCGGCCTTTGACGATTGTCAGCGTGCCAATGGTTTGATGTACCGCAGGCGTGGTATTGACTGGCGACTGGCTTTGAGCAATGCTAATTCTCTGGACCGCAACCGGGCCGGCGGAGGTAGCTGCTGCGGCTGCTTTAGCGAGCATTTCTTTCGCTTTTGCCGTGTCCAAGACCATGGTGCGATCGAGCTGTGGCGGGGCCTTCAGGAGTTGCCCGTCAGCGGGGATGTCGAGAGTTCCATGCTGCGCAGCGGCGCCTCGACGTGCGTCATCACGAAATTCGATCGTGTGCTTGCCGATTGTGGCGTTGTCTCCGTCCTTCAGTACTACCTTACGGATGCGTTGACCATTGACGTACGTGCTATTAAAGCTCTCGGCGTCTTCGATCACATAGTGATCGCCTTCCGCGTAGACCTTGGCGTGATGTCCGGACACTGCAGGATTATCGATGCGCAGGACGTTGTCCGGCTGACGGCCAATTGTGACTGTGCCGCCGGATAGCGAGAGCTCTTGTAAGACTCGGTCTTCAAATTTGAGAAACAGCTTTGCCATGGCACGGCTCCAAAATGCGCGATCTGGGAGAGCAATTCTGGTACGACAGAGGAAGCTTCCCTTGGAGCTACCGCTGGATGATCACTCACTATCTATTCTGCGCCCGAAAACACGGAAGGGAAGAGTACCAAGGTACCCGCCTCCCCTTTGCCTCCCCGCGAAGACACATCCGGCACCGGGCGAGACTGACGGATTCCAGGCAGCGACCGTGTAATGTGCAGAGATCACTGGGGGAACAGTTTTTCTAAACGCTCGGCAAGCTTGCGCACGGCCTCGTTGAGTGCAGGAAGGCCGGGGGTGTCGAAGTCTACGTCGAGGCTTTCGAGGTCAACTGTAACGTCCTTGATCAGCTGAGTGGCCATTTCAACGCGCTGTCTTACTACCTGCTCCATCAGCTTGTAAGGATCGCCTCCTTTTCCTTGTGCATCGAGCCATTGCTGTACGGCTGCGCTTGCCTGGCGAGCTCGTTCGGTAGCGGTCCGGAAATCCATCAGAACCTTCACATTGATCATTCCGGTCTTTACTGAGTTTTGCAGGTTCTTAAGCTCTTCGTTGGTCTTCCTCAGACGAGACGAA
>Ga0187880_1002020_pt1 | contig 15937 bp, 10 predicted proteins | sample June2016WEW_19_4_FD_132998 | JGI IMG/M metagenome (GOLD analysis project Ga0187880, IMG submission 132998) | Peatland microbial communities from SPRUCE experiment site at the Marcell Experimental Forest, Minnesota, USA - June2016WEW_19_40 | ecosystem: Environmental > Terrestrial > Soil >...
CGAAGTAGCCGTTGATGTCGAGAATCACATGGGTCGTGTTGGTGACGTAAATACTGATGGCGCCTTGATCGCCGGCGGCCACAATGGCGGCGTTGGCCTTGATGCGCCCGTCGAGCGAGTTCAGGGTGGCGACCAGAGGTTGGTCTTGACCGGTGGGCCATATGGTGAGATATCCCAGGGGGGCGGACGGGACCACAGAGACATTCAGCGCGTACGCTGCTGCGGTGGACGGAATGCTGCAGCCGCCCTCTTGTGGTATGGGGAAGCTGCGGAAAGTGCCGCCCGGAATCGGGCCTCCGCCAGCTTGCGACCGCGTGTCCACCAAGCGGCAGGGCGTGACGGCGACGAATTGCAGCGCTTGCGGAGTGCCACTGTTGGTAATGGAGACGTCGTCCAGGTACATGTAGGTCAAGCCGCTGTAGCCGTCTGCGTGAGAGTTGAAGTAGAGCTGGATCGTCTGTCCCTGGTAGGGCGTCAGGTCGTAGGTCACCTGGGTCCAGGTTTGGGTGTTGGATGCCAGCTTGAAGATCTGGGCCAGCAGGTTTCCATTGCTGTCGCGGACCTGCGCCTCCTGCCATTCATTTTCGATTGCGCCGCTGGTCGAGGGCCAGTACCAGAAGCTCAAAGCCGGATTATCTCCGTTGTTCGGAATGGCAATCGTTTGAAAAAGCGAGGAATCACCGTTTGGCACCGGGAGGCCGTTCGCGCCTAACTGAGCGGCGAAGCTGCCGCTATGGACCTGCTGCGTCGAAATGGCAGGCGGAAAGATCCCGCCTGACTGCCAGCAGGTCAGGGTGCCGCTTTCAAAGCCGCCGTCCGACAGGGTATTGGACATGCAAGCCGGGGTTTGCGTGCCGAACCCCGTCAAGCTGGCGACCTGGGGGCTGCCGGGGCCGTCATCGGCGACCGTCAAGGCGCCGCTGCGGAGTCCCGTGCCGGTGGGTTGGAAGCGCACGTTGATGGTGCAACTGTCATTGGGGGCCAGCAACGTGCCACAGTCATTGGTCTGGCTATAGTCGCCGCTGGCGGCGATGCTGCTGATCGAAAGGCCGTTCGGCTGATGATTCGTCAGGGTGATTTGCTGGGCCGGGCTGAGGGTGCCGACAGTCTGCGGTCCAAAGCTGAGGCCCGCGGGATACAGCCCCACGTAGCTTGGAGTGTTGCATTCGGGAAACTGGAAGTTGACGATTCGGGTATTCCAATTCCATGCGCCATTGGTCACCAAGTATTCCGTCGTGAACCAGAAGGTACAGTCGTCGACCGGATCGACGGTCATGGAACTGTAATCTCCCCAGCGGGTCAAGCCGTAGGTCTGCGAACCGCTGCCGATGATCACCGTGGTCTCGGCTTCCAGTGCGCCCGCCGGATCGGTGGGCAACCGTCCCGCAACCGCAATCGAGGGATACAGGGAGTTGCTGGACACGCTGTAGCCCAAGGCAATGTCTTCAGCCTGGTCCATGGCAATGCTTCCCATCCAGCGATAATTGGAATCGGGAGCATAGGTTCCTTGCTGTGCGACCACGGGGGTCCCATTGGGCACCTGAATCTCATACCAACGCACCCCGCTGCTGCCGCTGACGGCGACGGATTGGTTGACCACCAGGGACTCGTGGCTGCCGAAGTTGCGATACGCCAGGCGATACATCAGGCGGTCGGCGAGCGAGTCCAGTTTGGTCGAGGTTCCGGGTTGCGGCACGCAGCCGGGACCGCCTCCGCAAAGCGGCGTGAAGGCCGCCACGGGGATTACGGTGGGGCCGGTGAAGGTGGCGTTGGCGGGATTGCTGAAATCCACGTGAAACTTGTACAGGTTGAGCGAGTTTGCGCCAAAGTTGAGCACATAGTTCGGCGAACCCGGCGGCGGCGCGGTGGTGCCGTCGACATCGGACGGCAGCAATCCTCCCACCAGGGAACCCTGCTGAAAACAAATCTGCGTCGCCGGCAGTCCGCTCAACATCTGGGTGCGGTCATAGGCGCAAACCTCGGAGCCGAGGAAGCTCTGGCCCAGAAACATGTTGAAAGTTTCATAGTAGGCATCGGGCCAGACACCCATCTTGGGATAGTCGTCAAAAGCGGAGTACTGGAAGGCATAGCGATACCACATGCCGGTGGCGTCGGAACCCATAGAAACGGCGACGCACTGCAGATACGGAGTTGTCGAAACCGAGAACTGGCTCATTACCCAGCGGTTGGCCAGCTTGTCATACAACACGATGGGATCGCCATCGTTGTTCGCCTCGCAGCCTCCGCCAAATCCCGACCAGAGAATATTGCCGGGAACCGGACCGGCGACCAGACCTCCGTTGCTCTTGCTGAAAATGGCAAAATCGGTATTCACCCATTGCACGTATTGGGTGGCGCCCACGGCCCCATTGGTATCGGGCGGAGCATACTCCACGATGAATCCGTACCTCCCATTGCCCAGCCCTTCGAAGCTGTTGCTCATCAGAGGCGTGTAGCCGAACGTTCTCCACTGGCGCAGCGGGTCTTCCGCCAGCGGCCGCAAGCCGCGCGGAAGCGGAACTGGGCGCACCGGTTCAGCTTCGTGCTGCTCCGGGGAGACGGGCGGAGCATGGCGGATGAGGTCGATCAGCGGCCGGGAAACGTCATGGTGAATATCGCGTCGCACGGTGGTGGGACCGTGCGTAGCCTGGGCCAAGAGGCCCACGGGAACCATGCCCAAGAACATCAGCGGTACCATCCAACGTCCGAGGGGGACACGGCTCGTTGTAAGCATGCACTTCTCCCGAAGCACGGCCTCACATAGGATCGCACCGCGCGCAGGGGCGCTTTAGCGATCACATTGATTGCTTCGGCAAGATGGCACAACTTGATTAGATAAGGCCGGAAAGGCTGCCGCGAGAAAGAACACTTCGAAAAGAGACCGTCGAAATATGTCCAGCCTCGGACGCTATCACCTGTTCCTGGACACATTTCGCTTGCAGACCGGAGTTGCACAGGGCTATATCAGTTTGATGATCGAACCTCTCCGCGCATCCGGTATTGGGGCGGTACAAAGCCGTCGCGCACGCTACCCGCCCGGAATTGTCGCTGCGCTTTCGGTGTTCGCAGCCACGCTGTTGATCGTTAGCACGTATTCCGTGTTCAGCCAGACCGTTGATGAAGGCGAACATCTTGCGGCTGGCATGGAGTGGCTGGACGGGGGCTCGTATACGTACCGTCCGATAAATCCGCCGCTCGCCCGGGTGGCGGTTGCGCTCGGCCCTTACCTGGCGGGCGCGCGCAGTCAGGGCAGAGCGAGCGTCTGGACCGAAGGCAATGTCCTCCTCGAATATCAGGGCCATTACCAACGAACACTGACCCTGGCTCGCCTGGGCATCCTGCCATTTTTCTGGTTGACCTGTTTCGTTTTATGGCGCTTCATTGCTCGGCACTACGGGCCATGGCACGCGGCGCTGGCGATTCTGCTCTTTGCGTTTTGTCCGCCGGTGCTGGCGAATGCGTCGGTCGGCACAACTGACCTGCCATTCACCGCGATGTTCTTGTGCGCGGTCGTCGGTTTTTGGAATTTCTTGCGGCAGCCGAAAGCCTCGTCCGCGCTTGTCTCCGGCTGTGCGATCGCTCTCGCTCTGTTGTGCAAGTTATCCGGGTTGCCCTATCTACTCGTGGTTTGTGGAGGGCTATACATTTTTCTACGCATTGAAAAGCGAGCCGCGCCATCCTGGAAGTATCTGGGTATAGCTGGCGTGGCGCTGGCGCTCACGATTTGGGCGGGATATCGTTTCTCGATCGGCCCTATCCTCGATCCGGACCACGTGCGCGAGATCGAGATGGCCCATCTGCGCAAACTCCCTGACGGCCTCGCCAGGATCTTCTTCTGGCAAGGTGTTCCGGCACCGGAATTTTTCAAGGGTTTGGCCCAGACCTTTGTTCTTTTGCAGAAGAAACGCCCAGCTTATTTATTGGGACAAGTCTATCTGGGCGGGCGCTGGTATTTCTATCCGGTGGCCATTGCGGTCAAAACACCGATTCCTCTGCTGTTGTTGGCGGTCGTTGGAACCGTACGGGCGCTGATCCTACCGAGGGTTCCAGCTTCGAGGTTCGCGCTGCTCGGAGTTGCTGGTCCGCTGCTGGTCGCGATGATCAGCAGTGTAAATATGGGCCTGCGCCATGTCCTGGTGATCTATCCCTTTTTGGCCATGCTCGGGGCATACGGCTTTCTCTGGCTGTGGCAGATGGGTGGTAGCCGGGCGAGTATCGTTGCCTCCCGAGCCATCGTCGCGCTGTTGCTGGTCTGGACGGTCTTGACCTGTGTTCGCGCGGCGCCGGATTTCATTCCCTACTTCAATGAGGCGGCCGCTCCGTACGGCAGCCGAATCCTGGTCGACAGCGATTTCGATTGGGGCCAGGACCTGAAGCGCCTTTCTTCGGTGCTGCAGCAAAACCACGTCGATTTCATCTGGATTGCTTATGAAGGCTCGGCCGACCTGACGCTCCACGGGCTGCCTCCTGTGCAGCTCCTGGTACCACGACAAAGGCCGGCGGGTTGGGTCGCCGTAAGCGAGTTCTTCATCAGGACAGCGCCGCAGGATTACGGCTGGCTGGAGAACTACAAACCCGAGCGGGTCGCCGGCAAAACCATTCGGTTGTACCATTTCGATATTGCACCAAAGGACTGAGCTTAAGGAAGGCAGCGAATGTGAGATTGGTGCAGGCGGGAATGATCGCTTACCACAGGTCGCAGTTCCCGATAGTTATCTGAAGCTCCCCTTCGGGACGTGACCGTTACAATCATGCAAAGTCGAGTTTGGATATGGTGCTGGTGATCGGCGGTGCAGGCTACATTGGCAGTTTCACATGCCATGCGTTGGCACAGCGCGGACATAAGGTTGTAGTACTGGATGATCTGAGCAGCGGGCACGTGGAGGCGATTGACGCTCGATGGCTAGTGCGGGGTGATTTCGGCGATAGATCGCTGTTGCGAGCCGTCATCCGGGATCACGGAGTGGATGCGGTGGTGCACTTTGCCGCAGCGACCGGGGAATTGCAGTCAACCATGGACCCCACCGGATACTATCGGACCAACGTCATCAAGACATTGGAACTGCTCGCGACACTGCAGGAGTGTGGTGTGCAGCATTTCGTGTTTTCGAGTTCGGGGGCGGTTTATGGAGATGCCCGATTCCCCATTGCGGAAAACGGAGCGTTGCGACCTCGGAGCTGCTACGGGCGTACGAAGCTGGCGGTAGAAAGCGCCCTGGAAGATTACCGAGTCGCGCACGAGATGGGATACGCTGTGCTGCGCTACTTCAATGCAGCCGGAGCCAGCCCGGATGGACAACGCGGGGAAGACCATCGTCCAGAGACGCACCTGATTCCTGCGCTGCTGGATGTGGCCATGGGCCGGCGCGAGGCCTTCGTGATCATGGGCGATGATTTTGAGACAGCGGATGGAACGGCCGTGCGGGATTACGTGCATGTGGAAGACATCGCACAGGCGCACGTGCTGGCACTCGAGGGGTTGCAGCCGGGACAGTCGATCTGCTGTAACGTCGGTACAGGAAGGGGAACGTCGGTACGAGAGACGATCTCCGCCGTGGAACAGGTAACTGGGCTGCGCCTCGCGACGCGCACCGGAAAACGACGTTCGGGCGACTGCGCTTTGCGCGTGGCCGATTCCAACAAGATACGGAGCTTATTGGGTTGGTCGCCGCGCTATACCGACGTAGTGGCAATCGTACAAACCGCCTGGGCTTGGCACCGTTCGCATCCGCACGGATATTAGGGCCCTGGACGAATAGATTCAAATGTTGATACCCGTTCGGGGCCTGCTCGCACCAAAACGTGAATTCATTCCTGCGTAGGTCTTGAGGTCCGACCTCCGCAGCGCCGACCTTTTGAAAGGCTGCCTATGAAAGATCATGCACCGGCTTTGAGGAGACTTGAGGCTCTGTGTTGGCACCGGCTGCCGGCGAAGGAAGACGAAGTGCGACTGGATTGCGATGTAGCTCAGTCCATTACGAACCTGTTCCTCAGGCGCGGTGTACGGATGAAGGGACCGCTGCTCCCGGAACAGCAAAAATCCGAGATGCGTAAACGAGTGGCGGCGTCAACGAGTTTGGGAGAAGCGATTCCAGCAGTCGTGCAGTTCGGCGGCTCAAAAACCGCGCAATATTGCCCGTATCCGGATCCGGACCTCGCGGAGTGGATGGCTATGGAGCAACTGGCCAGAATTTGCGGCGAGGTGCAGCGCTTGTATCCCCCGGGCATCCAGGTGCAGTTGATTCTTGCTGATGAATTCTACGCCCACGTGTTCGGCGCCGATGAAACCATTGAGCCGTATTGCGGTGGGATGGAAGCGATGCTGGGTAGCATAGGTCTGGATTTCATCCGCCCTGTGCGCCTCCGCGATCTGGTACGGGCAGCCAATCCGGAAGCGGTGGAATTGAGCTACCAGCGGAACCGCGAGATCCTGGAACGGTATTGGCGCACGGGAGATCAAAGAGCGTGGGCTGATCTGGAGAATGCGGGATGGAAGGGAAAACTGCCCCTGGAGCAACGGGAGCACTATCTGGCGCGCGCGGGGCACGTACTCACTAAGAAACGGTTTGAGAAAGCTCGGCTGGACGTAGAGGCAGAGAGTGCGGTATTGCGGTTCTTAGCATACGCATTGGTGATCGCCCAATACGATCTGGCCGGCAGGCGCAATCCGAGGATGCTGGACCTCAGCTTCGTGCCGCGTAGCCCGGGCGAACCGCGCGACCTGTTCAAGAAATTCTATATTGCTCCGTGTCCGCCGGGCGGAAGTGGCAAGTCCGCGCCACCTTGGACGGCACAAGGCATGCTGTTGCTTCCCGACTTCCAGCCTTCGCTATGCACGGCGGCCGACATCGAAGACGGCAGGTACGTTCCAGTTCAAGAACTCACAATCGAAATCGACGGGTGCCGCCTGCGGGCAGATTTGTTTCAAAAAGCCGGCGAGAGCGGTTAACGGAATGGACGCGGACAGATGAGGTCGAGAAAGGCAGTGATTTTGGGCGGCGGACCGGCGGGATTGTATGCAGCATGGACGTTGCTCCAACTCGGCTTCGAAACCCATTTGATCGAACGTGAGCCTGTGATTGGAGGACTGTGCGCTAGCCTGCCGGCAGGTTTGAACTGTTACTCGCATGGAACACACGCTTTCCACGACGCAGATGCCAAGTTCTTAGAAGAATTTCGGAGCTTGACCGGAAACAACGCAATTGGCAAGAAACGACAGGTGCGGATGCAACTGGGGGGACAGTTATATCCGTATCCACTTCGTGGCATCGATCTTTGGCGCAGTCTGCCGGTAGGGCTGGCTATGCGATGCCTTGGTGGATTTGGCGGCGCTCTGCTGGCTGCGCCTTTTCATCGTGATCGACCGGGCAATGCCGAGGAAGCGATTGTGCGCCTGTACGGCCGCACTTTATACGAAGCCATGTTCGCTGATTACACGCAGCGGTTCTGGGGCATGCCGGTCAGGGAGATTTCTGCCGAATTCGTAGCCCAGCGGATGCCGCGGTTCAACCCGGCTGAGCGGGTTCGATCGCTGCTGGCGCGGCTTGGCTTGGGGGATCGGCAGTTGAGTTCCCGGCGCACGGAGTTAGGCGCTCCGGTAATGTACAGTACGCCTCGTGGAATGGGGGCAATGTTTGAGGTCCTGGCGGCGCGGATCGAAGGTGCTGGCGGACGGGTTCAACTGGGCGCGGAGGCCGTGCGGGTGTTGTGCGCGAACGGAAGCGCGCAGGCAGTAGTATGGAGGCGCGATGGCATTGAGAAGGAACAAGAGTGCGACCTCGTCGTCTCCACCATTCCAGTGCGCCAATTGGCGCAACGAATGGAGCCGGCACGTCCGAGCGCGGCGCTGGAAGCGGCTAGTGGCTTGCATTGGCTGGGAATGATAACGGTGGGACTGCTAGTGCGCAAAACGCAAGTGCTGGACGGGGCGGTCACGTATTTCCACGGCCGCTCGTTTCACCGCGTGTCCGAGCCGCGACAATCGGGTGTCGCGGTGTACCCCTCAGACTGCACGACACTGCTTGCCGAGGTGACGTGTAAAACATCGGACAAGGCTTGGAGTCAACCGTCCGAACTGTGCGCGCAGGTAGTGCGCGACCTGAAGGCAGAGGGAGTTGTGCAGCCGGAAGACATAGTGGAGCAACACCTATTTCGGGCAGAAGATGCTTATCCGGCATATCTTGTAGGATTTGAACCCAAGCTAGCCGTAGTGAGGGCTGACCTGGGTACAATAAGAAACCTGGTTAGCACCGGTCGCCAAGGACGGTTTGATTTCATGACCGCTGCGACGGCAATGAAAATGGCGCGTGCGGATGTACTAGCCGGTCTCGCTCGGTCGTCTCGCTCGGCGCCATCGACACCTCGCCCAATACATATTGCATCCGCGCCGTTCTCCTAAACCCGTAACCGGGGCCGCTCCTGGTTTGCCCATCCGCCGAAACAATGGCTAGCAATAAAATCAGCAGCACGGAAAAGATATCTCGCAACTTAGGTTGTAGGTGCATTGCTATTTCTCCGCCGATATCATTGCCTTTATAACGGGGGCGCTGACGCCATTCTTCTTCAACTGGATCAGTGCATCGGTCGAGGTGTCAAATTGGCACCTTGAGCTCCCAATTTTTGCTAGGATTGTCCCATCATCAAAACCAGCTTTCACCATCTTGATAACATCCTGGTTCTTTAGAAGCTCACCACTTGGCATAGTCGGCGGCGCCTGCTCCCGCAAAACCCAAGTGTGGCCGCTGCTATCGGTGAGGTTGCTACCCTGCAGGGTAACAATGGTGGTGGTACCCATTTCGTTGATGTTAAGTTCCAACCTATCGCCGTTCTCGTTAAAGGTGCCGTGATAAGGCTGACCACCTTCTTGCAGCGAGAATGACTTATCTGCGTTTAGCTGAAGTTGATCTGCCGCAGTTTGGGAGCTGACATAAACCGCGGGAAGCTTCAGTTGCACAGGCGGCGACTGTGGATTAACTTGTCCCGCCTGCTTGTCCTGAGCCAACGCGGTGTTGCTACCTGAAGTGTCGCCCGGTTGTACGATCAGCACTTCAGAGACTTTCGCTAGCGCTTGATCCGGGGTGGGAAATGGACCTTTCTCAAATGCAATCTTGAGGTCTCCGTAGTAATGGATGCCGTCGTATGGATCGCTATACAGACGGAAAACAATTCCACTCTTCTGGACCTCAACTTTAGTAACCCAGAGGGTTTCATCCGCGGCAAACTGGCGATGCGGATAGTTGCTGGCTGTTCCGTTTCCCGGTGCCGCCATTGTAATGAGAAGGTCCCGTCCGAATCCGCCGCTACCTTGCAAGATCTTGCCATTCTTGTAGGTGTTAACCGGCGGAAAGGGAGAAGCAACGGAATACATCATCAGTCCGCCCCTCTGCAGTTGCAGTCTCGCTCCCGCACTGACGATGTCGCTTCTATCATGTGCTATCTGGGTTAGAGCAAACTGGCTATTCAGCTTTTGTTGCAAAGTATCCTTCTGGTCCTGCCCGTATGCCCACGTACCTGTACCTATCAGGATCACAACGATGAAGCAGGCTATCTTTCGCATTGGGATCTCTCCTTTTTTGTTGTGAGCAAGGAACGGTATGTGATCTGCTCTCTCAGTTCTGCGTGACTTGGGCCTCAACTCTTTGAGCATCCTGATCTTGCGTCATCAGCGCATTTTGGGCATCTGGCGCGGGATTAGCAGTGCCTGCTGCCACCGGAGTTATCTTCGTAGCCGGCGCGGCTGGCAGGCCCTTCGCCTGGTCGTCGGCCAGCGTTTTCAGTCCCGAATCGATCTGCTGCCGGAGTTGGTTGTGCATCTCTTGCAGATCTGCAAGCTGCACCTGGACCGGAGCCGCGGAGTCGGCCGTGCAGTCTCCTTTTTTGCTGCTGATAACTTCAAGTGCAACAGTACCGTCGCTAGCGACGTTCCTGCTCCGACGCTCAATGATGTCTCCAGGCGTCAAGGAGCACGCCTGACCGTTGGCAGTTACCTCAAGGTTGGAGGAAACAACAAAGAATTTCTGGCTGAGTGCCGGCGGCGCTTGGTCGCTGTCAACGCCCGCTTGTCCCGAACTCGCCGTCGTCGGTTGAGCCGCTGCTGTCTTCTCAGCCGCAAGCTGCTGCCTGACTTCCTCCGCAATCATCGCCTTCATTTCTGGAGTTACAGTGGCTGGTGCATCCGAGGAGCTTGCGGACGGATCGGGCGCGGGCGCGCTGTTATTTTCCGCCTGCTGATTTTCGTAGGCCGCCCTCAAGTTCTCCGAGAGCAGGTAATCCGTCAGCCAGAGATCTGGGGAAGCATAACTGTAGTAGCCGGGAGCGAAGTAGCCTGCATAGAAGCCAAACCATGGCATAGCCACACCGCCCCAATAGTAGGGCGCCGGCATGACCCACGGACTCACGACCCATCCATAGAAACGCGGGCCGTAATAGTAGGCGGGCACGTATCTGTAGTAGGCAAATCCTCGATAGTAATACTGACGATAGACCACGGCGTAGGGTCGTCCATGGCCGATGTATGTTCGCGAGATATAGCCTGGCCGCAATGTCCGCTCCACAAATCCTCGATGCGGTCCGTAGCTCACCACACGAGAGCCCGGGCTGCCCGTTACAACTTGCCTTCCCGCACCGGGAGTGCGTGCGATCGTCATCTTTCCGGCTAATCCGTGCTGGGCTTCAATCTTACGCACCACACCGCGCGAGTCCGTTGTAACTGTACGGTTTGACTTGGGGTCGTGGTACTCTCTTCCGCCTCCCGGCAAGGTCTTCACCTTTTCGTCGGCCTGGGGGTGGTACGTTTGCGGAGTTGGCTTGGAGTTTGGATCTGGTCTAGGATTTGGATTTGGCTTGGGATTTGGATTTGGCTTGGGATTTGGATTTGGCTTGGGATTTGGATTTGGCTTGGGATTTGGATTTGGCTTGGGGTTTGGGTTTGGCTTGGGGTTTGGGTTTGGCTTGGGGCTTGGGTTTGGCTTGGGGTTTGGATTTTGGCTTGGCCTGGGGTTTGGATTAGTATGCGCCGCAGGCGGTGCTGGATGAGAGGCAGCGGGCGCACTTGACGATGACTTCTTGGTATCTTGCCCCGCCCAAGTGAATGTCGGGACCGTCAACAAAACCAAAAGCGAAAGCGCAATCCATCCCAGGTGGATACATTGATTTTTCTTGCTCAAATTCATGGCGGCCCTCCTGATTGGCCAGAACTTCTATTCCAACCTTCACCATCCAGAACGTTTGGTATTGCAAAATTCCATACCGTAACGCTTCATTGACGAACTTTTCACTGTGGCGCTGCAGATGGTCCGGTTCCGACCGGCGCCTTTTCGTAGACCGAATCTGACGCAAGAAACGTCTCTAGAACCCTGCCCGCATCGAATTCCACAGCGGGTCCGCTGGTGCCAGGCGGCAGCGCATTCCGTGCTCCACTACTCCTTTTCCCTGCGGATCCACTGACGAAGCCACCTGCTGCACCAGAGCTTTTCCTTACTGATCCGGCGCTGGCTGCTGGCGCATTCACGGAGCTACTGGCGTTCTTCAATTTGTAATGCGTTCCGCCAACGACTAGCTCGGCGATCAGTAGCGAAGTCTTACCCTGGCTTACCGTACCGGAGCCGATGATCTCGCTTCCCTGGTCGAGCAGCACGACGCCTGCTTGCTTCACCGGCTCCAGCAGAGCTCCGCGAAACGTGTAGCTTCCATCGGGCTGGCGGTTCACCGAGTTAACTTTGATCCACAACCGCGTGTTAGCTTCGATCCGATAAGAAGCCGGATGGACCGCCGCCGATCCGGATGGGGTGGTTCCTGCGGGCAGCGAACGGGGCTGGGCAGAAGCTAGAGGACCAGTGCTAGATCCGGGTGCGGCTAACGGCTCCGTTGCAAGTTGCACGGAAGGAGTTTGTTGGCTGGACGTCGTACGGGAATTCGCTGACACGGGCGGAGCTGTTGCTAATGCTGGGCCACGCGTCGCAAGCGCGGTGACATTCGGAGGTGCACTCGGGGGAGTTTCGGCCCGAGCGATGGCGCTCTCTTCATGCTGCGATACCGTTCCGGCTGACGACGTAGCACGCGAATTCATAGCCTGCTCAGGTTGCCGCCGACTACTTTCGTTGGAAATTCCCTGGCCGGCTAAATTATGGATGCTGCGAGCTTGCTGAGCCTCGGCTGTCATCGCCGGAGGCTCCCTCCCTGCTGTCGAACTCTCAATAGGGCCCAATTGTTGCGTCGCCGCGGCCTTTTCCGGTGCTGTCTCAGTTTTGGTCTGTCCCGTTGGCAGAGTGGTTGGATTTTCTGCTGGCAAGTTTGCCTGCACGGCAACTTGCTTTTCTTTGGTGGGCCATGGCAGCGTAGGTTTCAACAGAAGCGCGGCCCCGGCAACCAATGCAAGCGCCGCAACTGCACTCAGTGCCCACTGGAATTTCCAGGAGTGCCACCAATTCCATCTCTTGGCGGAATTCTCGGCGGGCGTCCGATCCGCCGATTGCCGAGCGGTCAAATGGGCGTCGAGGAAGCCGCTCATCCAAATGGCAAGACGCTTCTCCGTGTTTTCCCATTCCGAGTCGCGCGCCACAACAGTCGCCTTGGCGAAGCTCACCAGCCGGTCATGAAGTTCCGCACACTCAGAGCATTGCGCCAAGTGGGCGGCGATGGCGTCTCGATCAGCCCCCCCCAGTTGGTTCTCCATGAATGCCGACAGGGTGGTGGAATCAGGACAGGTCTGTCTTTTCGAACCGTCGCCGTGCTGCAGATGAGGCATTAGCCTCTCCAAGAAATTGTGTTCATTCCAGGTTGTCATTTCAATTGGGATAGCGTGCCTTCCATCTTCAACCACAGCATCCGCCGGCCATTCTGAATATGAGACTTCACGGCCTTGATCGAGAGTCCCGTACGGGTTGCCGTCTCCTCGTAGGAGTAACCTTCGATTGCCATCTCCAGACACCGGCACTGCTCGGGAGTGAGGGCCTCCATTTCCTTCCGTACCTTCTCAACGGCGATGCGCAAGTCGGCCCTCTCATCGAGTGCTCCGTCGGCAGCCAGATTTTCCATCTGCAACTCATCTGCTCCCACCTCGGGCCGCTGCTTGCGCCATTGATCAATGCAGACATTCTTTGCAATCCGCATCAGCCAGGCGCAGAAATTTCCGTCCTGAAACCGATCCATATTCTGAAAGGCGCGGAGAAAAGTCTCCTGGGTCGCATCTTCCGCCGCGCTCCCGTTTTCAAAGAATCCCCGGCAGGCGAAGTAAATCCGCTTGCGATGGCGCGCGAACAACTCCGCGAAACACGCCGTGTCGTGGGTTTCTACAAATTGGCGAACGACATGTTCATCAGAAATGTCAGCCGCTTTTTGTGCTCCACTTTCCATAACGGATGGGGGGCCGAGATTCCACACTAACGAGGGAAAAAGTTGTCATCTCACCATGCTTCGGCATTTCGCATGACAGACGAAATCCAGAGGGGCCGCGCCAAGGGATCGAGCGGGGCGTAGCCTAACCAAGACACCGTAAGGAACAGCAGCTACAGCGATGCTGTTGCCCGTTCACCTCGTAATGCAGGACGACCGAAACCTGGACCGAGAAAGGCACAGGCCGATGACTAACCGGCGGTTGAACCGCGCGGTTACTGATTCAGCTAGAGCCTCTGTACCTGGAGACGAAGCCAGGATTAGGATTCCTTTTAGTGGCGCCCGTACGGGGATCTTGCACAGCACTGATCCTTTGGGAGCCCACTAGGATTTCACTCCGCTAAGCGCTCGTCAATCAAATAGTTAAAACGCTAACAGGCCCCAGGGATTTCTGAGGCCTTATTGCACACCAGTATCGAAACAGGCTAAAAGACGTGAGCACTCGGCCAATTTCGGGGTAACGGTGCCCGCAAAACTCCCCAAACTGGTAGTAAAGGGGCGCGGGCGGAGGGTCTGAATATGATTGCTTCGAACAGAGGAAGAAGGCTCAAACTTCCATGAGCCTTTGACCCGGATGACGGTCAAATAGACCGCCGCCTTGCTCGATGGCTGGCGAGCTGGAAAAGGTAAATCATTGAGAACGCTCGCCGGGGAGAATTTTGAAAGTGGCTAAGGTTTGAGTCCGCCCACGCTCTAGCACCACAAAATCCCCACAGTTTTCTGGACAAATGTGGTGGGCCAAATGCCGTAAGTTATTGCTGGCGGAGAGGGGGGGATTCGAACCCCCGATACAGCTTTTGACCGTATAACGGTTTAGCAAACCGCCGCCTTCAGCCACTCGGCCACCTCTCCGCGGCGTATTCTCAACAGTCTACCACGTGCTCTCAGTTTATTTGGTGCACTTTGGGTGCACTCTGGTCACGAATTACGGAGACGCCGTGTGATTTCGCACTGGATAAACCCAAAAGAACGGGACCGTCAATCCTTGTAGCAGCGCGGGATGGTCAGGGTGCCGACGCTTACGCCACTCAATTGGCGGGTGATTTGGCGGTAATAGAAGGACTGATCGGGATGGCCATACAGCAGGGCTAGGATTGCTCCCCGCCCCTTCCCAAACAGCACATATGCCAGTGCACCGGCCTCAGCTCTCATAATGAGAGCAATTGCACGCATTTTGAGAGCATAGTCAAAGCTGTGGCGGGCAGCCAGAGAGCGCCGGGACGCGGGTCAGGCGCCTGTCCCCAATGCGTAGAATAAGGGTCTTAATCTACGCACATTGTGCGTAGATTATACTTGCCGCTACGTCGAATAACATCTATATTCTACGCATATGGTGCGTAGAATATCCCTCTATATCCACCAAGCCAAGGACTGGCCGCGTTTCCGCTGGAAACCGGAGCGGGTGGCTGTCCGCCTGTCTGAAGTGCGCCATCGCCAGGGACGCCTGAGCGGGCGAATGGAGGTCCTGGGCTTTCCGTTGCGGGACGAGGCGGTCCTTCAAACGCTGACGGAAGAGGTCCTTAAATCGAGCGAGATTGAAGGCGAGGTGCTGGATCGCGAGCAGGTGCGCTCCTCGATCGCGCGTCGGCTCGGCTTGGATATCGGCGGGCTGACGGCCGCAGACCGTAATGTTGAGGGCGTCGTCGAGATGACGCTCGATGCGACGCAGCGCTATGCGGAGCCGTTGACGGAAGAGAGGCTCTTCGCCTGGCATGCGGCGCTATTCCCGCTGGCGCGCAGCGGCATGACGAAGATCACGGTGGGCGCGTGGCGCACGGACAAGACGGGTCCCATGCAGGTGGTCTCTGGTGCTATGGGCCGCGAGCACGTTCACTACGAAGCGCCGGGGGCAGGGCGGCTCAGGCGGGAGATGAAGAGGTTCCTCGCCTGGTTCAACCGGGACGACGGCATGGATCTGGTTCTCAAGGCCGGGGTGGCCCATCTTTGGTTTGTGACGATCCATCCCTTCGATGACGGGAACGGGCGCATGGCGCGCCCCATCGCCGACATGATGCTGGCGCGTTCGGACCAAAGTGCGCAGCGCTTCTATAGCATGTCCGCGCAGATTCGGCAGGAGCGTAAAGCCTATTACGAGATTCTCGAAGCGACGCAGAAGGGGGATCTTGAGATTACGGTCTGGCTGGAATGGTTTCTCGATTGCCTCAACCGCGCATTCGACCGCGCCGAAATGACCCTGGCGGCGGTGCTCAAGAAGGCGCGCTTCTGGGAACGCCACACGGAAATGGCTTTCAACGACCGGCAGCGGAAGATCGTCAACCAACTGTTGAACGGCTTTGAAGGAAAGTTAACCACAGCCAAATGGGCCAAGCTCGCCAAATGTTCGCATGACACGGCGCTGCGCGACATCGAGGATCTCATCCGGAAAGGGGTTCTGGGCAAAGACGCCGCCGGAGGCCGCAGCACCAGCTACTCATTGGCAGAAACTACATAAGAGCAAAGTCTCACTGCGGCGCGGTCAGAATGGTCTGGTAGGGATCGAGCACTAACTGCTTCACCTCGGGGGGAACGGTAATGCTGAATCGCG
>Ga0187880_1002028_pt1 | contig 15914 bp, 8 predicted proteins | sample June2016WEW_19_4_FD_132998 | JGI IMG/M metagenome (GOLD analysis project Ga0187880, IMG submission 132998) | Peatland microbial communities from SPRUCE experiment site at the Marcell Experimental Forest, Minnesota, USA - June2016WEW_19_40 | ecosystem: Environmental > Terrestrial > Soil > Wetlands...
ACGTGGCGATGTACGAGGCAAAACGCGCTGGCCGCGCATGCTCGGTGATTTTCAACGAGGATATGCACACGCGCCTGGCCCGGCATGTCGCCATCGAAGCCGACCTGCACAAGGCGATCGGAACCGACGAACTCAGTCTCGTCTTTCAACCCATCGTTGAACTCGATTCCGGCCGAATGGTTTCCGCGGAAGCTCTGCTGCGTTGGAATCATCCACAATTGGGGCAAATTCCCCCGTCCGAATTCATTCCGATCGCCGAGGACTCCGGCCTGATCGTGACCTTGGGTCAGTGGGTCCTAACGGAGGCATGTAAGGCCTTCGTGAGATGGCGTCAATTGGATCCGCAGCGCGCTCCCCAGACTGTGAGTGTCAATATATCGCGGGCGGAGTTGGCGCTCGGCAGCCAACTGCTCGAAAGGGTGCTCGGTACCCTGGAGAGCATCGGGATGTCCCCTCAGTGTCTGCAACTCGAAGTTACCGAGCGCGAAGTCATGCGCAATCCGGAGACGTCCCTTGCGGTGATGCGCGAGCTGCGGCGCCTCGGTATCCATCTGGCCATGGACGATTTCGGCACGGGCACCTCTTCCCTGAGATTCCTGCAGGAATACCCGTTCGACACGATCAAGATCGATCGCTCCTTCGTGAAGGACCTGAACACCGGCTCCGACGTTCTGGCGGTCATTCATGCGACGGTCGGCTTGATCGAAAACCTCGGCATGTCCAGTCTCGCCGAAGGCATCGAGGAGCCGGCGCAGCTTGCGATACTGCAGTCTCTAGGCTGTCGCTACGCGCAGGGCTATTTGTTCAGCCGACCGGTGACGGCCGAACGGCTCCTGGACGCGCTGCAGCCGCGTGCCGACAATTATGTCGATGCGATGGCGAGCTAGTCCGTCCGGCCGCCGACCAAAGGCGGCCAAAAAGTGTATGCATTGCTGCGTGAAGCGCTGCAAGCGACCCAGAAGGTGGCGATCGCCACCTTCGTCATGGCAAGCGCGTGCAACGCGCTCAAGTTCCCTGATTCAAGAGCGCGGCGTTGCCCCCGGTCGCCGTGGTATTCACCGTCAACGTACGCTCGCTCGCGAAGCGACCGAGGTAATGCGGCCCGCCGGCCTTGGGTCCCGTCCCCGACAGCCCGCTCCCGCCGAACGGCTGTACGCCGACCACGGCACCGATCATATTGCGATTGACGTACGTGTTGCCGATGGCGGTACTCGCAAAGGCCTCGCGCCAGAATGAGTCCAAGCGTGTTTGGATGCCTAGGGTGAGACCGTAGTTGCTGGCACGGATGGCAGCCAACACGTTCTGGATGTCGCTCGCTCGATACCGCATCACATGCAATAGGGGTCCAAACTCCTCGCGGGTCAGCTGCGCGGCGCTGTTCAATTCGATGAGGTGCGGAGCGACGAAGCTGCCGCGCGAGTGAGAATCGTCGAGCCGGCAGACTTTGATGATGCGCGCTTGAACGCGCATCGCCGCCACATGCCGCATCAAGCCGTCCGCGGCGGCGGCGCTGATCACCGGGCCCACATCGGTTTGCAGATCGGCCGGGTCACCGATGATCAGTTCATCCATGGCGCCCGCCAACATCTCGAGCATGGTGTCTGCAACATCCTCTTGAAGAAAGAGCAGCCGCAGCGCGGAGCAGCGTTGGCCGGCGCTCATGAACGCGGAACTGATGACGTCGTCGATCACTTGTTCCGGAAGAGCCGTTGAATCGACGATCATGGCGTTGAGTCCGCCGGTCTCCGCGATCAGCGGCACGATCGCCCCGCTGCGCGCGGCCAGGGCTCGGTTGATTGTCAGGGCCGTTGCCGTTGACCCCGTCATGGCGACGCCCGCAAGCGAGGAATGCGAGAATGCGATCTCACCGAACAGTCGGCCCGGCGCCGGCACCAAGTGTACGACGTCCGGCGCCACTCCGGCTTCGTGCAGTAATCGGATGAAACGCGCGGCAATCAACGGCGTCGGTTCTGCGGGCTTCGCCACCACAGTGTTTCCAGCCGCCAAGGCCGCGGTGATTTGTCCGGCGAAAATGGCCAATGGGAAGTTCCAGGGGCTGATGCAGGCAAACACGCCGCGGCCGTGCAACGACAGCTCATTGAGTTCGCCGGTCGGCCCGCTGAGGCGCGTGGCGCCCGCGAACTGGGCGCGCCCGAGTGCGGCGTAGTAACGGCAAAAATCCACGGCCTCGCGCACTTCGGCAATCGCGTCCGGCAGGGTTTTGCCCGCTTCACGCACCAACAGCTCATAGAATTCCGAACGCGACTTCTCGATCAGGCTACCTGCTGCATCGAGAAGGTCCGCACGCGCTGCGCCGCCCTGACCATCCCAGGCCCGCTGTGCTGCACCGCAAGCATCGAATGCTTGCGTAATCTCCGCGGGCGTGGCGTCGCGCGCACGGCCGACGACGTCGAGGCGGTCGGCGGGGTTTGCGATGACATGCATGTCACCCCGCACGGACGTACCGCTGATGATGGGACCCGCCGTGTGCTCGGAGGACCGTCGCGACGTCACAACGCTGCGCAGCTCATCCAGCACTTGCGGGCTGCCCATGTCGAGTCCAGCTGAGTTACGCCGGTCTGCATATAGGGCGCTCGGAATGGGCAACCGCGGGTGTGGGTAGGTATCCAACCTCTCGACCTCAGCGATGGGATCGCGGACGATATCGACCACCGCGACCTGTTCGTCCATGAAGCGGTTCACGAAAGACGTATTGGCGCCGTTTTCCAGCAGGCGGCGTACGAGATAGGCCAGCAAATCCTTGTGCTCACCGACCGGTGCATACACTCTGACTCGCGGAAAATCGGCGATCTGCCGCGCCGCTTCTGCGTATAGCAGTCGGCCCATGCCGTGCAGCCGTTGGAATTCGAATTCCGCGCCTACGGGCGCCAATTCCAGGATGGACGCGATGCTGTGCGCATTGTGGGTGGCGAACTGCGGCAGGATCATGTCCGCATGGCTGAACAAGCGGCCCGCGCACGCCAGGTAGGACACGTCGGTCGTGGTCTTGCGCGTGTACACCGGATAGCCGTCGAGTCCTCGCTCTTGACCACGCTTGATCTCGCTGTCCCAGTAAGCGCCCTTCACCAGTCGAGCCGTCATCCGGCGGCCGTTTACCCGCGCGAGCGCCGCCACCCAGTCGATGACGTCCAAAGCCCGCTTGCTATACCCTTGGATGGCCAATCCCAAGCCCGGCCAGTCCCGCGTCGATCCATCGCGCGCCAACGTCTCGATGATATCCAATGAAAGATCCAGGCGATCGGCTTCTTCCGCATCGATGGTGAGCTGAATGCCGAGCGCCGCTGCGCGCCGTGCCAAATTCAGCACCTGCGGCACCAACCGCGCCAGGACACGATCTCTTTGCAGGAGCGAATAGCGCGGCTCCAGCGCCGATAATTTGATGGAAATGCTCGAGACTTCGTGAGGCGCACGGCCGCCGGCCGCCGCACCGATGACATCGATCGCATGTTCATACGACCGAAGATATCGAGCGGCGTCATCCCCCGTTCTGGCGCCTTCGCCCAACATATCGAAGGAACACAACGCGACCTCCGGTTCGCGTGCGCTGCGCGTCAGGGCTTCCTCGATCGTGCGTCCGACGACGAACTCACCACCGATGATGCGCATGGCCCGGCGCACGGCGAGCCGCACCAGAGGTTCGCCGGCTTTGCGTGTGAGCTTCTTGATCCAGCCGGACGCATCGGACTTGATGGTCGGATCGAGTTCGAGAATTCCGCCCGTCAACATCAAGCCCCAGGTAGAGGCATTGACGAAAAGCGATTCAGATCGGCCGGAGTGAGCCGACCAATCACCGCCGGCAAGTTGCTCGGCGATCAACCGATCGGCCGTCGCGTCGTCGGGAATGCGCAGCAGCGCTTCAGCGATGCACATGAGCGCAATGCCTTCCTGATTCGACAGGCCGAACTCTTGCAGAAAAGCGTCCAGGAAAGGACGTTCGTCACGGCGAGCGCGAGCGCCTTCGACCAGCGCCATTGCGACGGCAACGGCACGGTGCCGCGCGCCTCCCGTGAGTTCCAACCGGTGCAACAAGCGCGTAACGGCTCGATCTTCGGACCACAAAGCATGCTCGCGCATGTCGCGTCGCAGTGATTCCATCTCCGTGTGCGCGGGCTGCGTAGTCAAGTTGACGGCCATGGGATGTCCTATGAAACGCTAAGGCCGTTGAAGCCACCGCTAGTCCGAGGAAGCTAGCCGTTACCGCTATTCATCGCCTACATCGTCGAGACCGTCCTCATCGCCCAGGTCGTCGGCGTCGTCGTCTTCGGGATGACCCAGTTCGTCTTCATCGTCGACTTCGAATTCTTCCGGTGCCTCGGTAGTCTCATCGGTCTCGCGCACGGGAATCTCGTTTTCATCAGGGTGCTCGTCATCCCGATCGTCGTCATCATCCGCAGTGCCGGTGCCGGTCGACTCGGCGGTCTGCGACAGATCCTCGAATTCGCTTGGGAAACTGCGTTCTACCTGTGTCATTCAACGATCCTAGTTATGTGGTGCATCGAGTTTGACGGCGGGCCCAGAGACCGCAAGAGCCAAGGACCGCTTCAGCGTGTGGGTTCGCGCCTACGCGCGAGTCGCCAAGGGCGGAACTCTAGCATTGCCAGAACGTGATCGAAACGAAAACCAGCGCGTATGGTCAAGCCCAAAAACCATAAAAAAGGCCTCGAACTTGAGCCAAGTCCGAGGCCATATCTTTAGATGCTTCTCATTTTTTATTCAGCAGCTTCAGTATCCCCCGCCGGTACAGTGTCATCCGAGTCGCCCATTCCACCGCTCACATCCATGAAGCTGCGGCGGCGGCTGTCGTCGAATGCACGTCGACGTCGCGCATGATACGCGAAGCCGGTGCCCGCGGGAATGAGTCGACCAACAATCACGTTCTCTTTCAGGCCGCGCAGATCGTCCTTGAGCCCACGGACCGCCGCCTCGGTGAGGACGCGGGTGGTTTCCTGGAACGAAGCTGCCGAAATGAAAGACTCGGTGGCCAGCGAAGCCTTGGTAATGCCCAACAACATGGGTTCCCAGGTCGACTGATGCTTACCCTCGATCTTCTGCTTCGCAATGACATCGAGGAGACGGCCGCGATCCATCTGTTCGCCGCGGAGCAGCGCCGAATCGCCGGCATCGAGCACTTCGATCTTACGCAACATCTGCCGCACGATGACTTCAATGTGCTTGTCATTGATCTTCACGCCCTGCAATCGATAGACGTCCTGGATTTCGCGAACCAAGTAGTTCGCCAAGGCCTCGACGCCCTGGAGCCGCAATATGTCATGCGGATTGGGCTCGCCGTCGGCAATGACTTCGCCCTTTTCGACTTGCTCGCCTTCGAACACATTGAGATGACGCCACTTCGGTATCAACTCTTCGTACTTGTCGGTGGCCTCGTTGGTGATGATCAAGCGGCGCTTGCCCTTGGTCTCCTTGCCGAAACTGACCGTACCGCTGCGTTCCGCCAAAATCGCGGAATCCTTGGGCTTGCGGGCCTCGAACAAGTCGGCAACCCGCGGCAGACCGCCGGTGATATCGCGCGTCTTCGACGACTCTTGCGGGATACGCGCGATGACATCGCCCACCGACACCTTGGATCCGTCTTCCAGGCTGACGATGGCGCCCGCAGGCAGCGCATAGACCGCCGGGATGTCGGTATTGGCGAAGGTGACTTCCTTGCCCTTGGCATTGGTCAAACGCACGACCGGGCGCAGGTCCTTGCCGCCCGAACCACGCTGCTTCGGATCGAGCACGACGGTGCTGGACAGACCGGTGACGTCGTCCACCTGGGTCGCGACGGTGATGCCGTCGACGAAGTCGGAGAACTTGATCATGCCGGCCACTTCCGTGACCACGGGGTGGGTATGCGGATCCCAATTCGCCACCGACTGACCGGCCGTCACCACATCGGCATCGTTCACCGTGATGGTGGCGCCGTACGGGATCTTGTAGCGCTCGCGCTCGCGGCCGAACTCATCGACCACGCCCAACTCACCGGAGCGCGATACCGCGACCAGGTGACCCTTCTCATGCCGCACGGTCTTGATGTTGTGCAGCCGTATTGTGCCCTTCGACTTGACCTCGACACCATTGGCCGCTGCCGCTCGGGACGCCGCGCCGCCGACGTGGAAGGTACGCATGGTGAGCTGGGTTCCCGGCTCGCCGATCGACTGCGCCGCGATGACGCCCACCGCTTCGCCGATGTTGATGCGATGACCACGACCCAAATCGCGGCCGTAGCACTGAGCGCAAACGCCGTAACGCGTCTCGCAGGTGATGGGCGAACGCACCATGACCTGATCGATGCCCATTTTCTCCAGTAGCTTGACCAGCTTTTCATCGATCAACGTACCTGCCTTGACCAACACTTCGCCGGTAGACGCAACGGCCACGTCTTCCGAGGCCACACGGCCCAGCACGCGCTCGCCCAAGCCTTCGACCACGTCGCCGCCTTCGACGATCGGGGTGATCGACAAGCCGAAGCTCGTGCCGCAATCGACCTCGGTCACCACCAGATCCTGCGCCACATCGACCAACCGTCGAGTGAGATAGCCCGAGTTCGCGGTCTTCAAGGCCGTATCGGCCAAGCCTTTACGTGCACCGTGAGTGGAGATGAAGTACTGCAGTACGTTCAGGCCTTCCCGAAAATTCGCCGTGATCGGCGTTTCGATGATGGAACCGTCGGGCTTCGCCATCAGGCCGCGCATGCCGGCCAGCTGCCGAATCTGCGCGGCGGAGCCGCGGGCGCCGGAGTCGGCCATCATGAAGATCGAATTGAACGACTTCTGCCGGACCTTGTTACCCTTGGTGTCGGTGACCTCATCGGTACCCAACTTCTCCATCATGGCCTTGGCCACTTGGTCATTGGTACGCGACCAGATGTCCACCACCTTGTTGTAACGTTCGCCGTTGGTGACGAGACCCGAGGCGTACTGCTCCTGGATTTCCTTCACTTCGCGCTCGGCCGTGGCCAGAATCTTGATCTTCTGTTGCGGCACGACCATGTCGTCCACGCCGATCGACACCCCGGCGCGGGTCGCGTACTGGAATCCGGTGTACATCAATTGGTCCGCGAACACGACGGTTTCCTTCAGACCCACCGTGCGGTAGCACAAGTTGATCGTCGCGGAAATGATCTTCTTGGTCATGTCCTGATTGATCGCGTCGAACGACAGCCCACGCGGCAGGATCTCCGACAGGAGCGCCCGGCCGGCCGTGGTGTCGACCACGCGAATGTTTTGCACCAGATGCCCTTTGGCGTCGCGGATGTATTCGGACAGACGAACTCTGACCTTGGCCTGCAGATCGATGTTGCGGCTCTCATAGGCACGGTGGACTTCAGCGACGTCGCTGAAGGCCATGCCCTCGCCCTTGGCGCCGACTTTTTCGCGGGTCATGTAGTACAACCCGAGCACCACGTCCTGGGACGGCACGATGATGGGATCGCCGTTCGCGGGCGACAGAATGTTGTTTGACGACATCATCAACGCGCGTGCTTCGAGCTGAGCCTCGATGGACAGCGGCACGTGCACGGCCATCTGGTCGCCGTCGAAGTCGGCGTTGAAGGCCGTGCAAACCAGCGGATGCAGCTGAATCGCCTTGCCCTCGATCAACACGGGCTCGAACGCCTGAATGCCCAAGCGGTGCAACGTCGGAGCGCGGTTCAACAGCACGGGATGTTCGCGGATCACCTCTTCCAGGATGTCCCACACTTCCGGTCCCTCACGCTCCACGAGACGCTTTGCCGCCTTGATGGTCGAGGCCTCACCGCGCAGCTGCAGCTTGGAGAAGATGAAGGGCTTGAACAATTCCAACGCCATCTTCTTCGGCAATCCGCACTGGTGCAGTCGCAGGGTCGGACCCACGACGATGACCGAACGTCCCGAGTAATCCACGCGCTTGCCGAGCAAGTTCTGACGGAACCGGCCCTGCTTACCCTTGATCATGTCGGCCAAGGACTTCAACGGACGCTTGTTCGTGCCGGTGATGGCACGGCCGCGGCGGCCATTGTCCAGAAGAGCATCGACCGCTTCCTGCAACATGCGCTTTTCGTTGCGCACGATGATGTCCGGCGCGTTCAGCTCCAGGAGCCGGCGAAGGCGGTTGTTGCGGTTGATGACGCGACGATACAGATCGTTCAAATCGGAGGTCGCAAAGCGACCGCCGTCGAGCGGCACCAACGGCCGCAGGTCGGGCGGCAATACCGGCAACACGGTAAGCACCATCCACTCCGGCTTGTTGCCGGACTCCATGAACGCCTCGATGAGCTTCAAGCGCTTCGACAGGCGCTTGATCTTCGTCTCGGAGTTCGTGTTCGCCATGTCCTCGCGAACCTTCACGATCTCCGACGGCAGATCCATGGACTTGAGCAGTTCATGCACCGCCTCCGCGCCCATCCGCGCGTCGAACTCGTCGCCGTGCTCTTCGATGGACTCGAGATACATCTCATCGGTGAGAAGCTGGCCACGCTGCAAGGACGTCATGCCCGGATCGACGACCACGAAGGCCTCGAAATACAGCACCCGCTCGATCTCGCGCAGGGTCATGTCGAGCATCAACCCGATGCGCGACGGCAGCGACTTCAGGAACCAGATGTGCGCCGTGGGGCTCGCCAACTCGATGTGACCCATGCGCTCGCGGCGCACCTTGGATTGCGTCACTTCGACGCCGCATTTCTCGCACACCACACCGCGATGCTTCAAGCGCTTGTACTTGCCGCACAGGCACTCGTAATCCTTCACGGGACCGAAGATCTTGGCGCAGAACAAGCCGTCGCGCTCCGGTTTGAACGTGCGGTAGTTGATGGTCTCCGGCTTCTTCACTTCGCCGTAGGACCACGACCGGATCATGTCCGGCGACGCAAGACCGATCTTGATCGAATCGAAATTCTCGACCGGCACTTGCTGCTTGAACAACTTGAGTAAATCTTTCATTTCTTAAGCCTCGCTCTCGAGTTCGATGTTGATGGCAAGGGAACGAATTTCCTTGACCAAGACATTGAACGACTCCGGCATGCCGGCTTTCATTTCATGGTTGCCGTCGACAATCGCCTTGTACATCTGAGTGCGTCCGTTGACGTCGTCAGACTTGACGGTGAGCATTTCCTGCAAGGTGTACGCGGCGCCGTACGCCTCGAGCGCCCACACTTCCATCTCACCGAAGCGTTGACCGCCGAACTGCGCCTTGCCGCCCAGCGGCTGCTGAGTGACCAAGCTGTACGGTCCGGTGGAACGGGCATGCATCTTGTCGTCGACCAGGTGGTTGAGCTTCAACATGTACATGTAGCCCACGGTCACGGGTCGGTCGAATTGCTCGCCCGTACGGCCATCGTGCAGCGTCGTCTGGCCCGACGTCGGCAGATCCGCGAGGGTGAGGAGACTCTTGATCTCCTCCTCGCTCGCGCCGTCGAATACCGGGGTCGCCATCGGCACGCCTTTTTTCAGATTACTGGCGAGTTCGATGACTTCGGCGTCGCTCATCGACTTGATGTCTTCCTTCTGGCCGCCGGTCTCATTGTAGACCTGTCCTAGGAATTTGCGCAGTTCCACCACGGCATGCTGGGCTTCCAGCATCTTGCCGATCTTGGCGCCCAAACCCTTGGCGGCCCATCCCAAATGGGTTTCCAGAATCTGACCGATGTTCATACGCGACGGCACGCCCAACGGGTTCAGCACGATGTCCACCGGCGTGCCGTCCGCCATGTACGGCATATCCTCGACCGGTACGATCGACGAGATCACGCCCTTGTTGCCGTGCCGGCCCGCCATCTTGTCTCCCGGCTGCACCCGGCGCTTGACCGCCAGGTACACCTTGACCATCTTGAGCACTCCCGGCGCCAAATCGTCGCCCGCCGTGATCTTGGCCTTCTTCTCTTCGAAGCGCTTTTCAAAGGTCTTGCGTTGACCCTTCAGGCGCTCGGAAACGGTCTCCAACTGCGCATTGGTCTCCTCATCCTTGAAGCGAATCTCGAACCACTGTTCGCGCGGCAGATCGGCGAGGTACGCCTCGTCGATCGGCGTACCCGATTTCAGCTTCTTGGGGCCCGCTTCGACGACCTTGCCCTCGATCATTCCGCGCACGCGCTGGAACAAATCATCTTCCAGGATGCGTTGCTGATCGGCCAAGTCCTTGCGAACCCGCTCGAGTTCCGATTTCTCGATCGCCAGTGCGCGCGAGTCCTTCTCGACCCCATCGCGAGTGAAGACGCGAACGTCGATCACCGTGCCGTCCATGCCCGGGGGCACGCGCAGCGAGGTGTCTTTCACGTCCGAGGCTTTCTCGCCGAAAATGGCGCGCAGCAGCTTCTCTTCCGGCGTCAATTGCGTCTCGCCCTTCGGCGTGACCTTGCCCACCAGAATGTCGCCGGCGCGAACTTCCGCGCCGATGAACGCGATACCCGCTTCATCGAGCTTCGCCAGGGCGGAATCGCCCACGTTGGGGATGTCTGCCGTGATTTCTTCAGGGCCCAGCTTGGTGTCGCGCGCCACGCAAGTCAGCTCTTCGATATGAATCGTCGTGAAGCGATCTTCCTCGACCACGCGCTCGGAGATGAGGATGGAGTCCTCGAAGTTGTAGCCGTTCCACGGCATGAAGGCCACCAACAGGTTCTGACCGAGCGCAAGCTCGCCCAGATCCGTCGAGGGACCGTCCGCCAGCACGTCGCCGCGCTTGATCGCGTCACCGGCACGCACCAGCGGACGCTGGTTGATGCAAGTGTTCTGGTTCGAACGCGTGTACTTGGTAAGCGAGTAGATGTCGACGCCGGGTTCGCCGGCGGTCGTTTCATCATCGTTCACCCGCACCACGATACGCGACGCGTCGACGGAGTCCACGCTGCCGCCGCGCCGCGCCACCACGGTGACGCCGGAGTCGATGGCCACCGCACGTTCCATGCCGGTTCCCACCAGCGGAGTTTCCGACCGCAGGGTCGGCACCGCCTGGCGCTGCATGTTCGAGCCCATGAGGGCGCGGTTCGCATCGTCATGTTCCAAGAACGGGATCAGCGACGCCGCCACCGACACGATCTGCTTTGGGCTGACGTCCATGAAATCGATCTTGTCGGGCGCCGACAAGGTGAACTCGTTCTGCGTACGGCACGAAATCAGATCGTCGGTGAACTCGCCCTTTTCACTGAGGGCCGCATTTGCCTGCGCGATCACGTACTGACCTTCCTCGATGGCCGAGAGATAATCGATCTGATCGGTCACCCTGCCGTTCGATACTCGGCGATACGGAGTTTCCAGGAACCCGTAATCGTTGGTCCGCGCATACACGGCAAGCGAATTGATCAAGCCGATGTTCGGGCCCTCCGGCGTCTCGATCGGGCACACCCGGCCGTAATGCGTGGGATGCACGTCGCGCACTTCGAACCCCGCGCGCTCGCGCGTCAGGCCGCCTGGGCCCAATGCGGAGACGCGGCGCTTGTGCGTGACTTCCGACAGCGGATTGTTCTGGTCCATGAACTGCGACAGCTGCGAGGAGCCGAAGAATTCCTTCACCGCGGCCGCAACCGGCTTCGCGTTGATCATCTCCTGCGGCATGATGGGCTCGCTCTCGGCGATGGTCAGGCGCTCCTTCACGGCGCGCTCCACGCGGACCAAGCCGATGCGGAAGGCATTTTCCGCCATTTCACCGACGCTGCGCACGCGGCGATTGCCCAAGTGGTCGATATCATCCACGTGGCCGTTGCCGTTGCGGATATCGATCAGGGTCTTCATGACTTCGATGATGTCTTCTTTGCTGAGCACACCGGAACCCGTGATTTCCTCACGACCGACGCGGCGGTTGAACTTCATGCGGCCGACCGGCGACAGATCGTAGCGCTCGCCGTTGAAGAACAGATTCTGGAACAGGTTCTCGGCGGCGTCCTTGGTCGGCGGCTCGCCGGGACGCATCATGCGATAGATCTCGACCAACGCTTCCAGGCGTGTCTTGGTCGGATCGATGCGCAGCGTGTCCGAAATATAAGGACCGCGGTCCAGATCGTTCACGTATAGGGTGCGGATTTCCGTGATGCCGTTCTCGATGAGCTTGCCCACCGTCGGGACGGTCAATATCTCATTGGCCTTGGCCAGGATCTCGCCGGTTTCGGTGTTGACGATGTCGTGCGCCAGAACCTTGCCCTGCATGTACTCGGTGGGTACGGGCAAGCGCTTGACCTGCGCCTCTTCGAGTTCGCGAACGTGGCGCGCGGTAATTCGGCGGCCCTCTTCCACGATGACCTTCTTGCCGACCCGAATCTCGAACGCCGCCGTCTCGCCGCGCAAGCGCTGCGGGATGACTTCGAATTCGATCTCCTTCTTCGACAGGTAGAACGTATTCTTCTCGAAGAAGATGTCGAGCACTTGTTCTTCGGTGTAGCCGAGCGCGCGCAGGATGATGGTCACCGGCAGCTTGCGGCGGCGATCGATGCGGGCGAACACGCAGTCCTTCGGGTCGAACTCGAAGTCCAGCCATGAACCACGATAAGGAATGATGCGGGCGGAGAACAGCAATTTGCCGGACGAATGTGTCTTGCCGCGATCGTGATCGAAAAAGACGCCGGGGCTGCGATGCAATTGCGAGACGATGACGCGTTCGGTGCCGTTGATGATGAACGTGCCGTTGTCTGTCATGAGAGGCAATTCACCCAAATACACTTCCTGTTCGCGCACGTCCTTGACGGGCTTCTTGGCGCCGCTTGCTTCCTTGTCGAGCACCACGAGACGAACTTTGACGCGCAGCGGTGCCGCATAGGTCAAACCGCGAAGCTGGCATTCCTTGACGTCGAAGACCGGCTCGCCCAAGCGATAGCTCACGTACTCGAGCGTGGCGTTGCCTGAGTAGCTGGAAATGGGGAACACACTGTCGAAGGCAGCATGCAAGCCGATTTCGTCGCGTTTTGATTCCGCTACGTCCGCCTGCAAGAATCGCCGATAGGAATCCAATTGGATCGCCAGCAAGTAGGGCGTGCCGAGAATGCTCGGCCGCTTGCCAAAGTTCTTACGAATGCGCTTCTTTTCGGTGAACGAATAAGCCATGTATTCCCCTAGGCGCTACGCGCCGAAATTAACGGGGTCTAAGCGACCCCGCCCGATAGGTGCTCGCTCCGCGAGCAAAGAAAACAAATCAAAATCAAAGGCGCAGGCGACGGCTGCCGCTCTCTCAGCGGCAACCGTCAACTTAGCGCTACCGGCGGCGGTCACTACTTGATAGCAGCCTTTGCGCCGGCGTCCTCGAGCTTCTTCTTGATCGTCTCGGCATCCGCCTTCGGAATGCCTTCCTTGACGGTCGAAGGCGCGCCTTCGACCAGGTCCTTCGCTTCCTTCAGGCCCAAACCCGTGATCTCGCGGATGACCTTGATGACGCCCACTTTGTTGGCGCCGAACTCGGTCATCGTCACGGTGAACTCGGTCTGCACTTCCGCCGCCGGAGCAGCAGCGGCGCCACCGCCCGCTGCGGCCGCCGCTACGGGAGCTGCCGCCGTGACGTTGAACTTCTTCTCCATGTCGGAAATCAGTTCGACCACTTCCATGACGGACATCTTGGAAATCGCATCGAGGATTTCGTCTTTAGTAACAGCCATCTTTACTCTCCAAAAACTAAAAAGGTATATCGACCCGAATCAGGTTTAATTCGCTCGCCGGCTACGCCGGCGCACCGCTCTTCTCGGCTTGCAGCTTTTTCGCCTCGAGAACGGCAGCCAGCGTCCGTACCAACTTCGAGTTGGGAGCCGCCAACGTACCAACGAACTTCGAAATCGGCGCCTTGAGCACACCCAACAATTGCGACACCGCCTGCGCGCGCGTGGGCAATGAAGCCACGCGGTCGAGATCCGTGGGCTTGAGCAATTGCCCGCCCAAAGACACGACTGTCGTCACCAATTTGTCGTTGTCCTTCGAAAACGCCTTGACGATTCGGGCGGCAGCGCCCGGATCGTCATTGGAGAATGCGAGGACAATGGGTCCTTTCAGCGCCGGAGAAATGCACTCGAAAGCGGTGCCGGCAACGGCTCTGCGCGCGAGCGTATTCTTGACGATTCGCAGATAAACGCCATCCTTGCGCGCTTTCGCCCGCAAGTCGGTCATCTGCGTCACGGTCAAGCCACGGTTCTCTGCGCCGACGACGGACAGGGCTTTCGCCGCGACCGCGTTGACCTCTGCCACCACGACTTTCTTCTCTTCTAACTTGAGTGCCATATAGGTCCCCGGGAAAGAAGCGTCACACACCAGGTACGAGCGCCGTCGCTCCTACCCACCCTTCGAGTACGCCGTCGTACTCCCGGTGCGACCTTCACCAGGAAATTCCTGATTCGGGTCCCACCATCTGCGCAGGCTCGATATTTAAGGGCCCTTGCCCGCCTGCGGTCTTCGATGATGGTTGCGTTCGGCCTCGCGGCCGCACGCAGCCCTCCATCAATTCTCTTCAGGCGCTTACGCGCTTTTCATGCGCTTCGCGCAACTCTTAACGGGGTCGATGCGACCCCGTCCGATAAATCAATTAACCAATGCCGATCACAGCCCCAGGCTCGACTGATCGACCGTAACGCCCGGACCCATGGTCGAGGACAGCGTCAGCTTCTTCAAATACACGCCCTTCGAGGTTGCAGGCTTGATCTTCTGCAGATCCGCAACCAACGCCATCAGGTTTTCCTTCAGTGCGGACGGTTCGAAACTGGCACGCCCGATTTGCGCATGCACGATGCCGGCCTTGTCGGTTCGGTAGCGAACCTGGCCGGACTTCGCGTTCTTCACCGCTTCCGCGACGTTCGGCGTGACCGTCCCCACCTTGGGGTTCGGCATCAAGCCGCGCGGGCCCAAAATCTGACCCAACTGGCCGACGATGCGCATGGCATCCGGGCTCGCGATCACCACGTCGAAATCGATTTGGCCGGCCTTGACCTTTTCGGCCAAATCCTCGAAGCCCACGATGTCCGCTCCGGCCGCCTTGGCGGCCTCGGCGTTCTTGCCCTGCGTGAATACGGCCACGCGCACGGTCTTGCCCGTGCCGTGCGGCATCACGGTCGAGCCGCGCACCTGCTGGTCCGACTTGGTCGCGTCAACGCCCAAATTCACGGATACGTCCACCGACTCGTTGAACTTGGCCGTCGCGAATTCCTTGACGAGCTTCAATGCATCGTCGATCGTGTACGACTTGCCCGGCGGCAACTTTTCTTTCCAGGTCTTCGTCCGTTTCGCTATGGTCGGCATGTCACACCCCCTCCACGTCGACGCCCATGCTGCGTGCGCTACCGGCGATGGTGCGCACCGCGGCGTCCAAGTCACTGGCGGTCAGATCGGGCATTTTCAGCTTCGCAATGTCCTCGAGCTGCTTGCGCGACACCTTGCCCACCTTGGCCGTATTCGGCGTGGCGCTACCCTTCTGCAGCCCAAGCGCCTTGGCGATCAACACGGACGCCGGCGGAGTCTTCATGATGAAGGTGAAGCTACGATCGCTGTACACCGTGATCACAACTGGGGTCGGCAAGCCTTTTTCCAAGGACTGAGTCTGCGCATTGAATGCTTTGCAGAACTCCATGATGTTGACACCCTGCTGGCCGAGGGCCGGGCCCACCGGTGGACTCGGGTTCGCCTGGCCTGCAGGGATCTGCAGCTTGATATACCCGGTGACTTTTTTCGCCATCGTCGCTTACTCCTGTGGGTACCAACGCTTTCCTTCTACAGAAAGCTCCCCTTGTTCGAACCGCCTTCCATTACGGAAAGCTCCCTTGTCAATGCGCTTACGCGCAACTGCTACGGGGCCGAAACGGCCCCGACCTAAGTAAAAACTAGCCCTTCTCGACCTGCGAGAAATCCAATTCGACGGGCGTCGACCTTCCCAAGATCTGCACTGCAACCTGCAGCCGGTTCTTCTCGTAATTCACGGATTCGACGACTCCGTTGAAATCGTTGAACGGACCATCGGTC
>Ga0187880_1002030_pt1 | contig 15909 bp, 12 predicted proteins | sample June2016WEW_19_4_FD_132998 | JGI IMG/M metagenome (GOLD analysis project Ga0187880, IMG submission 132998) | Peatland microbial communities from SPRUCE experiment site at the Marcell Experimental Forest, Minnesota, USA - June2016WEW_19_40 | ecosystem: Environmental > Terrestrial > Soil >...
GCAAGACGTTTTGGCCAACCCATCTGGCCGTGTTTTATCCGCATCCCGGCGCGTGGCCGGCGGTAGTGGTCGGCGGGAGCGCATTGGCGTTGCTGGCAGTATCCTGCTGGGTGATTTGGCGGGCGCGCCAGGCGCCTTACTTAGTCACTGGCTGGCTGTGGTTCTTGGGGGTGCTGGCGCCGATGATTGGGATTATCCAGGCAGGCGGCCAGGCGATGGCTGACCGCTTCGCGTACGTGCCGTTGATCGGCTTGTTCATTATGATCGTGTGGGGGCTGGCCGGGTGGGCGGGTCGCTGGCCACGGGGTGATTTCGCTTTAAGAGTATTGGGCGTTTTTGCGCTGTGCGGCTGCGTGGTGTTGACGAGCCGACAACTTTCCTTTTGGCAGAATACGACCACTCTGTTCGAGCACGCGTTGCAGGTGACCAGCAATAACGCTTGCGCTCACTACAGCCTGGGGTATGCGCTGGCGGACGAGGGCAAAACGCAGGAGGCGATGCAAGAGTGGGAAATCGCCCTGAAGATCGAGCCCAGGCTAGCGGACATCCACGGCAAGATCGCCAGCACCCTATGCCGACAAGGCGATTTCGCCGGCGCCGTTGCCCGGTACCGGCGCGCCCTGGAGATCGACCCCGACCTGGTTGAGGTCCTCAACAACCTGGCGTGGCTGCTGGCCACGTGTCCCGAGGCGTCGCTGCGCAACGGGCCTGAGGCGGTGCAACTCGCCCTGAAGGCCTGCGAGCTAACGCGGTTCCGCCGGACGATCATGGTGGGCACCTTCGCTGCGGCTTACGCCGAGGCGGGCCTGTTCACCGAGGCGGCAGCGACGGCGCAAAGAGCTTGCGCCCTGGCCACCGAGGAGGGCGACCGCGGCTTATTGGCCAGGAATCAGCAGCTACTCGAACTGTATCGCGCCGGCAAGGCCTACCACGAGCCGACTGCACGGCCGGCCGAGTTCTAGCGCAGGCGAGACGCGTGCAATCTGGGGGCCAAGGGCGAATCTTGACACTGCCGCCAACCGACGACTCGGTCTCCCTCTCCTGACTTTGGAGGAGAGGGCTGGGGAGAGGAGGCCGTCACGCCGGGAGGCAACTGCTGCCCTTGTCTGCCACAGCGTTTGTGCCCCTCTCCCCAACCCTCTCCCCGCGCTCCGCTGGCGGGGAGAGGGAGAAACGCGCCCGGTGGCAGCGTCAAGATGCGCCCGGGGGCTAATTCCCCCACCAATTCCAATGTTGTGGATGGCGGCGGTGTGTTATCTTGGACGCATGTGGCATCGTGCAACGGCGGCAGGGATGATTCAAACGGCGCTCTTGAGCCTTGGCCTGACCGGTCTGTCCAGCAACGCGGCGGAGGCTGCTACCAAACCGCCGGTTCCGCTGGTTACCAACGTGGTGGCGCAAAGAGTCGTCCGCGACGTCATTCAAACCCTGCTGCAAGTAACGGCAGCCACCAATCTGTCTGCGCCCGTGAACGGCTCGACGCTGCCGCCGCAAACGGCTCTCCCGGGGTCCGTCCAGGTGGACCGGCCCCAGAGCGACACGAATTGGGCGGCGGTCGTGGAACAAGCCGGGGGGCCGGGGGTTATGCTGATCACCAACACCTTTGCCGGCTTCGTCCCCGGCAGCCTGGCGGAGGCGATCTGGGCCGGTTTCCACACCAACGGCAGGAGCACCAAGATGTGGGAGTTCTGGGAGCTTCCAGCCGGTTGGCCGACTAATCCGCCGGTGTTGCGGTGGAACACCAACAACCTGATGTGGGGCCGGAAAGGGATGACGGCCATCAGCCAGGTCTGCGAAGGCATGGGGGCCTTTGGCCAGGGCGCGCTCACGATCTTGACGCGGCGGCATGCGTATTTGCGCGGCCACAGCATGGGCGTCAGCGGGTTGCATCCGGAGAAGGTCGGCAAGCGGGTTTGGTATTGCACCCGGGACAACCAGGTGATCGAACGCAAGGTGCAGTTGCTTCTCGTGCGGGCTCGGGAGCCGGGCAGTCCGGGTGACTATTCCATTGTTCTGTTTGATGCCGATCTACCGGCGGCAATCGAGCCGATGCGCGTCGTGGACCAAGGGAAGGCGCAGCGGAAATACCTGGATTACCGATTCGACGATCCCAGTCATAAGCCGCTGTTCATGGCCTTGCAGGGGGGCTTCGTCAGCGCAGGCGTTCCCGGCTGGACCGTTTCGATCGGAGGCGGGGATTCCGGCAATCCCATTATGTTACCCCTGCCCGACGAGCTGGTCTTCTATGGCGGAGTTACCACTTCTCCGCCCAGCGCCGCGATGCAGGCGGATATGGACATGCTCAGCCGCCAGGCCGGCCTGGACCCGCGCCAATATCAAATGCAATGGGTCAACCTGGACAGCTATCCCGACTTCTGACCAGAGCCCTGGACTACCACAACTTTGAGGGATTCCGCGGTAGGATGCGACGCCAGCCCGATGGCGGCGGCGGTTTGCGCAAGCGGAAACTGGTGGGTGATGAGCCGACGCGCATCGAGCTGCCGCGAGAAGACCAGCCGGGCTACTTCTTTTTGCAGCAGGAAATCCGAAGAGTAGCTGCCGATCAGGTCCTTCTCATCCATACAGACGGTTGCCAGGTCAACCAACGCTTCAGCACCGCGACGGGTGTGGGAGAAGAGGAGCACCTGGCCGGCGCCGCGAACTAACGACTGGGCCTCGCGCACGACGGCATCGGAAGGCACCGCGATCACCGCGGCGTCCAGACCATGGCCACCGGTGAGTTGATGGATGAGGGTTGAGAGTTGAGGGTCCGGGGGTGGATGCGTGATGCGTGTTGCGTGTTGCGTGTTGCGTGAAACGTGATGCGTGATACGGGACTTTGGCCTTCGGAGATCGGCCTTCTGCCTTCCTTCGGATTTTAGACAGTGCACCGCGGCAGCTCCAAACTCTCGGGCCAACCTCAGCCGGGCGGGGAGCAGATCGGTGGCCAGCACGCGCATTCCTTCCAAGGCCAGCAGGCGGGTGAACATCAGGCCGATCGGCCCCTGGCCGGCCACCAGCACGGTGTCGCCGGGCAGCAGCGCGAGGCGTTTGACGGCTTTGAGGACAGTGTTGACCGGCTCGAGCATGGCGCCTTCGAGGAACGAGTTGCGCGCGGGGATTCTGACCACGCCCGGCAGCACAAAAGGCATGACCCGGACGTATTCGGCATAGCCGCCGCCCGCCGGCTCGAAGCCCGCGGTGATACCCGTGCGCTTGTACTGAGCGCACTGCGCAAAGGCCTGGTGCCGGCAGGCATGACACTCCAGGCACGGCACATGATGATGCAGTGCCACACGCTCGCCGACCCGGAATTGCCGGACGCGTGAGCCGGTATGCACGATGGTGCCGGCGGTTTCGTGGCCGAAAATGCGCGGCGGTGGCACGGTGCCGTATTGGATCTTCTTGATGTCGGTCGGGCATACACCGCAGACGGCGACCCGGATGAGCAGCTCGCCCGGCCCGATGCGCGGCACGGGGACGGTTTCGAGCCGCAGGTCATTCGCCCCGCGATAAACCACCGCCCGCATAGTCTTCGGAATCTGAACCATAGGAGCTATTGAGCCACAGATGCCACCGACTTGACAGATTAAAGGGGAGATGGCCAGGACATAGCCAGTTGCACTAGCGTATATTACACGGGGTATACAGGGGGTATACAGGGGGTATACAGGGGGTATACAGGGGGTATACAGGGGGTAAAGTACCCGCTTGGGAGGTAATTGCGGCCAATAAGCCCGCTCAAGGCCTGCTCAAAGCCACCCCAAGGCTAGGAGAAGACTTGTGATCAACTGGAACAAACGCTCCTCCCCAGCGAGGGGCACATCCGGGCACTGCCCCCAAATTCAGGGCCGCCGTGGGCCGGAACGCCGCATTTATGCGGCAGGGGTCGGGTCTTACGCCCGACTGCCGCATAAATGCGGCGTTCCGGGGGCAGTGCCCGGATGCGCCCCCCAGCGGGTGAACCGCCAGTCTGGTTAGAGCCTGGAGCGGATGCTCGGCGGCTGTGGCATGGCCGCCAGCCTTGACTTTCGAGCGGGGACTTGAGACTTGAGACTCACAACAATGCGACGCGATTGGCAGATCATGGCGCTGCTGGCGGCTGCGACGATCGCAGTCTTCTGGCAGGTGAGCCGGCACGAGTTCGTCAACTTTGATGACCCCGCCTATGTCACGTTCAACCCGGTGGTGCGCGAGGGCCTGACGTGGCCGGGCGTGGCGTGGGCGTTTGCGAACCTGCACGGCGAGGCGACCTACTGGCATCCGGTGACCTGGCTATCGCACATGCTCGATTGCCAGCTCTTCGGGCTGAAGGCGGGCGGCCACCACTTGACCAGCCTGTTCCTGCACACGCTCAACACGGTGTTGCTCTTCGTGGTGCTGCGGCGGATGACCGGCCGGCGCGGCTCCAGCGCAATGGTCGCCGCGCTGTTTGCGCTCCACCCGCTGCAAGTGGATTCGGTCGCCTGGATCGCCGAGCGCAAGAATGTGCTGAGCGCATTCTTCTTCCTTCTGACTCTGTGGGCCTACGTGCGTTACGCGGAAGTCCGGGGTCTGAAGACAGGAGATGGGAAGTATGGGAAAGGGGATGGGAGAGATGAGATGGGAGAAAGAAGACAGAGAACAAAAGACAGCACCACACACCATGCACCACGCATCATCTCTCCCCGCTTCTGGTATGGTCTCGCCGTGGTCATGTTCGCCCTCGGCTTGATGAGCAAGCCGACGCTGGTGCCTCTACCGTTCCTCTTGCTGTTGCTGGATTACTGGCCCCTGAGGAGAATGCAGAATGAAGAATGCAGAATGCAGAAAGAGGAGGCGCGAAGTCCTGAATCACGTGTCACGCGTCACGGATCACGCATCACTCTCCTCCTGGAGAAGCTCCCCTTCCTGGCGCTGACGGCGGCGTCGAGCGTGCTGACTCTTCGGGGCCACGAGTCGCTCGGCGCGCTGGCGAGCGCCGAGGAGTTGCCGGTGAACTTGCGACTGGCGAACGCAGTGGTGGCCTGCGCGCTCTACCTGCGCAAGCTGGTTTGGCCGGTGGATTTGAGTGTGTTTTACCTGCACCCGGGCCGCTGGCCGGCGGGGGCGGTCGCCGGCAGCGCGCTGGTCGTCCTGGGCGTGACGGCGGCGGTGGTGTGGCAAGCGCGGCGCCGCCCGTATCTGATCGTGGGCTGGTTGTGGTTTCTTGGAATGCTGCTGCCGGTGATCGGCCTGGTGCAGGCGCACGTGCAAGCCCTGGCCGACCGCTTTGCCTATCTGCCCGTGATCGGCGTGTTCATCATGGCCGTCTGGGCGGTGGCGGAATGGATCGCGCACTTAGCCGCAACAATTCCAGACAACCACAGATGGACACAGATGGACACAGATAAGAAACACCCGGAACCGGGCTTCTCCGCAACGGGAACCTGCTCCCCGGCTGGTGACCGCGAGCAAGTCGAACGCAAATCGCAGACTGGTCTGCGGAATCTGTATTCATCCATGTTCATCGGTGGTGCTCCTCTGTTTGGGTACGGTCTGGCGGCCCTGGTCCTGGCCGGGTGCGTGGTGATGACTTCGCTGCAACTGCGGCATTGGCAGGACAGCGTGACGCTCTTGCAGCGCGCGGTCCGAGTGGAACCGGCCAACTTCATTGCGCGCCTCATGCTGGGCAACGCCTTTTTCGAGCGTCACCGACTTGACGGCGCGCTGCGCGAGTACCAGGCAGCGCTGCGCCTGCGCCCTGACTACCCGGAGGCGTGGCTGCGCGCCGGGGTGGCGCTGACCGAGGAGGGCCGGCCGGCGGACGCGATGCCCTACTTGACGAAGGCCAGCGAATTGGCGCCCGGCTGGCCGGAACCGCAGCGCCGCCTGGCGCTGGCCTGGCTGCGCCAGGGCCGGGTCAAGGAGGCCCACGCGGCCTATCAGCAGCTCGTGCCGTTGATGCCCGCCACGGCAGAAGGCTGCCGCGACCTGGCGGATATGCTCGCCGAAGGCCAGCAGTATGCCGAGGCGCTGCACTACTATTGCGAGGCGCTGCGGCTCAAGCCGGACTTCGATGCGGCGTTAAACAACCTGGCAATGTTCCGGGCTTCCTGCAAGCAGCCCGAGTTCCGCAACGGCCACGAGGCGGTGCAGTTGGCCGAAGCGGCCTGCCGATTGAGCGGGCGCCGCAACCCGAGCTACCTCGGCACGCTGGCCGCCGCTTACGCCGAAGCGGGCCGGTTTGCCGAGGCGGTCCAGACCATGCAAGAAGCCCTGGCGCTGGCCAGAGCGTCCGGGGCCAACGAGCTGGTGCCCATCCAGACGCAAATGCTGCAACAGTTTCGCGCGGGTAAACCGTATCGTGGAGAGTTATGACGCAGATCATGGATCAAAAGGTTGAGTTTGTAACCCCCTGGTTCCAATTGGTGTCCAAGCATGTGGCGGGCGAGTCCGCGCCATATTACGCGCTGCGCGTGCAGGATTATGTATGCGTGGTGGCTTTTACGGACCAGGATGAACTGGTGCTGGTGCGGCAATACCGCCCGGCAGTGGAGCGGCACACCCTGGAATTGCCCAGCGGCCATGTTGAGCCGAATGAAGCGCCGGCAGTATCAGCCCGGCGCGAGTTGGCGGAAGAGTGCGGGCTGGACGCGCTGCGGCTGGAATTGCTCGGCACGCTGATCAGCGACTCGGGCCGCAACGAAAACAAGATTTGGTGCTACCTCGCGGCCAAGGTGTCGCCGCTGGGGGCAGACTATGTGCCGGAGCCCGGGGTGGAACGTATCCTCGTGCCTCGAGTAAAACTGGCCGAGCTGATCGCCAAGGCCGAATTTGACCATGCGTTGCACGTGGCCGCACTCATGCTGGCCGAGGTGAAACACGGGCCGGGGTTCTTTGCTTTGAAAGACTAATCTGAACCCGCCGCCAAGTCGGTGAACCACGGCTCGGGCTCGGCGCGGAAAACCCGCGGCTGGCCGCGCCACTGGAAGCGCACCTCGCGCGCGTGCAAGGCGTGGTGCGGCAGGAGCAGCCGCCGTCGCTGGTCGGGTGTCAATCGGTTTTCGACCAGGGCCATATACAAATCCTCGTCACCGCCATACAGCTTGTCGCCCACAATCGGATGCCCGATGTGCGCCAGGTGAATCCGTATCTGGTGTTTGCGCCCCGTCTGCGGCCGCACGAGCAGGAGGGTGAAAGGCAACTGGTGGCTGGTGAACTGGTGCTGAACCCAGTACTCCGTCCTCGACGCAGTTCCATCCGCTCGCACGCAATCCTTAATCGCCACCCGGCTTTGCTCGTCCTTGCCCAACGGCGCCTCAATGACCCCGTGCGCCGTGCGCCCGTGCCCGTGCACGATAGCGAGGTAATCCTTCTCGACCTGCCGATTCTCCCAGATTCGCCGCAACTCGTGCGCCGTGTCCGCGTCTTTGGCCACGAGCGTGATGCCGCTGGTCTCGCGGTCCAGCCGGTTCACCAGTTGAGGGTGCGAGCCCGGCCCGAGGTGCAACCGCGCACGGCTGATCAGGCTGGAGTATTCGTCCGTCTTGGTGGGATGGCAGACCAGGCCGGCAGGCTTGTTGATCACCAGCAGCTCGTTGTCTTCGTAGATGATGTCGAAAAGCTTTTCCACGCTCGGATGTCGTAGCAAGAGCATAAGGGGCTAATTCCCGGGAGCACAGCGCGGATTGAACTAAACTCGCCCCCTTTCGCCGTTCTCTTTCACTTGATCAATGGGCCGTCGGCGACATAATAGCTGCGCTGACTGCGCCGGTGGCGCGCTCGGCTGAACCATTGTGTCTATTTCGTGGCAAATGCTCAGGCTGACTCCAGGTCGCTTCAAAACGTCCGTTGCCTTTCTCACCCTCCTCGGTTGCCTGACGGCGGGCGTCCTCGGCGCGTCTCCGGAACGCAGGGTGCTGGTCTATACCAAGAACCAGGTCGGCAAGGGCCTCTACGTCCACGACAACATCCCGGCCAGCGTCGCCGCAATCAAGAAGCTCGGCGAGGAGAATGAGTTCGCCGTGGACGTCTCGGAGGACCCCGCGGTGTTTACGGATGCCAATCTCAAGCGTTACAAGGCCCTGATCTTCGACAACACGAACAATGAGATCTTCGACAACGAAGAGCAGAAGGCCGCGTTCCAACGCTACATCCGCGGCGGCGGCGGGCTTGTCGGCATCCATTCCGCGACCGGCTCAATGCGCCAATGGCCATGGTTCTGGTCGGTGGTCGGTGGCAAATTCAGCCGCCACGCCAAGATGCAGAAGTTTACCATCCGCGTGAAGGATGCCAAAGACCCCGCGACCGCCCATCTCCCCGCGACGTTCGAGTGGACGGACGAGTTCTATTACGTCGATCATATCCCCGACGGCCTGCACGTGCTGCTGGCGGGCGACTTGACTGAACTCGACGACCCCGGCAAGGAGACATATCCGGGCAAGAAATTCGGCGACGAGTTCCCGCTGGCCTGGCGGCACCAATTTGACGGGGGCCGGGAGTGGTACACCGCCTTGGGCCACCAGCCCGAGCATTATTCGGATCCCCGGTTTACGCGGCACCTTCTGGGCGGCATTCTGTGGGCGATGGGCGAGAGCAAATGAGCTTCATCGACGTTTACTGCGGCAGGCCCGGGGACGGAGAAATCCGAAGCCCGAAGCCCGAAGGCCGAAAGAAACCCGAAATCCGAGGTCCGAAGAAGCGGCTGGCGGAACCAGGAATCCGGTGCCTTCCGGGGCAAAATGAACACGCGCAGAAGTTATACCCTGCGCTAGAGAATCGCACCTTATGAGCCACACTAGTCACCTCTCCCGGCGACAATTCCTCAAGACCTCGCTGGCCGGCGCCGCCGGCGCAGCCATGCTGCCCACCATCGTCCCGTCCTCCGTCCTCGGCGCAGACGCACCCAGCAACAAGATCCAGCTCGGCCAGATCGGCTGTGGCCGCATCGCGCACGACATGGATATGCCGGGTATCCTCAAGCACGACATCGCCCGCATCGTCGCGGTGTGCGACCTGGACTCCAAACGCCTCCAACACGCCAAGGCGTATGTCGAGGAGGCCTATGCGAAGAAGTTTATGCGCACGCACTATGTCGCGGTGCGGACGTTCGGCGACTATCGCGAGTTGCTCAGAGACGGTCACGTGGATGCTGTCGCGATCAGCACCCCCGAGCATTGGCACGCCGAGCTGGTCATCGCCGGGGCGCTGGCCGGCAAAGACATTTACGTCCAGAAACCACTTTCGATGACCTTGGCCGAGGGCCGGGCGGTGAGCGACATCGTCCGCGCCCAGAAGCGCGCGTTCCAGATCGGCAGCCAGCAGCGCTCAAGCGCCCAGTTCCGCATCGCCTGCGAGTTGGTCCGCAATGGCCGCCTCGGGAGGCTGCACACCATCCAGATTGGATTGCCGGTGGACCCATCCGGTGGGGACGAGCGGGAAATGCCGGTCCCGCCCAATTTGAACTATGAGATGTGGCTGGGCTGCACGCCGAAGGCGCCTTACAACGAGGACCGTGTGCATCCGCAGAATAGCATCACCGACCGGCCCGGCTGGCTGCGCATTGATTCCTATTGCCTCGGCATGATCACCGGCTGGGGCTCGCACCATGTAGATATTGCCCACTGGGGCATGGGCGCAGAGCTGACCGGACCCATCGAGATCGAGGGCAAGGCCGAGTTCCCAAAGAAGGGCCTATGGAACGTGCACGGCCCTTACCATATCGAAGCCAAATACGCCAATGGCGTGACGATGATCATTGATGACAAGTTCACCAACGGCGTGCGCTTTGAAGGCGCCGACGGGTGGATCTTCGTCAGCCGCGGCGGCGCCAAAGCCACCGCCAGCGACCCAGCCAGCGCCTACGGCAAGGCCCTCGACGCCAGCGACCCGAAGATTCTGAACTCGACGATTGGGCCGAACGAAATCCATTTGCACAGGAGCGACGACCATCACCTCGACTGGCTTACCAGCATCCGGACCCGCCAGCCGGCGGTCACCACTCCCGAAGAGGCGCACCGCTCGACCAGCGCCTGCATCCTCGGCTGGATCGCGATGAAGCTCGGCCGCAACCTCCACTGGGACCCGGTCAAGGAAGTCTTTATCGGTGACGACGAGGCTAACTCCATGCGTTCCCGTCCCCAGCGCACTCCCTATGGCATCAATCGCCTACTCAAGAAAGCATGAAGCCAACGGCAGCTCGAGCCCCAGCCATCCGATGCAAGCGCCGTTCCGCAGACTGAGACGCGCAGGTCTGGAGTCAAGGGTGCCCGTGATTAGGCGGGTTAAAAGTACTCCACCACAGGTCGGTCATGCCGTTGGGACCGGGTCCGGCCCCCACCGCAGTGTTGGAATCCTTCGTGAAAGTTGTGGCCAACACAAAACTCACATGCGCGTCAATCGCCAGAATATTGCCTCCTTTATTGCTGTGCAAGCGCCCGATCCCCTCGCCGCCCGACGGGGGTGCCGAAGGAAAATTGGCCGCGTCATTGAATTCAAACGGGCCCGGATTTCCGGGGGCGAGAGTATTCTCGTCCGGCTCCCATTGAATGAAACAGGCGGATGGACTCCAAACGGCAGACGTTTTGCAGCATCGGTATCCGTACTGGCTATCCGGATTTGGAAAACCGCAGACCGCGCCATTCATGACGTAGCTTGAAAGTTTGTTGTTCCGTCCCGGTCCGTTCGCTGCAGCCGGGAGCAGCGCGTAGTCTTTGGATTTGATGTCCACCGGGCACAGGAAAGCCTTGCCATTGGGCATGTACTTATACCAAAGACCGGTTTGCCATGCTGAATCACCACCGGTATTAAGCCACGGGGCAACATAGGGGTCAGGGATTGTTCCGACGGTAAGGTAAAGCCAGCCTGCAGGGCCGCCGGCGGCCCCTCCGTCCCAGTTTGCCCACGCAAAGTTATCCGAATTATCGTTGCAATACATGGCGTCGGCGATGCCGCATTGCTTCAAGTTGGACGTGCATCTTATCGCTTGGGCTTTGGCATTAGCGGTAGCCAGAGCGGGCAAAAGCAACGCGGCCAGAATGGCAATGATGGCAATAACCACCAGCAACTCGATGAGGGTGAAACCACGACGGGCGATACCGCCGGGCCGAGAACTGGGGGAGATCCCCCGAGCAACTAGCTTGAGAACTTTATTCATATGTGCGCACTTTTCTGTTGTTGAACCACGCCCGGTTGGCCAACTCGTAATACTCTACGAAAAATTACCAAAATCCCCGGGCATGTAAAGAGAAATAAAAGAAATAATTCGTGCCAGAAATCAAGCTACGACGCAAAATCACTTCGCCGAGGGCGCCGCCGGCACCGCGGCCGACACCACCGTCGAGATGATTGCGTTGACGTTGGCGCTGGCAGGTGACCGCGCCCGCGCCATCGCATGGCCTACACCTGCGATCGTCGAGCACGGCCCAGCGAAATGAAAAACCGCTGGCCGAACGCGGCTCCAGTTGTTAGCCTCTCCCACGGCTGGCACGGGTCCGTGCTTGCCCGGCATACGCTGTGGTCGTGAACAGCCCGGTTACACAGCAGCGCCGCCAGCCACTATGTAGCAGAATGAGTGCAGGACAAACCGGCAATCAAAGTGGTGCAAGCCGTGTTCAGATTCGGCTACGAGTTGCTTCGGCCTTCGGCCTTCGGATTTCGGCCTTCTTTCGGACTTCCTCCGCCCTCGGCCTCCTCGCCATGTGCTTCACCCTCTCCGCGGCTCCGGCCACCACTGACGTCCGCCTCATCACCCTCGACCCCGGGCACTTCCACGCGGGCCTGGTCCAGAAGTTCATGTATCCGCAAGTCAGCCCGGTCGTGCACGTCTATGCGCCCGCCGGCCCGGACTTGCAGGAGCACCTCAAGCGCATCGAGGGCTTCAACACCCGCGCTGATCAGCCCACACACTGGGAGGAGAAGGTCTATACCGGCCCCGACTTCCTCGACCGGATGCTGGCAGAGAAGGCGGGCAACGTCGTGGTATTGGCCGGCAACAACGCCCGGAAGACCGAATACATTGACCGCTCCGTCGCCGCCGGTTTCAACGTCCTCGCCGACAAGCCGATGGCCATCACCCCCGCCGATTTCAGCCTGCTCCGCAAGGCCTTCAGTCGCGCCGCCGCCAACAAGGTCCTGCTTTACGACATCATGACCGAGCGCCACGAGATCACCGGTATCCTCCAGCGCGAGCTGGCCCGGATGCCCGAGCTTTTTGGCACGCTCGAAAAGGGCACCCCCGAGCAACCGGCGGTCGTGATGGAAAGCGTCCACTACTTCTTCAAGGAAGTCGTCGGCAAACCCCTCATTCGGCCCGCGTGGTTCTATGATGTCCGCCAGGAGGGCGAATCCATCCCCGACGTCGGCACGCACCTGGTGGATACCGTCCAATGGGTTTGTTTCCCCGACCAGGCCCTCGACTGGCGCAAGGACATCAAAGTGCGCGACGCCCGCCGCTGGTCCACGCGGCTTACCCCCGAGCAGTTCAAGCGCTCCACCGGCCTGGACCGTTACCCCGATTACTTCAAGAAGGACATTGGCCCCGACGGCGCGCTCGAAGTCTATGCCAACGGCGAGGTCGCTTATACTTTGCGCGGCGTGCATGCCAGGGTAACCGCCCTGTGGAAGTTCGAGGCTCCGCCGGGCGCGGGCGACACCCTCTACGCACTGGTGCGCGGCACCCGCTGCCAGCTCCTCATTAAGCAGGACGCCGAGCAGAACTACAAACCCGCGCTCTACGTCCAGAACAGCACCCCCGCCACCGCGGCGCATTTCGAGCAAACTCTCCAGGCCGCGGTCGCCAAGTTGAAGGTCACCTGGCCCGGCCTAGAACTGAAACCGGCGGGCGCCGCGTGGGAAATCGTCATCCCGGACAAATACCGCGTCGGCCACGAGCAGCACTTCGCGCAAGTCACCGGGAAGTTCCTGCGCTATTTGGCGGACGGCAACATGCCCGGCTGGGAAGTGCCGAACATGATCGCCAAGTACTACACGACGACCGAAGCCTACCGCCTGAGCCGCCGCCCATAAGTGGATTTCCAGAGGCTTTCACGGAACCAATATCAGCGCGAAGGAAGCCCCAGCAACATGCGACAAAACTGCTCACCGAATAACCAGGCCCCCACGATTAAGCACGCAATAATCAGCGCAGCCAGCCAGAAGGTGCCACCCGTCATCCCCCGGCTTTCGTCCACATCGTCATCCGTGTCCATCACGGGATGGCCGCCCCGGCCAGCCCTACTCTTCAGGCCCAGGAATTTCCAATACCTGCGCCCCTCCGCCTCCGGCCGCACGTGAAAACGCCTCTTCCGATGGCGATGGCGATGGCGGTGGTGATGCTCCCCCCGCAAATCATCTGCGTTCATACGTTCATCCTGAATCGAAAACCGCAAAACACAAGCCGGAAACCGGGCCGGCACCAGGCCCCGAGATGTGGTTGATCTCCGCGAGACATCGAGGATTTGGCTGGAAGCCCAATCGGCCAGTCGGTTTTCCCTCTCTCGCCTCGTTATCTTTCCTTGCGAGAGGGCCTTCTCCCAGTGGCCCCACCATGTGACAAGCCAGTCTCACACGTGGCGCAAGCCAGGGCATTGCGCATTGACATGGTGTACGTATCTTGTGCGGATGGTGTGCGGATGGTGTACGGATGGTGTACGGATGGTGTACGGATGGTGTACGGATGGTGTACATAGCCAGGTGATAGCCACTTGATAGCCAACGAATAGGCACCTCCAAGCCACGGGAGGCGCATCCTGGAGCGCTTCCCGCGCAGCCTCCGCGCCTGGACATTTGATGCCGCGCGCGAAACGGCCAACAGGGATAGCTGCCGCTCTTCGCCTGCTGAAGCCTGGAGGGGGAAGGCGGTATGGAGCCGGCAGTGGCGTTGGTCTGCCGTGGCTGCGGTGGGCCTGGCATTTCACCCTTGACAATAGGGGCAGAGTCGGCGAGCCTAGGCGCAGATGAAGACGTCCCGCCAATACCGGTGGCAGCAGAAGAAGATCGCCGAGGGCCGATGCGCGCGCTGCGGCGCGAAGCGGAAGCATTACACCATCCTGTGCGATTCGTGCCAGATCAGCAACCGGGTGCGGTATCAGCAACGGGTCGGCACCCAGCCCTGGCACGAGGGCAAGCGGGGCCGCCCCCCCAGAATCCCACAGCCAATCCGGGGGCGCGCGAGGAGTTGAGGCCGGGTGGCGGCGCGGTTCCCTCTGGCACAGGCGCAGGGCTGCTTGAGGGTCGGGCCGCTTGAAGGGAGAACAAGGCCGGCAGAGCTGAGACCCGAAGGCCGAAACTCGAAACCCGAAAGAAGGCCGAAACCCGAAATCCGAGAATGGAGCAACCCGATGGGCTACTGCTCCGCTGGCGTGGCTATGGATTCGGGACTTCGGATCTCGGATTTCTTTCGGTCTTCGGTCTTCGGATGTCGGATTTGGAAGGGACCGGACCGACCATAGACCCGCCCTGACGCAGGCTTGAGCGGTCCACGTCTTGTTTGACCACATGCCCCTTCTGTCCTATTGTTCGCTCCGTTTGCGGCTGAGACGGTCAACCGTGTGACTGCCTGCCGCTCATTTGTCCACTGATGATACGCAAGGTCTTGATAGCAGTTTTTGTTGTGCTGGTGGTCGTCGGCACCCTGGCTGGGGTGAAGACGCTCCAGATCAGAACGCTCATGGCCGCCGGCAAGAGCTACGCCTCGCCGCCGGAATCGGTCTCTACCTTCACGGCGCGCGAGGAGAAATGGCAGGGCACGATCACTGCCATTGGCTCCGTGACGGCCGTCCAGGGCGTGACCGTGACGCCGGAACTCGCCGGCATCATCCACGAGATCGCGTTTGAATCCGGCGCGGTTGTGGCCAAGGATGCGTTGCTGGTGCGGCTGGACACTTCCACCGAGGAGGCCCAATTGCACGCGCTGGAGGCGCAGGAAGAACTGGCCCGACTAACCCTCGCCCGCGAGCGCGCGCTCCGCACCCAAAACATGGTGCCGCAATCCGAGCTGGAGACTGCCGAGGCGACCCTGAAGCAAACCCAGGGCATGGCAGACGCCACTCGCGCCATTATCCAGAAGAAGACCATCCGCGCGCCGTTCGGCGGGCGCCTGGGCATCCGCCTCGTAAACCTGGGTCAGTATCTGGACACGGGCAAACCGATCGTCTCGCTCCAGTCGCTGACGCCGATATACGCCGATTTCTCGCTGCCGCAGCAGGAGTTGGCGCGGCTGCAGACGGGCATGCGGGTGCGCGTCACGACGGATGCGTATCCGGGCCGGCAGTTTGAGGGCACGCTCACGGCTATCAATCCTGATTTGGACGCGCAGACGCGCAGCGTTGGGTTGCAGGCCACGTTCGAGAATAAGGAGCAACTGTTGCGGCCCGGCATGTTCGCTCGCGTCGAAGTGCTGCTGCCGGAAGAGCAGCCGGTGCTGGTGATACCGGCCACGTCGGTCTTGAGCGCGCCCTACGGTGACTCGGTGTATGTGATCGAATCGAAGCCGGGCAAAGACAATGGGAAGCCGGAATTGGCGGTGCGACAGCAGTTTATCCGCGCCGGGCGCGCGCAGGGGGATTTTGTGAGCGTGGAATCGGGCCTTAAACCTGGCGAGCGCATCGTGAGCGCCGGGATTTTCAAGCTGCGCAACGGCATGTCGGTGATCGAGAACAACGAGCTGTCGCCGAAGAACGAGCTCGCGCCTCACCCGTCCGATAGCTGATCCCGGGTCGCCGCCATGAAGTCATTCACCGATCTGTTCATCCGGCGTCCTGTGCTCGCCCTGGTGGTGAACCTGGTGATTCTAATCGCCGGCTTCCAGGCGATCCACTCCCTGGTCGTCCGGCAATACCCGCGCAGCGACAATGCGGCAGTGACCGTCACCACGGTGTATGTGGGGGCCAGCGCGGACCTCGTGCGCGGCTTCATCACCACGCCGCTGGAGCGGACCATCGCCGCCGC
>Ga0187880_1002031_pt1 | contig 15902 bp, 16 predicted proteins | sample June2016WEW_19_4_FD_132998 | JGI IMG/M metagenome (GOLD analysis project Ga0187880, IMG submission 132998) | Peatland microbial communities from SPRUCE experiment site at the Marcell Experimental Forest, Minnesota, USA - June2016WEW_19_40 | ecosystem: Environmental > Terrestrial > Soil >...
CAAATCGAGCCTCAGCGAACCTGCTGATTCCTTACAGTGATGATTTCAATGGCAAAAATGGGCTTTTAAGCGTTTCAAAACCCCGTTTTTTGAACATTTGTCCATAGTTATCTTGGAGTTGGTTTGGCTCGACCCCTGACCGAGGAATGCTCTTGATCGGGCTTCGCCTATAGTCCCGTTTTGCATAGCCTTCAACCAAGGCGGATGGTCGTCGTTCATAGATTGACCCTAACCCAACGCCAAATGGTTGGGTTCTATCGGTACAACATGTGCTTGTTGGCCCGGCACAGCGTGGGCACCGCCTTGAGAGGCGATTACGTCTATTTCACGAGGCTTCTTTTCATCAGCATCAAGATAGTACTCTGAACTCGATACATAGAATCCTGCCTCTTGAAAGGCACGGGCCACCGTCATTTCTAAAGGGTATCCTTGTTTATCAGGCCATTCCCGGATTTTATTTTTCAGATCTTCGCGCATATAGTCAAGCCTTTTAACGTAACGGTTAACCACCTATCAACCACACGGCCACAAGACTTCCGGACAGCACCACGCGATTGCTTCGCGTAGTTACGGGGTCCGGTTGAACCGTTTGTTTGAAGATGCGACACTTTTTCGCTACCACCAACCGGTGCCGGCAATCGACTGCACATATTCCTCGGCCGCCGACAGAAAAAGGTCAAAGTCAGTTCCAAACAGGCCCGACTTAAAAGGAAGCCAATCCCTACCTTCATCTTTGGCTTGCTGAACAGTGTTGCCCAGTGGATTTATTGCCCTGTATTTCCAGCCGAAGCGACCTACGGGACCCCAAACATGCCCGTCGTCCTTCTTGTGGACAGTAGCATTGACCAGAGCGAGCATTACCTCAAAGCTGTCAAACATGGTCTCGTATTCCTTACCCAAGAACAAGTCATCGTCCAACTCTGGTTGTAGGAGCTTGAAGAGGTATTCGCTCCGGGGCACGTGGTATCTATTATGTCCGGGAAGCTGCTTGAAAGCGCCAGACCTCTCGATTTCCAGTATTTCGTCACCAATAGCTAGCCCAAGTACGCTGTATTTTGATCTGGACGTCGACGGTCTGACTTGCGCGTTGAGAATGGCACTGAGGTTCTCATACTGTCCGCTGGCTACTGATGCAATGCCGGAAGAGTAGCAAAGGAGAATTGTAGGATACCATCGGAGACTATTCCATATTACCAATCCACTCTCAAATTCGAGGTGATCTGTCACTCGCGAGACCGCTTTTGTGAGTATCGGCCGATGAACATTGGTTCCCCAATATGCTATCGAAGCCAGAACACGTCTTAGATCTTGTGTCGCATTTTCACAAAACTGGAGTCTCCTTGTGAACTCTTCGACGGAAAAACCAGTGCCCTGAACTGGGAATCTTTCCTTCTGAGTCTCAATTATTACTTTGCGTACGAAATGGACCACAAGATCATGGAGCTGAATTGTCGATTTTGGATCAGACAGATACCGTTTTGTTACCGAACAAGGGTCCGCCTCGATGTCATTCTGTTCTGGTATCTCCAGGGAGGTGATAGTTATAAGTTCATCTCTTTCGGCTGTATCGCTGATCTCAAGCGTTTTAAGTGCAGGAGCGTCGAATACGAAATCACCATCTCCGCTTAAGAAACCATAATGAGGGGTCTGCGCTGAGTGAATGTCATTTGAGACTTTCTTATATACATATGACATGAGGCCGCTTGCTGAAAGGTGGCCTTCTGGAGCCCTGGCGCCACCTTCAAGGCCATCCAGAAGGTGGCCTGTAAAGATTGAATGCTCCGGCCGTGGTCCTCCACTATCGGCCACTGGTTCGTCCTGTTTCCCAGCTGTTAGGGCTTGTCGTACAGGGCGAATCATCATGTCTTTTAAGAATCTAAGGCTGCCAGCCGCAACCGACCTGTTGAATACAAGACCTCCATAGCAGGCATCCATAATAAAGAAGACATGTTTAGAAGGAATGAGCTCTGCGGCGAGAGTAAATTCCTCCCAACGAATCAGCGTAGACAGATCATCCGTACGTCCGTCGTAGGGAATGAGAAACCCAATGTCACGATTGGTTCCTGTTCTGGTACACCCGTGCCCTGCAAAGAAAACCAGCAGGCGACTGTCCGGGTCTGCGATGGAGGAATATCCCAAATAGGCAGAGAGTATATTGGCCTTTGTTGCTTGTTCATTTAAGAGTAATCTGACACAATCAGCAGCGAAAAGAAAAGTCCTCTGGAGAATATCAGCAACAGCCCTGGCATCGTTTGCCGCATGGTGCAGCGGGGAAACGTGTTGATGGTCATTAATGCCAATTATCAATGCGTGGCTATTTGAATATTCTGGTCTTAGATTGAGATCTCTCATACTAATCCTTCGAGTGCAAAAATCAGCTTCACAAAATCACACCCTTGAGCTTAAAAATAGCAGTCACGGTCATTTGTTCACTTCGTTTCTTTGTTCAGCGCAGACCTGACTAAAGGAATCCAAATCACATCGTTCGGTGGAGCGCCTATACTTTCTCGTTGGTCAATTTCAAGACTTGCGACCCACGCAGATAGGTATGCATCCAACTTGTCGTGGAGGCTTCCGTATCCAATGTCTTTGAGGCTCGAGTTGCATATTGTTTCCGGCCACCCCGTGAACCGCGCAACTGCCGACAACTGGCAAAGAAGTCCTTCCGTCTTGCTCTTGTGGATCTTCGTAGATTCGAGCGTTGCGGCAATCGCCTGCGGGAACACCTCAAGACATTCCCACTCTTGGCGAAGTCGCTTGAACAGTTCAAACCCGACAAGCATCCATAACTGGTTTGCATGAGGCATACTGGAATCTTCACCACCGCGTGACAGATGATCCTCTGCTTTAGCACGGATGGTGTTGAACTGGCGAGTATCGGGCGTGGCAAACTAATACCCTTCCTATGGAGACCTTTCTCAGCCTCGCGGCGGACCACTTGGTCGGCCTTGGGATCGCTTGGCGCGTCAATGGCAATTCGTCGGATTTTGACACTGAAGGCCTTTTCCACCTCACGTAGATATCCGGAGGTCGATTCAGCGAAATCCCTTACCGTTTTATTATCCAGAATCTTAGCGTTGCCGTGCCCACGAGGCGGAGCAAGGGTATTCAGGCTCCTGAGATGTAGTGGCTGAAGGTTTCCGTTGCGGCAAACGCAAACGGAAATCGGAAGATACTTCCTTTTCGCAAATGCAACATCGATTCCTGCAAACGCGTCCATTTTCGTCCTGTTCATTCATTGAACGGGCCAGGCAGCTGAACAATGAATTATACAGTCTGGAGAGACAGACCAAACTACGCTTTCGAAGACGAGGCAGATAGCCAAATCATGATCCGTGCGCATGAATCGTTTCCGGCAGGATACGATCATATCGAGATGGCGTCAATCACGGGATGTCCGATTCGATGTGTTTTCTCAGATGGCGGTGAGGATTCCGGGCATCCTTGCCAAACTCACAAGACACGAGGAAACGACCAAAGCAGCCCCCAGTCACCCTTACCAATATTTTAGTCCCGGAATGGGCAGTGTAGATTCAGTATGATTTGGACATCTTGAGGGGTGCGTTCCTCAACACAGGGAGATTTCTTGATCGCGAAATGCCGGCAGAGCCCCTTCCAGGGTACCTTCAGAGAGCGCGTTTCGGCACCAAAACAAACACTCTGAGCCACTAAAGAGCTCTTGTCATCATTTCTCTTTACCGAAGATCAAGCATTTCACTTGGCTCGACTCAAAACAGCGCAAGGGCGCGTTTCAAGCTCGGCGATACTCCTTCTCAACCTGGGGTACAGCCCGAGTCACAACCTCTAGGCGCGCGAATCCTTGGCCATGCGAAATCCCAACACACCCCTCCGGTCCTCAGGCTCACAACCTCGTCGGTAAGCAGCGCGGCAGCTGTTGGCAAAATCAAACCAACATCCCCCTCGGTATACTCGGCTTCGGATCTCTTTCGGTACTAAACCCAAGGGTTCGGTTGAATAGGCTCCATGCAAGTCAGCACACCACTCCAAAATGTTTCCAGCCATATCGAAAATTCCGTCCGGTGTCGCCCCCCGTGAATAGAGGCCGACGGGAGTCAATTCGTTAATCCCGCTCTCACGAGAGTTCAATCGCGATGGGTTGGCATCTTCATGTCCCCAGGGATATCTGCGGCCGACTAGACCACGTGCGGCCCTCTCCCACTCTGCCTCAGTGGGCAACCGGCAGCTAGCCCAACGACAAAATGCCGCAGATTCATACCAGCTCACACCAACTACCGGGCGCGAAAGATACTGCGACTGTTCCTCCCATTTTTTGGGTTTAGAGAACTCACCAAATCCACCCGCTTGCCACCATTTTTTCTGCCTATATCCGCCCGAATCAAGAAACTTGCGATATAGTTCAACTGTAACCGGAAACCTAGCTATCAAAAAGCTGTCGAGGAGCGCCTTGCGGACAGTTTCGTCGTCAGGAGCTTCTGGATCGTAATTGGCCCCTTCATGATCTGTTGATTGTGATCCCAGCATGAATTCAGTAGCTTCAAGCCCCACCCAGTAATCCGCACGGCGGAAATCGAGACGGTTATCGCTAGCCCTGCTGAGAGCCTCAGCAGCCGCAATAAGTGTTAAGGAAGGAACAGCTTGCGACTCGGCGTGCTCAAAAAGTTCTATGACTTGCTGCATCCATCCGTCGCACTCACGATCAGGGGGTCTATACCCTACCGGCTCTAAATCTCGCAGCATGACAGCCAGTAGGCTGGCAAAAGCGTCTGTTTCGCTCGTGGAGGTTTTTATCATAGAACGGACCAGGTTATCCACTTTCGCTCGCCCCTGCTGGTGAAGTATGCTGGCCAGAAGGAGCATCACCTCCTGCCACTCCGGGCGATATGCTTTGATGGGGGTGCCCCATAAAAGACTTTGTTGGTCGGAGTCAGGCCGTGCCGCTATTGCGCGTGCAGCCATATATTCCTGAAAAGTGCGGTGCCAGAACTGCACGCCGTTTCCACGGCCCACCACAATGCCGCTGTCAATCTCCTCAGCGTCGAGAAATGACTCGGCACGAGAGATTGAATCCTTGTCGAGCTTTCCGGATGCCAATTCGGGAGCAATCTTTTCCGCCGCCCAGCGTCTTGAGACCTCCGTGCGAATGCCTTCGGGATTTGATTGCATGGCAAGAGCGAGTTCCTGCAGCAAGACTAAAGTATTTTCCGCCTTCTCTCGACCGGGACGTTGTTCGCGTGAACGTGACAACCAGCGAATTATTGATTCATAGAGATCGGCCCGTTGTTCCGGTAACCTGCGCTCGTTCCAGTGCAAAACTGCAATAGCGGTAACCATTACCGGGTTTTGAGCTATCTTACGGATTTCAGGCCGTTTATGAAGCGCCCCAAGCAGTTCCGAGCAGTGATCTGCGGCAGTCGTTGGGCTTTCCCTGAAGAGAGCTTCGCACCAGCGGGAAAGAAAGGTCTCTACAGCTTGATCGGACAGTGGGTCGATTTCGGCATGGGCAAAGTCAGGTAGGCACGCTTCACCCTCGTACCCGGCAGGCCGACTGGTCACAATCAATTGACAGCCAGGATAGGATCTACCCACATTTTCAATCAGCCGTGAGAGACGCGCGCGGGCAATTCGGTCCCGAGCTTCATCAAGGCCGTCCAGTAGCACCATGCAAGAACCGCCTTCGAGCCTCTTACGGAAAAAGTTCTCATCGAGCCCCCACCCTTTATCCCCGCTCGCGGCCAGGTAAGCCGGCAGCCAGTCGGCCGAAACATCACCCGCTGGGGCGTTCTGATCATTCTTGCTGCGCGTTATATACTCATCGAGTTCGCTCAGTTTGACCATGATAGGAAACATAGGCTTGCTGATACCCAGACTGGTTTCGACAACTTCGGGCAGGTCTCCCAGCCCCATCTGACATAGCGCATAGGCAACCCTCCGTAAGAAAGTGGTCTTGCCGGCACCGGGGTCGCCGATCACAACCAAATGATTATTTTGTAAGGCAGCATCTAGTGGCAACGTCTTTTCATCGACTAAATTGACAAATATTGCCCTTGGTTGTTTTTCATGGCTGGTCTTTAGTATTTTCTCAGTGTAGGCCTCTGGCGCCGTAGTCGTAAGCGAGATGTAGAGGTCCTCGATCGGAACCCGATGCGCCCGTTTCTGCCCTATCTGCAGCCCACGTATGTCGATATAGGAAGTTTTCGCGAGCAAATCACGCAGATACCGGGTTGGATCTACTGGGAGAACCGAAGTCCGACCCACAGTGAGAGGCACGAGCAGTTGCAGAACCTTTCGCAGATGCTCGTCGATTTTTTCAAAGAAGGAATCTTTCGATCCCCGGACGCCCTCGTAAGTTGCATAGAGTCCAGTGGTCTCCAACTTCTTACGGAATTTGCGGACCATGGCATACTGATCCAAGTCGAGTTCGTCTGGATCGACTGCTTCCTTGCCGAAATAGAATAGCATCCACGGAATCCCAACTTTACCCCAGCGTTTGAGGGCATCTTGAAATTCCTTCTCCGTCCCCGACCCATAATGGCCGGTTGCATTGCCGAAGCGGTGCTTTATTATCCCTAAATAAATGTCATAGTGCGGTGGTGTCTGCTCGTCGATGACGGTCTGTGGTTTTGGACCGATATGTGGGACCGTGTCCTTTTCCCATTTCCATAATTCAAGCCGCACCTTGCGTACTTGCCCATCAGTTCGATTTATGCGCGCTACCACTTCATCCAGCACATTGCGCTCTTCGGCGACGTCACTCGGAGATGAGACAAAAACACGAATGATTCGAGCAACTGTGTTCTGTGAGTTCATAGTACCCCACCGAATGCGCAGAAGGCTAACAAAACCCGACTGGCGGCCATTGTTAGCCAATGTTACCGAGATAATCCACAAAAACACTTCACTTATTTCACACTACCACAGTAGCAGGGCCGTACTGGATGTGGGCAGGATACAACCTTGCCAGGATGGCGTCACGAGATTTCTGATACGTTGCACTCTTTCCAGAGGGTAGTGCATCTGGCTTAGGCAACTGCTAAAAGAGAAAGGGCTGGAAGTAACTGGAAAGAAATGAAGGTAGCTTGCCACTGTACTTCCGGATTTATCAACATATAATCTGTATCTCTGGTGTTGGCTCAATCGTGCATAGGATTGCGCCTCTTTGCTCCTCCTTCCTCCGCGTCCCGGATGGTCGTCCGGGAACCCCATTTGCGAGAGAAAATTGGCTCCCCCTGCGCTTCCGCGTCTGCGCGCGAGAATTTCGCGGCTTCGCGTGGCAACCTGGTACCTCTGCGCCTCCGCATCGCGGCGTCGATCCTGCTGGAAATCCGATGGAAGTAGAAGTAGAATGGCTGGTCGAGTGCTTCGGGAGGGCATAAAGCCCTCCCCTACATGGTATGATAGGGAGTTGCGTTCAAGACGGGTGCTTCGGGAGGGCATAAAACCCTCCCCTACATGGTATGATACGGAGTTGCGTTCAAGACGGGTGCTTCGGGAGGGCATAAAACCCTCCCCTACATGGTATGATACGGAGTTGCGTTCAAGACGGGTGCTTCGGGAGGGCATAAGGCCCTCCCCTACATGGTATGACAAGTCGATCTAACATATGCCTGCTGAAGAACACTCATGCGTGATAGAACCGAGGAGGGGCAGACATGAAGAAAGCCTACCCCACCTTGCAATCCTGCTTTTCAGTCCGGAAGACCTGGCAACCATTTCGGCCTGCTTCCCACAGCCCCTCAGACGCTCGCACGATCTTTATCTTTCCGGGGTTTTCACCGGCGCTTATGAGGGGGCGCACGTCGCTCTTGCCGGTCCGATGCTGGGCGCTCCCCAGGCGGTTCTGGTTCTCGAGAGGATGATCGCCCTCGGGGTAAGGAAATTTATCGCGGCGGGCTCGTGCGGCTCTCTGCGCAATGAAGTGCGAATCGGCGACATCGTCCTTCCTTCGGGTGCAATTTCCGAGGAAGGGACTTCCGGTCACTATCCTGGTGCCGTGTGTGCTCCCTCTTTCGAGTTGTTCAACGCACTGAAAACTGGTTTGACCTCAACGGGTCAAGCAATCCGGGAGGGGACCGTCTGGACAACCGATGCGCCGTTTCGCGAGACTTTCGCCAAAATCAGGGCCTTCCAGTCGCAGGGGGTTTTGTCGGTAGATATGGAAACCTCTGCACTTTTTTCAGTATCGCGATTTAGAGGGGTCGAGCTTGCCGTGGTTCTGGTCGTTTCGGACGACATTTCAGGCATGAAATGGGTGCATGGGTTTAGAGACCCCGCATTCCATGCGGCACGAAAAAGTGTTATGAAATCAGTATTGATGACTATTTGCCGCTTATAGCAGCCGGCGAAAGACGGATGGACCGGATGATCGACAAAGAAGATATTTTTGGAAGAATTGAAGATCTTCGCAGAATTATCGACTACCACAATTATCGTTACTACGCCCTCGATCAGCCGGAAATCAGCGACGCTGAATACGACAAAATCTTCCGCGAACTCGTCGATCTCGAAAACAGGAACCCCGAACTCATAACGCCCGATTCGCCGACACAGCGCGTCGGGTTTGCGCCGATCGAAAAATTCCTCCCTTTTCGCCATGACATGCCGCTGCTCAGCCTTGAAAACGCGATGAACACGGAAGAGGCGCTTGATTTTGACCGCAGGGTCTGCAAACTCCTTGGAACCAGCCGGAAAGTTGACTACGTTGCAGAGCTGAAAATGGACGGACTCGCCGTCGAGCTTGTTTTTGAAAATGGGGTGCTTACCGGCGCAGGCACTCGAGGTGACGGATTTACGGGTGAAGATGTTTCACAGAATGTCAAAACGATTCGCGCGGTGCCGTTGCGGCTTTTTTCTCATCCGGGCGAGGGATCGCTTCCGGCCAAACTTGCCGTCCGTGGCGAGGTATTTATAGAAAAAAGCGATTTCGAAGCGCTCAACGAAGAACGAGGCAAACGCGGCGAGCCTTTTTTCGCCAACCCGCGAAACGCTGCCGCCGGGTCTTTGCGCCAGCTTGACCCATCCATTACCGCCGGCCGGCCCCTTCGCGCCTTCTTCTACGGCATAGGAACGTTTCTTGCCGAAAAAGAGTTCGAGACACAGATCGAGATGCTTGACCAGCTTCAGCGCTGGGGACTTCCTGTAAATCCCAGATCGCTAGTCTGTCATGGCATCGGGGAGGCCATCGACTTCTATGAAAAAATGGCTGAAGAGCGTGAATCTCTCCCCTACGAGATTGACGGAGTCGTAATAAAAGTAAACAACCTGACCTGGCAAAGACAGCTAGGCGACAAATCACGCAGCCCTCGCTGGGCGGTCGCCCTGAAATTCAGTCCGGACGAAGCCCAGACTCACGTGCACGATATCGACGTAAACGTCGGCAGGACCGGAATTATTACTCCAGTGGCTATTCTTAAGCCCGTACTCGTAGGTGGGGTTACAGTCAAGCGCGCAACACTCCACAATATCGATGAAATCGAAAGAAAGGACATCCGGAAAGGCGACGCCGTTATCGTTCACAGGGCCGGGGACGTGATCCCTGAGGTTATCGAGGTAATAAAATCGAAAAGAACGGGAAAGGAAGAACCTTTCCGGATGCCGGAGCGCTGCCCAGCCTGCGGGGAACTGGTAGTGCGGCTGCCCGATGAGGCCTTCCACAGGTGCGTGAACCGTAACTGCCCGGCTCAAATCAAAGGGTCGATCGTGCATTTCGCAAGCCGCGACGCCATGGACATTAACGGCCTTGGGGAGCGGATAGTGTCGAGGTTCATCGACGAAGGAATTATCCGAAGCGTTTCCGACCTCTACAGGCTCAAGATGGAACACCTCGAAAATCTTTCCGGCTTTGGGACCAAATCGGCCCGAAATTTGCTGGATGCAATCGAGGGGAGCAAACGTACGACGCTTTCCAGGTTTCTCTACTCGCTTGGCATCAGCCATGTGGGAACCTTCATCGCCGACCTTCTCGCCAGGGCTTTCGGCTCTATTGAGAAGATCCGCTTGGCGCAGCCCGGGGAATTGCAGCAGATTCAGGGAATCGGCGTGGAGGTTGCCACTGCTGTATTAACTTACTTTGCAAACCCGGAGAACAGCAGGCTGCTCGATGACCTGGCGGATTTCGGATTGGCAATTGAAAATCCACAGCCTGCCCGCCCCGTTCAGAGCGGCTTTTGGTCAGGGAAGACAGTTGTCTTCACCGGGGCGCTTTCCTCTATGACCCGGCCGGAGGCCGGGGAGAAAGCAGCAGCAAAAGGCGCACGGGTTAAGGACAGCGTCAGCAAGAAAACCGATGTCGTCGTCGCCGGCACGGACCCCGGCTCCAAACTGGCCAAGGCTCAGAAGCTCGGAGTAAGGATTATGAGCGAGGAGGAATTCATCGGGATGCTCGATGAGCACACTATTCCGGCGGAGGTCTAAATGAAAAACCATCGGGTGCACGTCTGGATCACGGGAAGGGTCCAGGGCGTTTTCTTCCGGGCATACACCCGTGACGCCGCTTATCGGATCGGAGTCACGGGATGGGTTCGAAACCTGCCTGATGGTAGAGTGGAGGCCATTTTAGAAGGAGAGGCGGACAAGGTCGAAAAGATGATAGAGTGGTGTCGCGAGGGAAGTCCGATGAGCCGGGTCGACAGGGTCGAGGTCCTCGAGGAAGTCTATACCGGTGATTTTGACAGGCTAGAGATCGCACGGCACTGAGAGGAGACCCGGTGAAACAACTTTTTAACAGCATCTATGATTTTCTGGCAGCCAACGATTTCCCCACCTTGCTCGAGGCTTGTCGCAAGCTTGAATGGAGTCAGTTGGCAAGAAGCGCCTATACATGGCTTATAGTCCTGCCTATTCTCATTTTCCTGCTCTGGACCAAAAAATTTAAAATACTCATTGCCATTGCTTCGTTCTTTCTTTTTTTGCTGCTGCTTCAAAAGACCATGACACACGCCGGGGAAACTTTGTCTTTGCAAGATTTACTGATTTTTCTCTCAGGGGCTGTAGCCCTTATTGGATTAAACCTTTATTTGTTTCTTGTCAGGGAATGAAGGCAAATCCCATCACCGGATACCGGATAAAGCAAACTCAAAAACTGGAGAATCGAGGCATCAATTCCCAATTCCCTTAAATCCCCAAAGGTTTTCATTCACTTCGCCTTGACTGGGGCATCGATAACGTCGGCTCCGTTGACTCTTTCCTTGAGTTCCTTGCCTACTTTAAAAAAGGGCAATTTCTTGGACATGACTTCAATCAGTGCGCCGGTTTTTGGGTTCCTGCCCTTATATCCCTCATAGTCTTTCACCTTAAAGCTGCCGAACCCGCGGATTTCCAGGCGGTCCGAGCTGACGAGTGCCTGTTCCATACTCTGAAAACTTACGTTGACCGCTGTTTCTGCCGCTTTCAACGTGATCCCCTCTGCCTTTGCCAATGCCTCGATCAACTCACTCTTAGTCATGGTAGAGACTCCTTAAGAAGTAAATCAGCGTAGCTTTTCGATTACCTTCATATTTCCCATGTATGGACGCAAAACTTCAGGAATAACCACGGTGCCGTCCTCCCGCTGGCAGTTTTCAAGAATCGCCACGAGAGTTCGCCCAACAGCCAGCCCCGACCCGTTCAGCGTATGAACCAGGTCTGTGCGGTTTCGCCCGTTTCGGCGGAAACGGATATTGGCGCGCCTTGCCTGAAAATCCTCAAAGTTGCTGCAAGATGATATTTCCCGGTATGTATCCTGGCCTGGAAGCCACACTTCGATATCGTAAGTCTTGGATGAGGAAAATCCCATGTCCCCGGTGCAAAGCAGAACGACCCGATAGTGGATTCCGAGTTCCTGAAGAATTGTTTCCGCGTCTTTGAGAAGTCTTTCAAGCTCCGGGTATGAATCCTCAGGGCTGGTGAATTTGACGAGTTCAACCTTGTTGAACTGATGCTGCCTGATCAGACCGCGGGTGTCTTTTCCGTGAGAACCGGCTTCGGAGCGAAAGCATGGAGTATACGCCGTATAGCATCGGGGCAGAACGGACTCCTCGAGAATCTCGTCGCTGTGAATATTGGTAACCGGCACTTCAGCGGTTGGAACAAGCCAATAATCCCATCCGTCGAGCTTGAAAAGGTCATCCCTGAACTTCGGGAGTTGGCCGGTGCCCATCATACTCGCGCTGTTCACCATGAATGGCGGAAGAACTTCAGTATAGCCGTGACGCTTTGTATGAATGTCGAGCATGAAGCAGATCAGAGCGCGCTCCAATGCAGAGGCGGCGCCCCAGTAGAGAGTGAACCGCGCCCCGGTAATTTTTGCGCCACGCTCGAAATCAAGAATTCCAAGCCCCTCCCCGATTTCCCAGTGAGGTTTGGGCTTGAAATCGAAAACCGGTTTTTCTCCCCAGGTACGGATTTCCTTGTTGTCTTTCTCATCGCTGCCAACGGGCACCGAACTGTCGGGTATGTTCGGTATGATCAGGAGAAGGTCCCTGAACTTACGCTCCACATCGGCCAACTCCTCATCGAGCACTTTGATTTGCCCGCCCAGTTCCTTCATTTCCTCTACAAGACTCGAAGCGTCTTTTTTCTCTTTCTTCAGTTTGGATATTTCCTCGGACGCAACATTTCGCCGGTGCTTTTTCTGCTCCACATCCACCAAAATGCGCCGCCTTGTTTCATCCAGCGCCAAAAGGGGATCGAGGTCCAGGTCAGACTGGCGGCTCTTAAGCATCTGTCGCACGAGTTCAATGTTTTCTCGGACGAATTTCACATCCAGCATGATCGAGACCTCTAGGGATTAATTTTTTACCTATTTTTTCAGGAGCTTGGATAAGGCCTTTTTTACACTTAAAGAGCGTCTTTGTCAATTCCTTTCGTTAGTTCAATAAGTTGGCTAAAGAACAAGAAAGGAGTCTGAAAAGCCCTTTGGATTAGTCAGATTTCGAACTGATGACATTGACACTGTAGTTGCTGAGAGTGCTCACCTCGGGAAGGTTATGGAAAACGAGCATGAACGGCGCCTTTCCGGCCGGAGGAATCCGGACGTTTTTGAGGTTTTTGCCTTCCCGGTTCATCATTCTTTCCTGGATTTCAGAGAGGTTGAGGTTCGTTATTTCTTTGCGCGTGAAAGAATTGCCCACATAGCAGCGCTGGATTTGTGCGACCGTATCCTTACTGTTGAACAGTTTTCCTTCGATCATTACGAAACTCACGGGCGTGCTGGATTCGTTCAGCACTTCGCCCTCGATTACGAGCACCTGACCGGAGTGCACGTTCTCCAGGTAGTAGGCCTGCACGCTGTCAGTGATTGTTACAACAGGCTTTGGAGGCACAGTGGCGGGGCTTTTGTTCATGAAAGGCGGCAACGAACCGCCTGACCAGAAAACCAAAGCAACTACCGCAAGTATCAGGACTGCTGCAACTCCGGCAAGCAATATCTTCTTCTTTAAAGACCCTCCTTTCCTTTTCTCATCCCTTCCGGCCTGGCCAATCTCCTCAGGGATGGTCCCGGGAATGAAAACGCTTTCCTCATCGGAGATTTCGATATGAATGAGGCCGTCTTCATCGGGCTGATCGACTACGAATATATGCTTGCATTTGGAACACCTCACCTTGGTTCGAGGTCTGTCGAGTTTTTCGGAATCGAGTCGGTACCTTGCTCCACAGGACTCACAGGTTATCACCATCGTGGGCATGTATCATTTTCCTTCCGCAGACGAATATTGTCCCGAGACGACCTTGTCGAACACAACTTCATAGATGCCGGGCAGGTTCCTGTAATTCTCGGAAAAATCCAGTCCGTAGCCGACCAGAAAACCGCCGGCCACCGTCATTCCGACATAATCGATGGGAACCTCGACCTGACGGCGCTCAAGTTTATCCAAAAGAGCGCATACCTTCACGGATTCAGGGCACAAGCTCGATACATGTTCAAGCAGCCACTTGAGAGTGATACCGGAGTCGACAATATCTTCGATGACCAGCACATGGCGACCCTGTAAAGGAAGCTCTATGTCCTTTGTGATCCTGACATTTCCACAAGTCTGCGTCTTATCCCCGTAGCTGGCCAACCTCACAAAGTCCAGCGTGACGGGAAGATCGAGACGCCTTGCCAGATCGGCCATAAAAATAAAGGCCCCCTTAAGAATACCGATCAGGACAAGATTTTTGCCCTTATAGTCACTGTTTATCCGCTTCGCCAGGTGCTCGACACACCTGCCGAGTTGCTCGGGTGAAATACGCTCTAAAAGTTGATAATCGGCCATACGACAAGCCTCCCGATGACTTTGGAAAACACCGATCTTTTTGGACAAGCTCGCATTCTACTGAAAACAATACTAAATTTCAATTCGATTCCCAGCGGCGGCAATATTTATATGGCTGATCCCAGGGTGGCGCCCGAAAGGCGAGGGACTGACCCCGGGCTATCATATTCAGCCCTTTCAGGGCAGGAAAATCCAGATTTCCATAATTTCGAAATGGTGCTTCCGGATGATCGAGCATCCACGTGAGAAGCTGCATGAACAGCCGTCCTCAAATAGGCCAACCCAGCGCCATGGGTTTTTATATTTATCCGGCAATAAAAACTACTATTCATGCGGGATAGCGTTAATTACAATGCTATCTACCGTAAATGAAAACATGCCGGCCGCTTAGTCCGGGAGAAAAGGCCCGGAAGCGATCGGTCGTGTATTGAAGGAGTTCTTAACGAAGGATTAAACGCACAGGAGATTTTATGAAGATTCGGGATAAAGTTGCAGTGGTCACCGGTGGCGCCTCCGGCATCGGCCGCGGGTTATGCCGCCGGTTTGCCGCTGAGGGGGCAAAGGGTATTGTGGTGTCGGATTATAACGGAGAAGGGGCGGCAAAGGTGGCCGAGGAGATCGGTGGTCTTGCCGTTACCACAGATGTCGGCAAAGAGGCCGACGTTAAGAAACTGGTGGAGATTGCCACCAGTCACTATGGCCCGATCGATTTGTTCTGTTCGAATGCGGGAATCTCTGTGCTGGGAGGCGCTGAGGCACCGGATTCGGATTGGCAGCGTTGCTGGGATGTCCACGTCATGGCCCATGTATATGCCGCCCGAGCCGTTCTGCCGTCCATGATCGAGCGCGGCGGCGGGTACCTGCTCCAGACGGGTTCAGCCGGGGGGTTGCTCACCACCCTCGGTGCGGCGCCCTACGCCATCAGTAAGCACGCCTCCGTAGCCTTTGCGGAATGGCTTTCGATCACCCATGCCCGCCAGGGCATCAAAGTCAGTTGCCTCTGTCCTCTGGGAGTGAGGACCGGCATGCTCTCTGAAGAGACCGAAGGCGTAGGGAAGATTCTCATGCAAACTGCCCTTTCTCCGGAGGAAGTCGCGGAATATGTCATCGAAGGATTGGAAAAGGAGGAGTTCCTAATTCTGCCCCATATTGAAGTCATTAATTATTTTCGTAATAAGGCCGGCAACTATGAGCGCTGGCTCCGTCACATGCGCCGGGAACAAGAACAGCATGGCCGCTAAGCCCGGGTGATTATTCAACTTGTTTAACACCCGAGAGAAAGGATGAGCCATGGATATCTCAAAGTTCTCGTGTGAAGGAAAAGTCGCATTGATTACCGGAGGAAGTCGCGGTATCAGACGGGCGAGCGCCCTTGCCCTGGCGGATGCTTGAACTCATGTCTGCAAGGAATTAGCTGAGAAAATTTTCACACAAAATAGTTGAAAATGCACATGTTTCCGTATATAGAAAACAAGTAAGTTGTCAATCAAACGTTCAAAGGATCGTCGTATCTTTCAGGCTGGCAGTGTCCATTCAGCTAAAGCTAAGGAGTATTTACCAATGATTAAATCAAGACTCTGTGACATGGTCGGAATCAAGTACCCCATCATCCAGGCGGGCATGGGACCTTTCAGCAACAACAACCTTTGTGTTGCTGCCGCCAATGCAGGCGTTTTAGGTCTGCTTTCC
>Ga0187880_1002034_pt1 | contig 15896 bp, 17 predicted proteins | sample June2016WEW_19_4_FD_132998 | JGI IMG/M metagenome (GOLD analysis project Ga0187880, IMG submission 132998) | Peatland microbial communities from SPRUCE experiment site at the Marcell Experimental Forest, Minnesota, USA - June2016WEW_19_40 | ecosystem: Environmental > Terrestrial > Soil >...
ACGCGCCCTTGACGGCTCCGGGCCGCTCTGAAAAACCCGCCGCTAAGAAAGGAAGGTGGAATCTAGGAAGGCAAAACAGAACTTGACTCCGACCGGCCTTCTCATGGAAGGCCATTACACTCAGTGAGAATGGCCGCCCCGGTCAATGAGTGAAATGGCGATGTTACGCCAACTATGGACAGGGAGCTACAGTTGCGGGCGCCGACGTGTATTCCCCAGTGTTTGAGCCAGCCCCACAAAAGACATTGACGGGGCGACCGTCGCAACCGCAGCGGTTACCCGGATTGCACCAAGTTTTGCCGCTGGGAACGATGCATTTCCCTTTGCCTTCACAGCCAAGTGGAAATCCGCAACGTTGACCGGAAGGGCACTGCTTATCTGTTGTGCAGCTCTGCTCGCATTCGACAGCCCCTCCGACCCCCGCCGACATTGGGTAGCGCTCAAACCCCTTGAATAAAACAACGACGGAGAGACTTCCTTGATCAGTACATTGCTTGATCTCGCCACTAAACCGAGCGTAATTGCCAACCTTCTGAGACCGGTACATTACGGCAAAACCTTCGGAGGGAATATCTGCCACCTCGGTTCCCAGAGGGTAGCTACTCACGACCACTTTGCTTACTTTCCCGAGTTCCAATGGAACGTCCACAGTCACTTCGTTGGGCACCAAGAGAACATCTTTAATCGGCGGGTTGAAGGTGACAAGAATGCCGCACGCTCCGGGTTCTTTGCACAGCTTGCTTTTCCACGGGGCGTTCTGTTGAGCGGTTGCCGCGAATCCCATCGACAACAGCAGCATCGAGACTGCAGCAACGTATGTAAGTTTAGGTGACTTCATGTCGCTGTCCACGATTGTTGGCGAAAACAGGCGATATCACTCACTGAGAATGGCCGCCCCAGGTCAATGAGTGTAATGGCGATATTACAACAGCTATTTCGCACACGCTCCGATTTCAGGCTTTGAGAGCCGGACCGTGCCCGCTTCTGTGCACCAGTTGATGTGGTAGCAATCGCGTTCGCGGTACTGCTTCCCATCATAGGCTAATACCAGCGCCGTACGCTCGCACGCCGAGTCGTGGTCTGCAATCACAATGTCCCGGTAGCCATTCATAGAATTATCCAGTACGCGAATCTTCTCGAAGCCTCCACTGAACTGCGTGTAGGTATCGAGCAGGATCGTCCACCCACTTGAGGTACTTTGCAGAACCATGACAATGCAGTTGCCGGTAGCGCCGCACGGCCCTAGTCCATAGCCTTGCGCGATGATTTCTGTCGTGCCGTCATCATTCAGGTCCACGAACTCGATGCGGGTATCCGCCGCCAATTTACGCATCTGACTCGCAGAAATGTCTTCAAACATCGCCCCACCCTTGGCGTTCGTCTGATGCTGGAAACGATTGAGAACGAACGCAAGCAGGTCACCTCGCTCCTTTGGCGATAGTTCCTTTGCGGTAGCAATCGTGCGCTTGTAATCGAGTTCGTGTGCCTTCGCCTCTGACCAGTAGAAGCGGTTTGCCCCGGGAAAGCTCGGTTGTGTTGTCTGGCAAGTGGCGGCGATGACGAACGCCACGATGAATGCGGCGAGACGACTAATCATACGCAGAACTATAGCGGATTCAGAACGATAGGTCAGTGATACCACAGTTATTGTTGCAATCAGGCGATTACACTCACAATGCCGAAACGGGAACAGGAACCGGCCCTCTCACTCCAGCAGCGCCGCTTCCTTCTCTTCCGCCTCGGCCACCGCGCGAATGGAAACATGTTCGCGGCGGGCCAGCAGCAATCCCGTCGGGATGACCGACATAAAGGTAATGGCCCAGAGCAGCATGCCGCAACTTACCGCCAGTTCCTTCTCGATGCCGAATCCCGAGCTGAGCATGCTGATGGCCGCCAGTTGCGAGCCGCCGCCGACGGCCGGCAATTGCAGCATGGAACCGACCATGGTGGAACCCATCAGCACTACCTGATGCGGCAGGGTAAGACTGCGAAGTTCGCCGGGATAGGCGTGGGTGACCGCGTAATACGCGAAGGCGATCAGCACCCACATCAAAAGCGAGACGCCGGTCAGTTGCAGAGCGGATGCAAGGTCGTGGATGGTCGCCAACCCTTCGCTGAAGGAGCGCACCTTCTCCCGCAAGTGGTGCGCGAACTTGGGCGCGAAGCCGGCGAACAGATCGTGCAGAAACTGCCCCACGCGATCACCCCAGCGCCTCACCACAAACGCTCCCACGCACAACCCGCCCACCAGCACGATCAGCGCAAACGCGGCTTTGCGTAAGCCGTGATAGAAGGGAAGCGCCCGCAAATCGGGCGACAGGAAGCTGAGCGCCAGAAGCACTGCGAAGGACCCCATATCGAAGATGCGCTCCACTCCCCACACGGCCACTTGCGAGGTGAAAGTGAGACGCTCTTTCTTGGCGATGATGTAGGGCCGAATCATTTCCCCGGCGCGGCCCAGCAGCGCCAGGGCGGCGAAGCCGACGAATTGCGGCGCCAGCAGGCGGGCCGTGGTCGTCTTGCGGACCGGCTTCAGGAAGATGCGCCAGCGTACGGCACGCAGTACATAGGCGAAGTAGGTCAGCGCCAGTCCGTAGAAAGCATAGAGCCAGTCAATGTGTTCGGTACGGCTCCAGAACATGTGCCAGTCGAACGTCTTCCAGGCGCGGACTTGCAGGTAAATCAGCAGGCATAACGCGATCAGGACTGCGCCGAAGATGAGCGTGCGTTTCTTGTTCATGGAAGAAAATCAGGGCCCATCGGCATGGGTTGCCTTTTCGTGGGTTGTGACGGAGGCCTGCGGCTGAGGCCCAGTCGTCAAGGTATATGACGGCATGAGTGGGGTCAAACGGGCGGCTATTCGCTGCCCGCGGCAGGAGCGGCCGCGCTTTGCGCAATCTCTGGCTTGACCGCTGTCGCGCCTCGCACCGGGGGTTTCTGCTGATGCTTGCGTTGGGCCAGCTTCTTGCGGTTGTAGTCGTTGATGACCCGCGCCACGTAAGCGTGGGTCTCGTGGTAGGGCGGCACGCCCTGGTACTGCTGGACGCGCTGCGGACCAGCATTGTACGCAGCCAGCGCTTTGATCATGTCGTTGTTGTAAAGCAGCAGCAGTTCGCGCAGGTAGCGCACTCCACCATCGACATTCTCCGCCGGATCGAAGCTGTTCTTCACGCCCAGCTTGCCGGCCGTGCCAGGCATGAGTTGCATCAGTCCCTGCGCGCCTTTGCGCGAAACGGCGTGCGGATTGTTGCCGCTCTCGGCACGGATGACGCTGGCAATGAAGTCGGCGTCCACCTCGCTGCGCGCGCTGGCTTCGCTGATGATGGCGCTTAAGTCCACCGGCGTCTGTGCCCGCGATGTGGCCGCTTGCGGCTCGGGCGGCGCCGGCTCAAAGCTCTCGATCTGGGCGCTGGGCACGTCAACATATCCACTGCCCGGGTCCGCGCTCATGTACAGCCGCGTAGTATCGCCGACCACGTCATGCCGCTCGTGGGGAATGCTGAAACCGTTGCGCAAGTTGGCAATTTCGGCAGCGTGAAGCTGCGACGTCATCAGCAAGCCCAGCAAGCCGAGTTGTAAGAACTTACGCATTCACGCTCGCGGTATTGGCGTCGAGTACCTGTTCGATGGCCGCCGCCACTCCGCTTTGGTCGTTATGCAGGGTGATGGTCCAGCCGTTCTGCTTCAGGTCGTCGGATGCATTTCCCATGATGACCGGATGGCCGGAGAAGGTCAACATCTCGATGTCATTGTAATTATCGCCGATGGCCATCACCTCGGAGCGATCGATGCCGCGATAGTTGGCCCAGCGCTCCAGCGCGTGTCCCTTCGAGCACCCGGCGTTGAGGATGTCAACGATACACAAGTTGCGCACATCATATTGGGTGCGCAGTATGGTGAAATCGTCGGCAAAATCGCAGGACAACAGCGCTTGCTGCGCCTGCCGCATCAGTTCGACCGGGCCGCAGAACATGGCCTGAATGGGGTCTTCCGTCAGCGCCGTGGCAATGGGGCTGACATACTCGGTATAGGGCGCATTCTTCTCCATCCAGCGCTGGATGACCTCGTACAGACGCTCGCGATTTTCGCACACGATTGCCCCCATCCCTTCGCGGTCGAAGGTGAGCACCATGTGGTTGCGATACTCCGTCATGTGCCGGCAGAGCTTGATGGCCGTTTCCTTGGGCAGCAGGTCCTGGTGGAACAATTCTCCGCGCGTGGAACGGGTCACCGCCCCATTCGAACTCATCAGCCACAGGTCAAAGCCGAGTGACTCCGCCATGGGCAAGGCGAACCTGTGTCTGCGCCCCGTAACCAGCACGATTTCGATGCCGGCTTCATGGGCCCGGCGCAACGCCTTCAAATTGGCTTCAGGGACCTGGACACTGGAGTCCAGCAGGGTGCCATCCAGATCGATGGCGATGAGGCGTATGGAGCGTGGCACGATATCTCAATTCTAGCAGCAGCCAGCGGTTAGCATTTAGCACTTAGCATTTGGTAAGGGCAGCCAAGTGCTAAGTGCTAAGTGCCAAATGCGGACTGGCCGGCTACTGATCGCTGGTTGCTGATTGCTTGCTTCCCACCCCGAGACGTAAAGTAAAAGAGCGATGGAATTACGCAAGGACCCCATTACGCGCTCCTGGGTCATTTGTGGCGACGAGCCCGAAGCGGCCGCCTCGCCTGACTCCTTCTGCCCCTTCTGCCCCGAATCTGGCCTGCCGCTGCAGGTGGTCGCCACCGCGCCGACCGTGAATGGCATTCCCTGGTCGGCGCGCGCCGTGGTCCATCCTCATCCCCTGTACGGAATCGATGGCGAGCCGTCGCGCACGGGCAACGGTTTGTATGACAAGATGCGCCCGGTTGGCGCCCACGAAGTGATCGTCGAAAATGCCCGCCACGACCGCCATTTGTGGAACGCCGACGACCGCGAAATCGAGGAGTACCTGGCGCTCTGCGCCCAGCGTATTCAGGACCTGAAGGGCGATGTCCGTTTCAAATACGTCAGCGTCTTCAAGAATTTCGGTCCCCAGTCGGGGCAGGAGTTTGACCATCCTACCTCGGAGGTCGTGGCTACCACGTTTGTTCCGCGGCGGGTCCTGTACGAGTTGCGGGCGGCGCGGCAACACTACCAGGTGAAGGAGCGCTGCGTCTTTTGCGACATTCTGCACCAGGAGCAGGAACAGAAGCTGCGCGTCATCGAGCTCCGCGGCGACTACATCGCCTGCTGTCCTTACGCTCCGCGGGTGCCCTACGAAACCTGGATTGCGCCCCACACCCACGAAGCCTACTTCGAGCGCATGGCGCAGAAGTCCGGAGCCATGCGCGACCTGGCGGCCCTGCTGCGGCGCACCCTGTACCGCATTCGCACCATCGCCGATGGCTTCCACATGGTGCTGCATACTTCGCCCAACACCATGCACCGCTCGGAGACGCTCGGGTTTTGGAAGACCATACAGGACGACTATCACTGGCACATCGAAATTTTGCCCATCCTCGCAGCCAAGGCAAAGTCCTACACCTTCAAGGAGGTGTACTACTCGCCCGTCAGCTCGGAGACGTCGGCGGCCATCCTGCGTGAGCGGCCGACGGAGCGGTAGCCGCGGACGGACTAGAATATGCCTTCGCTGGCCAACCGCGTATGACTATTCGCCGCGTCAAAACCTATACCGGACAGACCGGCTACGTTTATCAGTACTACTTCGTTGGCAAGCGGCCCGCCATCGACAGCGATGCCGAAGCTCCCTCCACTGAATTCATCTTCGACGTGACTTCCGACCGCAAGACAATTTTCGCCGTCAGTATTTTTCTACATCCAGAGGCGCTCTCCGCCTGGGCGGCGAGCCGGGGCCGCACCCTCAGCGAGTCGGAACAGTACGCTGCGGTGAAACTGCGCCTGATGCAAGCCTTCGACGAGATTCCCGACATGCTTAACCATGGCCGCCGCTTGCGCCTTGAGGCGGACGAGCTGCCGGTGTTGCTGGACTCCCTCGGAGTGGAATAGGGCTACGATTTTCCTTTTCTCACGTGGTATAATTTGTAGCTGCACATGTAGCTACGCTGGCGGCTCCCGATGAAATTTGAATGGGACGAGCGGAAAAATGAAATCAATATTGACAAACATGGGCTGGACTTTTCCGATGGCGACGAACTCTTTTCGGGACATTCGCCATTGCTGGCGGTTCCTGACGCCGCGCAAGAATACGGCGAAGATCGTTGGAAGGGAATTGGAATGATCAACGGTCGGATCGTGGTGGCGATTTTTGTGCAAAAGACGCCCGAGACCATTCGACTCATTTCGCTGCGAAAAGCCAATCGCGAAGAAAGAAGTGGCTATGAAAAAGCGCTCCAAAACGAATTGGGACAGGGTTGACGCCCTGCGGGATAGTCAAATCGATTACTCCGAAAATCCTCCACTCGAATCGGACTTCTTCCAGAAGGCGATCGCGTGGCCCGGCACAAAAGAGCAGATCACTCTCCGCCTTTCGCCGGAGGTGCTGGGCTTTTTCCGGCGCCAAGGCAAGGGGTATCAGACTGCCATTGGCCGGGTGTTGGAGGACTTCGTTGAGAAACAGAAGAATCCTCCCGCTGAAGAAGAGTTGCTTCTGCCATTCGAAACGCGGGCCTTCAGCTCTGAACTTCAGAAATACCAGCGTGTGAAGCGTAACAACTTCCTTGCGACGATCCGGGCCTTTCCGCATGTTTGGGAGGCTTGTCTCCGGCTGGACAAAATCTTCTTGAGCGAATTCGCGGATGCAGAAAACCTCCGAGAATCAAGACAGGTTGTTCCTTGGCTGCTCTTAGTGCAGGCGCATTCGCAGTATCGACTAGCAATGGAACTGGCCTTTAGTGCGGCACTCTCAGAGGCTGGCTCATTACTTCGGCAAGGGATCGAATCGGCGGCATTCGCGCACAAACTCTACCGCGAACCAAAGCTCGTCGCTTTATGGCTAAGTGCGGACGAAAGTAAGGCGCAGAAGTCGGCTTTCAACAAAGCCTTTGTCGAGAATCGCCGGGCGAATCTGTTCAGTGGAAGTAAGGCGCTCGAAGAGTTGCACGTGCACTGGTGTCATTTTTCCGAGGCGAGTACCCACGCCAGCATTTGGGGCATGGCCAACAGAATCGATGCTGAGCAAGTCTCAACACAGGGGCGCTGGTATTTCAACTATTTCGAACTGGACAAGAAGGTCCTTGCGCCTGAATTGTATAGATTGCTCGACGTGGCACATTTGATTGAGACCGCGGTTTTTGATGTTTTCCACTCCAGGCTTCAGTTCGACGAGTCCCTACTTAAGGCAAGAGCGCTGTTTGCAAGATACAAAGAGCAGGTGCGGGCCGAATTGAAATCGGAAATCGGCTCGCAGGCGGTCCCCAAACACTCGGTCGCCGTTGAACACTTTGAGACTAAGTCCATTTGAATGGGATGATATCCACGTCGCGCTCGGTACACGGAGCTCGGATCGGGCGGATAATCGTGAAATCTGGGGTGAGAGAACCAGCGATGTTTGAGGGAATACAGTGGTCCGGGCGCCCGCGATGGAATCGTGCTCTGCTCGCTTCCTTCGGGGTGCACGGTCTGCTTCTGTTTCTGCTCGTCCATCGCGGCGCTGCGATTTTCGTCACGCCGTCTGACGTTGACCTGGGAATCAAGGGATCTTCCGGCTCGACATCCATCGTTTACCTTGCGCCTGTGGGACCAGAGAAGACGCAATCACCGCCGGACGAGCAACGGCTGGAACTTCGCGCTGCGCTGGCGCCCAAGCCGAACCCGCACAAGTCTGACACGAAGAGCCGGCAAACGGATCAACCCACGCGGGACGATGCGCCGGAGCAGACCGCGCGGGGCGGTTCTCCTTACGGACGCGTGCCCGGCTCGCCGCTTACCGGAGATGAAATCGTGCCTGCCCTGCCGGAAGTCTTTCCCGATCCTCCGGTCTCGCGCTCAGACATACCGGCGGGCGTGCAAGGCGATGTGATCGTCGAGGTCACGATTGACGCGCAAGGAAACGTGGTCCAAACCAAGCTGCTGCAGGGCATCGGTTACGGCATTGAGCAGAAAGTGCTTTCCGTGCTGCCGCGCTGGCACTTCCGACCGGCCTCGAAGGATGGGGTCACCATCGCCTCGCAGCACATTGTGTACTTCCACTACCCCAGCTAGCGGAGGCGCTTCTGCCTTTCTGCCTCCCGCAATGGCCGACACCTTTGTGACACAGGTCACACCCGGACGTGATAACTATACTGCTCCCCATACGCCATCCCCGTTATACTTATTCGTAGCAGAAAGAATCGAGCCTAAGCATTACAATCGTGGGGTTTATGCCGTTAATCTGGCTCCGAGTCGCGGTGGTTTGTTATGGCGTGGGGCTGCTCTATTCGCTGCTCCTGCTGAGCAAGCGAGGCAACGTTCTGGCCAAGGTAGTAGAGCCGGCCGTCGGGCTGGGGCTTATCTTCCACTTCGTTTCCCTGGTTGAATCCACCGTCCTGATCGGTCATCTTTCGCTGGCTTCGATCCACTACTCGGAATCCATCCTGGCGTTCCTGGCCATGGTGGTGTTCTTCGTGTTCTTCGTGGGCTATCGCACCGTCTCGCCGGGCGTCGTAATCTTCCCGATCGTTTTCATTCTGACCTTCGCCTCGGCCATCGGACAAAAACCGGTCACGTTGAGCTCGCCGCTGCTGCGCAGTGGTTGGATCTTCGTGCATGTGGTGCTCATCTTCACCGGCTACGCCGGGCTGTTCCTCAGCTTTGGCGCCAGTTTGCTTTACCTGGTGGAAGAGCGGGCGTTGAAGTCCAAGCGCTCGGCGGCGCTGCTCACCTGGCTGCCTCCGTTGCAGACCATCGACGAAATCGGCTATCGTTCGCTGCTCTTCGGTTTCCCGTTTATGACGCTGGGGCTGATCGCGGGTTCCGTGCTGGCCATCGACAAGTATGGCCCGCTGTTCTTTTACGATCCAAAGATCTTGTTGTCGTTCACCATGTGGGCGGTGTACCTGCTGCTGCTGTACACCCGCTGGAGTTCTGGATGGCGCGGCCGTCGCGCGGCGTTTCTAGCGACCTTTGCCTTCATCATCGCCTTAGGCGCATGGGCGGCGAATAGTTTCAGCCGTACGCACAGGTTTCTTTCATGAACTTCGTCGTCATCGGCGTGAACCACCAGACCGCACCGGTCGAAGTGCGCGAGCAGTTTGCCATTCCCGAGGCGCGGCTGGCGGAAGCGGTCAAGTCGCTGGCAGCCTATCCCGGCATCGAGGAGGGCATGATCGTCTCCACCTGCAACCGGGTGGAGATGTTGGCCCGCACCACCAACGGTTCCGCCGATCTGCAAGGTTTCTTGCGCCAGCTTTACGGCTTCGATCCCGAGCCCTATCGCAAGTATTTGTACGAACATCGCTCGCGCGATGCGGTGCGCCATATTTTTCGCGTGGCTTCGAGCCTGGATTCCATGATTGTGGGCGAGCCCCAAATCCTGGGACAGGTCAAGGAAGCTTACGCCACGGCGCGCGCGGTTGGGGCGGTCAACTCGCAACTCGACGCGTTGCTGACTCGTTCCTTCGCCGTTGCCAAGCGGGTGAGAAACGAGACCGCGGTCGCCACCTCAGCAGTATCCATCGCGTCGGTGGCCGTGGACTTGGCCAAGAAGATCTTTGGCAACTTGCAGGGCACGAGCGTTTACCTGGTGGGCGCCGGCAAGATGTGCGAACTGGCGGCCCGCCATTTGCTGGCGCATGGCGCCACGCAGATCTACGTTGCCAACCGCACCTTCGAACGGGCTGCGGCGCTGGCGAAAAAGTTCAACGGCACGGCGGTCCCATTCGAAAGGCTTTACGAGACCGTGCCCAATGCCGACATTGTGATCAGCTCCACGGGCGCGCCGCACGCCATCTTCCGCAAGGAGCACGGCGAAAGATTCCTGAGCCAGCGCCGCAACCGTCCTATGTTCTTCATCGACATCGCGGTGCCGCGCGATATCGATCCGGAGCTGAACAAGCTGGACGGCATCTTCGTTTACGACATCGATGACCTGCAGCAGGTGGTTTCATCGCACATTGCCGATCGCCGGACCGAAGCTGACCGCGCCGAAGCCATCGTGCAGCTTGAAGTGGACAAGTTCGAATCGCGGCTGCAAACGCTGGATGTCGTGCCTACCATCGTTTCGCTGCAGGAGCACCTGGAAACCGTCCGTCAGGCCGAGATAGACCGCGTACGCGGCCGGCTGGGAGCGCTCTCGCCGGAACAGGAACTGGCGGTGGAAGCGCTGTCACGCGGCATCATCAACAAAATCATGCATACCCCCATTACTACCCTCAAGAGTGCGGCCCGCGAATCGTCGGAAGCCACCACCGTGGTCGATCTGGTGCGCAAGCTCTTCGGCCTGCGCGATCCCAGAAAACCCGCCGACGAAGATGCCACCACAGTGAGCGCTGGAAAACCGGGAGCGCGAAACTGATGGCGCTCATCCGGATTGGTTCCCGCGGATCACAACTGGCTCTCTGGCAGGCCAATCACATCTCGGCGCTGCTGCGCGAGCGCGGCCACCAGATCGAGCTCGAGATCATCAAGACTGCGGGCGACAAAATCACCGACGTTGCCCTCGCCCAGGTTGGCACCAAGGGCATGTTCACCAAGGAAATCGAGGAGGCGCTGGCCGAAGGGCGGGTTGATGTCGCGGTGCACAGCCTTAAGGACTTGCCTACTCGGCTGCCAGCGGGATTTGAGCTGGTCGCCATCACCAAGCGGGTCAATCCGCGCGACGTGTTTCTGTCGGTCAAGTACGACAGCGTCAAAGCGCTGCCGCATGGAGCGCGCGTGGGGACCAGTAGCCTGCGCCGCCAGGCGCAGTTGAAGGCCTCACGGCCCGACCTGGTGATCCATCCGCTGCGGGGCAATGTTGACACGCGCATGCGCAAGCTGGAGGAAGGCGAATACGATGCCATCATTCTGGCTGCCGCGGGACTTACACGGCTCGGCAAGACGGAACTGGTGAAGGAAGTCCTGTCGGAAGAGTTCATGTGTCCGGCGGCGGGACAGGGCGCGCTCGGCATCGAGATCCGCGAAGGCGATGTGGCGATGCGCGAACATCTCGCGTTTCTCGATGACGCTGCGGCCCACGCAGCTACTACGTGTGAGCGCTCGTTGCTCAACAAGCTGGGCGGCGGATGCCAGGTCCCGATTGGCGCGTTCGCTGAGATGAAGGATGGCAGGTTGCAGCTAACCGCGATTGTTGCGCGTCCGGACGGCACGGAGGTTCTGCGCGAGCAGCAGAGCGGCGGCGACCCGATTACGCTGGGCGAGAACGTAGGCGACACGTTGCTGCGCCGGGGCGCTACCAGGATTCTCGAAGAGGTCTATGGCGCGGCAGCAGTCGCGCCCCAGCAGCCGTGAGAGGCAGTAGCCAGTACCCAGTAGTCAGTTGTCGGTAGCCAGCAGTCAGGTCGCGAAGCGGTCATGGCGTTATCCTGAGCAGAGGCGGCGCTGGTTTTGCGACGCCGGAGTCGAAGGACCCCTACTTTGGCAAACAATCCCCGTACAAACATCTCCCGCAGCGTCTTGCCCCTGGCCGGATGCCGCGTTCTGGTCTCACGCGCGAAGAAGCAGGCGGGCGCTCTTTCTTCGACGCTGCGCGAACTGGGCTGCCGGGTGATTGAGATTCCGTTTATCGAGATTCGCAAGCCCGTTTCCTACCAACCGCTGGATTCCGCCTCGCGGAACCTTGCCACTTACGATTGGTTAATTCTCACCAGCGTGAATGGCGTTGAGGCGCTGTTCGCACGCCTGGCAAAGAAGCAGGTCGATGTCTCAGCGCTGGCGCACTTGAAGATCGCCGCCATCGGCCCTGCAACCAGGAAGGCGATCGAGCAACATGGCCTGCGCGTAGCGGTCACGCCCAAGGAATATGTGGCCGAGTCCGTCGTCGCGGCGCTGCGGCGCAGGGTGAAAGGGAAGCGGGTGCTGCTGGTGCGAGCCAAGATTGCGCGCGACGTTATCCCGCGCGAATTGCGCAACGCCGGCGCCGAGGTCGATGTAGTCGAAGCCTACGAGACGGTCGCACCCAAGTCGTCCGAGAAGCGGCTGCGCGCCCGGTTGGCCAACCGAACCCAGAGGCTGCACGCTATCACCTTTACCAGTTCCTCGACCGTGAAGAACTTCGTGGCGCTGTTGGGATTGCGCAGCGCGCGTGCCGCCTTGAAGAAGCCAGCGCGCTACCATGGTGTGCATACGGCATCCATCGGTCCCGTAACCTCGGCCACGCTGCGCGAATTCGGATTGCCCGTGGACATCGAAGCCAAGGAATACACCATTCCGGGGCTGGTCGCGGCGATCGTGAAAGAGAGAAATCGGATTCGGGGCGCGCAGCAAGTGGTTTGAATGTTTTCGGAAGTATAGGGATTCTTCGCTTCCGCTCAGAATGACACGGGTTGCTGACGGCTGACAACAGCGGGTCCCTCGACTTCGGCGGCGAAGCGCCGCCTGCGCTCGGGATGACACCTCCATTGAATGTAGTGTCGAATGCGGATGGCTGCCTGCTAAAAGCGAAAAGCGAAGAGCGAAAAGCGAATGGCGGCTTCCTACTCATAAATTGAGCATCCGCATCCCGGCGACGGCACATGCACCTTCAGGAAATCCGAAACTCGCTGATACGCATCAATCTGGTTCTCCACCCGCGCGAAGCCGTGGCCTTCGTTTTCGTAAATCTTTAGCTGCACCGACCCGCCCCGCTTCTTGACGGCATCAGCCACCTGTTGCGCCTCTTCGTGCGGACAGCGTGGATCGTTGCCGCCCGCCAGCAGCAGCAGCGGGGCCTTGATGCGGTCCACGAAGTTGATCGGCGAGCGATCTTCATACAGCGCTTTGTTTTTCACCGGATCGCCCATGGTCGCGAGGTCGTACTCGCGCAGCAGCGGGTCTTCATTGGCGATCTCGGTGGCCCAGTTCACAAACGGCACAATGGGCACGCCCGCGGCCCACATGTCCGGGGCCTTGGTCACCGCCATCATGCTCAAATAGCCGCCGTAGCTGCCACCCATGACGATCAGCTTCTTGGGATCGACGAAGCCGCTCTTCTCGATCCACTGGGCCGCGTCGAGCACGTCGTGCAGCTCGCCGCCGCCGGCGTCGCCGCGGTTGGCGTCGGTGAACTCCTTGCCGTATCCGGTTGAGCCGCGATAGTTCGGCGCGATCACCAGATATCCCTGGTTCACGATGTACTGGACGAAGCGGTTGAACGAGTTGACCGTCTGCGCGGCCGGTCCGCCGTGGATGTACACGATCGCGGGAAACTTGCCATTGCGCTGAATGTTGTTTGGCACATAGGCAAGCGCCGAGAGCGTCCACTTGCCGTCGCGGCTGGGATAGTGCACCAGGTAAGGCTCGACCATGTCGGCGCTGTTCAAGCCTGCCACCAGCGAGTGCGTCACCTGCTGCGAGTGTTTCGACGCGATGTCATAGACCCAAAAATCGCTGGGAGCGTCGGCACCGTTGTGGTAGTACAAGAGCTTTGATCCATCGCGGCTGTAGGGCAGAGGATTGCCGCCGAGCGAGTTTACGCCTGGCTTCATCGGCAACGCGTCTGCGCGCCGGTTCGACATGTCATACAGATAAATGCCGGTGTTGCCGTCAACATTGGCTGTCCACGTTAGCGACTTGCCATCGGGCGAAAACGTTCCTGCCCGGAGCCGCCATTTCTCCGCGGTCAGCCAATCAATCTTCTTGCTCGCGATGTCGAGCAGGCCGACATTGTCGTAACCGTTCTGCGCGTCGGAAGTAATGAGGACCGTCTTGCCATCGGGCGAGATGGCCTCCGCTTCGTAAGTATGTTCGCCCTGATGCTGCGTCAGGTTTGTACTCTCGCCACTGGAGAGGTCGAGCACAAAGATGTTGGAGTCCTTGCCGCTGGCGTGCGACTGCGTGTAAACCAGGAACTTAGCGTCGCGCGAAAAAATTGGCTTCCCGTTGCTCAGCTCCTTGGGCGTGTTCTTGGTGAGATGGCGAACGTAGCGCGTGGCAACATCCATCAGCTCGATCTCAAAGGTCGAGCCGGTCTTGGACTTGGTGATGTAAGCAAGCTGCCGGCCATCGGGCGACCACGCAGGATCTTCCTCCGCGCTCTCAGGAGAAGTCGTCAGGTTCACCACGTCGCCCGTCTTGGGCGACACCAGAAAGATGTCCCACTGCTCGTCGCCATCGTGATCGGAGATGAACGCGATCCAGGTCCCGTCGGGCGACCACACCGGCTGCGACTGGCGCTGATCGCTGATGGTCAACTGCGTCGGCCATCCGCCGGTAGCCGGAACCAGCCAGAGATTGTTGCGTCCGCTGATGTTGGAGATGAATGCGATCTGCTTGCCGTCGGGCGACCACGTTGAGTCGCCGATCATCCGCGTCATATAGAGCTTCTCGATGGAGAAGGTTTGCATGTCGGCGACGGTCTTGCTCTGGAGCTTGGTGGGGTCGGTGATGGCTTGCGGTGCGGTGAGCGGTTGTTGGGCAAATGCGGTCAGAGTCATAGCGAGAACGATAGGGAAAATGAGTTTCAAGTTTCGGGTTTCCAGTTTCAAGCGAGCTGGCATTACAGGTTTCTATTGTAGATGGTGATGGAAGTGTGGGTGATAGTTAATCGGGTGCTGCTTAAGTCGCTCAAAGCTCGGAAAAAGCCCGATCTCATCGCGATCATTCTGTTTCTAGAAGTGGAATCAGCAGCTTGATCCCCCACCCGAATAGATTAGTAGCAGCTGGCCGTCTCGAATGCCGTATACGCGGAACGATTGCGACTCTGGGTCGCTCACCACGGTGATAAGGAACTCGCGCCCGCTCTTCAAACGGATTGTTCCGAGCAAACGTTCTTCTTCATCCTCAGTATTCTCCTTCCAGTGAAGAACCTGGAAGCGATGCTGGTCCATCGTCCCGATGGCGAAAATAAAATTGGGCGGCCCATCCTCCGGCGTGGCAATGTCAGCGAAGGTCCTTTGTATGACAAGCATATCGTGGCTTTCGAGGCGCAGGGCGAAGATCCGTAGCGGCTTTGTGGAATCAAGCTTTGTCGGCATAAGTCTGGCGAGCGCCTTGCGAACCGCCACGCTTTCTTCATTGTTGAGATGTCGGGGAGCCGTACTATCTGCGAAAAATTCAACTGAGCTGGCTGCGATTGCTGAGTTTGCTAGGGGAGCGCCAGAGTAGGTTCCTGTTCCGCTAAAGCCGTAGCATCCGGTCAGTGTGGTCGGCGCGGCACGAACCGTAGCGCCCTTTCCATCGGCACTGATTACTGTGTACGAACGGGGCTTGCTCAGGTATTCATGCGCAAACTTCAGGCAGTTCGTCTGGTTGTCAGGGCCGCAAGGGAGGCTTTTCCACTCTCCAGACTGTGTAAGACGAGCAAGGGGCTCCACCACGACCGTCCCTCGTCCTGTCCATTTGCCAGAACCTATCCCTCCAACGAACATGTATTGGTCACGTGATACAGCGGCCAGCGTTACGTCCGCATCTTGCGAAGAGCGGGGCAGCGGTTGTTGGGCAAATGCGGTCAGAGTCATGGCGAGAACGATAGCGAACAGGAAAGTAGTGAGCTTCAAGTTTCGAGTTTCCAGTTTCATTGCTGGGTTCTATTGTAGATTGTGTCGTGGGACCCATGGAGCGCGAACAGTTTACCAAGCTGGTCGAAGAGGTGCTGGATTCTCTGCCGAAGGAGTTTCGCAGCCGGATCCGCAACGTCGCCGTTCTGGTCGAGGACCTGCCTCCAGACCAGAAACCACCCGAACCGGGCAAACCGACGCACTTACGTCTGGGTCTCTTTCACGGCGTGCCCATGACCCACAAGAGTGTTTTCAACCTGGGAACGGGGCCGGACTACGTCGTGCTCTACCAGAAGAATATCGAGGCAATTTGTCCCAACGACGACGCAGTG
>Ga0187880_1002035_pt1 | contig 15895 bp, 16 predicted proteins | sample June2016WEW_19_4_FD_132998 | JGI IMG/M metagenome (GOLD analysis project Ga0187880, IMG submission 132998) | Peatland microbial communities from SPRUCE experiment site at the Marcell Experimental Forest, Minnesota, USA - June2016WEW_19_40 | ecosystem: Environmental > Terrestrial > Soil >...
GGTATAAGGGGCAGCACGGCTTGGCCGGGCATCTCCTGGGCGGCTGGACATTTGCTCCGGTATTCACCGCTGGCAGCGGTCTGCCCATGACTCTGGGCACCGCCAACGGGGGCGGCCAGGCCTTCGGCGAAGGTGACTCCTCCAACTTCTTTGGCTATGGGGTCTCGGAAAATGCGATTGTGATGGGACAGCTTCCCCAGGTTGGAGTGAATTACACCAAGGGGTCTAACGGCATCGGCACCTCCGGTTACGGGGTCAACCTGTTCACCAACCCGGAAGCCGCCTGGAACGATATCCGGCAGCCCATTCTGGGTCTGGATACCCGTGACGGTGGCTTCGGCGTGGTGCGCGGGCTCCCGTACTGGAACGTGGACTTCAGCATGAAGAAGCAGTTCGCGATTACCGAGCGGGTCAACTTTGAGGCGCAGTTCGTCGTCACCAACGTCTTTAACCATATGCAGTGGGATGATCCGGCTGGTGATTACATCGACACCAGCAATCCGTCGTCCTTCGGCACATTGCCAGGGCAATTCAGTACGACTTCGCCCCGGCAGATGGAGTTCGGGTTCCGCGTCAACTTCTAACCCCGGGGTTTGAGACGCGAGCGCTTCGAATCAACCGACAGCGTCGATTAACTCAGGCCGCACCCCTCCGGTGCGGCCTTTTTTTCGCCGAGAGCGCAACAAACTCGAATTGCGACGGTCCCCCCGTGACCGCCGTCACAGACAGCGATCTTGTGCCGGTGGATACTGTAGGGACAAACCTCGATCACAGGAAGCGAGTATTCTTCGCTTATTCTTCGCTCGTTACCACCATGCTGCGGACCATTGCCATATCGGTCGCTCAAGCCGCGGCCATCCTGCTCGGCGCCTGGCTCTGTGTTTCCCTGACCCGCTATGTCTTCGAGAAGGACCCGTTCTATACGGGGCCGCTGCTCATCCTCCTGTTTTACTTCCTGCCGATCGGCGTGGCGGCGCTGCGCAAGCACAATTCCCTGCTGTCCATCATCGTGACCAACCTTTGGCTGGGCTGGACCGTCATCGGCTGGATCGTCGCCCTGATCTGGGCTTGCGACACGAATGTGGAAGCGGACTACGATTGAGCGTCCCCTCCTTCCTCCTGGATTCAGTTTCCAGGCTGCCATGGGTGATTGTGGTTAATTCTGGTTCCTATGGGTGGCCCCATAGGCCCATGCGACACTCATGATAAGAATCCTGGAACATTGGCGACGATTGGCTCGTAGAATACAACGTAGATTTGTGTTCTGATTTCGAGCGGATTCGTCTGGAACGCCTGCGTATCGCACAGCCGAGGAGGTGAACTCATGCTTCATCGCGCGCCATGGCTGCTGGCAGCCGCTTTGCTGCTTCTCATCGTTACACCTCAAACCCTTCACGCCCGGAATGGAGACCAGGTTCATATTGGCCAAAGCATTACCGTAGGCGAGAACGAAAATGTAGGGGACCTGGTTTGCATCGGCTGCTCGATTCGAGTGGCGGGCTCATGCGGGGATGTGGTCGCCATTGGTGGAAGCATCGTTGTGGATGGCAAGGTGCGGGGGAGCGTGGTAGCAATCGGCGGAGGCGTCCTTTTGGGTGACAACGCGGCGGTCTCCGAAGATGTGGTCACGGTGGGCGGACGCTTATCGCGGCATCCCAACGCGGTGGTGCAGGGCGATGTCAGTGTGCAGTCTGGAGCGTTCATTCTACTGGGAATATTCCTTGTTCCCATGCTGCCGTTGATCCTGATCGTGGCGCTGATTGTCTGGCTGGTCAGGCGCAACCGCAGGCCGATGCCGTCGCCTGCCGGCCTGCACCCCTAATCTCAATCCGGTCCGAAGCGGCCCGCGGATATAATGAAGCCACCTGCCGGGACCTGGAATCGGCTCGCGTAATCTTGCAGTCCTGATTCGGAAGCGGCAGATCCTGGGCTGTTCATGTTGCCGTTTACGCCCCCAACTCGTCTGCAGAAGAAACGAAACCGCACCCCCGCTCTGGTCGCGCTCTCCATTTGTACTTTCTTTCTGTTTGCCGTTATTTTCGCGCAGGCCACTTTCAAGCTGACCTTTCTGCAGCCCGATACCAGCGAGGAGACGCTCATCTTCGCGGCCGTTTCAGCGCTGATCTTTCTGTTATTCGTGGCGCTCACCTTCGTTTTGCTGCGCACCCTGCTGCGGCTGTACGCGGAGCGCAAGACCGGGGTACTCGGCTCCAAGTTTCGCAGCCGGATGGTCATGGGAGCGTTACTGCTTTCGCTGGGACCGGTGATCTTTCTGTTCCTGTTCTCCTACGGTCTGATCAATCGCTCCATCGAAAAATGGTTCTCCCGGCCGGCGGAGGAGGTGCAATACCGCACCAACGTCATCATTTCTCTGCTGACGGAATACGCCTCTACCAATGCCAAGGTCGAGGCGCAGCGCATTGCCGCGAGTCCCGACGCCCAGAAGTCGTTCCAGACGGGAAATTTCGGCCTGGTAATGGATGAATTTCGGCGCAGTGAAATCACTCTACAAGGCGGCTTCGCCTTTGCCGTCGTGGATGATCGTGCTGAGGCCAGCTTCCATGCTCCCGAAGCCTGGCCCCTGCTGCGCCACAACCTGCCCCTGAAGACGGCCTTGCCGGGTGAGGCAAAGTCGTTTGAGGTCCTCGGCCAAACTTATGTCCTGGGCCGGGCTCGGGTGGGACCGAACGGACAAATCCTGGTAGCCATGCCCTTGCCGGAAAATTATTCGGCCACGCTGCGTGACGTGGAACGCAGCCAGCAACAATACAGTGAGCTGCGCGTGCAGCGGCGCCGTCTGCGCCGCACCTATATGGGTTTTCTGTTGCTGCTTACCGTCGCCGTGCTGTTCGCCTCGACCTGGCTGGCTTTGTACATGTCGAAGATGGTGACCCGGCCCCTGGTCGCCCTGGCTGAAGCCACCCACGAAATTTCCCGTGGGCGCCTGGATTACCGCGTGGACGTGCAGGCCGGCAACGAAATCGGACAACTGGTGGAATCGTTCAACCGCATGGCTGCCGACCTGGAAGCCAGCCGGGGAAACATCGAGGCCTCGCGCCGCGACCTGGCCGACGTGAACGTGCAACTGGAGCAGCGCACCCGTCACATCGAGACCATTCTGGAGAGCGTTCCTTCGGCGGTGTTTTCGCTGGACGCCTCGCGCCAAATTCTTCATGCCAACCAGGCGGCACGGCGTCTGCTCCGGCTGGGCGGCGACGCGCCTGATTCCGGACAAACTCTGCACGACCTGTTTCCCGCGGAAACCGTCTCCGATCTCGAGCACCTGCTGCGCAAAGCCGACCGCATGGGAACCACTACCAGCCAGATGGAGATCGTCACGGCGCGCGTCAGCCTGAACGTGGCGGTGACGGTGGCCTCGCTCGATCCGCCGCCGTCGCCCGCCAGCGATGGTCACGGCCAGCGCATGGGATACGTCATGGTGTTTGAGGACCTTACCGATCTGTTACGCGCGCAGAAGCAGACCGCCTGGCGTGAGGTAGCCCGCCGCATTGCTCACGAAATCAAGAACCCGCTCACCCCGATTGCCTTGTCCGCCGAGCGCATTCGCCGCCACCTCGAACGCGGGACCCCTCCGGACGCGGCCTCGCTCAACGTGATTCGGCAATGCTCGGAAACCATCGGCTCATCGGTGGAAACGGTTCGCACCCTGGTGGATGAGTTCTCGGCTCTCGCCCGCTTTCCGGCGTCGAAGCCGCAGCCCTCCAACATCAACAGCATCGTCGATCAGGCGTTGGCCATGTTCGATGGCAGGCTCGAAGGGATTCGAGTAGAGAGGTTCCTCGCGCCCGATTTGCCCCCGGTCCAGGCCGATCCCGACGCCATGAAGCGCGCCATTGCCAACCTGGTGGACAACGCCGCCGAAGCCATGCAGAACTCGTTGCTGAAGGAAATCCATATCTCCACGGCCCTGGTGGGGGAGCGGGACTCGGTCGAAATCGTGGTCGCCGACACCGGACATGGCGTCACTTCCGAGGTGAAGGAGAAACTATTTCTACCGTATTTCTCTACCAAGAGGCGCGGGACGGGACTCGGTCTCGCCATTGTCAGCCGCATCGTGGAAGATCATCACGGATCGATTCGCGTGGAAGAAAATTCTCCGGTCGGGACCAGATTCATCGTAGAGTTGCCTTTGGCCCAGGACATGGTTGCGGCGGCGGGTCAGTGAAATGCAAACCATTCTGATCGTGGATGACGAGTCCCAAATCCGCAGCTCGCTGCAAGGCGTGCTGGAGGATGAGGGTTTCAAAACGCTACTCGCGGGCAGCGGCGAGGAGTGCATGGACACCCTCCGCCACAAGTCGGTGGATGTCGTGCTGCTCGATATCTGGCTGCCCGGCATTGACGGCCTGGAAACGCTGGAGAAGCTGGTCGAGCCCGAGGACCATCCTGAAATCATCATGATCTCCGGACATGGCAACATCGAGACCGCGGTGCGGGCCACCAAACTGGGCGCCTTCGATTTTCTCGAGAAGCCACTGTCCATCGAGCGCACATTGATCGTTCTGAAAAACGCCATCGAAGCCAAACGGTTGCGCAGCGAGAACCTGGAATACAAGAAGCAGTTTCAGGTGCGAAGCGTCATTGTCGGCGATAGCATCCCGATGAAAGCGCTGCGCCAGCAGATCGCGCTGATGGCCCCGACCAACGGACGCGTGTTGATCTACGGCGAGTCAGGCACCGGCAAGGAACTGGCGGCGCGCGCCATCCACGCGCAGAGCCTACGCAAAGACGCCATGTTCGTCGAGCTCAACTGCGCGGCGATTCCTGAAGACCTCATCGAGAGCGAGCTGTTCGGACATCGCAAGGGCGCATTCCCCGGCGCTGCCGCCGACAAAGAAGGCAAATTCCAGAAGGCCGACGGGGGAACGCTGTTCCTCGACGAGGTCGGCGACATGAGCCTGAAGACGCAGTCGAAAGTGCTGCGCACACTCGATGAAGGGCGGTTTGCGCCCGTCGGCGAGGAAGAACTGATCACCGTGGATGCGCGCGTCATCGCGGCCACCAACAAGGACCTGGAAGAGGAAATCTCCAAGGGAAACTTTCGCGAAGATCTTTTCTACCGGCTGAACGTGATCCCGTTTTATGTGCCGCCGCTACGCGAACGCAAAGAGGACGTTCCGCTGATCGCGCGCTATTTCCTGAAGGAGTTTTCCCAGACCTACAATCGCCGTCCCAAGGAGATCGCCGACGATGCCCTCGATGCCCTCATGCGCTATTCGTGGCCGGGCAACGTTCGCGAGCTGCGCAACCTGATTGAGCGCATCGTGATCATGAATCCCACGGTGGTGAAACTGGAGCGCAAGCATCTGCCTACCCTGGTTTACCGCGAGAGTGGCCGCCGCACCATGGGCGATTTCTCCAGCCTGCACCAGGCGCGTGCCGCCTACGAACGCGACTACATCCTGAAGAAGCTGGATGAGAACCATGGCAGCGTCAGCCGCACGGCCGAGGTGCTGGGACTGGAACGCAGCCACATGTATCGCAAGATGAAAGCGCTGGGGATTGCCGTGAAGGAATAGGAGCTAGGGGCTAGGGATTAGGGCGCATCAGAGATTTGAGTTTGTCATCCTGAGCGGAGGCGGCGCCGGGTTTGCGCCGCCGGAGTCGAAGGATCTGCGGTTACCCGTTAGGGGCTTCAACGCGATCGGCCCGAACGAGATTTGTTCTTGCTATGAGATTGCCAATGCCAATGAATGCTAACAATACCTGGTTCCGGAGCGTGGCCGTAGGATGCTGGCGCGGCCGCGTGCGCCTGGCTGTCACTTGCGTCATCCTGCTCGCAATCGGCGCTTCCACACTGGTTTTCGCACAAGACACATCGGCCGTGGAGGAAATCCGGGCCGGCATTCTCGCCTACCAATTTTCCAACTACCAGGGCGCGGCGGAGCACTTTCAGGCTGCGCTCAAACTTGATCCGGCCTCCACCCAGGCGCGGGTGCTGCTGGCAAATTCCTACGCCCAGCAATTCATTCCCGGCGATGAATCGGCCGCCAACACCGAACTGGCGACCCAAGCGATCGGCGAGTTCAAGACCGTTCTCAAGGATGAGCCGTCCGATCAGCAGCGCTACCGAAGCACGGTTTCCATCGCTTCCTTGAGCCTCAACCTGAAGCGCTGGGATGACGCTCGCGAGTACTACATGAAGGCCATCGAGCTAAATCCAGACGACGCGCACAATTATTTTTCGATGGCCGTTATCGACTGGACCCTGGCCTATCCGCCGCGCGTCAAGATGCGCGACGACATGCACTTGAACGATAGCGAAATGATTAGCGACCCCGCCGCCTGCGTTTCCTTGCGGACGCAGAACCAGCATTACGTCGAGGATGGAATGCAATCGCTGGAGAAGGCGCTTCAGCTTCAGCCCGACGACGACGATGCCATGGCCTACATGAATCTGCTGTACCGCGAACGCGCCGAATATGAGTGCGACCAGCCTGACGCCCGCAAGGCTGACCTGAAAGCTGCCGACGAGTGGGTGGACAAAGCCATTGCAGCCAAGAAAGCCAAGGCCGAAAAGACGACCGAGCCGCCGCACTGAGAGTAAGTTCAGAGTGAGGCGCATGCAGTAGTATCGGGGCTGTGATGAATGTGCTCTGTAAGACCTGGTTCGTTGCTTTTCTGTCGGCGGTTGCAATACAACCACTCTTGCTTGCTCAGTCGCCGGAGCCTTCGCACACTATCGGGTGCGAGGAAAGCCATCGCGTCATCGCGCCCAGGAATCCGCGCATGGGGACGGACGGGAACATCCTTGCTGGGCAGGCAATCGTTCAGGCGAGACTTGTTCTCGACGGGAATACGAATGTCAAAGTTGTCGAATATCCCCGCTCGTTAAAAAATTTCGATAGCTACAACTCAACGGTCATTATCCAGCGCGGTCAGGAACGGAAAGAATACCCTATCGGGCGGCTGATCAAATTCGGGTCGAATCTCCGCGTGGTCGAGATTGCCTCGCTGTGTACGTCCTCTAACCAAGGAACGGTATTCCTTGCCTTTGAGACACCATCAGTTGCCGCGACTGAAGGTTTTGCTGTAATCCGGTTCTCTCCAGGGGCAGTTGATGTTCAAGCCTTTCCAATGGCTAACCAGGGCCGAATCGTCATCAGCAAGGCTGAGCCGGACAAGGTCGAGTTGTGGTCGGCGACAGGAAGTGCAAGCCAGATGGATTGTGATGCTTGCAAAAAGCATTACGCGGTACAGGACTGCAATGTTGGGCCGCAAAGCGTCGAGTGCAAGCAGCGCTCGGGGCCAGGGGAAGTTCTGTTCCCGGACAGGTTCATGGGCGCACGTATTGAGGTTCGTTGACGGATTGGTGGCCCACCCAACCAAATGGAAGATGACCGTTGACTCACTTATACTCTTGCGGGTGCGCCGTCCAAGCTGGTTTTGCGTGGGCGGGGATTTTTTCTCAACGAACACAACACCCGTCCAACCAAAGCACGATTGGGTGCGGCACCCGCGGAGCTACCGCGTGCAACTTGAGCTCAGCACCTCCAACTCGGTGACGTCCAACGTGAAGGTTTGCTCACCCTCTGGCTTCTGACCCTGCTCGCTTTTCCCTTCTTGCATCTTCGACCTCGACGGATGCCCGGAGACGCTCACCGTGTGAAACATTTGCTTTGCCAGGTCCACTTTCTTGCTGGTGAGGTCCCACGTCCGGCCATCCTGGTCGGCGACGTAATAGCCTCCCGACGTGCTGCTCTTCTTCAGGCAGCCGGTCACGTTCACCAGCAGAGGCGTGGTGACAGTTCTCTGCTGGTTGGTCTGACTGTGCTGCGGGTTGTCCTGCGCGAACAGCAGCACCCCGCACAAACTCAGCAAACCTAGGCTGGCCCAAGCTGTCTCATATCGGATTCGATGTGACCACATGACTGCTACTCCTTCCAACCAATGATAGAGCAAGCGGCCGGCTGGCCCTCCCATGCAGTCTGGGATTCGGGACGGGCGACCCACCCAACCAAATGGGGATGACCGTGGAATCGCTTGTACTCTCGAGGGTACCCCGTCCAAGCTGGTTTTGCTTGGGCGGGGATTTTTTCTCAACCGAACAAAGTAGCTTGGAATCACACCAGTCCGTGCTCTACAGATCCGGATCGGGCTTTTCCTTCTGCTTGGCCCTGGACATGTTCTGCATCTGAGTGCGCCAGTCAGTCTCTTGCACAAAGTCGCGCGAATCGCGCCAGCCGGCACGCACTTTAACGAAGAGTTCCAGAAAAACTTTGGTATTGAGCAGTCCCTGGATTTGCAGCCGCGCCGCCGTCCCGATTTTCTTCAGCGTCGAGCCTTGCTTGCCGATCAGGATTGCCTTCTGCCCTTCACGCTCGCAGTAGATGGTGGCCGCGATGCGCGTCAGTCTAGCGCCCTCTTCGTACTGGTCAATCAGCACCGTCGTCGCATAGGGCACTTCCTGCTCGGTCGCCAGCAGTACCTGCTCGCGAATCAATTCCGCCACCAGAAATCGTTCCGGCTGATCGGTGAGCTGGTCTTTAGGAAAGTACCGCGGGCCCTCGGGAAGCGCCTTCATCACCGACGCCAGCAGGGCGTCGAGGCCTTCGCGCTTCATCGCCGAAATCGGTATCACCTCGGCGAATTCATGCCGCTCTTTGTATTCAGCAATGAGTGGCAGCAACCGTTGTTTGTCGAGCATATCGATCTTGTTCAGCAGCAGGAAGCAGGGCTGGCTGCCCTTCTTCACGATGTCGAGCACGAACTTGTCGCCGGCGCCGAACCTGGCCGTAGCATCCACGATCAGCAGCAGCAGATCGCAGCCTTCCAGCGCGTCATACACTTCCTTCATCATGCGCCGGTTCAGCGAGTTGATCGGCTTGTGAACTCCCGGAGTGTCCACCAGAACGATCTGTCCAGCGGGACGTTTGGACTTGCGCTCGACGTTAATGATCCCCTGAATGCGGTTGCGCGTGGTTTGCGGCTTGCGAGTGACGATGGCAAGTTTTTCGCCGACCAGCGCATTCAGCAGGGTGGACTTTCCCGCGTTGGGGCGTCCGATGATGGAGACGAAGCCAGATCGAAATGCCATCAGCTTCGCACCTGGCTGGAGGCAGAACTGGTCTGCAGGCTGACCCGCACGCGATTGACGCGGCGTTCGGTGGATTCCAATACTTCGAAGCGCAATCCGTTCTCCTCGAAGACTTCACCCGCCTTGGGGATGTGTCCGGCGAGTTCGCTTACTAGCCCAGCAATCGTGGTCGCCTCTTTTTCATCGGGCCGCACGCCCAGCAATTTTTCCAGCAGGTCCACATCGGTGTTGCCGTTGAAGATGTACGAGGACTCGCTCTCCTTCACGATCTCAGCCTTTTCGTGCTCGTCGCGGATCTCGCCAACGATCTCCTCCACCAGGTCCTCGATGGTGACCAGGCCGGCGACTCCGCCGTACTCGTCGATGACGATGGCCATGCGAATGTTGTCGCGCTGCATCTGGCGCATCAGCTCGCTGCCCAGTTTGGTTTCGGGGACAAAGTACACATCGGGCTTCATCAAGTCGCGCACGGTTTTGGTGCGCGCGTCCGTGTCCAGGACCTGCAAGAGGTCCTTTGCATTGACAATGCCTTTGATATGGTCGATATCGCCTTCATAGACCGGTATGCGCGAATAGGGATACTTCTTTACCAGTTCGGTGAAATCCTCGATGGTGGTGTTGATGGGGACCGCGACAACCTCGGGCCGGGGCCTCATCACCTCCCGCACCGTCTTGTCGCCAAATTCCACGACCGACTGGATAAGATCGCGGTCGCCCTCTTCCAGGATGCCTTCTTCCTGCCCGGCTTCGATCAGCGCGTCCACGGCCTCCGACGGATGCTCAGGCTGCGGTCCCGGATGCTCCTTGGAGAGCGACGCAACCGACAACGCGAAGCTGAGGATGAGGGTCACCGGCACGGCAAGATAAATGAGTGCCCGCAACACCGGGACCCATCGCACCAGCCACTCGCCTCTGGTGCGCACGAAAAATAGATACGGCAGCAAACGGTTGAAGATAACGATGATGAAGATGAGACTCACCGCCGCCTGCACCAGGTCCAGCACGACCCAGCGCTTTTCCATGAACAGCGCATAGCCGATGAGCACGCCAAGGCTGGCCATGCACATCTGGGTCAGCACCGCCATCGAGAGCGCGGCCCGATCGCGGCTCACATGCAGCCTGGGCTCGACGTGCTGCTCGTACGCGTCTATGTTCTCCTGGAACTCCCGCCCTAAAAACTTGCCCATCTCCGCGTACAGCCGGTCCACGTAGGACACCAAGGCCAGCAACGCCATCAAAACCACCAGCAGGATGGATAACAGCAGGCTCATCTCCGGGCGCCTCCGCGGCGGCTGGAGCCGGCAGCTTTGCCAGACGCCGTTCGGCCAGCGGCGTGCCTCGTAAGGCTGGCGTGGGTGCGCTCGATCAGTCCAACCGGCAAGCCGAGTTGGCGACGCAGGGTGGTTTCGCGAGTCTGCATCTCGCCATCGTCGGTTTCGTGGTCGTAACCCGCGAGATGCAGTAATCCGTGCAGGATAAGGACCTTCACTTCTGCTTCGGTGGAGTGGCCGAGTTCGGCGGCATTGGCCGCGGCAATTTCTACCGAAATGGCAATGTCGCCGAGCACTCTGGGGCTGAGAGAGGGGAACGTCAGTACGTCGGTCGGTTCATCCTTGCCGCGATACTCGCGGTTGAGTTTCTGCATCTCCTCGCTGCAAGTGACGAAAATGACGACGTCCCCGCGCAGTCCGACCGCGCGTTGCGCTTTTCCTGCAAACAGAGCCAGCGCGCGCTCGCGAACATCGGGGAGTTCGTGTACCAGGAGAAGCATTTTTCGCTCAAGTACAAATGGGAGGGCACGTTCAGCCCTCCCATATCATGGTAGCAAGGATTTACTCGGAAACGCGATTTTGTGCGGGGGAAGGCGCTTCAGCCGAAGGTATCTCCGCCAGCGATGTCTCCGGCTCGACGCTGGTCGCAGGCGCCCGCTCGCTGCTGCGCGCGGCGAAGCCGTTGCCATTCTTGACTTCCAGCGACAGCGACAACTGTTCGTTGCGCCCTTTGTAGTCGTCGTACGCCCGGATGATTCGCTGTACCAGGTGATGGCGCACCACGTCGCCTTCATCGAAGTAGCAGAAGCGGATGCCTTCCACGTTGCGCAGGATCTCGATCGCCTCCACCATGCCGCTGCGGCTGGCGTTCGGCAGGTCGATCTGGGTGATGTCGCCGGTGATCACCGCCTTGGAGTTGAAGCCGAGGCGGGTCACGAACATCTTCATCTGCTCCGACGTGGTGTTCTGCGCTTCATCCAGAATGACAAACGCGTCGTTGAGCGTACGCCCGCGCATGAACGCGATGGGAGCAATCTCAATGATGTTCTTCTCCAGGTAACGGTCCACCTTGTCGGGTTCGAGCATGTCGTACAAAGCGTCATACAAAGGACGCAGGTAGGGATCGACTTTTTCCTGCAAGGTCCCAGGCAGGAAGCCCAGGCGCTCGCCGGCTTCGACGGCAGGGCGCGCCAGCACGATGCGATTCACCCGCTTCGACAGCAGTGCCGCGATCCCCATCGCCACCGCGAGATACGTCTTGCCGGTCCCCGCGGGTCCGACGCCGAATACCATGTCACTGTTTTCGATGGCCTCGAGGTAGCGCCGTTGGTTAATGCTCTTGGGCTGCACGCTGCGCTTGCCAAACGACCGCTGTTTGCCGGCCTCGGCGAGTCCACGCAAGGTGGCTGTCGGGTCCGAGGTCAAGACGCGAATCATGGCGCCCAGATCGCCGTTCACGAAAGTGAAACCGTTGCGTAACAGGTGTTGGTAGTCGGTAAATACCTGCTGGGCCCGGCCCACGTCGCCCGCCGCTCCCTCAATCTCGATGGAATCGGGCCGCATGGCGATGGCGACATTCAAGCCATCTTCCAGCAGGCGCAGGTTTTCGTCGCGGGTACCAAATAGGGTTTCAATGTTGGGGATTATTTCGATGTTCTTTTTCATTTAGCGTCGGAAGTCAGCCTCCGTTTGTATCGGACCGCAACTCCCTGTTGCGGATTGGAACCTTGGGCTCCGAAAGCGGGATGGACCGGCGACAGACCAACCGCTTCGGTCTGACATTGGGATGCATGGCAATGTTGTGCAGTGGTAGGGACTAAGCCCGGAAGGTTGCCCAAGCGAAAAACAACTCTCATTGGCCGCTAGCGTATCCCCGAATGGGGACAGAGTCAAATCAATAAAACGTAACTGGATAACGATCCGAATTCTCTCCCTTTAACCCAACCAGGCATCCATATTATTTAGATGGCGCCATGAAGAAAAGGGAGCACCGTGCCGGGCAACTTGTATTATGGTCTGGTTCAGAATGATTGATGGCACTTCAGTGGAGCATCAGACTGCAAGTTCGAAGAGGCCAGCCAGCTCGCTCGCTGCGGTTGGCCGCTTCGGGATGGAGCTAAGCCGGTCAATGGCTAGACAACGGTTCCTTTGCCGGTTACTGGTTTGGAGCGCGACGTTGTGCGTCGCGACCGCTGTTTTCGCCGCGGTCGCCGTTCTGACAGCCAAAGTCGAGCGAATCGGCGCCTTAAGTGTGCCCGCAGCTTCTGACGCGCTGAAGCAGGCGGTCGAAGAAAAGGGATACCGCATAACCCTCGATGGCGGTTGGATCGCGGAGTTCTGGTTTGCAAAACAGTTCAAGACTGCGGCGAAGGATGTGCCCGGTGCGCTCTATCCGGAATTGGCGAATGCAGAGTTCGTTGGCGTGGTTAACCTGCCCAAGGGAATGGACGATTTTCGCGGACAGGCAATTCCTGCCGGCGTGTACACCTTGCGTTATCAACTGCTGCCGCAGGACGGCAACCACCTCGGCGTCGCGCCTAATCCTGATTTCCTGTTGGCCATTCCAGTCGCCAGCGACCCGGATCCGGAACAGGGCTACCTTTACAAGAAGCTGGTTGCGCTGAGCGCCAAGACGACCGGTACGAGCCATCCGGCAGTAATTGCGATGGACACAGCGGGCGAGCCGGGCAGTGCCGTGGCAGATAAGCAGGGAACGGTGGTGTTTACCGTAGCTGTTCCATCCTCGGGTGCCATGGGAACTGAGAAACTTGGCATCGTGGTGAAAGGCGCCGCCGGGCAATAGGGAGAAGAAGAGCGTTCCCGTCCAGTAGATCTGTGCCACGGCAATGTTCAGGTTTCAACTGGCACACGATTTTGATCCCAAACTCACCTCCCAGTGATTCGCATCCACTTTTCCAGAAAATAAATGTTCCTAGGGCTGCTCTCGACCGCTGTCTTTCTCCTCTGCGGTGTTGCGGAGTGCATCACCGCGATGAGAATTGCCACACCGCTCCTCGCGGGTCTCCGATGCCAGCTAAGCCACTGGTTTCGCTGGTCATACAGAACAGGAGCGCTCGCTACAGCCGGCAATCAACGGATTTCTAGTTGCAGAACGCAACGAATCACGTCGTTAAAGAATGCAACGCAGGGCATCGAGGCGAAACGCAACAGAACGCACAAGGCAAACAATCGTCGCCACTTGCACGCGCTCATCGCAACAATCTTCCTCATTCGCTCATTTGGTATGCCGAATGCCTTAAGAAAAGTGTCAAGCGCGAAGCACTCAAGCGCTGGCAGAGAAAAAAGCCCTCGGATGCGAGGCAGGAGGCGGTTATGACAGTTCTTCTGGTTCTCATGATGTTCGCAATCTTCCTTACCATTGACTTTTTCTACTCCAAAGCGAAACACCCCGTGCTTCAGGTAGCCCCGGCAATGCGCAAGCAAGACGCGGCAGCGCGCTTGAAGCCCAGCCTGGTGGGCGGCTTCTCAGTCCCCGGCAATCTTCGCTATCACCCCGGACACACCTGGGCGTTGAGCGAGAGTCCGAACCTGGTGCGAATCGGCATCGACGACTTCGCCTCCAAGCTGACCGGCAAGGTCGAGCACATCGTACTTCCGCAGCGTGGGCAGTGGATCCGTCAGGGACAAAAGGTATGGAGCATAGTGCGCAACGGCGTCAAAGTTGACATGGTTTCGCCCATCGAAGGCAGCGTGGCCGACATCAACGAAGCCGTGGTCAACGATCCGGCGCTGGCGACAAAAGATCCCTACGGCGAAGGCTGGCTGGTAACCGTGCAGTCTCCCGATGCCAAGACTAACTTCCGCAACCTGCTGAGTGGCGCACTGGCGCGGTGGTGGACGGAAGAGTCCTCGATGCGGTTGCAGCGCGTCGTGCCCAGCGCGCTCGGCGCCTTGGCCCAGGATGGCGGCGTGGCCATCGACGATCTCGCCAGCACCATGCCGGACGAGCAATGGACCAAGATCACGCGCGAGTTCTTCCTGACCTAGCCCCTCGCACGGATAGAATCAACGCCCCGGAGTGCACCTCCTGCTCCGGGGCGTTTTTCTTGTTCCTGTCGACTGCGATGGGAAATGATCGTTTCAATTGATGTGCAGCCGTTATCATAAGAACCCAGAAGCAGGAGCCACTCATGAGCAAAGTTCTTCTCATCGGCAAAGACTCGGAGACCACCCGTTCCATCGCGCAAGCTCTTGGCAACAAAGACTGCCCAAGTGAATGCGCGTACGGTGGGGCGGACGCCATCCGCCGCTTGCGTCACGAGTCGTTTGACGTGCTCATCACCGACCCGGAAACCACCATTGAGGAAGACCTGGCACTGATCGAGGAGGTGCGCCAAATCCGACCCGGGGTGAAGACCATCGTTCTGGCTCCGCACGCCACGCCGGAAGAGGTCATTGCCACGTTGCGGGCGCGTGTCTTTGTCTGCATCGGCGCTCCGTTTGAAGCAGGCGAGATTGCCAACTTTGCGCATGAGGCCCTCTCCGATGCCGACTGGCGCACCGACATTGAGGTTTTATCGGCGCAACCTCATTGGGTTTCGCTGCGCGCCAACTGCCGCATGCTGACGGCCGAGCGTGTGGTGAGTTTTCTGCGCGAGTTGTGCTCGGAATTGCCGGAGGACACGCGCAACGACGTGATGATGGCCTTCCGCGAGATTTTGCTGAATGCCATGGAACACGGCGCGGATTTCAATCGGCATAAGGTGGTAGAGGTGTCGGCGGTGCGTACCGAGCGGACGATTGTCTTCTACGTGCGCGATCCCGGTGCAGGCTTCCGCCGCGATGCCATCGCGCACGCCGCGGTGGCAAATGCTCCTGAGGATCCTGCTGCTCATATCGAACACCGGGACGAAATGGGCATGCGTCCCGGGGGATACGGCATCCTGCTGGCGCAGGGCGTCGTGGACGAATTGATCTACAGCGAAGCGGGCAACGAGGTCCTGCTGATCAAGCACACGGCATGAGGCGTTAAATGGACGATGGCCGTCCGGCCGGCTTCTACAGCCAGCCCGTTGCGCGGGCGATGCGCGCTGCTTCCACGCGGTTGGCGGCATCGAGTTTGCTGACAACCTCCGATCAGTAATTGCCGGTCGCCCCTCAACATATCACTTGCTTGGAAACAGATAGTCGAGCAAATAGATGAGCCACAGCACGGCGACTGCGATCCAAAGCGGCTTAAGGAACCTGTTGGGTTTCGCAGGTCCCATCTTTCGCCCAACCCAGATGCCCACCGCTCCTATCGCATTAAGTAGGACGAAGCACGCGATTCCTAGGAACAGTAGATCTGACCCGCGAGAGCCGCGCCTGTAAGCAATGAACAGGCCTAGCATTACGCCACAGTTAATTAGAACGAATTTCCCTAGTGGTCTTTCGATGAAACTCTTTCGCATCTTGTTACTCATTGTCTACCCGATCCCTTGCCTGAGTCCGGCCGGCTTCTACAGCCAACCTTTCGCGCGGGCGATGCGGGCAGCCTCAACTCGGTTGGCGGCGCCGAGTTTGCTAATGGCCTCCGACAAGTAATTGCGCACGGTGCCTTCCGACA
>Ga0187880_1002037_pt1 | contig 15883 bp, 9 predicted proteins | sample June2016WEW_19_4_FD_132998 | JGI IMG/M metagenome (GOLD analysis project Ga0187880, IMG submission 132998) | Peatland microbial communities from SPRUCE experiment site at the Marcell Experimental Forest, Minnesota, USA - June2016WEW_19_40 | ecosystem: Environmental > Terrestrial > Soil > Wetlands...
CCGTGAACTCGCGTCCGCTCAATAGATCCCGCCAGGCATGGCCCTGCAGATTCTCGGGCAGTGCGATCGTGCTGTCGGCGTCGAAGCCGCGGCTCTCCAGCCGGCACGGGAAGCGCGCCGTCAGGCTCAGCAATGCCTGCTCCCCATATTGGCGCGCAAAGGCGCAGACGCACTCGGCCTGGGTGCCCTGCGTCTCTAAATCCTGATAGCTGCCGGCCGCGAACAGCTCCGCTGACTGCCGCCGGCATTGGAGTAGTGTTGTCAACGTAGCGAGCTTGAACCGTGCATCCTGCCAGCTCGCGAAAAAGCCGCGCATGGCAGCGCGCCGGTCGCGCTTGAGCGCGATATCCACCTCATCGAGCAGGCGCTGCCTCTGAGCGTAATCCACGGGGCGCCGATTATCTGGATCGACCATGCTCAGGTCCCAAAGCTCGGTTCCCTGGTAGATGTCTGGCACTCCGGGCGCAGTGAGCTTGATCACCGTCTGTAGCAAACTGTTATGTGCGCCCAGCGCGGCAATGCGTCCGGCAAATGGCAGAAAGGTGGCCAAAAACACCGCCGCTCGATTCGACAGCAGCGCGGTATCGACGAATGCCAGCGTGGCCTCTTCGTAGGCTAGGTTCGGAATCGCCCAGGTGGAGTGCACGCGAGCCTCCCGCAGCGACTTACGCATCGTTTGCCGCAGTCGTTCCGCGTACGGCTGTAGCGTGGTGGCGTCCAGCCGCTCGGGCCGCAACAGATCCACCGGCCAACTGCCAAGCAGTAACTGATAGAACAGATATTCATCATTTCGGTCCGGTGCCGGCTCCGCATCCGTGCCGCCAGGAGGGCCGCGCAGAATCCGGCTGCAATTGAGCGTCAGCCGCAGCCACTCCTCCGGCAATTCGGACAGTGCCGCCAGGCGCGCGCGCGCATCTTCACCATGTTTGGTATCGTGCGTGGACGTTGCCAGCATGGCATGTGGGGAGCTATGCGCACGCTGCGCATTGGCCTTATGAAAGGCCGCCAATGAAACGCCGAAGCGCTTAGGTGCACCGCCCACCTCATTGAGCGCGATAAAACGCTGATAACGATAAAAGGCGGTGTCCTCGAGCCCCTTTGCCATGACTGGGCCGCTGTATTGCTGTAGCCGCATCACACAGCTCAGTGCGGATTGGCGGCTGAAGCCGCTGCGCGGCTGCCACATCGCGCCGCCGAGCAGTTGCTCGAGAAAATCGAACACGCTCGGATCGCGTTCCAAGTCGCTGCTGCGCGCATGCGCCAGCGCCCACTCAATGTCACGCCGATCGTTGTCGCTGATCGCGCCTTCCGCATCGATGTAAGTGCGGTAGACGGGAAAGCAGGCGATCAGTTCCTTGAGCGCGTGGCGTAGCAGATTGTTTGTGAAGTCGGCAGTGCGTGGATTCTGGCGCGCCAGGCGCGCGAGGTCGCGCGCCAAGACGTTGAGTTCGCCCGCCAATTCGCCATCCATAATGCGCAATTTGCATTCTCGGACGATTGGATCGAAGGTGCGCCGTTCACGGGCAAACTCGGCATAGATCTCGGTGAACCTCGGTTCCGCGTCCGCATCGATCAGGAGCCCAAGCACCTGGTTGGCAAAGTCGTAGCCGGTGGTGCCTTCGACCGGCCATTCTTCGCGTAGCCGCTCATGCGGCGCCAATATTTTTTCGACGACGACATAAATGGGACGCCCCGGCGCTTCGGCAGAAATGTGTGCACGCAGGCGCTGCAGGTAGGCTTTTGGATCTTGTAGTCCGTCAATGTGGTCGATGCGCAATCCGTCAAGCGTGCCGTCCCCAAGCCATTCCAGGACCCGGCGATGCACGTGATCGAAGACTTCCGGCAGTTCCATTCGCAGCCCGGCCAGTTCATTAATGTCGAAGAACCGTCGGTAATTGATATCGTCGGCGGCCGCTCGGAAATGGGCAACACGCCAGTGCTGTTCCTGAATCAGATCGTGCAGCGCTTGCCAGCTGGCGGCATCGTCCTCGTTGCCCTCGAAGCGAGTCAGCGCAACATGGAGCGCCTCGCGCACGTCGGCGTGCGTTTGCACGAGCTGCGCGAGCTCCGTCTTGAGATCGGCTGCGCGTCGTACGATTTGGGGTCGTCGGGCGGTGAGCCACGAGAACGCATCGCTGAGCTTTTCGAGCTGTGCATGACCATTGCCTAGTACACGCCCATAATGCAGTGGCCAGATCGGCAGCATGTGCGTCTCGTAGGCCCATACCGCCAGCGTCCCGGTGGCCTCGTCAAACTTAAGTCGCAGTTTTCCACGCTCAAGTTCCACGCCATATTGAGCGCCGAGCAAGGGTACGAGCACTTTCTCGTGCAAGTAACGGCGATCGGGGTCCCATTCGATGTCGAACCAGCCGGCGTATACCGACTCCTGGCCCCATTCGAGGACGTCGAGCCACAGCGGATTATCGGCCCCGCCGACACCCATGTGATTCGGGACCACATCGAGAATCTGTCCGAGGTGCTGGAGCTTCAGCGCAGCGCTCATGCGTCGGAACGAAGCGTCATCGCCGAGTTCGGGATTGAGCTGCGAATGATCGACAATGTCATAGCCGTGCAGACTGCCGGGACGTGCCCTCAAATAGGGCGATGCATACAGATGACTCACACCCAGTTGCGCCAGATAGGGCGCCAAGGCTGCCGCATCATCAAAACCGAAATGCGCATGGAACTGCAGCCGATAGGTGGCACGCGGAATCATGGTGGCGGGCTGCGCCGCAGGCTCCAGCGTACGGCCCAGGGCCCGAGGCGGCTACCGTCGCCGAGGTCGCCTTCTTGCCAGATGAGTTCACCCGCCTCAAGCGGAAAGCCGCCAGTCGCGATCGCTGCCAGATTTGCCGCGAGCATCAGCGTACCCGCCGAAGTGTCCCAGGTCAGCGCGACAGCACCTTCGCCCAGTGTGGCGTAGCGCGCGTGTTTGCCAGTCAGTCCGGGTAGCAGCGGCTGAATGTGCTTGCGCCGCGCGGCCAGTGCGTCCCGGTACCACTGCAATACCGCATTGTGAGGGGCATTGTCGAGCTTCGACCAGTCGAGTTTGGCTGCCGCAAAGGTGGCCTCTGCCTGCGGATCGGGGATACGCTCGCGCATGGTCTTGGCGCGAAACTCCGCAAATTTCTCGAATTCCTTGCGGCGGCCCTCCCGTATCGCTTGCGCGAGCTCAGCGCCAAAATCGCAGAAGAATGCGAACGGCTCCACGCTGCCCCACTCCTCGCCCATGAATAGCATCGGTATCTGAGGCAAGAACAGGTAGACGGCGGCAATCGCGCGCGCAACCGGCGTTGGCGCAAGCGCCGCAATGCGTTCGCCGCGGGCGCGGTTGCCGATTTGATCATGATTTTGAATGAAGGCGACAAAGGCCGCGGCGGGCAGCTCTGCGCTCGGCTCGCCGCGCGCGCTGCCGCGATACTTCGTCAATTCGCCCTGAAACGCGAAGCCCTCGGCGAGCGCGCGGCCCAGGCGATTGGCGAGCGGCACGTAGTCGACATAGTAGCCGGTATTCTCGCCGGTGGCGGCGACGTGTAGCACGTGATGCAGATCGTCGTTCCATTGCGCGGTGTAGAGCCGCGGTTCATCGGATTCGGTGCGCGTCAGCCAGTGCGCCTGGTTGTTATCATTCTCAAGCAGCAGATGTACCGGTCGGCCGCGTATGCGTTCGCGCACCTGCCGCGCCAGATCCTCAAGAATATGCAGCGGGCTGTCATCGGCGATGGTGTGCACAGCATCGAGCCTAAGCCCGTCCAAATGAAATTCCTCCAGCCAATAGAGCGCGTTGTCGATGAAGAACTCACGCACGGGGCCGCTGCCTTCGCCGTCGTAGTTAATGGCATTACCCCAGGGTGTCTGGTGACGATCGGTGAAAAACTGCGGTGCGTAACGCGGCAAACAATTGCCATCCGGGCCGAAATGGTTGTAAACCACGTCCAGCAAGACCATCAGGCCACTTGCATGAGCGGCCTCCACCAGGGCTTTCAGGTCTTCGGGCCGGCCATAGGTCGCGTCCGGCGCGAATGGCAATACGCCGTCGTAGCCCCAGTTGCGGCCACCGGGGAAATCCGCGACGGGCATCAACTCGATGGCTGTAATGCCAAGCGTGGCCAGATGCTCGAGCCTGCCGATGGCGGCGCGAAAGGTGCCTTCCGGCGTGAAGGTGCCGACGTGCAGCTCATAAACGACGGCCTCGGTCCAAGGCCGGCCGGCCCATCGCCCGTCGCTCCCGCGATAGGCGATCGGATCAATCACCTCGCTGGGCCCATGAACATCTTCCGGTTGAAAGCGAGAAGCGGGATCTGGTAATTCGCTGCCGTCAGCCAGCAGAAAGCGGTATCGCGTGCCGGGGTACGCCGAAGCGCTTGTAAGCTCGTGCCAGCCGTCGGCGCCGGCGCGCAGCGGCAGCGGTGCAGCGCCATCAATCGCTACACTGAGACTCAATTGTGCGGGTGCCCAGATACTGAACCGTACGCTGTGATCAGCCTGCACCTCGGCCCCAAAGCGCATGCGATGCCGTCGCCGCAGTTGCGGCGTTGCCGCCGCTGGCAGTGTCTTCGATGTGTCGGCGCTGCCGGGAGGCGACGTGACTGCCGGATCCATCTGTAGCTCCAACAGCACCACGGAACGCGCCGCAACGGCGTAGGGATCGCCGAAGCGATAGAGCGCTTCCGCCGCCCCTGGTGTGTCGGTGTCGAGCAGCTGATTCCACGCGCGACCGCCAAGACACTCGGGCAGCGCGAACGACACTTGCTCGTGATGCGAATTGAGGATGATCAACAGCGTCGTCTCATGGCCTGCCACGTGCACGCCATGGTCCTGAGCGCGCCCATCGATCAGCATGCCGAAGCACTTGTGCACCGGCCAATCCTCCGCGCGCAGTTCCAGTCCCATGGAGTCGAACCACGTCACGTCCTTGATGCCGAACTCCTGATCGTATTCTCCGGTGAGGAAGCGTCTGCGGCGCAGAACCGGATACTTGTTCCGCAGTGACGTCAGCCTGCGTACGAACTCAATTTGTTCGAGTCCCGGTGCATCGACATTCCAGTCATACCAGCTGATCGCATTATCCTGGCAGTAGGCATTGTTGTTGCCACGCTGGCTGCGACCGAATTCGTCGCCAGCGAGCACCATGGGCGTTCCCTGGGAAAGCAGCAAGGTCGCAAGACAGTTGCGCATTTGGCGTCGGCGCAAACTCTGGATCGCGGCGTCGTCGGTAGGACCCTCGGCGCCGCAATTCCAGGAATGATTGTTGTCGGTGCCGTCACGATTGTCCTCGCCGTTGGCTTCGTTGTGCTTGCCGTCGTAGCTCACCAAGTCGTGGAGCGTGAAGCCATCATGTGCCGTAACGAAGTTTACGGTGGCCCAGGGCCGCCGACCCCGATTGCTGAAGATATTGCTCGATGCGCACAGTGCCGGCGCCAGCGCCTTGGATGTCGCTGGACCATTCCAATAACCGCGCACTGCATCTCGATACTGATCATTCCATTCCGACCAACCGGGCGGGAAACCGCCGACCTGGTAGCCGCCCGGACCACAATCCCAGGGCTCGGTAATCAGCTTGAGCGCGCCGAGCACCGGATCCTGGCATACCGCCTTAAGGAATCCACTTTGGCCGTCAAACCCGTCCGGCTCGCGGGCCAGAATCGTGCCGAGGTCGAAGCGAAAGCCATCGACGTGCATCTCTTGCGCCCAGTAGCGCAGCGAATCGGTCACCATCTGAATGACGCGCACGTGACTCAGATTCACGGTGTTGCCCGTGCCGGTGTCGTTGACGTAGTGGCGCTGTTGCTCAGGCACTAGCCGGTAGTAGCTGGCGTTGTCGATGCCTTTGAAGGAGAGCGTCGGACCCTTCTCATTGCCCTCTGCCGTGTGGTTGTAGACGACATCCAAGATGATCTCGAGCCCGGCGTCATGAAACCGCGCCACCATCTCTTTGAATTCGCGCAGGCTGTTGGGAACATCGGCGGCGTATCCCGGATGGGGCGCGAAAAACCCGATGCTGTTGTAGCCCCAATAATTGCTCAATGATCCATCAAGCAGATGCTGATCGTGAACGAAAGTCTGGATGGGCATCAGTTCTATGGTTGTGACGCCCAGCGATTTGACGTATTCGACGATCGGCTGCGTCCCGAATCCAGCGTAAGTGCCTCGCAATCCCGGCGGCACCTCAGGGTGCAGCATTGTGTGCCCACGCAAATGCGTCTCGTAAATGATCGTGCGATCCCACGGAGTTATCTTCCTGCTTGTCTGGCCCTTCCAGTCGAAATTCGGATCGACGACGACACATTTGGGAATGAACGGCGCGCTGTCTCGTTCGTCGAAAGTCAGATCGTCGCCGGTTTCGAACTGATAGCCATAGCAGGCGGGATCCCATTTTAATAGACCAGCATGTGCCACTGCATAGGGATCGAGCAGCAATTTGTTGGGATTGAAGCGATGACCGGCCGCGGGCTCGTAAGGACCATGCACGCGATAGCCGTAATATGCGCCCGGTCCAATGCCGGGCAAGTAGCCGTGAAAAATCTGGTTGGTGTATTCCGACAACGTGTGGCGTGCGATCTCACGCGTACCGCTTGGGTCGAATAGGCACAACTCGACGCTGGTTGCATGCCCCGAGAACAGTGCGAAATTGGTGCCGTGGCCATCCCACGACGCACCACATGGATAGGGAAGACCTTCTTGAATTGGCATGCTGCGGCAGACTGTATCACTTCGCGGAAGTGTGTCCATCCGGACGGGATATATCTGTTGCTGCCAGAGCTTGGTGTGTCTCCGGCAGCGTGCGCGGCGAAACACTGCGTCACGAAGTGATTGACAGATCGGAAAGTATCTCTATCCTTTGCAGCGGGCCATCCGCTCCCAACGGCGGACGCTCATCTGTAAGGATGGGAGTACAACTTGATGACACGCATACCGCCGCCGAGCGTCCGTCCGGCTGATGCCCGATTTTCATCGGGTCCGACCAAGAAACGCCCGGGGTGGAATCTCCAAGCCCTTGAAGGTGCATTGCTCGGCCGCTCGCACCGTTCCAAACCCGGGAAAGCCAAGCTCAAAGAGGCGATCGACCGGACGCGCGCGATATTGGGCGTGCCCGCCGATTTCAAGATCGCGATCGTGCCGGCATCCGACACCGGCGCGGTCGAAATGGCACTGTGGTCGATGCTGGGCGCGCGCCCGGTCGATGTGTTCGCTTGGGAAAGCTTCGGCGAAGAATGGGTGACCGATGCGATCGAGCAATTGAAGCTCATCGATTGCCGTATTCATGTCGGCCGGCCCTACGGCGTGCTGCCGGATCTGTCTCTTGCGCGTGCAACGGCGGACATCGTCTTCACGCAGAATGGCACGACCTCGGGTGTGAAGATTCCAAATTTCGACTGGATCCCGGCGAATCGCGAAGGCATTACCTTCAATGATGCGACCAGCGGCGTCTTTGCGCAGCCCGTCGAGTGGAGAAAATGCGACGTCGTGACCTTCTCTTGGCAGAAAGTATTGGGAGGGGAGGCCGCTCACGGCATGTTGATTCTTTCCCCAAGTGCGGTAGCCCGATTGGAAAGTTATGTGCCCCCTCGGCCGCTGCCGAAGATTTTCCGCATGACCAAGAAAGGGAGACTGGATCAGGAATTGTTCGAAGGGGCGACCATCAACACGCCATCGTTGCTTGCCGCCGAGGACTATATCGACGCCCTCAAGTGGGCGGATCGCATCGGCGGTCTTGCAGCACTGCAAGCTCGTGCGAATGCCAATACCAACGTGCTGACGGAATGGGTGGCGCGGACGCCCTGGGTGGATTTCCTCGCATCGGATGCCGCCATTCGCAGCAACACCAGCGTTTGCCTCAAGGTGGTCGACGAACGCGTGACTTCACTACCGGAAGCCGGTCAGGCCGAGTTTGCCAAGAATCTTGCCGCGATCCTGGAGAAGGAGGGCGTGGCGCTCGATGCGGCATCGTATCGGTCTGCGCCGCCCGGTCTGCGCATCTGGTGCGGCGCCACCATCGAGCAAAGCGATGTGCAATCCCTGACGCCGTGGCTCGACTGGGCATTTGACCGCTGCCTCTCGCTAATCAAGTTCCCCGGATAAGGACGTACCGTGCCCAAGGTTCTCATTGCCGATGAGTTGAGCCCAAAAGCCCTCGAGATCTTTCGCAGCCGTGGGGTGGAGGTGGATGTGCGCATCGGTCTCAAAAAGTCCGACCTTTTGAGCATTATCGGCGGTTACGATGGCCTGGCGGTGCGTTCCGCGACGAAGGCAGACAAGGAGGTCATTGCCGCCGCAACGAGACTCAAGGTAATCGGTCGGGCCGGCATCGGTGTCGACAACATCGACATCCCATCGGCGACCGCTCGCGGCATCGTGGTCATGAACACCCCATTCGGCAACTCGATCACGACCGCTGAGCATGCTATTGCCCTGTTGTTTGCCGCGGCCCGCCAGATCGCTGCGGCGGACGTCTCCACCCAGGCGGGGAAATGGGAAAAGAACCGCTTCATGGGCGTCGAGCTGTATGCCAAGACCTTAGGACTGATCGGCTGCGGCAATATCGGTGCGCTGGTCGCAGAACGGGCGCTGGCCCTCAAAATGAAAGTGATCGCCTACGATCCCTTCCTCTCGCCGGAGCGCGCGGTAAAGCTCGGAGTGGAGAAAGTCGAGCTGGACGATTTGCTGTCACGCGCCGATGTGATTTCGCTGCACACTCCTTTGACCGATAAGACTAAGAACATCCTGTCGGCGGAGGCGCTCGCCAAGACCAAGCAAGGCGTCATCATCGTGAATGCGGCCCGAGGCGGACTCGTCGATGAGGCGGCCTTGCGCGCGGCGCTCGAAAGCGGGCATGTCGCCGCCGCCGGTTTCGATGTTTTCGTGACCGAGCCGGCCAAAGAAAGTGTACTGTTCGGCGCGCCGAACTTCGTCGCTACTCCTCATCTCGGCGCGAGCACCAATGAGGCGCAAGAAAACGTCGCTTTGCAAATAGCTGAACAGATGTCGGACTACCTACTGGCCGGCGCTGTCACCAACGCACTGAACATGGCGTCAATCAGCGCGGAGGAGGCGTCACGTCTGAAGCCCTTCATCGGGCTCATCGACAAGCTCGGTGCTTTTGCGGGTCAGATTGCCGACGACGGTCTCGAGGCGGTCGAGATCGAGTACGAAGGGGACGTCGCGCACCTCAATACTCAACCCCTGACCGCGATTGCATTGGCTTCCATGATGCGACCGTTAATGCCTGACGTGAACATGGTGTCCGCGCCCGCCGTGTTGAAGCAGAAAGGCACCTCGCTGACCGAATCCAGACGCGAAACCTCCCCGATCTATGCGTCGCTGATCCGGATCAAAGTGCTCACCGGGGGGCGTTGGCGGACGCTAGCCGGTGTGGTCAATGCAGGATCGGCGAAGATCGTCGAAGTCAAAGGCATGGCTCTGGAAGCGGACTTTCATCCGGTGATGCTGCTCATCAACAATCGAGACAAACCTGGCTTCATCGGCGCGCTGGGCACCATATTGGGGGAGGCCAATATCAATATTGCGACTTTTCACCTGGGCCGCCAGGCCGCAGAGCAGGATGCCATTGCTATTGTGGGTGTTGATCAGATGGTGCCCGACGCCATTCAGCAGAAGCTGCGTGCGTTGCCTCACGTGCGATATGTGAAGGTGCTCAAATTCTAGGTTATTGGGGTTTGCGGTCGCGGGCGACGGACATGCGTGAGACCAGGCCGTCACGCGCAATGAACCCATGGTAGAGCGCAAACAGGATGTGCCCGACCACCAGTGCGGAAAACACATACGCCAGCACATCGTGCGTGCCGTTCAAGAACCCGTAGATCACCTTGTCGTCTGGTCCCCAGGGCCGCAACTGCACCTGGTTCAGGAAGCGGATTCCGTGTTTGCTGAAGTTCGACGCGAGGTATCCAGAGACGGGCATGCCAATCATACATACGTACAGCAAGATATGACCGAACTTTGCCGCGCGCAATTGCCGAGCAGCCATGCCCATGGGATAGGCCGGTGGCTGGTTCCGCAGGCGCCAGAAGAGCCGGGCGAGGATGAGCAGTGCAAGCAGTAGCCCCGTGGACTTGTGCAGGTTGGTGGCGAATGCGCGAGCCGGCGTGCCACGTTTGAGCTCACCGAGAGTCCACCCGAAAGCCAGCTGTGCAAGCACCGTCGCCCCAACGATCCAGTGAAGCGAAATCGCAACGCGGTCGTATCGACCCTGCGGAGAACTGGGCATCGGTTCGATCGGCTTTCCTAGAAGGTATGAGTTCCGTTTGCATACGCCGGTACGGTCAAGACCGGGTTCAAAAAACGGCTGCTAATTGGATCGATAATAACCGATCCCATGTACTTGCGGCCAGCTTTAAGGGGAATCGACACGCAGCAAAACTCCCAGCGTCGAGTCGGCCTTCCCCTTCGGCTGGTTCTTGCGGAGCACAGGGCGCCGCAGCGCTGGTATCTGTTTAAGAATCTCGCTCTGTCCCTTGATGCGCAGGAAGTGCTCGAAGGCCGCGGCAACCGGCGGCACGGGCCTCGAGGCGAGCCGGACCACGAACCACTCGCGCTCGAATGGGTTGTTGGGGATCGGCAGAATCGCGAGCAGCCCGGCTTTGATCTCCAGCACGCAGGTGTGCAGCGACAAATACGCGGGCCCGAAACCCGCCGCGCACATCTGCTTGATCGACTCATTGCTCGAGAGTTCCGAACCGATGCGCAAGCGCAGCCCGGCCTCCCGAAAGAGCCGCTCGACGGTCGTGCGCGTACCCGAGCCGGGCTCACGCACCAGCAGGCGCGCATCGGCGAGCGCTGCCATGGTCAAGTTCGGCTGCGACATCAACGGGTGTCGCGGCGCCGCCAGGAACCCGACCGGATTCTTGGCGAAGCCGGATGCGCTGACCGCCAAATCCTCCGGCGGCTGCCCCATGATGGCGATGTCGAATTCCGCGGCGGCAAGGCCGCTGACGATCTCATCGCGTTTGCCCACGTGCAGCTTGATCTTGACGCGCGGATTTTCGTTGACGAACGTCACCAGCAGCCGCGGCAGCCAGAACTCGGCGGTCGTGACGGCGCCGACGCGCAGAATCCCGGAAAACTGGCCAACGAAGCTCGCCATCTCGTCGGTGGCTTCAGTCCATAGATTCAACATTCGATCCGCATAACCTTGCAGGACTTGGCCCGCTTCGGTGAGGCGCACTCCACGGCCGGTTCGCGTCACGAGCGGTGCGCCGATCGAGGCCTCGAGTTCGCCGATTTGGATTGATACGGCGGATTGGCTCAAATGCAGCTCGGCCGCGGCCTGCGTGACACTACCGAGGCGAGCAACCGTATGAAATGCATGCAGTTTCCGCAGCGACACGATTCGCTTAGTGCTCCCCATGCGGTCGATATTAAGAAAACGCTGGATCGATGTCAAAAGAATCAATTTCAATCCAACGGGACCATGACATAGATTGGCATGCGATTCCGCGCGGCTAGGAACCTAGAGTCATGATCCAGCTCGCCTACTTCAGCTCCGTATCGGTTCACTTGTCGCCCATCGACAATGAGCGGATCTTGATGACCAGCCGCGAGAACAACCGGCAGCGCGGAATTACCGGCATGCTCCTTTTCGACAGACGCAATTACTTGCAACTACTCGAAGGCGTAACAGATCCGGTCCTCAGTTTATTTGCCGTGATCAAACAAGACTGCAGGCACGCCGGCATAGTGAAAATTCTGCAGCAACCCATCGTTGACCGGGATTTTCCGGATTGCGCCATGGAATTTCGTGATTTGAGTCCGGTAGGAAGGGATTATCCGGCTGGCTTCGGAGAATTTCTGGAAGAGCATTTCGATTTGGGGACTCTCCAACCCACAGGTGCCGCGCAATTATTCGGTTTATTTAAAAAACGCAGCGATACCGTTGCCTGGTCGTCAGGGCGAGATAGGATCATCGGAGGTACTATGTCGACACGCGTGGTAAGCGAGCTCTTGGCAAGCAAGAACCGCCAGCTATTTACGATCTTGCCGGAGGCGACCGTGCAAGAGGCCCTCGAAATCATGGCCTCCAAGCGGATCAGTTCGTTACCGGTGACGCGGGGCGCGGAGCTGGTCGGCATCCTTTCCGAGCGCGACTACATCCGGCAATCGGTGCCGAGGCGCATTGCTCCGTGGGATGTCCTCGTCAAGGACATCATGACCGCGGACGTCATCTGCGTGACCTCGGATACTCCTATTCGGGAGTGCATGGAGCTGATGTCCAGCCACCGATTCCGTCACCTGCCGGTCGTTGATGGCAAGATGCTGGTCGGAATGCTTTCGATCAGCGATATCGTTCGGGCGCTGCAACCTGCGCGCATAGATTTCCCGCCCGATTAAGCCGCTCATCCCTCGGGCAACCGATGTCAAAAATCGTCGTGGGCGCTGCGTTGCTCATGGATCCGCGACTGCCGCAGTGCGGCGCCAACCGCCACCCAGGGCCAACGCCACGGCAAATTTCACGAAGGTGGTGCACGGGAGTTCGCGGTGCAGCGCCGCAATCGACCCACTTCCGCTGCAACCCGGTCCGCGACGACGCGCGCCGCCGCAGCCACGGCGGGCGTCAACGGCGTGCCGCCTTCGAACGAGCCACCCTCGACCGCGTAGACGATGAGCTGTCGCGGCGCGAGGGCCAGCGCGCGGGCAAGCTCGATCGCCTCGGGCAGACCCAAGGCATGGCTCGAGGTAAACGCGACGTCTCTCGGCAGTTCTGCTGAGTTCAGATCGATCCGGCAAATGCGGCCAGGGACGCCACGGGGCGCAGCGGCATCGATGCACACCACCCCGTCGAAGCCGGCCCAATCTTCGATCAGGGATAACAAGTCGCCCCGCCGGGCGAGCACAGTGACGTCCGGCGGCAACGTGCCGACGAGGTCGTGGACCACCCTCATGCCGATACCGTCGTCGCCCCGATCCGGGTTGCCGAGGCCGATCACCAGTACCTTGCGCGACGCGGTGCCTTGGTCGCCGGACGCGGTCATGTTCGATGCAGGGACAGTTTGAGGAAATGCGTGGAGCACGAAATGCACGGATCATGATTTCGAATGGTTTGTTCGCAGCGATCGCGGATGAACTCGTCAGGCTGATCCAGTACGGACGTGGCAACCGCCGCCAGATCCGCCTCGATGCTGGGCTGGTTCTGGGAAGTCGGCGGTACGATGCGGGCTGCGTGGATCGTGCCTTCGGCATCGAACTCATACCGATGCCAGCAGAGGCCGCGGGGCGCCTCGGTGCAGCCGAAACCGGTAGCAGCGCGCGGTCGGACGGGCAGCGCCGCAAGCGCCGGTGGCTGGTAGGCCGCGATCAGCCTGAGCGCCTCCTCGCAGGCGTAAACGATCTCGAGCGCCCGCACCACGATGCTCTGGAAAGGATTGCGGCACAATGGGCCGAGCCCGGACTCTCGGGCAAGGGCCTGAACCGACGGGGGAAGGCGGTCGAAATTGAGTGCGTAGCGTGCGAGCGGCCCGACCAGATAGGCGCCACGCCGCTTCAGCAGCGAATGCAGCGCCGTTGAATGCGCGACATGCCGCTCCTCGAACTGTGTCTCATAGTCGGCGATGTCGATATCGATATCGCGATTCGAGACCAACCGTCCCTCGTTGAACGGATATTCGTCCGGATGCCGCAGCGCGACGAACTCATAATCCCGCTCGAAGTGCGGGAACGGAAAAGCCGCGACCCAGCGCACCAGGCTGACCGCAAGCTCGTGCGCGCGCGTGAGGCTTTCAGCAACGGGCGCCAGTTCCGCGCGGCTCGGAACCCGATAGAAGCCACCCGCCTTGACATTGACGGGGTGAATCTCCCGCCCCCCGAGCACACGCATCAGCTCGTTGCCGGCCTTCTTCAAGGCCAGTCCGCTGCGCACCATGTCGGCGTGCTCGCGCGCCATCCGGATGGCATCGGGGAAACCGAGAAAATCCGGTGCGTGCAGCATGACCACATGCAGCGCATGGCTCTCGATCCACTCTCCACAGTAAATCAGCCGTCGCAGCGCGCGCAGTTGCCCATCGACCGTGACGCCAAAGGCGTGCTCGATCGCGTGCACCGCGCTCATCTGGTACGCGATTGGGCAGATGCCGCAGATGCGCGCTACGAGGTCCGGTGTTTCGGCGTAGCCGCGGCCGCGCAAAAATGCCTCGAAAAAGCGCGGCGGCTCGAAAATGTTGAGCTGCGCCGAGGTGACCCGGCCATCGCTGATTCGAAGATCGAGCCCGCCTTCGCCCTCGATGCGCGTGAGGTAGTCGACGCGAATCGTCTTAGTCGCCATGGGCTTCACTCGCGGCCGCAAACGGCTCGGCGGTCGCGTTGAAAGAGCGAAAAACACGCCGCAGATCGCGCGGAGTGGCGCCCAGCGCCCGCCATTCGCGCGCCAGCGCTGCGGTGTTCGGCGTTTCCATCGGACCGTAGCAGCCATAGCAGCCACGCCGAAACGCGGGGCAAATCGCGCCGCAACCTGCATGCGTGACGGGACCCAGGCACGGGATACCTTGAACCATCACACACACCGTGCCGTTGCGCTTGCACTCGATACAAACGCTATGCGTGGCAATCGCGGGCTTGCGGCCGGCCAGGAACGCGGAAATCACCTCAATGAGCTGTGCCTTGTTGATCGGGCAGCCATGCAATTCGAAATCCACCGGCACGTGCGCCGAAATCGGGGTCGAGGTGGCCAGCGTCTTGATGAATTGGGGGGAAGCATAGACAGCAGCGATGAAGTCATTCACGTCGGCGAAATTGCGCAGCGCCTGAATGCCGCCGGCGGTGGCGCAGGCGCCGATGGTGACCAGGTGCTTTGATTGCCGCCGCACCTTGAGGATGCGTTCCGTGTCATGCGCGGTGGTGATCGATCCCTCGACCAGCGACAGGTCATACGGGCCGTCCTCGATCGCGCTCGAGGCTTCGGGAAAATTGGCGATCTGCACCGCACCCGCGAGTGCCAACAATTCGTCCTCGCAATCGAGCAAAGACAGCTGACAGCCGTCGCACGAGGCAAATTTCCAGACTGCGAGTCGGGGGCGCTTGCGCTCACTCATGTCAGATCTCCCGCACGGCGAATATCTCAGCGATTTTGTCGAATCGCATGATCGGGCCGTCCTTGCACACGAAAGCGGGTCCGAACTGGCAGTGACCGCACAGGCCGATGGCGCATTTCATATTGCGCTCCATCGAGAGATAGATCCGTTCGGGTGCAATGCCGGCAGCGCGCAGGGCGCTCACCGTGAATCGCATCATCACTTCCGGTCCGCAAACCAGCGCGATGGTATCGTGAGGGTCGAACGCCACACGGCGGATCAGTGCCGGCACGACACCGACGTTGCCACGCCAATCGGCATCCGCGTGATCGACGGTGATTTCGATGTCTACATCGAGACGCTGCCGCCATTGCTCCAACTCGCGGCGGTACAGCAGGTCCTTGGGGTGACGGCTGCCGAAAAGAATGGCCACACGGCCATAGCATGCCCGGTTGGACAGAACGTGGTAGATCGCGGGACGTAGCGGCGCCAGGCCCAGGCCGCCCGCCACAAAGACCACATCCGCCCCTTGCGCGGCCGCAACCGGCCAACTGGTGCCGAAGGGCCCGCGCAGCCCGATCGTGGCGCCGGCTTTGAGCTTCGTAATCGCTGCGCTGACGGCGCCGACGTTGCGGACGGTGTGGATGAAGCGGATCGCATCCGCTGCGCCGCTGATACTGATGGCCACCTCGCCGATGCCGAACGCATACAGCATGTTGAACTGGCCGGGCTCGAACGCCGGTCGCGAACCGTCCAACGGCGCAAGCTCGAGCGTCGTGGTATCAGCGAGTTCGCGGCGCACTCGATCGACCCGATACAGCTGCGGGACGAAGGGGTCCGGCTGCGGTGCCGCGGCCAAATCA
>Ga0187880_1002044_pt1 | contig 15854 bp, 11 predicted proteins | sample June2016WEW_19_4_FD_132998 | JGI IMG/M metagenome (GOLD analysis project Ga0187880, IMG submission 132998) | Peatland microbial communities from SPRUCE experiment site at the Marcell Experimental Forest, Minnesota, USA - June2016WEW_19_40 | ecosystem: Environmental > Terrestrial > Soil >...
CGCTTCACGCGCTCGGTCAACTGGCCGCCCTCTTCGTAGCCGACATATCCCGGAGGCGATCCGATCAGTTTCGATACGGAATGTTTCTCCATGAACTCCGACATGTCAAAACGGACCAGCGATTTCTCGCTGCCGAACATGAACTGCGCTAGGGTGCGTGCGACTTCGGTTTTGCCGACACCCGTCGGTCCCAGGAAGAGGAACGAGCCGATGGGGCGGTTCGGGCTCTTCAATCCGGCACGCGAGCGGCGGATGGCGCGCGACAGCGCTGAAATCGCCCGGTCCTGCGAGATCACTCGCCGGTGCAGCTCCTCTTCGATGCGCAGCAGTTTCTGGCTTTCTTCTTCTTTGATGGAAGCGATGGGCACGCCGGTCCAGCGCGAAACCACGTCTTCGATGTCTTCGCGCCCCACGACGCCGGTGGACGATTCATCGAGGTGGTATTTCTCGCGCAGGGCACGCAGGTTCTCGCGCTCTTTGCGCTCCTCATCTGAGTAGAAGCGGGCCTTCTCGAACTCGTGGTTGGCGATGGCGTTTTCCATGCGGTGCACGATGAACTTGATCCGCTTCTGCACTTCGGTGATGTCCTCGGGAAGCGAAGTCTGACGCAGCTTCACACGCGCGCCGGCTTCGTCGATCAGGTCGATCGCCTTGTCGGGCAGGAAGCGGTCTGGCAGATATCGGTTCGAATGTGAAACTGAGAAGGTGATCGCGTCGTCGGTGTAGGTGACGGCATGAAACTTCTCGTAACGTTCCTTGATGCCGAACAGAATCTTGACCGCGTCCACTTCGTTCGGAGGCGGGACTTTAACGGCCTGGAAGCGCCGCTCCAGGGAGCGGTCTTTCTCGATGGACTTGCGATACTCGCCCGGCGTAGTGGCGCCGATGCACTGAATTTCACCGCGCGACAACGCCGGCTTCAGGATGTTGGCGGCATCCAGCGAACCCTCTGCCGAACCCGCGCCCACCAGGGTATGCAGCTCGTCGATGAAAATGATGGAATTCTGCGACTCCATCAGCTCTTTCATGATGGTCTTGAGGCGCTCTTCAAACTGGCCGCGATACTTGGTGCCGGCGACAATCAGCGAGAGGTCGAGCGCGAGGATGCGCTTGTCCGCCAGGAACGACGGCACTTCGCCGTCCGCGATTCGTTGCGCTAGCCCTTCTACGATAGCCGTCTTGCCCACCCCCGGTTCGCCGATCAGCACCGGATTGTTCTTGGTGCGGCGGCACAGAATCTGGACGACGCGCTCCAGTTCGGCATCGCGCCCCACCAGCGGGTCGAGCTGATTATCCATGGCCGACTGGGTGAGGTCGCGGGAAAATTCCGACAACAGCGACGACTCGCGCGAACGTTGCGAGGGCTGCGCCTTCTCCTGCGAGGTGCGCGCCAGTTCTTCGCGAATGGTCGAGAGGCGCAGTCCGCGTTCATGCAGAATTTCGGCCGCGAAGCATTTCTCTTCGCGCAACAGGCCCAGCAGCAGGTGCTCGGTGCCGATGTGCTTGTGCGAGAGCCGCTCGGCTTCCTCGGCAGCGTACGCCAGCACACGCTTGCACTCATTGCTTAGGGGCAGGTCCACGGAGGTTGAGACCTTCTCGCGAATGGTGGTGTGACCCTCGATCTGCTTGCGAATGGATTCCACCGAAGCGTGGGACCGAAGGAACCGGTTGGTGAGCGCTTTGTCCTCGCGCAACAAACCCAGCAGCAGGTGCTCCGTTTCGATGTAAGGAGAACCGAACTGACTGGCTTCGTAGCGCGCGAAGAAAATTACTCGCCGGGCCTTTTCCGTGTACCGTTCAAACATTGAGCCCCTCCAAGGACCCCGCTGGAACGTTCCCCCTCAGCGAAGGAACAGTCATCGCAGCGTCCCGTTGCCTGTCGCACCCGTGATCGTCGGCCAGCAAAATTCTGTGGCCGATGCCTAAGGACCTCGCCGGTCCTTTCCATCTACTTACTACGTACAAACCCGTCTCTCACCCCCCGGTTGCATCATGCCAGCAACGACTGCGGGGACACTTCGACGACCCGTCCGCGCTCCAAGCGCAGCACGCGGTCGCAGCGGCGTGCGAACCCAAGATTATGAGTAACGATGAGCGAAGTCAGACGATAGTCGCGATGTAGCTTGGCGATCAAATTAAAAACCACGTCCGCTGTCCGATTGTCGAGGTCTCCCGTAGGCTCGTCGGCCATCAGGAGCTTCGGCTGGGTGACCAGGGCGCGGGCCAGCGCTACCCGTTGTTGCTCCCCGCCCGACAACTCGCCGGACCGATGCCTGGCACGGTCCGTTAAACCAACCTCCTGCAACCAGTGCAGGGCTTGTTGCTCAGCTTCCCGCCGCTTACCGCCGCGCATCAACAACGGCATGGCCACATTCTCAACCGCGGTAAACTCCGGCAACAAATAATGAAACTGCCACACAAATCCGAGTTCGCAGCCGCGAAACTCCGCCGCATCTTCTTCCGAGAGCTCACCCAAATTGAGTTGGGCGAAGTATACGTCACCTTCGGAAGCCCTATCAAGCACTCCGAGTATGTGCAGCAAAGTACTTTTGCCGGCACCAGACTCGCCAACAATGGCCAGCATTTCGCCGGCCTGCACTTGGAACGACAGGTTTTCAAAGAGCACTAAATCGGAGTCGCCCGAGCGGAAAACCTTTTTCAGGTTCTGCACTCGTAACAGCACATCTTGAACGATTGGATGCAGGTGCGCTCCGGTGCGTCACAAATTCCGGCCAAGTGGCTACAACTAAGCCCGATTTGGAACTCAGTATGCCAACCCACGGCCTATAGGAATTAGATCACGTCCGGGCCGCGAAGTCAGCGACTTTGCCACGGAAGGGGTAGGGAAACTGATTCCATTTCGGAGTTCTGGAAGCGGTAAGGCCTGGAGCCGAAGGGGTTGGGCTCTGATCTCGCAACCGCTACCATTAATCTCGCGCTTCCGGCCCGACGGCCGGCAAACGGACCTGGAACCTGGTATCGCCCGGAGTTGAGGTGACATTGATTGATCCGCGATGTTTGCGCACGATCCGCAGCGTGGTATCCAGCCCCAGGCCCGTGCCTTCTCCCACTCCCTTGGTGGTGAAGAACGGTTCGAAGATGCGCGACTGAATCTCCGGCGGGATTCCCGATCCCGAATCTGCAATCTCAACCACGGCACTATCGCCTTCCAGAAAGGTCTTGATCCGCAGTTCGCCCTTCCCGCGCATGGCATCGACGGCATTGTCGATGAGGTTGGTCCAAACTTGGTTGAGTTCGCTGCCATAGGAGTTAACCAGCAGCGGCGTCGGATGGTAATCGCGCTTGATGGTCAGACCCTTTTTCAGCTTATGGGCCATGATGATCAACGTATTCTCCAGGCCCTTGGTCAGGTCGACGTCCTGCACTGCTGCCTGGTCCATGTACGAGTACTCTTTAATCGCGCGAACCAGATCGGAGATCTTGGAGGTGCTGTCCTCCAGTTCGGCAAGCAGGTCATTGATCTCAACCAGCGCCGATACCCGCTTGAGCGCGGGCCCAGCCACGTCGCCCCGCACGCCGCTGAGCATGGTGCTGAGCGGACCGGGTTGAACGCCGGATTCCACCAGTGCCGATGCATACTGCCAGCCATCCTGAATTCCATGCTGATGAAGAATGTTCTCGATCTCGTCCTCAAGCTCGCTTGCCTTCAGCACGTCGGTCTCGGGGGCATCCACGCAGCAGGTGGATTCGAAGGTCTCGATGGCTACCGTCTCAGCCGCCGTGAGCTGCAGCGCCCCCAGCTTGCTGGCTGAACTGCGAAACTCAGCCACGGAACCGCGCAATCGTTCGGTAGCGCGCCGGGCCGCAGCCGCGGGATTGTTCAACTCGTGGGCCAGTCCGGCTGAGAGCTTGCCCAGTGCGGCCAAGCGATCGCGCTGTTGCTCGCCTCGCGTGGTTTCGCGCGTCCGGTCCACCATGGTCGCCACCAGGCGGCGGCCCAATTCCGGCAGGTGGCTGAGCAGATCGTCGAACTCGGCAGCCGGGAATACGAGGATTCGCGATGCTTGGACTGCCCTGCCGGTCGCGGGAAAGACCTTCATTCGAGAGTACGGCAGCACACCGGAAACGGCTCCAGCATGGGTGGTAAACACGTTCTCGTTGGCCCCCTCAAATCGCGCTTGCAGTTCGCCTTCCAGGACCACAATCATTTTGTCCGCAATGTCCCCGGCGCGAACATAAATCTCGCCGGGCTGCATGCGGACCTCGGTTGCGTGTTCGAGGAACCAGTCCAGTTGCTCGTCCGGAAGATCGTGGAAGACCTCCACGGTGCGCAGCTCTTCTCGGGTGACGGTCGACATTGGCTACACCTTCGCCATATAACGGTGGATGAACTGCACCGCAATTGCTCCCTCGCCGACCGCCGAGGCAACCCGCTTGATGGAACCGTGCCGCACGTCGCCCACGACAAACACGCCCGGCACGCTGCTCTCCAGCAGAAAGGGATCGCGGTCCAGCTTCCAGTCAGTGGGAAGCTTTCCGTCTTTCAGCAGGTCCGGCCCCGCCAAAACAAAACCTCGCTCATCGCGGGCAACCGTTCCTTCCAGCCAGTCCGTTCGGGGCAGCGCACCGATATAGATAAACATGGAGCTGGCCGACACTCGCTCCACCGTATTGGTGTCGGAACATTGCACCGAAATCTCTTCCAGATGCGTGTCCCCATGAACTTCGATGATTGCGGCATGCGTCCAGATTTGGATATTGGCTGTCTTCTCGATCTGGTCGATGAGGTAGCGGGACATGGTTGCCGAGAGCGAGTCGCCGCGGACCAGCATCACCACCTTCTCCGCGTACTGCGCAAAGTTAAGCGCAGCTTGACCGGCTGAATTAGCGCCGCCTACGACGTAAACGGTTTCGCCTTTGCAGGAGATCGCCTCTTGACTGCCCCCGCCGTAATAGACACCCGCGCCTTGCATGCGGTCCATTCCCGGAACCTCAAGCTTGCGCCATTGAACGCCCGTCGCGATCAGAACGGCATGGCACGAAATCTCATTGCCATCGGCGAGCTTCAGGATGCGGTACGGGCCCTCCGCGCGGAGCTCAATGACTTCTTGCGGCGCCAGTATCTCCACTCCGAAGCGTTGCGCCTGCATCACCGCACGGCGCGCAAGATCGCCGCCACTCAGACCTGACGGAAAGCCGAGATAGTTTTCGATCCGCGAGCTCAGCCCGGCTTGGCCACCGGGAGCTTCGCGGTCGAGCATCACCGTCTTCAGGCCCTCGGAGGCGCCGTACACCGCTGCCGCCAGACCTCCAGGACCGCCGCCGACGATGGCGAAGTCATAGAACTGGGTGTCGGCCCGGGTCTTCAGCCCAATTTTTTCGGCAAGCTCAGCCGGGCTCGACTGAAACATCCGTGTGCCATCGGGAAACAAAGTCAGTGGCAACTTAGCGGCATCATCGCCGATGGACGCAATGAGCTGCTTCACCTGTGGATCTTCAGCCGAAAGCTCGACATCGATCCACTGATAGGGAACGTGGTTCCTCGCCAGAAAATCCCGCACCTCGTACGCTTTTGACGACCAGCGCGTCCCCAGTACGCGAATTCCCTCGTAGGTTGGCCGGTACGCGGCCGTCCAATCTTCCAGCAGGTCGTCGATGACCGGATACAGATGCTGGGCCGGCGGGTCCCAGGGCTTCAGAAAGAAATAATGAACGTTGACCTCGTTGATGGCGTTGATGGCGGCGCCGGTGTCGGCATACGCCGTCAGCAAGGCCCGCTTGGCGTCGGGATAAACTTTTCTGGCTTCGTTTAGAAAACCAATGCCGTCCATCTGCGGCATGCGCTGATCGGCCAGCAGCAGCGCCACCGCGTCATTGCGGACCCTGAGCTCGCGCAATATTTCCAGACCCGAATCGCCCGAATTAGCGCGCAGCACGCGATATTTCTCGCCGTAGCGAGCTCGCAGGTCCCTCTCGATTGCCTTCAGCACGTTGGGATCGTCGTCCACCGTCAGCAGTGTCGGTTTGGCCATGCCCAATTCACCTTTCTCCGTTTACCGGCAGCGTTGCTTTTTTCTTAGATAAGAAAATGGGGTCGCGCGACTCTGCAAGGGAGGGTCTTCCGGACGAATTTATTTTCGAGGATGCGGCTTCAATGCCCCGCGGTCGCGGGGGGACTCGGCGCGGGCAGCTATAATGGCCAGCCATGTTTCCTTACGATCCCATTCTGCTCGCGGCGGTCACGGCCACCCCTGAATCCATCGACGAGGTTATTCAAACTATGCGGGTAATTGACGAGACCTGTATAGACGGGGACGGCCTGAAGTGGTTCAACGGGCTATACCTTCAAGTCACTCAAGCCGTCCAAAGCCGGATCGCCTCTGGTGGATTCAGCGATCCGCAGTGGCTTGCCGGACTGGATGTTCAATTTGCGCGACTGTATTTCGGCGCGCTGGCGTCATCGCTTTCCGGTCAGGTAGCGCCGGAATGTTGGCAGGTTCTGTTCAACAGTCGCAGCCAGACTCTAATCGCCCGTATCCAGTTCGCCCTCGCCGGCGTGAATGCGCATATTAATCACGACCTGGCGCAGGCGATCGTAACCAACTGCCAGGCGACTGCAACCATTCCGCAGCACGGCACGGCGCAATACAACGACTATACGGAGCTTAATGCCACGCTGGACAGCCTGATTGAAACCGCCAAGCGCGAGTTGCACGTCCGCTTGCTCGGCGATCCGCTCCCGCCATTTTCTCGCCTGGAAGACACCATCGCAGCGTGGAGCGTGAGCGCGGCGCGTGAATCCGCGTGGAACAATGCCGAACTGCTATGGCATCTTCAGTCGACGCCCCTGCGCGCTTCGACTTTTATGGACACGCTTGATGGCCTGGCTACAGTGGCCGGCAAAGCTCTCCTAGTGCCTGTCCCGGAGTTGCCGCTCAATTGATTTTCAGTCGTACGGCGCGAGCCAGCTTGCGTTGCTGCTTGTCGAAGCTGTAGAGGACATCCACGCCGAGCTCGAGCGCCGCCGCCACATGCAGGAGATCGGCGGTCCGGGTGCCCAGATGCGCCGTGGTTTGCCGCGATAACTGGCGTGCCCGGTCAAAGGCCTGCTCTGGCAAGGGGCGCAATTGGAGGACGCCGTCCCGCAGGTCCTTCTCGAAGTCCTCCAAGGAGGACTGGGCTTGTGCTGCTGACACTTCCTTGCGAAACACGCGGAGTCCTAAGGCATTCACGACTTCTAATTCCCCTAAAGTTGTGATCAAGCGGTCTCCCTTGGAGGCGTGCATCCCACGGGCGGCGGTCCCGGAATTGATATCCGGACTGTACAACGAGATGAGAAAGCTGGTGTCGAGGTAGATCTTCAACTGCGGTTCCGATCCTCACTTACCAAATCAGCGCCGCTGATGGCCAACACCTTGTCTCCATAAATAGCGCGTATACGTGCTCGAAAGTTGGGAAGCTGGGGATGAGACTGGGCGTTTTCAGGGACCAGGCGAGCAATCACCCGCCGGCGTTTGGTGATTTGGACCTCTTCACCCTGGCGCAAGAGCAGCTCAATCTTCTTAAATTCGTAACGCAGGTCGCGGACGGAGGCTTTTGTCATGTGATACATTTTAGCATCACATTGACTGCCGCGTCATTCATAGCGCAACGCTTCGGCAGGCAGAACGCTGGCAGCCGACCATGAGGGGTACAGGGTCGCAATGAAAGAGACGCCGATGGCGATAATCGCCACCAGAACTCCATCGATCGCGCGCGGCGCGAACGGCACGTAGTCGATGGAATAAACCTCGGCGGAGAGCGATACCAGGTGATAGTGCCCGGCTGCCCAGGAGAGTAAATACCCGGCGATCAGCCCCAGCACCGTTCCGATCACGCCGATCAGGATTCCCTGGTAGATGAAGATGCGCCGGATCTGCCGCTTCTTGGCGCCCATCGAAACCAGCACCGCGATGTCGCGCGTCTTCTCCATCACCATCATGATCAGCGAGATCAAGATATTGAGCGCCGCGACAAACACGATCAGCCCGATGGTGATGAACGTCACCACCCGCTCCAGTCGCAGGGCATGGAAGATGGCGCGGTTCTGTTCCATCCAGTTGGTTGACATGAAACCCTTGCCAGCCGCGGCTTCCAGCTTCTGCGCGATTTCCGGCGCCTGGTAGATGTCGTCGATCTTGAACTCCAGCACGGAGACAACATCGCCCAGGTCGAAGAGTTTCTGCGCGTCAGCGAGCGGGATGAAGGCCCAGGAGCTGTCGTACTCATAGAAGCTCGACGAAAAAATCCCCGTCACCTTGAAGCGCTTGTACTTGGGCACAATGCCAAAGGGCGTGAGCTCGCCTTGCGGGCTGGTGACGGTGACCAGCGAGCCGACTGACGCGCCCAATTGGTCAGCCATGTCCTTGCCCAGAATAATCGGCGGCAGGGAGCCGGTGATGCGCGCGGAGAGCGGGTTGGGTTCGTCGGGGTCAGGAGGCGAAGTCCCGCTTTGATCTTCTTTGTGCATTTCGAGACTGTCGGCTGAGCCGCTCTTGACGGTATCGAGAATGTCGCTGACATTGCGCTCGTCTTGCGGCAGGATACCCTTCAGGATCGCCCCTTGGGCGCGAGCGCCGCGCGAGATCAACACCTGCTCGTAAATCGCCGGCGCACCGGCCAGCACGTGCGGCTGCTTCTGCAGTCGCGTCAGCAATTCTTGCCAATTGCGGATGCCATCGCTTTCCACGCGCAGCAGGTTGATGTGCGAAGTCGAGCCCAGCAGCCGCTCCTGCAGGTCCTGGCGAAATCCGTTGTTGATGGCCAGCGCGATGATGAGCGAGGCGACGCCCGCCGCTACTCCGACAATGGAGATGACAGTGATGACCCCGATGACGGCCTGGCGCCGTTTGGCCCGCAAATAACGCGCCGCGACAAAGAGTTCAAATTGCATTCCGAGCGCTCAGCGAAGGTTCATTGTAGCGAAAAGCGGGTCAGACACGGCCGAGGTCAACCTTTTCCAAGTCTCGGCACGACGCCAGGCACTCTCTGCCGATACGCTCGAAACGCTTCCCCAAAGCGCGCTTCCAGTTCGCGGTCCTCCATACGAATCATTACGGCGCCCGTGATTACGGCGAAGATTGCCAGCACATACAGCGCGACCAATCCGGTTCCGATGCACCAGGCGGCGATCTCGCAGAGATGACCCAGATAAATTGGATGGCGCACGCGCGAGCGAATGCCGGTGGTGATCAGTTGCTGCGAATGGCGGTCGGGCTCAAGTTCGGCCAGGCCGGAAACCTTCGTCCGGTCGAACTTCTGGAATGCCGCGCAGTAAATAGAAAATCCAACCAGGAAGAAGATGGCCGCAGGCGCCCAGGCAAACCAGGTCGCATAAAAGTGGGCCGAGCGAAACGGCCACATCGCCAGAAAGGCGATAGCGATAAATCCGCCCCACACCGGTACGATGAAGACGTAAGCTCGCCGTCCGCGGGTGCGCCAGCGCTGCACAAACGGATGCACTACAAACCAGAACAGCGGAATGGTGCCGTACATCGAGCAAGCCAGCAGCGCGAAGAGATCGACAATGGCGCGTGGATTCATGGAGGTGAGCGCCTCAGAATAACCCGTGCAGAGCAACCGTTTGTCATCCTGAGCGCAGCACGAATCCGCCGTGGCGGCCTCGTGCGGAGTCGAAGGACCCCTCTAGTGCCAACGGATCATCGCCCGCCCGCCGCCTTCACCACGCTCTTGCTGATGCCCATGTTCTCGAAGCGATCGTACACGCGGACCACCAGCGTGTGCTCCTCGGCGCCGCCGCTGGCGACGCGCTTGCCGGCATCAACGTTCCTCTCATTCTCACTTGCACTCGTCGCCCCAATTGGCACGGTGAAATCGTAGCTCTCAATCTTATAGTCGGAGATCTTCCCCACCGGATCGACAGTTTGCCAATCGCCGGCATCCAGCGAGTACTCGGCACGGCTGATGGGCGAGAAGCTATCCACCGCGCGGAACGTCACGTGTAGCTTATCTCCCTCGACCTTCGTGTTCAGCGACTCAATACGCGGCGGGGTGTTGTCCACCTCAAAGCGCGGGCTGGTGCTCTCGCCCGTCAAAGTGTCCTCGGGCGAGTGCGACGGCGCATCCGAGGCAACCACGCGAATGGTGTAGCCGCCATCGGGAAAGAGGTCGGAGTCGAGGTTGACGAACCGGTCCTCAATCCCATCGCGCAGCACCTTCCAGCGGCTCTCGCCGTCGCCGCGGTAGTAAACGCTATAGATCAGCGAGTCGTCGTTTTCGTCCTGCGCCTTCCACTTCACTGCAATGGAATGTTTGTCGCGGACCATGGGGATGGGGGGCGCATAAGGGTTCGGGCCGGAACTCTCCGGCTCGATATGCGTGCCTGCCGGGACCCGCGAGCCGACGACAACCGTAACCTCGTCCACCTCGGGGGCGACATTCTTGGGCAGGTAATTGAGGGTTACGCTCTCGATGGCCGCCGCTGGTTTACCGGGATGCAGCACCGCCTTCCACTGGATGAAGCGTGCCGAAGGCGCATCCACCGGCAGGTCTTTCTGCAGATCGACCTGCTTCCACAAGCTCCAGTTGCGGTCAGGATTGTCCACGTTACCGCTGCGCGCGAACACATCGAAGCTGCCGCTGCCACGGACTTCCATGCGTCCCCATTGGGAAAAGTTTCTTGCGTCGAAGACATCGCTCTCGTAGGTGCCTTCTGCCATCGGGTTGGGACCGAGGAGAAAAATCTTTCCCAGATTGCTGGTGGCCGCATACAGTCCGCCCTTCGGCGCGAGCGCGAAGGCGGTCACCTGATTAGCGCTGGCCTGAACCAGGTCGGTGTATCGATTACCGCTAATGATGAAAATCTTGCCGCGATTTCCCGTGCCCGCGAGCAAGCGTCCCGCCTGATCGAAGGCGAGCGCATAGACCAAGTCTTCACGCGACGACCATATCGTCTTTGGCGAACCGTCCGCCCCAATTCGGTACACCTCGGAGCCGCCAACGCTGGTCATGCTGGGGTAGGGAATCGCCGTGAACGTGGAAGTGGAAGCGCCTGGGGTCGCCGAACCTTGCGGACCTGGCGTGATGGCGGCCCCACCGCTGGGAGGCGTTGCGGTCACTGGCGCCAGCGGCGCTGTTGCGCCTCGTTTCTCGCCAGCTCCGGCTGCGTAGATATCGCCGTGCCCATCGACGGCGAGAGCGGTGATCTCCTTCTTGGGTGCGCTGTACAGCACGAAGCCTTCACCTCGCGGAGAGATGCGATAGATCAGCCCGCTGCCGTCAGTCCCGGCGATCAGGTTGCCGGAGTCGTCGAAATCAAGAGCACGGATTTGCGCCTCATCGCTCTGGAAGAACAGCGCGCCGTTGCCGTCGCGAGCCACGCGGAAGATCTCGCCGCGATCGCCGGTGCCGACGTACAGTTGCCCCTGGCGGTCGAGTGCCAGAGCCCAAATGTACTTCGTCTTGGGATCGAAGAAAATGCTGGAGGTGTAACTGGAATCGACAGCCACCGAGGGTCGCGGAAACTCGCCCGCCGGACTTGGCTTGCTGCCTTCCTGCGCTGCGGCCACTTCTGCGGTAGTGTGCGGTCCTTCAGCGCTCTTCCCGGGCGCCGGGCCGCCGTGAACGATCTTGTACACCTTGCCATCGGGCGAAGTGGCCGCGTAGATGGCGCCGCTCGGGTCCACCACTAGCGCCTGCACCTGCAGCTCCTGCGGAGCAAAAATGATGCTGGCCGTGCCGTCAGGCGTTAGCTTGTAGACGCGCGCCGGCGATCCCGCCGCGGCATAGGCATTGCCCTGCGCGTCGGCAGCCAGTCCCCAAAGATAGGTGGACGGCGAAGTGTACAGCGCGCTGAACGCAGGCGCGAGCGTAAGCGTTCCATCGCTGCTGATGGCGACGCCGTGGCTGGTGCCTTTTTCGAATTCGTCGTACTTAGTCTGTTCCCAGGTGCGCGTTCCCTGTGCCCAGCAAATTGTCGCAAGCAACGGGCAGAAGAGCGCCAGTCGAAGCACTTTCATCATGAGTCCTGATTGGCCGGTTGGCAGGAATAACCAAAGCGTAACACAGGTGAGGCGGTGAGCCCGCTTGTCGATGCAATCGGGCGGAGCTTCAACTGAAATGAAAATCCCCAGCAAGCAAGTGACGCATGTGTGGGGCACCCTCGATGTGAAACTGACGACTGACGGCTGCCCCCTACTTGATTGTCAGCGTGATGATTTGCGAACCCGTCACCACGTAGTCCACCGGTGTGGACGCTTCATCCACGGCGGATTCGCCCACGACGATCATGTCCTGCGTGCCGCGCATGCCGTCCATGACGTTCATTACCGACAGCGGCAGCGTTGGCATCACCTTGTCGTCCACCATGGCTTGCGGGTTGGCCTCCAGCAGGGAGACGTAAAGCTCAGAGTTGGTGTGCTCTTTGTTGAGCAATGCAATCGTGGAGCCCAGATCGAGGCGGCGGCTCATGGGCCCGGACACGCGGTGCATCTTGTCGAGCGTGTCGCCGTCGCTGACCAGAATGCGCAGCGTGCCCCTGGGCGTGGAGGTCGGAATCTTCACCGGAATCTGGCGGAGAATGCTCTCTCCGCGGTAGGGCCGCAGCAGAGTCTCAATGGTAATTTGATCGCCGGGACGAGCTTCGGTGACGTCGGTGCGAGCGGTCTCCAGCCGCGCCGAACGGCGATCAGGAACCAGATCGAAGTTCAATTCCACCCCTTCGATCTTCGGGGTGGCGTAAGGATTCTCGAAGATACGGCTGAAGTGCTCGCCGATGGCGAGTGCGATGCCATAAGCCGTCGGCGTGGAGCCATCCAGAGGAGCATACATGTTCTGCACGCGCAGCTTGGGATAGCCCAGCACGTCAATATCGCCTCGCAAACGATAGGTCGTATCCTCGCCGTATTCGTTCATCCCCTGGATGGCATTGAACACCGTGGCCATCATTGCGGCCGGCGTGACCTTGGCATTGTTCAGCACTTCATAATGAAACTGCTTGGGATGGGAGACGCCGTTGAAGGTGAGGGTCACGGGAATCATGTGCGGTGCGCGATCGAAGCGCCCCATGATGCCCGCGCGGCGGTCCTGCACGAACGCCCCGACCGGCTCGGTGGTGTTAACAATCTTGAAGGAGTTCTGCGGCGAAGGCAGAGTGGCCAGCACCGTGGCTTTGGTCATCGGCATATTGACGCTGCCCGACTGTAACAAGGGATGGCCGCACGCCAGCAGGTGGGTGTCGTCGAGATACGTGACGGTGCAAGTGCCGGCGATGTTCATGTCGCCGCGTACCAGAATTGCGCTGACCGCCGAGCCTGGAACCAGCGGTTCCGGCTGCTTGTCGTTGCTGACCGAACCTGCGCCCATTACAGGGGCGACTCCGACCGAGGCAAAATCCTTGGAGAAGAGCCGCAGCGTGTTTTCGCTGAATCCGGTGAAGACCAACGGAGTCTCGATGGGCTTCAGCAGGTTTGCGTAGCTTGGGTCCTGCTGATTCGAAACGGCGGCCAAACCGGGTCCAGAAGCTCGCGCTGCCGCCTGCTTGTCTCCGGCAGGCGTTCGCGCCTCTTCCGGCGCTGGCGTCTTGTCCATGGCGTCGATTTCCAGCATGGAGCCGGCCGGAGTGATACCGGCAATCGGCTCTTTGGAGAACTCGCCAATGCGATAAGCGATGGCGCCGACCAGTTTGCCGTCAATGTAAACCGGGCTGCCGCTCATGCCCGCGACCACGCCGAAGTACTCAACTTTCTTGCCATGCAGCCGCGCCAGGATGACGTCGGCCTTCGGGCCGGCCATATTGCGCAGCACTCCGAGGATCTCGACTTCCATCGGTTCCGGCGTGACGCCCTCGAAGACGGTGTACGCCACGCCATGCATGCCAGCCTTGACCTGGTCCTCGGGCATGATTTGAACTTTTGGCTTTTCGGCCGCGAAAACGGCCAGCGAAGTGAGGCAGAGTATGACTAACGAGACGACGTTGCGCAACATGTTCCTCATCCCTTACTTAAGCCGCGCGGTGCGGCTTTGCCATGAAGATCGGCGATTCCCACTGCGCCCGAGGGCGTCGCGGATGGGCAGCCCCGATTGGTTGAATTCACTGCGGCAGGCCCAGACCTTTCGTGCTCGCGCACTTTTCTGCCGGCCGCCGCGAGTCAAAGATGCTGAATTTGCATTTATACTAGCAGACAGTCCGTCGCAAGAGGCAACCCTGATGTATTCCGAGAAACACCTTAATTGTCCAGGTATTTCGCCTGTCGTTCTTAACTTCTTGAGCCTGGCGGTCGTTGCCTTGGTGACGGGCGTTCTTTGTTTCGCCCCAAGGGCGAGCGCTCAAACCTCTGGTGGCACCGATGCGGGCACGCAAACGGAATCGCAGTCCACCAAGAGCCAACAAGAGCAGATGCCTGCCGAGGCGGGGGGACCAGCGGGTGAATCCAGCTCTGTTGCGGTGCCTAAGAAGAAGGGCGCGGATGAAGCGCCTCCTCCGCCCAAGCCGAAACCGCCTACCGACAATCCGCAATACTCGTTGCACGTCGACGTTCCGGTGGTAAGCGTGGATGCGCGCGTGTTGCAAAAGGACGGGCGGCCGCTGGCATTGCCGGAACAGGCAGCTAAGGAGCACTTCAAGATTTACGAAGATGGTGTTCCGCAGCAAATCCAGAGCGTCACCATGAGCAAGGCGCCCATCACCGCGGTGCTGCTGGTGGAGTTCGCTGCCGGCAATTACAACTTCATGTATGACGCGCTGAATGCCTCATACGCGTTTGCCTCCAGCCTGCAACCGCAGGACTGGGTCGCCGTCGAAGAATTCGACATGAAGACGCGTATCCTGCTGGACTTCACCCAGGACAAGCAAGCGGTCTTCGGGGCGCTCAACAAGCTGCAAATTCCCGGCTTCCGCGAGACCAACATCTTCGATGCCATGTACGACACCCTGGACCGCCTGGATCGTATCCCGGGGCACAAGGAGTTGGTTGTGGTCGCCAGCGGCCGCGATACCTTCAGCAAGATCACCCTCGACACCATTTATAAGAAGGTCAAGGCGACGCCCAACGTGACCATTTACACCATTTGCACGGGCGAAGCCTATCTGGAGTGGGTGGACGCAGTGGCCGGCTCAAATCCCGACGTTTCCCTTAGGATGATGGACTACCTCCAGGCCAAGAACCAGATGGCGACCTTTGCCCGGATGACCGGCGGCCGCAGCTACTCTCCACGACTGATGGGTGAATTGCCGGAGATTTTCCGCGAAGTGGCCCAGGCGATCCGTAATCAATACACCATCACGTATAAGCCCACCAATACCAAACAAGATGGCACCTATCGCAAGTTGAGGGTGGAACTGGTTGGGCCGGATAACAAGCCGCTCGTCCTCAAAGACGAAAAGAACCACGACATTAAGTATCAGATCGTGGCCCGCGAGGGCTACACCGCTAAGCACGAGGTGGAATAGGTCCAAACGCCGTTCCTCGCCGTCGTGCTACCCTCTTGCTTTGTTTCCCGTCTAGAGTGAGGGCCTGCGTTCCCAGGCAGATGCCCTGTGGAGTGCTGTAAATGAGATCCGCCCAGAAATTCCTTAATTCCGCCCTTAAACTTGTTGGAATTATCGCCTTCGGCCTACTCGCCGCCGCCGCGCAGGATGCGCCGAAACCAGAGACTCACGGCATCAATGTCGCCAACATGGACCGCTCGGTCAAGCCGGGCGATAACTTCCATCTGTACTGCAACGGCGACTGGATCAAGCGCACCGAGATTCCACCTGACCGCTCCCGTTTAAGTGTCTTTGTGACCTTGACCGACGTGAGCGACAAGCGCACCGCTACCCTGGTTGAAGAGGCTGCGAAAAGTGGCGGGGCTGCCGGTTCCAGCGCGCGCAAGATCGCCGACCTCTACAACTC
>Ga0187880_1002049_pt1 | contig 15830 bp, 15 predicted proteins | sample June2016WEW_19_4_FD_132998 | JGI IMG/M metagenome (GOLD analysis project Ga0187880, IMG submission 132998) | Peatland microbial communities from SPRUCE experiment site at the Marcell Experimental Forest, Minnesota, USA - June2016WEW_19_40 | ecosystem: Environmental > Terrestrial > Soil >...
AAGTTGTAATATTTATTAAGAGTAAAATGAATAATTAATGCGACTAGAAAAGCAATGGCTGCAGCTAATGCAGTGTTCCAATGCCGGCATACTGCCAGAAGGTACAAGGTAGCAAAATCTACGAGCGCGGTCAGCGCGCCGATTACCAGATAACGAATTATCTGCTCAACGGTGGTGCTCGTAAGCTCTATTGAATCGATACCGAATTGCACATCTCTCACAAATTATTTTCGCCTCCCTGCTATCCAGATTTGCACTTCTGAAAATACCTTGGCAATGGCTGTAAAGCCATAAGCTCCTTCACTTTATGAAAGTAATATGAATAGACGAGCCTATAAAACAGCACGGTCACGATTCAAAATAAATCGTTGAAAGGCCAGGGCATGGTCCATCGAGCGGTCTCGGCAGCGTTGCCTTCGACCGGACGCATGTACTTCCTAATATCCGCAGCATGCTTCGACGCAGCTCTAATGGACCCACCAGAGCGAATGCCTTAATCATTCAGGCGATGTCCCTCATTTGGTCCCAGTTATCACTTTAAAAACAACAAGGGCAAGCCCCGCAATCATGGCGAGAAGAGACACTACCGCCCCCGCCGCAAAAGAAAAGGGCCTGTAGATAAATTCCACGGTGCTGTTCCCCCGAGGCAAAATGACACCGCGGAACAAATAATCCACGTTCATCATTGATTCACGTCGACCGTTTACATAGACTTGCCACCCTGGATAGTTGGCGTCATTGAGCATGAGCAGAGACGGTTCCTCCGCTGAAGCCTCTATAACAACCCTCTGGGACTTGTAGGAGATAATGTGTGCTGGGACCGCCTCTCGGACGCGAGCTGATCCAATTTCCTGCAAGCGTTTACGATCGTAGTCGGAAAGCGGTCGTCCCCACACTAGAGTGTTTCTCCAAATATCAAAAGAGGAATCCTTCAGACGCCTCAAGATGCAGTCTTCGTCCTCCATCAACTCGATCCCGTAATAGACGGTCGATCGAGGCAAAACATGCGGAAATTCGAATATGCTTGCTTCTTCGTTATATATCTCCTTGAATGCGGAGGCTGGTTCATCCTCAACGGCCGCGGTGAATCGCACAGCCCCCCACCCTCCCCAGCACACGTGGGTCGTGAGAACGGGGTCCGTTGAAAAAAGGAGATCTACCTCCCGGCCGGCGTATTTGCTGAGATCGATACGCTGGTAGAGTGGTTCCCGATCTGCTAGACGGGCCTTGGGTGTCAGGGATGCTGAGAAAAGCTCCTCGATCCCGGCGTCGCTGCGAAGCTCCAAAAGAAATGCGATACCATCGGTTTTGTCCTGGGCTTCCGGCTTGATGAGTACACAGAATTCAAGTACAGGCATCTTCTCGTCGATTTTGACATGATAGGACACGCGGTGGGAAGGCGGGTGCTGGAAAAGGAAGGGGATGCCTTTATGCCCCATCCGAGCGTAATCCACCCCAAAACCCCAGAGGCGTTCGTCTTTATGTTGAGAGAATATGTCCTTAACTAGTGTGGGTGTTGCGCCATATTCCACCTCGGTCACCAGGTATCGAACAGAGGAAAGCTCCAGGAAGCGCCTTTCCGCGTCGCTCTCAAAATCGTATGAATAGTCGGGATCTGCGCCTGTAAAACGGTCGGCCAAATCACCGCTTGTACGGCTCTCGCTTCCCGGCTTCAGAAGAAAAGCCCGAATAAAATTAAAATATCGTTTATAATACATTCCGTCCAGGCAACGCACATCGTCCAGATCAAAAACGCCCGCCCAGTTCGGATAGAGCAAGTAGTTTCTCCCGAACACCCGCGCACGGTCCGTATTAATGCTATTAAGAAATCTCAGGTAAGGCGCGCCATCATAAGGGTTTTGATTTAGAGGGGGAAGCGTATTGTACACGTAGAAACAAGGGACCAGATAGTTCAAGGACATCTCCAGCGCCAACAGTGCCACTGCCCCGCATTGGACGAGCCCGGAAAAGCCTTTTCCTTCCTTGAAGAAAATCGAATAGGAACGGGAAACGACGAACAGGAGAATAATCGCTACAATGAGACTAATGAAAAAAATCCACGTGAACATTCCACATTGCCCAACTGTCCGGACAGACAAGATAGAAAGGACCAATACCGTCCCCAAAACGCATCCGAAGTTAAGCAAAAAAATGGAAGGTCTAATCTTCCCCGCCATGACCACACTGAAACCAATTCCCGCCAAAGCAGCCCAAGAGAACGCCAGGAGTGGTTCCAGATATTTTGGAAAAACAATCATGTCGAACAACGGGAGGCCGCCCACCCAATTGACAGCCGGGCTGCCATATCGCTTCAACAGCATAAAAAGAATCGCCGTTTCGAAAAACAAGGAGAGTTGAACAAGGGGCTGCCCTAACGATTTCCGGCTCTTGGGAAAATACCCTTCCAGTGCAAAAAGGGCGAATAACACGGGCATCAAGCCCCAGTAGCTTATAAAAGCTCGAAGGCCGGGGAAAAATGAGCCGATGAGGGAGCGGGGGTCTCCGTCGTACTCAAGTCCGGCTTTAAGGCCATTGACATTGGCGGGTTGGTGTAGGTCGTGACTAATTCTCATGAATTCCAAAAAAGGGAACAGGAGAAAAGCCGCTAAAGCGAAGCCAAAGAGATTCACCAAAACAAAGTTCCTGACATGTACAATCATCTCTCGACCGGACTTCGCATTCAAAAACATCCTCACAAAAAAATAGATGTATCCGAAGATAAGTATAAGGAACGTTGATTCAGGCATGCCCCCAAGAATTGACATCGTCACTATCACAGCCGCTTCCGCCGAAGCAAGTAAGGATTTTCGACGGAGCACTCCTTCGAAGGCCCAAAAAACAGCAGGCAGCAACACCTCCACACTGAGATGGGAAATGTTGAGAAAACCAATGAAATACCCCGTTAACATAAAGCCTACTGCAGAGAAAATTGACGGAAAAAAAGGCACAAACCACCGCATAAACAGGAACATAAACACGCCGGCCACGAACAACCGCGCCAACAAGAATAAGGTGTAGGTGTAGGGTGTGGGATGCAAGGTCAACAGCATGGTCAATGGGTAGAATGGCTGGGGTATCATGCCGGCCGCCAGCGGAATGCCAAAGCCGCTGTGTGGGTCCCAAAGCGGAAGGTTACCTTCCTTTTCATATTGCTGCGATTCAATTTTAAACCATGGTTCCGTCTGCCACGCGCATGCTCCAGGGTCCGCAGTGCGGTAGATGTGCCACTCAGGGGGAGTTTCACAGTAGGCCCCGTATTGCATGACGCTGGGAGCATCCCATGCGGCAACCATCAAGCTTTTTGTGCCTACTACCGCAGGAAAGAAACAAATAACCAGAAGCAGCGTCAACACCCAGCAGGCTTTTATTGAATTCTTTTGGAGGATTTTGAAAAGGCGGTCTACCAATACTATCAATCCCTTTAATCTTTCCCGAATACAAACCAAATTAAGAAAGAGGCCCGAGAAAGGCGACTTGAACGGACGCTGAATCTGAGAAAGATCGAGTTGTTGTCATCCGTGGAAAAGTTATCGTATCCGACGACCTGACAGCCGTCGCCCAGCAGACGATCAACGAGATCGCTGCCTATAAAACCGGCACAGCCGGTGAGGAAATAGCGTATTTTGAGTTCCTGACCCTATGACTCGCTTTCAGATAGTTTTGGTAAAACCGGCGGCTCTTCCCGGATTCGAAAACGAAGGTTCCGGAAGGACAGCCCGAAAAGGGATAAGCCGACAAGTCCAAGAAGGCAAGTAACAATGTAATACGCGAGGTGAGCCGTCAGAATTACTGCCAACGCGCTTGTAAGATCATATCTGGCCCCGAAGGGCAGCACGAGCGCCTGCTGGCCAACCCACTGCACAACCCCGATGCCCCCCGGGCTGAAAGGGATTGTAACAGCCAGACATATTGCAACGACCATGAAGGTGGCTTCAACCACGGTGGCGTCAGCCCTGAAACCTTTCAACACGCACCAATACATCCCCACCGTCAGTGCCCATGTCCACAACGACCATAAAATGGCGCAAAGCACGATCCTGCCGTTTCCGAAAACTGCGATCCCGTCAAAGAGGTGGCGAGAGGAAGTCAGCAATCTTTCCGCCAACGAAGCGGGCAACCGTTTGGATAGAGAAAGCACGAGCCGCTCGCCCCGGCTTCGAAATCTCAACAGCAGGATCAAAGAAAGGAAGACCAGCACCACGAGCAATCCAAAGATCTCCCCCGCCCTTTTCGCCTGCGTGGGAACGTTCATCCACGGGATGAGCGCCAAAAGCGCAAGAGTAATCGTTCCAAGATCCAATACCCGCTCCATGCAAGCCGATGCGGCCACCTGGACGATCGGCAGCTTACTGCGCCGGGACAACGCAAAGATTCTGGCCGGGTCACCCATTCTGAGGGGCAAAATGTTCGTAAAAAGATACCCTATGGCCTCGGACCAGAAGGTATCCACAGTGCGGGCTTTGTAGTCCAGAAGGGCTGCCCAGAGCTTGGCGCGGGCGAACACCGCCAGCAACTGGCAGAACAAGGCGAGCAACAACCAGGAATAGCGAGCACCGGAGAGTGTTGCCGCCAGTTGGTCAAACGGCACATGGCGGATGGCCAGCCAGAAGCACAAGACGCTCGCACCAATTCCTGCAAATGATAATAGATACTTCATTTTTTATCTTTGCTCTCCCTGGTTCGAATCACAGCCTCGCCCTTCAGGCCGTCCCGGATAGAAAGCCCCGGATTGGCCACTGTCAGTTCGATCTCATAGTAGGTCGGCTGTTCCAGGGCTGGTGTTTTGGGTGACCATGAAATCCGGCTGATGGCGCCTTCAACTTTCGTGTCAGGCATGGATTCGATCGAGATCTCAGCCCTGTCTCCCAAAGACAGGCGCACGGCTTCTATCTCGTGAATCTGTGCCCTCATGAGCATTGGATTCATCACCCCGATGACAAAGCCCGGCGTTCCGGGCCCGATTTCGGCTCCCCCCTTAAGATCGGGGTTAACCCAGATCACATTTCCGGCAATGGGAGCAACCAGCGCACCGGAAACGGGGACCTGATCCGCCTCGACCCGCACCGCCAGTTGATGTTTTAAAAGAGCAATGTCCTCTTTGGCATACACCCTTTCCTGCCGCAAGCGCTCCTGGACGGTTGCCCGCTCCTTTTCCAGCAGACTTATATCCTGTTCCACCTGGGCAAGGCTTTGAGCCGAAGCCATTTTCTCTGCAGCCAGTTGCTCGACCTCGCGCTGTTTACTCCCAGTTGTAGCAAGGGCTTTGTCAATTGCGGCCAAATGCATTTCCAGATCGGCGATCTGGGGTGGAGACAGCCGTCGTCGAATCTGGGCGACGTTTTCTTTGGCCAACTGGTATCTGGCAAGGACCGCCCCTTCCGCCACAGACTGCCCGCACATGACTTTCAGTTCCTGGATGGTCCCCAGAAAAGGCATGACCACATGGCGAGTGAGGGAACAATACAGTTTTCCCTGGAAAACGATTTCCGTTGCCCCGGTTTTCTGCTCACCCGAGGAGGCTTCCGCATGAAGCAGGTTTGCCCACAGACAAACCAAGACAACCAACAAAGTCCCCAAGACCAAAGCCGTCCGGAAAGCTTTGCCGGGGATTCGATTTACGTTCATTTTCATCACAAACATCCTAAAATGAGTCCGGCGCCACAAAGCGGCGGGACAGCTCGCCCGAAAGAGCATACAACGCAAGGTCCGCCTCGAGATATTCGAGTTCCTTCTGGTCCGAATTCCGCTTAACGTCGATGGATCTTTTGCTTGCAGACAAGTACTGCGAATGGGTCTGCCTACCCTCTTCATAGGAGATTTCAATTTGCTTGTTTTGGAGTCTCGCAAGCTCTTCCTGGGAGCGCGCCATATTGAGGGCGGCGTCCGCTTCCACCAGCCTCCTGCGGGCATTGGTCCAAGCGGTGTTCAGATCGATCTCCTTGGTCCGTTCTTCGGCATTATACTGACTTAATACGTCCTTCTGGCGCGTGACGTTATGGACACGCTTGAGTCCGTCCCAAATGGGCATATCCGCGTTAATGTAGGCGTAGTATGCTCCCGTAGCGCCTGCGTTGAGCGGATCTCCGCTCTGCACCACCAAATTCACCGTGGGAAGGAACCGCGCATAAGCCAGAGTGACATTGAGTCCCTGCAGTTCTTTTTTGAGACTCTGAATCTTGAGATCGTATGAGTTGGACCGTACCTGCTCCAAGGTAGCCGAAGCGGGGTCAAAGGCATTCAGTACCTGCTGTCTCACTCCACCAAGGTCCAGTTCCAACCTGTCCTCCGCTTTGAGACCAATGACGGTTTTTACCTCGTCCATATGAGCGGCCTGCGCCGCAGTGATTCTCTCCTTTTCAAGCTGCGCCAGTTGAAGCTCCTGCTCTGCCATGCGGACGTCCAGAGGGCTTGCCGACTCGCTCTTGACCCGGTTTTTGGCATAGGCAAGGTCTTTTTGATTTATTGCTATAATCTCATCCTGGAAGGCGGCCGTCCTGCCGAGAGAGTCCAGTTCCAGGAACAGGTTGCCCATACGCAGGATTGCTCCCGAGATGACCTGAAGATGCCCATATATCGCCATTCTCGTAATCAGCTTGCTGGCCTTGAGAGTAAAGTAAGACTCAATAGGGTTATAGGGATTGGTATAGAAGCCAATACTGAAGGGTTGATTCTCACCGACCAGGACGCTGGCGTTATTAAGGAAGTAGCTTGTGTGAAGTGAAAGGGTTGGATACAGCGAATACCTGGCGTCCGATTCATCCAGGCGCTTCACTGATATGTCTAGGGAGCTGTTCGTGAAGTAAGGGGACCGCTCCAGCGCTACCCGCATACACCGGTTGAAATCCATCTGTCCACGTATCGGCGTCAAGTCAGCATTTTCCGTTGAGGGGATATCCGCAGCCCAGGCCCCAATCGAGGCAAACAGCAGCGCAAGGATAACAAGACAAAGGGTCAGGAATATGTTCTGCGGGCATGAATGTCCGATGGCACGTACTCCTTTCAAATCAAAAAGGCGAATTGAATACCTCGAGGAAGAAAAGGCCGCGACTATGTGCACGACACTATAACGCCGTCATCCAGACGGTAGACCCTTGTGCACTGGGCCGCCACTTCGGGATCGTGCGTCACAATCATTATGGCGCCGGTTCCATCTGCAACAAAATTCCGAAAATGGTCCAACACCATCCGGCTGTTGTCGCGATCCAGTTGCCCGGTGGGTTCATCGGCCAGAATGATTTTCGGGTTATTCACCAGGGCTCGCGCCACCGCCACACGCTGTTGCTCCCCGCCCGAAAGAAAATTGGCCGGATGATTAATTCGATGGGAAAGGCCCACTTGAGCCAGGGCATCTTCAATCCTGTCCTGGCGCTCCCTCCGCCTCACCCCCGCATAGATCAGAGGCATTTCGAGGTTTTGGTGAACGGTCGAGTTTTCGATCAGGTTGCAGCTCTGGAAAACGAATCCCACGTGCTTCCTGCGAAAGACCGCCTGCGCGTGCCTGTCCAGACTGAGAACATCCTCACCCATCGCTCGATAAGTCCCCTGCGAGGGGGCAAGGAACAGGCCCAGTATGAAGAGCAGGGTTGATTTCCCCGATCCCGAAGGACCCATGATCGCGACCATCTCACCGGAAAAGAGGCTAAGATCAACCCCATGAAGCACCGAAACAGGGCCGGTTCCGTTTCGATACTGTTTGGTCAGCCCGGAGACATTGATCATGGTTCCGTTGCGCGCGTGAAAAATCGTCGAATCACTCATAGCGCAATGCCGAAACAACCTCCATGCGGCTGGCAAGCATCGAGGGGGCAAACCCGGCTCCAAGTCCCAGGAGCAGGGAAAAGATTACACTCAACCCCACGGACAGGACAAAGAGATCTTCCGATGGGGAACTCTTCAGAATACGGCTAACGATCTGGATGGCTCCGCTGCCCAAGGCAATTCCGATTATTGCAGATCCCAGACTCAGAAACAGGGCTTCTCCCAAAAACTGAACCAGGATGTCACTGTCTTCGGCCCCTATTGCCTTTTTCAGACCTATTTCACGCGTCCGAGCCTGGACGGTGGCCATCATGCCGTTCCATATCCCCATCCCGCCCAAAACCAGGGTCGCGACAATGGCTAAATAGATGAAAATTTCCATCCACCATGCGACCTTTTGCACTCGCTTAAGCATTTCCCAGGCAACCAGCAGGCGAACATTGTCACCACGTTGCAGCGACTGAAAAATCTTCGGGATGGCTGCCGCCACGGGGGCGACATCCTCCCAGGTGCGGCAGCGAACGTGCATTTGATCCGGGAATACAAATCCTTTAATGCGGTCCTGGGCCGTTGTGAACGGAATAAACGCACTTTGGGTCCAATCGCCCACGCCGATGCCTCCAAGAACTCCCGTTACATAGTAGAGGTCGCCGTCGATGGGTAAAGTGCGCCCCACAACATCCTCGCTTCCAAAAATCGTCTTGGCAAGCTCCGATCCCAGCACGCAGACCCGAAGCCGCTTATTTACCGCATCTACGCCAAAGAATTCGCCGTGGTGGGGCAAGAAGCTGTTGACACTCCAGAATTCTCCATCAACACCATTAAGCATGAACAAGTGCGCGCGATCTTTAACATTGGAGACGGACGGGCCTGATTTCATTAAAATCACACTGACGTCGAGCACTCCGGGAATGTTGCGAACGGCGTCAATGGTTTGCCGGCGGAACCATCGAGGTGTTGGAATCCGGCTGTTGCCGGGTTCGGGCTCGAAAGACACCCTCATGCGGGTAGCTCCTCCGAGCAGTTCGAGGTCCTGGTTAAGATTCAGCTTCACGTCCCGGCCTACGGTGAGAACCAGGATTAACCCACAGGTGCCGAAGGCGATCGCTAAAATAACTCCCAAATAGCGCCTGCGGTGGCGCAATACCTGGAGAGTGCTTACCCGCAACAGGTCCAAGAATCTTAGTATCTCAGCCATACCCTAACTCTAACCCACCTGGTTGAAAAGCTCATCCCAATTCCGTTAAATGCCTCATGCCAAACTGTGAAAAGAACGACCTGTCAGGCAAATACCGTAATGTCTCACAACTCCGTCTGCGGGCACACCAGGGGGAATTTCATTGAAGGGGCAAGCGGTATTTCCAACAGATCCGGCCCGGCATAACCGGCAAGCATCGCTTAATTAGGCTCTCCGCAAGAAAAGGCCAGGCATATTGAACGCAAAGATCAGCGCCTCATTCAAGCCTCTAATGCCTCCCCCCCACGGTTCCTCAACGAGGTGAACGGTCGAGGCTCGGGTACATTTTTATTCTCTAATCGTAAATAGTGCAAGTGAAAGTTTGGTTACGAACCGGTGGGCGGTGGAGACCCGGAACGTCTTGCTCCGGTGGAATCGAGGCTGGCCAATCCGGTCTTGGCGGCCCCGGGATTGGCCATCATGTGATCATATCCCGAGCCGGCAAAACCAGATTCCCCGGATACTTGAAATCAACGGCCGGCAAAAAGGCCGATGACTTCATGAAATCCTTTCTCAAGCCCTTATATAATTTGATGCTCCACCACGTTAAGTGCTGCTTCTCAACGATGTCCGCCGCCGCCATGGAAGCCTCCGCCGCCATAGCTGTGGCCGCCGCCGGTAGAGAAGTGCGTTGACGGAGAGCTGAACCTGTCCATATCTCGCGTAGCCCTGCCCGGGTCTCGCATGCTTCTATCAGCGTCCCGCGACACCGACGTGTTGGCCGTGTTTGCGGTGTTTGCAATTGCACTTGCGCCGGCACGCGTAGTCGCATTGATCCTGCTTAGCGTGCCATTTGCGTTTGTCACATGATTGGTAATGTGGTGATGGTGATGGTGCCTGTCGAAATCAACGAGGATGAAGAAGCCTCCGAACCCGAATCCGTCCCACAAGAATGGGTCTGGGACCCAGTCATAGAGATAGGCGTATTCCGAGGGAGGTGGATAGTAAGTCACGACAGGAGGCTCGTTATCGTAATAGTAATCCTCAACAACATAGGGTTCCACATATTCGGAATCCTCCGGAAGAGGAGCGACGGCGGGTGACTGGTATTCGGAACCGGACTCATAACTGTATTTTTCGCCGGCATATTTGACGGGAAGATTCATTGCGATGCTGACTTTATCCACGATGCCGGCGGCATTGGTTTCTGAAACCTGCAACTTCCCCGAAGACGCCGATCTTGCGGTGCTGTCCCTAACCTCGGCAATGATATCGGGCGTCATTGGATAGTCGGAAATCCACCCATTTCGAGGCGAGATGCCGATCGAAACCAGGTAGTGTTCTGCAGCCGCTTCATCGTGCGACGAGGTTAAATTAAGGGCGGTCGCCAATTCTACGGCAAATTCGCCTTCCCGAACCAGGGGTTGTTCAATAGGAGGAGGTCCGGAAGGTGAACTCTTTGCGTTCGCCGCTGCAGTATATGGGACCGCAACCAGACTTGCGGCAAGAAATATTGCCAGTATTGTTTTCATCCAGGGTACTCCTTTCCGACGGACTGAACTCACTACGGATCGTTCATCAGAAATATAATCATTCTACGCATCTGAGGCGTTTACCATAAAGACGTGCTAACAATAATATCAGTCTACAAGATCGTAAGCTATTCAAATACCAGCCAGTTTCTGATCGGCCAGACTCGTCCGCAGCTCTGCTTCCACGGAAGGAGCGATAGACTCTTAAAAGCGATGAATTTTCAGATCCAGGCCGGTGGCTTAGGCAGGCGCTTGTCGTGCAAGGTGAGATCGTCCGCTGACGCCGCTATCGTTGAAACTCCGGGCGTTGAGCGCGAGGGTTTTATGCCTTATCCTGTTCCACTATCAGCTTCAAGCAGGCGGATGGGCTCACATTAGGAATTCCACGGAAGGCTTTCAGGTCACTGAGGTGATGGTCACCGGAAACGATGAAGTCGGCGCTGCCTTCTATACGGCACACGCCAGATAAATGTTGTCGGAGGGGTCATCTACGATAGCGGAAACTCTCAGTATCCCCGGGGTCAAGACTGCAATTTTCTCCAACTTCCAAAAAAACCGCTCGATTTCTTCCGGGGCACGGCGGTGGAGCTTCTTGATCCTGGGATAGGCCAGCACCCGCTGCAGCTCATCCAGAATGGCAGGAGAGACCAATAAAACGAGGTCTCCTTCGTAAACCAACCGTACAATTTCAGCGGGGTTGGAATGTGGCTTTAAGAGCGCACTCACGTATTGGTTCGCGTCGAGGACGACTCTTATCATTTGGTTTGTCGGGCTTTAAGTTTTTTAGCGGTCACTTTCTTGGCCGTTAAAACTGCTTCTTCGATGGCCGCGTCCAGTTCTTTGTGGTCCACATCCTTGACGCTCTGCTGAAAGATTTTTACTTCTTCCCGGAATGCGTTCAGGTCATCTTGAAGCTTTCTATATTTTTCCAGAGGAATGATGGCCACCAAGGGCTTACCAGCCCGCTCCACAACGTAGTCATCGCCCCGGATGGCCACTTCATTCATCACTTGGCCCAGATTCTGCCGGACTTTCATGGCCGAGATTTTCTTAATCATTTTCGCATCCTTATGACCCATCCAATTATTATAACATGTATAACCATTATAGTGTGCACGGTTATTCTGTCAAGATTATCTCGTGTGTGTTTCCGGGCAGAACAGAAAAACCGAGTTTCACCAACCCGGCTGTATAATGATTTTTTTATGAGGGCCTCCAGGATTAACGAAAGTTCTGCAGACCAGGCTTTTTTTACGATTGAGGATCACCAAAGCCCAGCATGGCCGTTCCGGAGCGTCTCGACCCCCTCGATACGGGCTTGCGGTATTTGATTTCGGCCTGCGAGTGATCGGGCAGAGAAACGGTTTTAACCCAATATGCGCAAAGACGCTCCATGGTCTTGATCATGTCCTTGTAGACAGCAGGCTTTGTGATAAAAGCGCTGCCTCCCAGTCGATAAATACGAAGCATGAGGTCTCTGTCTCTCGAGGTGGTGAGAACCACAACGGGTATAGTGCGGATTTCCGGATTGTTTCTGATCTCCTGCAGCGTCTGCATCCCGTCTTTTTTAGGCATATTGAGATCGAGAAGTATGAGACTCGGACGCGGTGAGAGATCGGGGTCCTGATATCGGCCACGCCCGATAAGATAGTCCATCGCCTCATCTCCATCTTCCACATAACGAAAGTCAGCCTCGCACCTGCAATCCTTGAGAGCGTCCCTGACAAGCATAACATCATCGATATCATCGTCGGCCATTAGAACGACGAATGGGTCCCGCGCGTTTTTAGTCATGATCACCCTGCCCCCCGGTTTCACCCCAACTGTCAAAAAAAGATCTTTAATAAAAATGTAGTTGGTCCGGGTACGTTGGACAAGTGCTCATGCATCCAGGACTCTAAACGGGTCTTCGAGTCTTTGGATTTACAGTGAGGACCGGGACCGGAGAGTTCTTGATTACTCTTTCGGCTACGCTGCCAAAAGGGAAAATGTCTTTCAATCCACGGGTAGCCATTATGACAAGACCCACGCCGATTGTTTCTATGGCTTTGAGATTTTCTTGCGCAGGCTCTCCCATCAAAATATGGATATGGTACATGGGGCACCCTGAAAGATGCTCCCGGCAGAGATCTTCCAGTCGCTTTTTCGCCGCCGCCATTTCGTGTTCTTGAAGCTCACGGGTATGTTTTGGGTCCGGTCCGGTTCCCCAGTAATGCTCAAATCGTGACAGGTCCTCCGCCACATAAATCAGATGGATCTCGGCCTGGAGTACCTGGCTCAAAAACGAAACGTATTGTTGTGCCTCCGCCGCTGTCTTCGAAAGATCGGTTGGCCAGAGTATTTTTTTAATTTCCATAAAGAGACCTCCCCTTGGGCCTTTTTAAACAAATATAAGAAGGATCGACGCCTCCGGCCCGATCTGCTGTATTTCGGGCAATCATGACGAAATCCGGCTTGACTGTGGTAGCTCTTCCGATTAGTATATACGTGAAGTATATACTTTGAGGAGATGCGCCATGAACAGGGCGAAGATTTTTAAAAGCGGGAACAGCCAGGCGGTCCGTCTTCCAAAGGAGTTTCAATTTAGCGGGGATGAAGTCTACATAAAAAAGGCTGGACGCGGTGTGATCCTTATTCCGAAAGATGATCCCTGGGAGATGTTCGAGCAGAGCCTTGGCGAGTTCACCGAAGACTATATGGAAGGAAAGAGACTCCAGCCCCCCTTGGAAGACAGGGAGCAATGGTGATGCTCTTTATGTTGGATACGAACATTTGCATCTATATCATTAAGAATCATCCAGCTAAGGTGGTCCAAAAGGTGAAGGAGTTCAGCCCCTCCGATCTGGTGATTTCCGCCATGACGATCTGTGAACTGGAGTACGGAGCATCAAAAAGCAGCGATCCAAAGAAGAATCGGCAGACATTGATAAAATTTCTGGGCCCGTTTGAAATTTGCCCTTTCAATGAGCAGGCCGCTTCCCACTATGGTAACATCAGAGCGCATCTCGAGAAGGGTGGGAAGCCGATTGGAGCGATGGATCTGCTTATTGCCGCCCACGCACGGAGCCTGTCGCTAACGCTTGTCACGAATAATCTAAAGGAGTTCGATAGAATCCCGGGGCTTCGGACCGAGAATTGGGCGTGATCCGCCATGCGATTTTTTCCTGGTCTTCTCCGCTTCAAATGAATCCTCTGTGCAAACCAGTTGCTCACGCCCCTTCGGGGCACCCTGAAACCACGAAAAGAGCCGTAGGGTGGGCAAAAGGCCTAATCAAACTCAATATCCACGCTTCGCGAGATGAAGCGCAGCCCACCAAGTAGTAGTAGTAGGATGGGTGGAGCGGAGCGTAACCCATCAAACTTTTCTGCATCAGGTCTGGGCCAGACTCAGTCCGCGTCGGGGGCCATGTCAGAATCCACATCAAAGAAAGTGTAGTGGTCCTGCCGGCATGTAAGGGTCAGAGAATCGGCCGTGGTCTTCAGGTCCGTGTGCAATGGTTTCACGGACCCCACCCGCGCGACATCGGCGCCCCTTAGCGACATGCGGAGCGGGATGTGATAGTTGCCGTCTACGCATAGCGCCGCGTCGACACCGGGGACGAGGTACACAGTGCAACCATCCTGTGTTTCATTCTGAGCAGTGACAACGGTATTGCCGGGTAGATCTACGAGGGTTGTCATGCTGTTCCAGTTGAAGAAAAGGCCTATTTTGTAGAGGTTGGTTTGGGAGACCTTCAACACCGTTTTTTTGTTCCTGTGCATGATGTAATAGACGGGTGTATCTTCGCCTTTGATCCCGATGATGGTCACTCCATCACTATAGGTTTTGATGAATCTGTCCGGTGAGACATCGACTGAAAATCCCTTTTCCAGGTCCGAATGGTACGTCCCACTGATGGACAAATTGACCGGCGGCTTTATGATGTCCCTTATGCAGAGCGGCTCTGCCGATACATGGACTGCAGGGGCCAAGAAGGCGGACAAGCAGCACAGGGATACGGCAAAGATGGCGGAAATTGAGGTCTTCATTGTATACTCTCCCCGGCAGGATGGGCGCCTGCTGTATCCGAAGGGGTGGCATCTCCGCAACCCGGATGGCCATTCAAACCTTCGACAGCGGAACGGGATGATGGCGTTACTGCCGTAGCGCCTTTGCGTAATCGAAATAGGTTACACTCTTTCCGGTCGAGTCTTTGACGGTTGAGGTGACAAGCTCTGTTTTGAAGCTTGATTTTCCGTGGTCGCTCATGCACTGGGCGTTCATGATAGCCGTCGGTTTATAAAAGGTCAGGCCCTTTACGGACCCCGAGGTCAAAACGGAGCGCGGGTGAGTGACCCGGACTTTCGCGCGTGAATTTTTGATGGCCTCATACAGCACTCTGCCGTCGGTATCCGGGAGATTCAGGCTGAACAGGTAGGCGATCGTGGGAGCCACGTCGATGTTCCCGGAAGGGACATGGTCGTGAAAACCGGACTTGAAGTCGGGGCCGGAGGCGATCAGGGTGTTGTGGACGTCCACCGGGCTGAATGAGCCGTGCATACCCCTGTAACCTTGCATGCTTTCGTATTCGGTCCCCTTCATCCCCTGCACGGTTGCGTTTTCATTGTAATTATAGCTGACTATGATATCGGGATTTCTTCCCGCATTTTCAAGGTTGACCATGCTCATTTTAATCGTTCCCGGGACGGCGCCGTAGTTGTCGTCGACGAAGATGGCGCCGAATTCTTCGCGCGACTGCAGGAATAACACGATGGCCTTGACCATGTTAACGTTCTTGTTGGGCACATACAGGTAATCGCTTCCCCCGTTTGCGGCTATGACCACAGCATCCTCGGGCAGTTGGGACGGCACGACAAAGCTCCTCGTGTTATACTGGCAGCCGGGTTCTTTGCCGCAAACCGTGCCGTCGGTATCGGTCCGGGTGGGGTAGACCCGGGCGCCATCCGACAGTATACCGGACATGACCGGGTCCTTTATGCAGCCGGAGCCGTCGTAGACGTTCGCCGCTATGCCGTTATCGGTGAGAAGTTGAGGGAGCCGCACATCGCCGGAGACGGAGTATCCGTCAACGGGGTTCGTGCCTGCCGTCACAACGGCTCCGCTCCGGATGTCCCGGAGAGGAAAGAGCGAGACGTCGCCTGCTACGGAACTATGGCCGTGGTCTGAGACGACCATGATATCGGTAGTGTCATGGATTCCCAGCGCTTTCAGTTTCGTGAGTATTTGACCGAGCATGGTGTCCATCCTGACGAGGGAATCCCTGTAGGCCGCGCTGCCCGGGCCGTACAAGTGTTCGGTGGAGTCGGGATCGCGGAACCAGACGACGGAAACGTCCGGGTCCTTTTTGGGAAGGACGTAGTCC
>Ga0187880_1002050_pt1 | contig 15827 bp, 13 predicted proteins | sample June2016WEW_19_4_FD_132998 | JGI IMG/M metagenome (GOLD analysis project Ga0187880, IMG submission 132998) | Peatland microbial communities from SPRUCE experiment site at the Marcell Experimental Forest, Minnesota, USA - June2016WEW_19_40 | ecosystem: Environmental > Terrestrial > Soil >...
CCTGCTCCACTTGGCCCGCCGGCTCGCGCCCGCGATGATCGAGGCGGGCAAGGGCGTGATTATCGCGACCGGCAATAGCTCGGCGCTGCGCGGGAAGGCGAATTTCGCGGGCTTCGCTCCGACCAAAGCGGCGCAGCGGATTCTCGCCGAGTCGATAGCGCGCGAGCTCGGTCCGAAAGGGATTCACGTGGCCTACGTGTTGATCGACGCGGTGATCGATCTGGCCTGGACACGAGAAATGAAGCCCGACGCGCGCGATGAATTTTTCATCAAGCCTGCGGCGATCGCGGAGGAGATCTGGCACCTTGCGCATCAAGAGCGATCGGCGTGGTCTTTCAACGTTGAAGTAAGGCCGTTCGGTGAAACCTGGTGATTCGGTTGCGTCGAGTGCCGACGACGGAACAGTTTTCCGGCAGGTGAGTCATCAGCGATCTGCGGATTTTTTCCTATCTTCCGAAGCCGCGAGTCTGGAAAGCGACTATCGCCGGCCACCTGTGCGGCAACATCTTCGGCGTATAAGGACGGATTGGACAAGATAATGAGACCCAACGTCGTCATCACCGGGGTTTCGACAGGCATCGGTTTGGATGCGGCGCGACTCCTCATCGAGCGTGGCTATCGCGTCTTCGGCAGCGTTCGCTCGCAAGTCGACGCCGACCGCGTCGGTGCGGCGTTGGGGCCCCACTTCACCCCGCTCCTGTTCGATGTGACCGATGAAGCTGCGATTGCCACGGCCGCCGAGAAAGTCCGCGATGCGATTGGCGACGAAGGCCTGTGTGCCCTGGTCAATAACTCTGGCATCTCCGGTGCCGGTCCGTTGATGCATTTTCCGCTCGACGAAATGCGCAAGATGTTCGAGGTGAACGTCTTCGGCCTGCTGGCGGTTACGCAAGCCTTCCTCCCCTTGCTCGGCGCGCGCCGCGATTGCCCACACCCGCCGGGCCGCATCATCAACATCAGTTCGATCAGCGGCGGCTTGGTCTTTCCGTTTGTCGGCGCCTACGGCGCCTCGAAGCACGCGGTCGAGGCGTTGACCGACGGGCTGCGTCGTGAACTCGGCTTGTACAACATCCACGTGATCGCCATCGAGCCGGGCAACATCCGCACCCCGATCTGGGAGAAATCGGCGGGCACCGATGCGCGGTATGCAAGGACCGACTACGCGCCGATCCTGGAGAAGCTGCCGCCGATCATGGCCGAGATGGTACGCCGCGCCGATCCGGTGGAACGCGTCAGTGTTGCCATTCACAAGGCGATCACCGCGCCGCGCCCGAAGACGCGCTACCCGCTCACGTGGCTATGGCCTTTTTCGCGCGTACTCGGCGATCGCGTGCTCGACCGCATGATGCGGCGAGCGATGGGGTTGAGCTGAAAGCCGATCGAGCCGAGGTCTGCGCAAGAGAGTGCCGGTTTCATGGGTCGCCTTGGCGGCGATAACTCAGACAGACACGAATAGCGGAGGGTGCGATGCGAGACATCCATGAATTGAGCGCTGAGGAAACGCTGGAGCTGTTCAAGACGCTTGAATGCCCAACGATTGGTGAGATGAACGGCGAGTACAAGGGCGAACAGCTCAGATCCCCCGGCGTGGTTTCGACGGTGATCGCTACGCTCTTCACCAACAATCCCCTGTTGTTCGGGAAGTGGCTGTCCAAGTCGTTCCGCCCGGTCGATGATGCCTGCGGCCGTGGCTACAACTCGCTGATGCACTTCGGCCGTGTGACGCGACGGGCCCCAATGCGGACGCTCATAGCCCCCTCTCGATTCGATGGGCGACCGGCGTATCAACTGGTCTATCGGGCCTATCACTCGATCTGCGGATTCGTGCACATGGTGGACGAGGTCCGCCGATTGGACGCGGGAAGATATATCGGCATCGGAACGGTGGGATTCACCGACGCGCAGCGCCGCATTCCGCTTCCCTTCCTGCTCACGGGACCCATAGGGCCCTACGGCGGCGACGTGGGAGAAGAAAGAGTGGGGTTTGACGTTGCCAGCGATTTGCCGGTGCTGGCCGGGCCGGGATTGCGAAGCCGACGCTCGCCGGGTAGTGAAGGGCATGCCAATGTCCGCTAATGAGAACGCGACCAAGGCTCCGTTGCTCATCGAACGCGATGGACCGGTCGAGACGCTGGTGATCAACGATCATCCGCGCAACCGCATGGGCCTCGACTTCATGGACGCGCTCGAGGCGGAAGTCGCACGCGTCGCGAACGACCCCGGCGTGCGCGTCATCGTCATTCGCGGTGCGGGGACCGAGAACTTCTCGGTCGGAATGGACCTGAAGCAGCTCCCGGAGGGCCAAAAGCGAATGGGAAGTCTGGAGGCCCTCCTCGACCAACGCCTGCGTGTCCTCGACGCGATCGAGAACCTCCCGAAGCCAGTCGTCGCCGTACTGTGCGGCTACTGCCTCGGCGGCGGACTTGAGCTACCGCTCGCGTGCCACTTCCGCCTGGCGGCGGCCGAGGGCTGCAAGATAGGGCTTCCCGAGCTGGATCTCGGCACAGTACCCGCATGGGGCGGGAGCGCGCGCCTCACGCGCTGCGTCGGACGCGATCACGCCCTCGACATGATCCTTCGCGCGAAGAAAATCTCGGGCCCCGACGCGCTCCGGATCGGTATCGTCAGCGAAGTCTGGCCAATTGAGGAGCTTTTCGAGCGCGCCCACGCACTGGCGCGCGAGCTGGCGGACATGCCGACAATCGCCGTCGCGGGAATGCTCCGGTGCATCGTCGGTGCCGGCGAGAAGCCGCTCGATGAGGGCATCGCCGAGGAACGCCGCGCGGTCCTCGCGACGTGGGGCACGCCTGACCAGCGCGAAGGAATTCAGGCGTTCCTCGAGAAGAGAAGTCCACGGTTCAACCGAGGAAGCGGGTGAGCCGGAACCAGGCCAGTCCCGCTCGTCCCAGCGCCTACGCCTCCCCCACGACGTAGGTGCGCGGGGTCTTACGTGAGCTGGACGAGAGCCGTGATCAGCGACAAAAGCCGCGAAAATGCGCGGTTTTGTTGATCAAAATAATAGAGATCGCCGGGGAGCAACTATAAATTTCGCGCATTGTTGCCTTCGGTTGTCGCGGTTTGTATAGTCGCTGACTAACCAATCGGACAGGCCTTTGGGGTATGCTTAAAATATGGATGTAATGAAGACGCTTTTTCTCAATCCGCCCTCGTACGATGACTTCGACGGGGGAGCGGGCTCGCGCTACCAAGCGACGCGCGAGGTCTGGTCATTCTGGTACCCGACGTGGCTGGCTTATCCGGCGGGGATGATCCCGGGCGCACGCCTGCTCGACGCGCCGCCGCATAACTACACGGTCGAGATGACGGTCAACGAGGCAAAAAACTACGACCTGGTCGTGATTCACACCTCGACGCCGTCGCTGCGGATGGACGCGCGCACTGCGGAAGCAATCAAGGCGGCGAATCCGGATGCGATCATCGCGATGGTCGGGGGACATCCGACGGCGCGGCCCGAGGAAACGCTGAAACTGTCGGCGGCGATCGATATCGCGGCGCGCAAGGAATTCGACTACTCGATGCTGGAAGTGGCGCAGGGCCGCGACTGGAGCACGATCGGCGGAATCAGCTACCAGAAGAACGGCGGGCTGCATCACAATCCCGATCGTCCGGCGCTCACCGACGAAGAACTCGACAAGCTGCCGTTCGTCACCGAGGTATATGAAAAGAACCTCGACTACCTGAAGTACAACAGCCCGTACTGCCAATATCCGTACGTGTCGATGTACACCGGGCGCGGATGCCCGGCGCGATGCACGTTCTGCCTGTGGCCGCAGGTCACGCAGGGGCATCGCTATCGCGTGCGCAGCCCGGAGAATGTGTACGAGGAAGTGGCGGCTATGAAGTCGAAGTTCCCGAAGATGAAGGAACTGTTCTTCGACGACGACACCTTCACCGCCGACCCGGCCCGCGCGCGCAAAATCGCGCAGCTGCTGAAGCCACTGGGAATCACGTGGTCCACTAATTCACGCGCCAACGTCGACTATGAAACGCTGAAGATCATGAAGGACGGCGGGCTGCGGCTGTTCGTGGTCGGCTACGAGTCGGGCAACGCGCAGATTTTGAAGAATATCAAGAAGGGGGTCGGACTCGATCGCGCGCGGCGCTTCACCAAGGATTGCCATGAGCTGGGGATCCTGATTCACGGGACTTTTATCCTGGGACTTCCCGGCGAGAACAAGGAGACGATCGAGGAATCGATCCGGTTCGCGCGCGAGATGGACTGCGAGACGATCCAGGTGTCGCTCGCGTCGCCGTACCCGGGCACGGAGTTGTTCGACTACGTAACCCAGAACGGATTTCTGGCGGTCGATCCGCTGCTCGATGAATCCGGCTATCAGAAGTGCACGATCACCTATCCGGGCCTGAGCAACGAGGAGATTTACGGCGCGGTCGAGCGCTTTTATCGCAGCTTCTACTTCCGCCCGAAGTACATCTTCAAATCGGTCAAGAAGATGATGACGTCGATGGAAGAGACCAGGCGGATGCTGAACGAGGGGCGGCAGTTTTTCTCGACGATGCGCCAGCGACGGCATCAGACGGCTCAGCAGGCGCCGGCCTGACGGCGAATTCCAGGCGCGAGCAAACGGCCGGCGCGAGGTCGGCAGCAAGAATGTCTGTGGCGCCATCTGTCGCGCCGGGCCAAATTGCCGCGCGAATAATTCGATGACAATCTGGATGGCTTTACCGGCTGCGGCCGTGTGCGTGTCGGTGATCTACTACGCCGCCGCGACCGTCGCTGCGATCAAGTTCGCGCGGCGCACGACTTCTCCCCCGCTCCCGATCCCCAAGATTCCACCGCGCGTGGCAGTGCTGAAGCCGCTGCATGGGACCAGCAATTCGCTGGCGGCCAACCTGATCAGCTTTCTGGAAATCGCGTACCCGCGGGCTGACTTTTATTTTGGCGTCGAGAACTATGAGGATACGGCCGCCGAAGTTCCGGTCGCACTCCGCCAACGCTACCAGCACGCGAGCATCACGCTGATCGTTGGCGAAGAGCCCGGCTGCAGCAACCACAAGATCGCGAAACTGGTGAAGATGGCGGATCGGGCCGAGAAGGCCGAAGTGTTCGTACTGAGCGACGCCGATGTATCCGTCGATCGCGACTACCTCAAGCGGATTGTCGGCGAACTGAACTCCGGCGAGAAAATCGGCATCGTGACCTGCGCGTATCGGGCGCGCCCGGGCGGCTCATTCGCGTCGCGGCTGGAGGCGCTCTACGTCAACACCGATTTTCTACCGCAGATTCTGCTCGCCGAAATGATCGAGCCGATGCATTATGCACTCGGCGCGACGATCGCCATCAAACGCCGGGTGCTGGAGGCCGCGGGCGGATTCCGCGCGGTCAAGGACATGCTCGCCGACGACTTCTACCTGGGCAACTTCACCAATGCGCAGGGTTACGAGATCAAACTGTCCGATTCGCTGGTCACGCTGACGTGCGAGGAAAAGAACTTCGCTGAATTCTGGCATCATCAGCTCCGCTGGGCGCGCACCTACCGCTTCGTGCGCCCGATCAGCATCGCGACAATCGTGACGCACGGCCCGTTCTGGGCGCTGATGCTGCTGGCGGTCACACGCGGCAGCGCCGCGGCTTTTGCGGCATTGGTGCTGGTAGTTGCGGCGCGGCTCGCGATGTCGGCGGCAATCGTCGGCCGCGTGCTCAAGATGCCCGAGATGCTGAGCGAGTTGTGGTTGGTTCCGATCAAGGACCTGATAATGACCGGGGTGTGGTTTACCAGCCTGCTCAGCAACAAAGTGACGTGGGCCGGACGCAAGTTCAAGGTGATCCGAAGCGGCGCAATGCGCGAAGTGAATAACTGAACGCGGTGATCCTCTACCTGTCCATCGCGATCGTCGCCAGCGTGCTGATGGCGCTGGGCCTGCTGATGATGAAGAGCCGCTCGACGCATCTGCCAATGGCAGCCGGCGCCAACCTGATCCGCGCGATCGTCGTCTGGATTTGCGATCCCATGTGGATCGGCGGACTCGGCGTGCAGACCGCGGGCTGGGCGCTTTACGTGATTGCGGTGTCGAAGGCGCCGGTATCGATGGTGGCGGTGATGATGCAGGGCGGAATCGCGCTGTTCGTAATCGCCTCGGTGGTGATTCTTGGCGAGCGGGCGAATCGGCGCGAATGGGTCGGCATCGGCGCGATCGTGCTCGGGATGCTGATGCTTACGCTGTCGCTTGAGGGCGGCGAGACCGAAGGCGCGTTCGAACCAGCAACGCTGCTGATGTTTTCCGCGTTGCTGATGGCCGCGGGGCTCGCGCCGATGGCCGTCGCACGGCTCAACGCCAGCGGCGCCGCGGCGGCGATTCTATCCGGCGTCGCGTTCGGCCTTGGGGGATTGTTCACCAAGGCGATGACCGAAGAGTTCACCGCCGGCGCCGCCGCTTCGCTCGCGCTTCGAATCGCGTCGAATCCTTACGTGTACGGCCTGATCGTCGCCAACATCGTCGGGATTGTCCTGTTGCAGAACTCGTTTCATTCAGCGCGCGGGATAATAGCTATGCCGCTGTCGGGAGCGTTGTCGAACATCGTACCGATCGCCGGCGGGATGATCGTGTTCGGCGAACGATTGCCGGCGGGTTCGATGGCCGCTGCGATGCGGGTTGGCGCGTTCGCATTGACGATCGCGGCGGGCGCACTGCTGGCTGGATCGCGCGCGCAGTCGTCGGAAGATCGATTCGTGGCCCGGGCTGCGGTCGAGAACTAAACGGTGAAAAACTAGAAGTTCGCTTTCGGCACGGGCAGGCCGGGCACGTCGGCGCGCGCGCGGAAAATCGTTCCCTTGAGATTTGGATCGTTGGTGTTGTCGGCGGTCACGACGTAGAGATCACGCATGTCGCGGCCTCCGAAGACCAGGCTGGTCACCATCGTGGCCGGCAATTTGATTCGCTCGGCTACGGCGCCGTCCTTCAAGAAATGGACGACCTCGCCGGCGCGGAAAGCCGCAACCCACACGCCGCCTTGCGCATCGACCGCCAGCCCGTCGGGCAATCCCGCGGGCATCCTGGCAAAGATGCGGCGGTCCTTGACGCCGCGTTCGTGAGTGACGTCGTAAACCCAGACCGCGCCGGTGGGGGAATCCGAATGATACAGGTGTTTTCTGTCGGGGCTGAGGCCGAGCCCGTTGCTGACCTCGATGCCGTCCCACAACTTCACCGCGCGGCCGGGAGGATCGATGCGGAACAGGCTGCCCGGAATCGGCTGCTCGTTGCTCAGCGGATCGAAGTTGATGGTCCCGGTGTAAATGCTGCCGTGATCGTCGGTGGTAAGATCGTTCATGCCGACGGGCTTGCCTCCCCAAGCGACGAACAGATCGCGGCTGCGGCCGGTCTTCTCATCCCAATGAATCAGGCCGCGGCCGGTGAGCACGAGGCCGCCGCTGGCGTTGAAAATCATTCCGCCGACGCCCTTGCGCTTGGGGATCAGCGTTTCGACGTTGCCGCCGGGATTGCGCCGGTAAACGCCGCCGTTGGGGATGTCACTGAAATAGAGACGGCCGAGATCATCGACGCGCGGCGCTTCGAGCAGGCCGTAGCCGCTCGCGAGCATCTCGAATTCCATCGTCCAGATCCTCCTTGCGCCCGTTTACCACGGTTCGAGGTGCGCGGCGAGGCCTGGCTATGGGCAAGCGCAGCGGTTCGCCGTATCAGTCCGGAAGATCGGCTTCGATCGGCTGTGTCAGCGGCGGGCGGTTCTGATCGGCAATCCGCAACTGGCGATGGCACAGATAGATCAGCACAGGCTGCAAGATTCGTGTGAGCAGCATGATCGCCAGCGCGCCTCCGATGACGACGATCGCCAGCGGCCGCTGTGTCTGCGCGCCGATTCGGGTCGATATCGCCGCAGGCAGAAGGCCAAGTGCGTCAACCAAATCGGTCATCATCGTGGCGCGCAGGCGACGGTCGGAGCCGGTGATTATCGACTCGATAAACGGATGGCCTTCGTCCCACAAGCGGCGAATGTAGAAGCTCAGCAGGATGCCGTCCATCACGGCGATTCCAAAAATCGAAATGAAGCCGACGCCCGCCGACACACTGAACGATGTGCCGGTGATAATCAACGCGAGGACTCCGCCGAGACACGCGACCGGAATCTGCGCCATGATGATGAAGGTATCGACGAGCGATTGCGTGGCGCCGTAAAGGACACCGGCGATGAGCAACAGCGCGAACGGCACGACGATCATGAGCCGGCGATTGGCCGCCTGAAGCTCACCGTACTCGCCAGACCATTGCAGATACACGCCTTCGGGAAGATGGACTTCCTTCTTGATTCGCCGCTTGGCCTCTTCGACGGTGCTCTGCAAATCGCGGTTGCGAACCGAAAATCGGACCGGCACGTAGCGCTGGAGCGCCTCGCGGTAAATGAACGAAGCGCCTTCGGCAGTTTCGATTTTGGCGATCTGGTCGAGCGGAATTTGACCGCCGGCCGGCAGGTTGACACGGATCTGGCGGACCGCGTCGAGGCTCTCGCGATACTCCGGCTTCCATCGCACTACAAGGTCGAAGCGCCGGTCGCCGTCGAGTACTTGCGTGACCGCCTGTCCGCCGATTGCCGCCTGCACGACGGCGCCGATGTCGCCGACATTGAGGCCATAACGCGCGCAAGCGGCGCGATCCGGGGTGATTTGCAAATTGGGCTGTCCCATCGAGCGCAGAACCAGTTGATCGACGACTCCGGGAACTCCGCCCAGGGATTCCCTGATGTCGTTGGCGATTCGTTCATCGGTCGCCAGGTCCGGCCCGAAGACCTTGATTGCGTTTTCGCCAGCTTTTACCCCCGAGAGCGCTTCGTCGATGTTGTCTTCGATGTTTTGCGAGTAACTGAAGCTTACGCCGGGAAACGTCCGGGTCAGCTTGTCGTCGATCGATTTGACGAGCTTCTCCTTGTCGATCCCCGCGGGCCATTGGCGGTCCGGTTTGAGATCGACCGCGAATTCAATGTTGAAAAAACCCGTGGTCTCGGTGCCGTCGTCGGGGCGGCCGAGCTGCGACACAACCGAAGTGACCTCCGGAAAGCTCTTGAAGACGGCGCGCATCTGATTGCACAGCTTGGCGCCGTGTTCGAGTGAGATAGTCAGCGGCATCGTCGCGTGCGCCCAAATGTTCCCTTCTTCAAGCTTGGGCAGAAACTGCCCGCCGAGCAGCGGGAACAGCGACAGCGCGCCCGCCACCATCAGGACAACCACGGTCAACGTCAACCGCGGCCAGCGCAGGACGCGGACAAACAGCCCGTGGTAGAAGGATGAGATACCCTGCCAGATGGGGTTGTGAATTGTGCGCATCCCCCTGGCAAAGAAGTACGAAGAGAGCACCGGCGACAACGTGACCGCCAGCAGAATCGCGGTGGCCAGCGCGAACGCGTAGGTGTGCGACATCGGTGAGAAGATCGCGCCTTCGACGCCCCGCATCGTGAACAGAGGCAGGAATGCGATTACGAAAATCAAGGTCGAGAAGAACATCGGGCCGCCAACTTCCTGCGCGGCAGCCAAAATTCGACTCCAATAACTCTCGCTCGAGCGTTCGGACGCGGTGAGGTGGCGCTCGATATTTTCCATCACGATGACCGTGGTATCGATGATGATGCCGAAGTCGATCGCGCCCAGAGAAATGAGATTGGCGGGCGTACCCGTCGCGTGCATCAGAGCGAACGCCCCGCATAGCGCGAGCGGGATGTTCACCGCGGCTATGATTGCCGCGCGCAGGTTGCCGAGAAAAAAAACCAGCACCAGAAAGACCAGCGCCATCCCGATGGTGAGATTCTCGATCACCGTGTGAAGCGTGGTGTCGACCAGTTGCGTGCGGTCGTAATACGGCACGACCTTGTAGCCCTTGGGCAGGATGCCCGTGGTGTTGAGTTCCTGGACCTTGGCCTCGACCCCCTTGAGCGTTGCGATCGTGTTGCCGTACTTGCGCATCAGGACAATGCCGGTGACGACCTCGTTTTGATTGTCCTTGCCGACGATTCCGAGCCGCGGCGCGTAGCCGACATCGACATTGGCGACGTTCGATACTTTGATCGGAGTGGACTTGCTGGCGTTGAGCACGACGTTGCGGATGTCGTCGAGACTGCGGAAAAAGCCCAGCCCGCGGACGTCGAAAGCCTGCTCGCCGACGCTCATATAGTTGCCGCCGGAGTTGGTGTTCGAGTTCTGCAGCGCCGCGATCAAGGTGGACAGCGGAATCTGGTAGTAGTTGAGCTTGTGCGGATCGACCTCGACCTGGAACTGTTTCGTCAATCCGCCGAAACCCGAAACGTCCTCGACTCCCGGCACCGTGCGAATCTGCTTTTCGAGTACCCAGTCCTCGATTGTCTTCTCGTTGGTCAGATCGTGATCGGGACTCTCGACGGTGTAGCGATAAATTTCGCCGATAGGATTCTCGGGCGAAATTCCGGGCGTCACGCCCTGCGGCAGGGTGAGAAACGACAGCCGATTGATGGTCTCAATGCGGTCCCAGTAGTAGTCACTGTCCCAAGAGAAGTAGCAGCGAATGTCCGACAGTCCGTACAGCGAGATCGAGCGCATCGCCTCCAGATTGCGCATCCCGCCCAAACCGTATTCGGTCGGCACCGTGACCAGCTTTTCGACTTCTTCGGCGCTGAGACCATTGGGGAGCGTCAGTACTTCGACCAGCGGCTGAACCGGATCCGGATACGCCTCGATGTCCAGTTGCGAGAACGAAAAGGCGCCGGCCAGCAGCAGCATCAGCGCGATGCCGATTACGACAACCCGCTCGCGCAACGCCAGCGCCATCAATGATCGAATCATCGCTTAGCCAAGGATCCCCGTTGCGACCAGCAATCCCGCCCGGTCTATGAACTTTCCCCGTGAGCCTCGTGCCATAGCGCGTTCACCTGTAGGGTTTCGCCGCTGACCACGCGGTCGCCGTCCTTGAGCCCGGAGACAACACGTGCGGAACCGACGCGGCTCCACGACGCGATCGAGACTTTGCGATGCTCGAACATGCCCGGGCTCACCTCGACGAACGCGTAATAGTTGTCAATGTCGAATACGAGGGCGTCCTGGGGGATTACCAGCGCATTGCCGGGCCGCGTGACGATGGTCACCTTCGCCAGCATCTGCGGCTTGAGCATGCCGCCGGGATTTTTCACTTCGCAGCGTATCTGAAGCGTGTGCGTGGCGGGATCGATATTCGGACTGATGCGCGCGATCACCCCCTTGAACACTTCATCGGGAAAAGCGGTCGTCACCGCCGACAGCTGCTGGCCAACGCGCACGCGTGCGAGATCGTCCTCGTAGATGTCAGCGGTGATCCAGACGTCGCCGAGCGTGCCGAGCGAAAAAAGTACGTCGCCCGGATTAACCGCTGTCCCGCGCTGCGCTTTGTTGTCGACGACGGTGCCGCTGATCGGCGCGCGCATCCAGACCGTGGGATCGGGCGCCTTGATCGCCTGGATGTCGGCATCGCTCATTCCCAAAAATTGCAGTTTCCGTTTGGCAGCCAGCAATAGTGCGCCGGCAAAATCCGACGAAGCCCCAACGCCGGGCGCCGCCCCTGGATGTGAGGACTCGCGGGCCTGGAGATACTCGGCCTCCGCGGTCATGAAGTCGGGGCTGTAGAGCGCGAGGATTTTTTCGCCGCGCTGAACGTTGTCCCACAGCGAGACGCGCGTTTGCTCGATTCGCCCCTGCACCCGCGAAACGATCGTGGAGACACTGCGATCGTCGTAGGTGATTTGCCCGGATGCTTCCAGGAGGCCGGGCAGCTCGGCATTGCGCACCTGCACCATCACCAGACCGGGGACGTCGGCGGCATTGAACTGAAGCATCTCAAGCCCCTGCTGCCGAACCAGCCGCACCGCGGGGGTTGCTTCAGGAACCGCGGCGGCGCTGCCGGCCGAGTCGCTGTGGCATCCACCGACCGAAAATGCGGCGGCGATGACGGCTGCCAGCGCGGCGATCGCGATGGGATTGAAGTAGCGCCGGCTCATTGATGCAACGGCGCTCCGATCGCCTGCTCCAGCGAAACTTCGCCGGCCGGAACTTGATTTGCTGCCAGCAGGTAACTCGCGCTCGAAATTACTGCGAGTAATGAAGTGACCAGTAGCCGCGGCCAGGAAAGCCCGATCAAAATCATTGGAGATTTCCTCCGGCGGCCTGCTCAATAGCCACTTTCCCCGCCAATAGCTGATTCACGGCCTGCAGATATGTGGCCCTTGAATTGCTTTCCTGACGGAACGCCGATATGAGCGTGTTAAAATCAACCTTGCCGTTCTGGTACGAGACTATCATGACCTCGAACGCCTGACGTGCGAGTGGAATAAGCGTATCTCTATACAGGAGCGCGGTTTCGCGCGAGCGAAGTGTCTGGCGATAGAGCGTGGTGACTTGCCCCGCGGTCTGGATGCGGATCGACGAGAGGTCTTCTTTGGCGGCCTCCAGATTCTGATGGGCCTTCGCGATGTCTTCGTTCTTGGCCCAGAAGAAAATCGGCACGTTGAAGCCTATCGTAAAGCTGTAGTCTTCTGTGTGATTCAGCGCCGGCGCCCAACTGGCAATCAGGTAATGATCAAAGGTGAAACCCAGCGAATAGTCGGGGGCGTATTCGAGACGCGCAAGTGTCAGCGCGGTACTCTGATTTTGCTGGCTGAGGGCGGCCTGGAGAATCTCCTGACGGGCGGCAATCGCGCGCGCGACGATCTCATCGAGACTGGTTTCGAAGGGCGCAAGGTCGAAGGCACGATCGACTTCCAATGGCTCGTCCGGTCGCCGGGCAAGTAAGATATTCAGGGCAGTCTTATCGTTTGCAACCGTAACTCGTCCCTGACGCAGCGTCTCCCGGTCTGCTTCGAGTGCGAACTGGCTGTTAATGTAGTCGCCCTGGGTTACCATGCTCGCCGCATACGCGATTTGGGTTACCTTCTGAACTCGCTCAAGGTTCGCGACGTTTTCGGTGAAGAGATCTATCAGGGCGTTATCGAGCTGGAGCTGATAATAGCCGGTTTCCGCCTGTGCTTTGATGTCGCGAACAGCGGCGAAGTAGGTCAGCCGCGCGATCTGGGCAGTCCGTTTCGCCTCTTGGCCCTGGAGCAGACCCTTGCCAGGAAACTGCAACGATTGAGTGACCGTTACATTGTGAAGATCGGTGCCGCTGCCAAGCCAATAATTAGGGCTGTCTGAATCCAGAAACGTGAACTGCGGATCCGCGGGCGTGTAGTTTTGAATTATCTGGTGACTTGCCGATTCCCATCGATGAAGTGCCCCGCGAACCTGCGGATTTTGAGTTTGAACCTCGGCTACGACCTGCTGAAGCGACATGACCTCGGCTCTTACGTACGCGGGAACGCTCAATAGACTGAGCGACACAAGAATCATCCGAAGAGACTTTGTTCGCATCGGGGTTCCTCACGCCGGGCTATTCGGAAAACCGTTCGCTTCTCGGCGCGTTGGATTGGCCCAGTCGGGGCGATTCACCGCCTGCGACCCGGCGGGGTTTAAAGACGAACTCAATCTTCGCGCCACGCGATCAAATCTTACAGTCGCGATCGCAAGCATCAACACGCCGCCGATCTTTATCGTTGGCATCGCAACTCCTCGATCCACATCGCCCTTTGCTATACGTCGCCGCCTCGGGAAAGTTCCACCGCGATGACCGGGGTTGTTTAGAGGTAGCCTAACTGAGAATGATAATCAATATCTAACGGGCCGCGCCAAGCTCCGGAATCGACGCTCAATTAAACCGGTTTGAATCGACGACCGAAAGCACCTCTTCGGATCGCGATTGTACGACGCCGTCACTGGGCGCTGCGGCCAGCGTCAGTTGCCTGCGAGCCTGGCTTTTGCGGCCGCTGCACTCTGCATCGATCGGAGGTACGTCACGACCTGCCAGCGCTGCTCCACGGACAGCTCTTGCGCGTAGGAGGGGCTCGACAGGACACCGTCGCGGATCACGCCGTAGATGTAGCCGTCGGGACGATCCTTGATCGCGCCATCCAGCAGGCTTTTCGGAGGCTTTGCCAGGATGTGCGCGACGGGACCGTTACCCTGAGCCGATTCTCCGTGACACGGCGCGCAGTAGGTATTGAACTGCTGTTTCCCCTTGGCGAGATTTTCCGGCGTCGCCTGCAAAGGGTTGTGCATCTTGATCGCCGCCTGGTCGAGGCTCATAGACGGTTCTCCGCCATGAACCGGAATCGTGTCCGCCGGAGTGACCCGCGGCGCCTCGGCAAACGGCTGAATCTCCGGCCCGCGGTACATGTCGATACTCCACGGGAAACAAGTAGCCGGCGCCGGCATCGCTGCGATCGCAATCGCAGCGGCAAGCATCAATCCTCCGGCGCGAATCACCCTGGCAGGCAGACCAATCACGTTTCTCAAAATCTCCCGGCTCTGCTTCTTTACGACAATCCGCTGAGCATACCCGCCTTCTCATGCCGAAGGCAAAAGTAGCACTAGGTGGCACTGGCCAGCGGCTGGCTCGAGAACCCCAGACCTCGAGCGCCGGCATCGACCGTGACCCGCGAACTGTCGCGAATCTCCCCCGCGAGCAATTTCCGCCCCAGCGCCGTCTCGAGCTCGCGCTGGATAAGCCGTTTCAGCGGGCGCGCCCCGTACGACGGATCGTAGCCATGCTCGGCCAGATAATCGCGCGCCTTGTCGGTCAATTCGAGCTCGATCTTGCGCTCCTCGAGCCGCGCGCGCAGCCGCACCAGTTGCACATCAACGATTTGGCGGAGCTCTTCGCGGGTCAGCGGATGGAACACGACGACCTCGTCAACCCGGTTGAGAAACTCGGGCCTGAAACTCTGACGCAAGACCTCGAGGGCCTGCACCTTCATCTTCTCGTAGTCCTGTCCCTTGAAGCCGAGAATAATCTGGCTGGCGATATTCGACGTCATGATCACAACGGTGTTGCGGAAATCGACCGTGCGCCCGTGACCGTCGGTGAGCCGGCCGTCGTCGAGCAATTGCAGCAGCACGTTGAACACGTCGGCGTGCGCTTTTTCGATCTCGTCGAACAGGATCACCGAGTACGGGCGGCGCCGCACGGCTTCCGTCAGTTGCCCGCCCTCGTCGAAGCCGACATAGCCCGGAGGCGCGCCGACCAGCCGCGAGACGGTGTGCTTCTCCATGTACTCGGACATGTCGATCCGGATCATCGCGGCTTCGCTGTCGAACAGGAACTCGGCCAGCGCGCGCGCCAGTTCGGTCTTGCCCACGCCGGTGGGACCGAGAAAAATGAAGGACCCGATCGGGCGGTTGGGATCCTTGAGTCCGGAGCGAGCGCGAATTACCGCGTCGGAAACCGCGATCACCGCTTCGTCCTGGCCGATCACGCGTTTGTGCAGATGCTCCTCGAGATGCGCGAGCTTCTGCACCTCGCCTTCGAGCAGCCGCGAGACCGGAATTTTGGTCCATCGCGCGACGACTTCGGCGATATCGTCCTCGTCCACTTCTTCCTTGATCAAGCGCTTGCCGCCGGAGTGCTTCTCGATGAGCTTATGCTCTTCGGCGCCGAGTTCCTTCTCGAGCGACGCGAGCGTGCCGTACTGCAGCTCCGCGACCTTGTTGAGGTCGTACTCGCGCTTGGCTTTTTCGATCGCAAGCCTGGTTTGTTCGATCTCGGCTTTAATTTTCGCGAGTTTCTCGAGTCCGCCCGTTTCGGTTTCCCACTGCGCCTGCAGGCCCGCCCGTTTTTCCTTGATCTCGGCCAGCTCCTTCTCGAGTTTCTGCAGCCGATCGCGCGAGGACTGATCGGTCTCGCGCTTGAGCGCCTCGCGCTCGATTTCCAGCTGCATCACGCGCCGATTGACCTCGTCGATCTCGACCGGCATC
>Ga0187880_1002052_pt1 | contig 15822 bp, 16 predicted proteins | sample June2016WEW_19_4_FD_132998 | JGI IMG/M metagenome (GOLD analysis project Ga0187880, IMG submission 132998) | Peatland microbial communities from SPRUCE experiment site at the Marcell Experimental Forest, Minnesota, USA - June2016WEW_19_40 | ecosystem: Environmental > Terrestrial > Soil >...
GACAACACCCAAAGGTCTCGCGGAACGCGGAGGTGAAATGGCTTGGGCTGGCGTAGCCCACCTCAAGAGCAATCTGCGTGATTTGCATCTTGCCTTCGCACAGCAACGCCGCCGCGCGCTCTAATCTCAGTTCGCGCAAGTGCTGGAAGATGCTCCGGCCCATCTGCTCCGAAAAAATCCGGCTCAGATAAAAGTGGCTGCACCCGACGCGCCGCCCGATTTCCTCTAGCCCCGGCGGCTCGGCCAGGTTCTGCTTCAAGATGGCGATGACCTTTTGCACGCGCTCCCGGTTAAGCCGCTTCACCCGCTGGCAGAAGAACTCCTCCCCCGGCAACGGCTGATACAGCAAGGTCGCCGCGATTTCGAGTGCCTTGGCCTCATACCACATCGGCTGCGCGGCCGCATATACCGGCGGCTGCCGCAGACTCCCCACCACCTGCTGCTGCTCGCTGCTCAGCCGCACCGGCTCCGACACCGCCGCGAATGGCGTGCCAGCCTTTTCCCTGATCCAGCCCGCCAGGCTCGGGTGCAACCCCTTTGCCGGTCCTGGCGCGCGCTCTCTTAGAAACTCCAAGGACATCTCGACGGTGATAAACCGATGCCACTGGCCGCCGCGACGAACACCCGCCAAACGCCGGTCGCTTTGAGCATAGAACCCGGCCGTCGAAGGTGCGAGGGCAAGCCTGTGATTCCCCGCCCGCACCTCGCCGCAGCCGGCCAGGTTCAGACAGATCTCTAATCCGCCGGGGTGAAAACTTCGTGACCAGTCCAGGTCGCGTTCGGCCTGGAAGTCATGCCACTCGATGCTGTAGCCGTATTCCCGGAAGCCCCCGTGCAAATGACGCCAGCCGTCACCCACAGTCCCCCAGGCCCCCGCCTCGCTGAACGCCGGTTTCTTCCGGACGCTTGCGGCAGGACTCTCGCTTCGCGCTGGCAAAGGACTGACCATTACCAATGATTATCGGCACAATGAGAACCAATCTCAATACAAAAGCTCTGCCAGCCAAATCGCGAGAGGAGAAGACCCCATTACCTATAAGGCCGCTCGATTTCCCTGTGGACATCCACCGCGTCCCCGTCGCCACAAAAAACAAAGCGCCCGGTGACAGACGCCAAGGAGGTGGGCGTGGGGAACGCCGCTGAAGAAACGTTCTGTCACCGGACGACACCGTTTTTCCCAACTAAAGCCGCCAACCGCAAGCCGTCTTTTGCCGGTAATCCCGTCCGTCTCCAGATTACCGACCACTCACCACCGCTCACCGCCCGCCGCCCTTCGCCTTCGCGTCGATCAACTCCTGCATTTCTCGAAGGTGCGTGGTCAAATCAAACCAACCGGTCTCGAAGCTAGCGTGGTCAGGACCGCCCATAGCTGAACCCAGGCGGATCGAGTTGGCGTAAAACAACCACTGTTTCATCCACCGCCGCTCGATGGGCTCGTCGAAGGGGTTGGCGGGGTCCGCCATGCCCAGGTCCCACGCTCTCTGCATCAAGTCCGTGGCTGACCGGGTCATGCGGTCGGTCTCCTGAATGGTGTGCGCCAGCTTGTCGAAATGCCCGTCCACCCAATCCCGGTTGTGGCACGAGCGGCAAACGCCTTTCATTACGCCCTGCCGGCGCGCCTGTTCCTTGGCATCAATGAGAAACTCGCTGGCCGGTTCCCCCGCGAACGTGGTAGGCAACGGTTGCCCGGCTTTGTTCTTAATGACCGTCGTATCCCCGCTCTTAGGCTGCGCATGGGTATAGGGCAATCCAAAGAGCCGCACCCAAAGCCGCGCACCGAAATCGTGCGTGCGTGGGACCACCGTATCCCCCTCCGGCGAGGTGAGGAGGCTGCTATGGCAGGCGGCACAGGTGGGCGCCCGAAAATCCAGACCGACCCGCCACGGGATATGGTCCCAATTCCATTCCCGCTCTTTCGAACGGAAAATATTTCCATGCTTACTCTCCTGGTACACTTCCCAGGCTGGAACATCCGGTCCCATGTGGCACTGCGAGCAGGTAAATGGTTTGCGCGCGACCTCGATGGAAAACTCATGCCGCGGATGGCACGCCGTGCAGGCTCCCCGGCTGCCGTCCGGGTTCACGCGGCCCACGCCCTGATTCGGCCAGTTAGTCAGCTTGGGCAGCACCACCTCCCCCAGTTCAGTGTCTAGCTTGCGAGTGCCCACGACCTCAACCCGCGAACCATGACAGCCATAACAAGTTTCGTTCTTCGTTTGGTCCGACGACCCCACGGGCGTCACCTTGCCGTCTTTGACATCCGCCACGCTGGTGATGCTCTCGACCATCGTATGGAAGACCGGGTTCTTCTGGAGGTTGCCGAGGGCGTGGGCTTTCTTGCTGCCGCCATATTGCTGCACCTCAACCGCGTGGCAGACCTGGCAATCCGGCGGCGAGACCACGATGTTAATGTGGAAATCAAAGTGCTCGAAGTTGTCCTTGTGATTCGTGGCATTCAGGCTATGGCACTCGTAGCACCCCACCACCACGCCCTTCAGCGCATCAGGAATGTTTTCGCTGGACACTCGTCGTTCCGCCGGTCGCTTCTTGAGCCCCTGCTCGGGCGTAACCTGGCTGTGCAGGCTGTGCATCCAATCCTGCACCAGGCCTGGGTGATACTGCGAATGACAGTTCAGGCACTCCTGAGTCTCCTTGCTGATGGGGGGACCGGAAGCGCCCGCAGCGGTCGTGGAGCGGACCACGCTAATACCCAGCACCAGCACAGCCAAGGTGATTCGGCCCCGATTGATGGCAGAGAGTGTTCGCATAAAACAAAACACCGAAGAACTCTTAACTTCTCCGTTTTCGCACCCCAGTTCCCGAGCAGTACGCCGCCCGCGCGGCGTCGAGCCAACCGCAGACCCATTTCTGTCTCCTCATGCGCCGATAAAGCCATGAGGGCGTCCGCCTATTCTTCTGTTGCTGGCGGCTGGGCCAGGGCCTGCTCGAAGGACTGGAGGGCGAGGTAGCTCAGGCCGAACCGCTTGATGTTCTCCAGTTGCTTGTCGAACTGGTCATAGTGGCCTTCCTCGTCATTCACCAGGGCCTCGAAGACCTGCTTGGTCCCAGCGTCGGCGCCCTGGCCGGCTTGCAGCGCGAACTGGTTGTACACGGTGACGGCCTCCCGCTCCATTGCTGCGGCCTTCGCGACCATCTTCTGAGCTTCGGTGACCTTTTCGGTTGGGCCGGCCGCCACCATCTCCACGTCGCCCTTCAGGAAGATGATGCGCTCCGCCAGACGTTCCACATGCCCCATTTCCTGGATGGCGATCCGCTTGAACATCGCCGCCAGCGGGCCAAAACCCTGGTCGGCCAGGTGGAAGTGCCAGTACATGTACTGGTGAACGGCCTGCAGCTCATCCGCCACGCCCTTGTTCAACAGCTCGATGCTCTTCTTATTGCTCATAAACAGTATCGTTTGTTGCTGGCCGAATGCTACACCCCGCGTGCGGCCCGCTTCAAGCTTGCCTTTCATTGAACCCCGACCCGCTGCCAACCAACGTCAAGGCGCCTCCGCTCCCCTCGCTCACGCCGGCAACTCTTTGCCCGTCGTCGTCACCGTCAGCTTGCCGTGCTTCACCCCTCTCGCCCCGATCAGTTCATCGGCAATCTTCTTGATGAGGCTCGCCCGGCCCCGAACCACGAGCACCTCCAGGCAGTTGTGGTGGTCCAGGTGCACGTGCATTGTCGAGATCACCGCCTCGTGGTGGTCGTGCTGGATGTCGGTCAGCGTCGCCTGCACATGCTGCTTGTGGTGGTCGTAAACGAGCGTGATCGTGCCCGCGATCTCCTCCGAACCTAACTGTTGCCGGTGCTCGACCAGGCTGTCCCGCACCATGTCCGCCACCGCGAGCGACCGGTTGCCATAACCCTTCTGCCGCATCATCTCATCCAATTGCCGCAGCAGCGTCGCAGGCAGCGAGACGCTGAATCTGGCGGTTCCATCGTTTTTCATATCGCGCTCAACTGCCGTCCATTCTAAAACCGCCCGCGACCCTGTCAACGCGCGCCGCCACGCCCCAGCAGCCCGCAAATTCGCCGCCCTTGACACCGCGGCAAGGAATAGTACTACTCACGTAATTCGTAATACTATGAAAATACCATCATCGACCCCGAAACCAGACACGCCATCCGCCTTCACCCTCATCGAGCTTCTCGTCGTCATCGCAATTATCGCCATTCTCGCAGCTCTTCTCCTCCCGGCGCTCAGTCGCGCCAAAGAAAAGGGCGAGCGCGCCGCCTGCTTTTCAAACCTCCGCCAGGTGGCTCTCTCAGCCCACCTTTACATGGACGATTACAACGGCAGCATGTTCCACCATCACGAAGGCTGGGTCCTGGACGACGGCACGCAAACCGATACGCTTCCCTCATCCCCAGCCGGCTGCGCTGGCGGTGGAACCGGCAACAGCCAGGCCGAAAAGCCCTGGGTCATTTTCTTCTACCCCTATCTCCATAACAGAAACGCCGCCTTCTGTCCCGCCGACCGCACCCCGCGCTCTCGCGTGCTTGCGACGGACCTCCGGGGCTACAACGGCGCCATCACCAGCACCAGCCAGACCCCGCCGCCCAACTCCGAACAAGCCATCGCCCAGACCGAACACCTGACCATCGAAAGCTACCTGCTCGACTCGATCTTTACCCACAAATCGGCGCGTTACGCAGTCGAAGGCACCCTCGTTGGCTTTGCCACTGATAACGCCGTCGCCAACCTCCCCAACCGAAGCATCATCATGTTTTCAGAGCGGAACTCCGAAGCCCTAAACGCCGCCGACAACGCCGAATACGGTAGCGTCAACCAGGACGACTACGACACCTGGCCCGGCGAGTCTGTGCTCGTTCAATGGGGTAGCGGCAACTACGCAAACCAGGGTTGGATCCGTTACAACCGCCACGCTCAGGGCGCGAACTACATCTACGTCGACGCCCACGTCGAATTCCTCCGTTGGTCGAAGGCGCGCTACGACCAGTATCCCGACCACGTCGTCCGCAAGCCCCTGGCCAATCCGCCGCAGTGATCCACCACCGGACTGCCGCTGATCTCCTCGGGAGGTGGCGCGCGAATCAATCGAACGAAGTGGCCTTTTCTGGTCAGCGGAATCGAACCGGCGTGACGCCTAAGTGCAGTGACCACAGCAAATTACGAACGTTTCGACGACTTGAGACGAAGGAAACGGACTGGCATTTGTGACTAGGTTTGTGACCTCGCAAGACGGCTATGGCGCTCAGATAAATTGACCCCGCCTCTGCTCAGGTAAATTGACCCTCCCGTTCAATTCCATTCGACGAAGTAGGTTCTAAGAACCAGAGTGCCGTGCCAGAATTGATTGAAATCGCTAACGGAGGGATTTCTCCCTCAAGATAAGCCTCTCACGCGCGACTCATTCCCCTTCGCACTGCAGTCTTCTTTTGATCCGCTCTCGCGTTTCAGCAGGAAGATCTTGCGCGACGGATTCTGCCATCTCGGCAGGATGCTCATGCGCCGCGTTACGCAGAAAGGCGATTTGCCCCCCGTAGCGGCGACACCACTTGCACAGCAGAAGATGCATGCGCAGACCGAACCGCTGGAGCAACGAAAGTCTGTGGTCAAGCCCTTCCGACTGCAAACGAGTCGCCTCCCTGCAACTCGGTGAAAGAACTCCGATCCCTCTGGCGAGGCTCTTCAGGAGCTCTTTGGGCCGGATCATTTGCTTTACTGCCTGCGAATCAGCATATTGCGACCCGGATTAGGGTCACGTCTTTGCCCGCAGTGTTATTGCCATTCAATGTTTGTCGGTGAGCCGCAGAATTCCTTACGATTTCTTGTGCTCAGCAACCTGGAGTTGTTTCAGGAGGCGCTGCCTGGCCTCGGGAGACAAACCACGACTCGGCGAAGTGTCGGCATGTTCCTCGAAGTGTCCCGCGGCATCATGCAGAAACTGCAGTTGTTTGAAATAGCGTTTGCACCAGACACAAATCAGGTAGTGCAACCGCATCCTGAACCGTGTGCTCCAAGGCAGCGGCCGGTCCCAAGACTGCGAGGCCAGTCGGGACATCTCAGCACAATTGGGTGAGTGATTCCACACCCACACAATCCAGCGCGTCTTGAGAGCCTCGAGCATTTTCATTGCGGCACCTCTTGTTTCCCAAACCAGTTCGTTTCCAGGCAGCGACGCAAGGCCATGCGGGCGCGATGCAGCATCACCCACAAGTTGTTCTCGGAAATGTTCAGCAGGGCGCAGATCTCTTTGCTTTCGACCCCGTCCACTTCACGCAGGTTAAACACCGCGGCGACGTTCTTCGGCAGCTTGTCCGAGCAATCGCGGAAGGTCTGCCAGAAGACCTCGCTATCCAGGCTGGCGCCGGGACTTGACCACTCCTGGGGACCGAGTTCGTGAATCCATCCATCCTTGAACAGGCCGTCGGGAACAAAACGGTCGCTTTCCTCGTGCGAATAGAACTCCATGTCGGTAAAAGAAGTCTCGCGGCTGGCTCTGCGGTAATAATCGAAAATCTTGTTCTTCAAGATGCCGACCAGCCAGCTCTTTTCCGCCGACCGGCCCGCAAAACTTTTGCCTCCTTTGAGCGCCGCGAGGAAGGTTTCCTGCACCGCGTCCTCCGCCTTGGCTTCGTCGCGCAGACGCATGAGTGCATACTTGAATAAGTAATCGCCGTACAAATCCACCCACCGCTCTGGGTCGGAGAGACCAAGCTTCGTTTTGCCACTTTCGGCCGACAGCCCCTGATTCGGGGTTGAAAGGTTGTCCGCTTGCACGGGAGAAGCATGGCTTTTCATGCGGGAAAAGTAAAACCCTGCCGCCTTCGTCTGCTGAAGAAACCAGAACGCGGTCTCATTCATCAACGCGACATCCGATATCATTTGCACCTTGGATTAAAAGGCAGCGTAAGGAATTGAGTTCTTTTCCGACGAACACTTATGCAAAATAGCCTTTTAGCGGTGGAACGGTTCGCCTCCCGAGCATTCCTCCACTGCCTGCCGGTGCTCGTCGCGATGACGGTGCAGGCGCAAACCGCGGCCATTCAGTTTCAAAGCACGCCGGAGCGGACCGCCTTGCTGGAGCTTTACACTTCGGAAGGCTGCAGTAGTTGCCCGCCGGCGGAGTTCTGGCTCTCGGGGTTCCAGTATTCACCGCGCCTGTGGCGGGATTTTGCGCCGGTCGAGTTTCATGTGGATTACTGGAACTACCTGGGCTGGAACGATGCCTGGTCGGAAGCCAAATACTCCGAACGGCAGCGGACTTACGCCCAACATTGGCGAAGCGAGAACATCTACACGCCGGAATTTGTTCTGGACGGCAAGGAGTGGCACAACTGGTTCACCGCCAAGACCGGGCCTCAGACCGACGGCGAAAGAGTCGGCGTGCTCACCGTGACTTCCACAGACCGGTACCGCTGGCAGGCGAGCTTTGTGCCGGGAAAGCGGCTGGAGACGGGTTATGACATTCACGCGGCACTGTTGGCGGGCAGAATCGGTTCCGACGTGAGAGCTGGGGAAAACAAAGGCCGCCACTTGAGCCATGATTTTGTGGTCGTGACCCTGGTACGGGCCCGGATGACGGCCGGGAAGGGCGCTGCGGAAGGGGCATTCATTCTCGGCACAACCCGATACCCCTCTGGAGGAACGTTAGCACTGACTGTCTGGGTCACGCGCGCGGGGCAGCTTGAATCACTTCAGGCAACCGGCGGCTGGCTCGTTCCACCGATCGCGAAATCGTTTTAATCTTTCAACCCGACGGTCGACTCATGTCATGTCGCCAGAAGTGGATTGTGGAGCTGAGAATCTAAATCACGGATATACTAAGAAAGGCAAGAACGTATGCCCTCGATCAAAGTAACAGGAATTGGCGCCGCGCTGCTCTTGGCGGCAGGCATTGTCGCGATGGTGCGCCACGGACGCGCGCAAACTCCAGACATTTCAACCTATGGACCAGAGACTATGAAGGACTTCAAAAAACCTGAGCCGGCGCAGTTGCGAAAGAAGCTGTCCTCCGAGCAATTCACGGTCACGCAACAGTGCGGCACGGAACCGCCGTTCCATAACGCTTATTGGGACAATCATAAGCCGGGCATATACGTGGATGTGGTGTCCGGCGAGCCGCTGTTCAGTTCGCTGGACAAGTTCGACTCTGGCACGGGCTGGCCGAGTTTCACCCGACCGGTGACGGGCACTGACGTCGTGGAGAAAAAAGACTCGGCTTTAGGCATGGAACGGACAGACGTGCGCTCGAAAATGGCGGATTCCCATCTCGGCCATGTGTTCAACGACGGCCCGGGACCGAACGGTTTGCGTTACTGCATTAACTCCGCCGCGCTGAAATTCATTCCGGTGGAAGAGATGGACCAGGCCGGGTATAGCCAATATCTCGAACCCTTCGTGAAGTCGGGTTTGATTAAAGCGTCGGCCCACGAAATGGCCATTTTGGCGGGCGGGTGCTTTTGGGGCATGGAGGAAATCATTCGCAAGATTCCCGGAGTCATCACAACCACCGTGGGCTACAGCGGCGGCACCACCGCGAACCCCACCTACGAAGAGGTTTGCACCGGCGGCACTGGCCATGCGGAAGCGATTCAAGTGGTGTTCGATTCCCCCCGGCTCAGTTACGAGGCCTTGCTGGATTACTTCTTTCGCATGCACGATCCCACGACACTAAACCGGCAGCACAACGACGTGGGTTCTCAATATCGTTCAGCCATTTTCTACGCTAGCGAAGCGCAGAAACAGACTGCCGAGCGGGTGAAGGCGCGATGGGATAAGTCAGGCAAATTCAATCGGCCGATCACAACGGAGATCACGGCCGCCACGAAATTCTATTCGGCGGAGGAATACCACCAAAAGTATCTCGTGAAACATCCAGGCGGTTATACCTGTCACGTTTTGCGGGACTGACCTGTGAACATTAATCTCGAACGATGCCCAAACAAACAAGAATCAACGAAACCAATATGAAGCTCCAAAATAGAATTGCCGTCATCACCGGCGGGAACAGCGGGATCGGTCTTGCCACCGCGTACGAATTGAAACAGCAGGGGGCGCGTGTCATCATCATCGGGCGCAAACCTGATGCCGTCGCCTCTGCGGCCAGGGAAATCGGCGGCGATACTCTTGGCTTGGTCGCCGATGTGTCACGCGTCGCGGACATTGAGCGCGTGTTCCAAACCATTCGCGAGAAAGTTGGACACATTGATATCCTGTTCGCCAATGCGGGCATCGCCAAGTTTGCACCTTTGGCTGAATCCACCGAGGCGTTGTTCGACGAGATGACCGATGCGAACTTCAAGGGCGCTTACTTCACGGTGAAATACGCCCTTCCGTTGCTCAGCGAAGGAGCTTCGGTGGTATTTACCTCCACCGCTGCCTCTCACTTCGGCATGTCCGGCGCGAGCATCTACGCGGCGGGCAAGGCCGCGCTGAACAACCTGGCCAAGACACTCGCGATTGAACTGGCGAGCCGGAAGATTCGCGTCAACGTCGTCAGCCCAGGACCGATCGCCACGCCGATTTTCGGCAAGATGGGTTTGGCGGAGGAAGCTGTGAAAGAAATCGGCGGCGCAATTCTCGCCCAAGTTCCGCTCGGACGTTTCGGCGAGGCTAGTGAGATCGCCAAAGGGGTCGCGTATCTTGCGTCGCCCGATGCCAGCTTCGTCACCGGCACGGAACTGCTAATTGACGGGGGCATGGCGCAAGGCTGAAAATCAAGACAACGCCAGGTCAAAATCGAGCCACAAATATCTTGCCTCCGAACAGTCCAACTCACTTGCTTATGAAAACACAATTCTGCCTTCTGCTGGCGGGCACCCTGCTCGCGCGGGGCGAAACTACTCCCTCCGCTCTAAAAGTCGGCGATTCGATTCCTGATGTGACGGTACGCACGGTGGAAGACAAGGAAGTGAGTCTGCGAAAGCTCGTTTCAGTTAAACCCGCTGTGCTGGTGTTTTATCGCGGAGGTTGGTGCCCGTTTTGCAACAAGCATCTCCAGTCACTTTCCAGCATCGAGGAGGACCTGAGTAAGGAAGGTGTGCAGTTGATCGCCATCAGCATGGATCAACCGAGCAAGCTGCGCGAAACCATGCAGAAGGATAGACTCGATTACACACTTCTTTCCGACAGCGATGCGACCGCCGCGAAGGCATTCGGCATCTCCTTCAAAGTGGACGACGCCACTCTTGAAAAACTGAAAAGTTATAAAGTCGATCTGGATGCCGCCGCGGGTAACAGCAACCATATCCTTCCTCATCCGGCTGTATTTGTCGTCAACACCAGGGGCGTCATCCGCTTCGCGCACGTCAATACCGATTACAAGGTGCGTCTCGAGCCGGCCAAAGTCCTCGGAGCGGCGAAGGCAGCCAAGGAATAACCCCAGCCGGACTGATCTATGAACAAGATCCCAGCGAGCGAGATCACCGCCCCCGAGGTGTATTTCAATCGCCGCAATTTCATGCGTGCGGGCATTCTTGCGGCCAGCGCCCTGGCCACCGGAGCGGTCTATCGCCGGCTGAACCGGGTGTCCACCGCGACCGTTGAGACGCACAGGATCGATGGGCTCGTAACGTCCGCCACGCCGGGGGCAGAAACCGCCGGCTTCCACGCGTCCGATAAGACCACCACTTTCGAGGACATCACTCATTACAACAATTTCTATGAATTCTCGACCGACAAACAAGAAGTTGCGGACGCCGCGGCCAAATTCGAGTCCAAAGGCTGGCAGGTGGCGGTCGGGGGGCTGGCGGGGAAGCCCAAAGTTTTCGATCTGGATGAGTTGCTGAAGATCAGTACGCCGGAGGAACGCGTCTACCGCATGCGCTGCGTGGAGGGCTGGTCGATGGTGATTCCCTGGGCGGGATTCTCGCTGTCCAGGCTGCTCGCGCGAGTCGACCCGCTCAGCGCCACGAAGTATGTCGCTTTCGAGACGCTGGTGGACGCCCAGCGCATGCCGGGCCAGCGGAAGGGCGTGCTCGACTGGCCCTATGTCGAAGGGTTGAGAATGGACGAAGCGATGCACCCGCTCACGCTGCTGGCCAGCGGACTTTATGGCCGGGCCTTGCCCCCGCAGGACGGCGCCCCCATTCGGCTGGTTGTCCCCTGGAAATACGGGTTCAAGGGCATCAAATCCATTGTCAAAATCACCCTCGTCGCGACGGAACCGCCCACGACGTGGAACCGGCGGGCCCCGAACGAATACGGCTTCTACGCGAACGTCAACCCCCAGGTAGACCATCCGCGCTGGAGCCAGGCCACCGAGCAACGCATCGGCGAAACCGGCCGACGGCCGACGCTGATGTTCAACGGCTATGGCGAGCAGGTCGCCGGGCTATACGCGGGGATGGACCTGCGCGCGAATTTCTGAGCCAGAGGGGCGCTATGAAGGATATTCGTTTTGCGAAGTTCCTGGTGTTTGTTAATGGGGCGGTGCCGCTGACGCTTCTCCTCTGGGACGCGTTCCGGCATGGGCTTGGGGCGAACCCCGTGAATTTTGCGATCCGCACCACCGGCATGCTCACGCTGGTGTTCCTCTTCCTGACGCTGCTGGTCACCCCAATCCGGAAGATCACCGGCTGGAACTGGCTGATCTTTTCCCGGCGCACGTTGGGACTCTATGCCTTCTTCTACGGCTGTGCGCACTTCCTCTTGTTCTACGGCCTCGATCGGTCGTTCAGCGTTGCGAGCACCTTTTCCGAGATGCTCAAGCGCAAGTACCTCTTCGTGGGGATTAGCGGGCTGCTGCTGATGGCCCCGCTGGCCGCCACCTCCACCAACGCCATGATCAAGCGCCTCGGAGGCCCCCGCTGGCGGGCGCTGCACCGGCTGGTCTATCTGGCGGCGATTGCCGGAGTGCTCCATTACTATATGCTGGTGAAGGCCGACGTCCGCCAGCCGCTGGCGTTTGCGGCGGCGCTGGGCCTTCTCTTCGGGTTCCGGCTGGTGGCGTATGGGCGCCGGCCAATGGCGCCGCAGTTTGCCGGCGTGGCTAAGCCGAAGATGTGGTCCGGCTCGTTGCGCGTGGAGCGCATCGTCCAGGAAACACCCGAGGTCCGAACCTTTCGACTCGTTTCGCCTGACGGCGGTCGCCTCTCGTTCGATTACCGTGCCGGGCAGTATCTTATCCTTTCGCTGCTGATCGGGGGCAAGAAGGTCACGCGCACCTACACCATCGCTTCTTCACCGACACGGCCCGCTTATTGCGAGCTGACGATTAAGCGCGAAGAAAAAGGACTGGCCTCCCGGCATCTCCACGACACTGTCCGCGAAGGTGACCTGCTTAACGTGTCGGCGCCCGCCGGACGATTCACTTTCGACGAGGATCGGGCAAAGAGTGTGGTGCTGATCGCCGGAGGCGTGGGCATCACGCCGCTGATGTCCATCCTGCGCTTTCTGACCGACCGGAATTGGAAAGGCGACATTCACTTCCTTTATTGCGCCAAGACGCCGCGGGACATCATCTTCCACCAGGAACTGGAGGACCTGCGAAGGCGATTCTCTAATCTCCACCTGGTGGTGACGCTCACGCGGGCTGAGGCAATGGACTGGGCCGGTCGCAAGGGGCGCATCGGGGGCGATCTTTTGCGGCAAAAGCAGCCCCCTTTTTGCGGGCTCCAGCGCTTTAGCCGGGTTGCTGTGATCCCTGGCTTCAGCGCGCGTGGCGCCTGGCGAGGGATTTCTGTTGAGAGGATTGGGAGAGCCATAGCCGGTTCCATACCCCATCCCTCCGCCATAAATGCCTTCCGAACCGGCGCTGCCCGTTGGACTGGGGTTGTTTGTGGCGGGACTGCTGGCTGCACCCGGTTCGTCGTACTTGATGGTAACGTTCTGAGGGGAGACGATCACCAGGCTGACCGGTTGCCCGTACTGCCCATCGAAGCCTCGGAACTCAGTTTCCGGCAGCACGATGCCACCTGGGAAACTAACCTGCAGCGCTTCCAAAGCGGGGACGCCCTGCCCGACCCAGGGGACCTGGAATTGCCCGATCATGCGTTTGGGAACCAACACGAGGGCGTTGGAATCGCCGACGCGGCTAAGGTAAACCGTATCGTAGGTCTGGTTGTCCACGCTGATCCAGCCGGGCGAAGTCCCCCAGCAGAAAGGGACGAACACCATTGCCGTCAGACACAGGCCCATTGCTCTCATGCTTCCATTTTAGGTTCGCCAGCTCCCCCTGCTACAGCGGCTGCGATGTTTATCGGAGGAAAGACCCTGTTGAACTGAACCTGTTTCCGACGGGATGCAGGCAAAGTGCATCGGCACTAAAATGGTAGGTATGGGAATTCTGTTTAACCCAAGCCGGCTTCGTGTCGGGTTCACGTTGATCGAGGTTGTTTCCGTCGTGGCGGTCATCTTGATTCTGGTCGGCATCATCACCATTCGTCTGGGCGATTTGCGCTCCTCGGCCTTGTCCACTTCTGCTCGCGCCTTGGAGAAGGAGTTTTCCAAAGGAGTGGAAGAGTTGGCCTCTAATGGAGTCGATCTGGGTCCGCTGCAGAGCGCGGCGGCCAGCGGTGCATTGGTTTCGCAGATGGGGTCGGACCCGAATTACATGTCCCTGCAGTCGGCGGTCTACCGTCTTTCCAGCCCGGAGGCGGCGAATCCTGCGTTGGTTTCGGGTGCGCTAACCCAGCTCAACACCTTGCTTTCCGGGCGGGGTTTCGGCTTGGTCAAGGGGGCGGTCGGCCCGGAGCTTTTGGCCGCTTTCAACGCGGATCTGGTGGTGGTTCGGGATTCCGGTCATTCCGTTCGCGGCGTGTATTTGCGCTTATCAAAGCCATGAAGAAGGGATTCACCTTGGTCGAGTTGGTGGGAGCCCTGGTAATCATCGGCATCCTTGTCAGCATGGTCTTGGTCGCGACCGGCAACTCCCGGGATCGCGCGTTGCAAACCCGGATTGCGGCGGACGTGGAGGCCATCAACTCGGCCAAGGGGCTGTGGGTCTTGGATCACAACGGCGCCGCGTTTCCTTCGGATGAACCCGGGCGCTTCGATGCGATCCGACGGTATCTTGAGGTTAGCCGATCCTTCCCCTCCATGTCGGATTTCGAGGCGCCTGGCGCGGTCTATCTCATCAACGAGATTGGAATCGCGCCTTCCCACTACCCCTGACATGCACCAGAAAGCTCACTTCCAACCCGGTTTCTCCCTGGTCGAGGTCGTGGCCGTGATGGCGCTGCTGCTCCTCATCATGGGCCTTGGCCTGTGGGGACTGGGCGGCTCGCGGGCACGGCAATTGACCGGGAAAGTGACTCTGGATCTGGCGCGGATTGATTCGGCGAAGGCTGCCTGGCGCGCGGATCATCCGCAGGCGGCGTTCCCGGCCGACGAGGCCGCCCGCTTCCAATCTCTTCAGCCGTATCTGCAGGTCGGGCTTCAGGATGTGCCAAGCCTCGCCGCGCTGCAGCCCAATACGAACCTGGCCGGGGTGGTCGTCTACGCCATAAACGAGGAGACAAATCCCGCCAGCGCCCAGAACCTCTCCACATCTCTGAAGTGGGATCGATCCTCCTGGGAGTGGGTTCCCTGACTATTGCCTGCTTGGGGCCTCTCCGGACGCCTCGGCCGGTCGGGCAGATTGCTGGCAGGGCGAGCACACCAGATCTCGGCTCCTTTCGTCGTGGCTGTTTTGACCAGTTACAACAGGACCAACTGTTCTCCTGCTGGTTCACGCAGGCTGGCGACCCCGAGCCCAAGCAGCCGCAACGGGCGCGACACCAGCTTCTCCCGGCCCAAAAGGAAACAACCCAACCGGTAAATGTCACCGGCTTCGGTTAATGGTTCTTCGACGGTGATCTGGCGCGTCAGCGTGGTGAAGTCGCCATAACGCACTTTCACCTGGACTGTGTGGGCACCCAGACGGCGGCGCTTGAGCCTGCCGGAGATGTCCTCCGCTTGTTCTCGCAGGCAGGCGCGAAGCACTTTCCGGTCTTCGGTATCCTGCAGGAAGGTTTCCTCGCCGCTGATGCTCTTGATTTCATCGCCAAGATCCAGCGGGCGGTCGTCCTGGCCGAAGGCGAATTGCTTCAATTTCGGCCCGAATGAGCCGACCAGCGCCCGCAGGTCGCCGGTATGGTCCTGCAAGTCCCCCACGGTTCGAAGCCCCGCCTGATTGAGCGCCTGCTCGGTCACCTTGCCCACGCCGTAGAGGGCGCGCAGGGGAAGCGGGCGCAGGAACTGGACCTTGCCCTCCTCGGCAATGAGTGTCAGCCCGTCAGGCTTCTGGTGGTCGCTCGCAATTTTGGCCAGCAGTTTATTGGCGGCAATACCGATCGTGGCCGTCAATTGCCGCTCCGAGTGGATGCGCTGCTTCAACTGCCGCGCCAGCGGGAGGGATTTGCACAGGGCGGCGTCCGCGTCCTCTGCCTCACAAAGGGCCGACAGATCGAGGTAGGCCTCGTCGATGGACATTTGCTCGACCACCGCCCCGGTTCCGCCGGCGATCTTCATGATGTGCAGTGATTCTTCCCGGTAATGATCCATGCGGGGCCGCACGAAAATGCCTTTGGGGCAAAGCCGGCTCGCCGTCGCACTGGGCAGGGCCGACCGGACGCCGAATTTGCGTGCCTCGTAGCTGGCCGCACACACCACGCCACGCTGCGTCGGCGGCGCCCCGACGATGACCGGCTCGCCGCGCAGCGCCGGGTTGTCACGCTGCTCGACCGAGGCGTAAAACGCATCCATGTCCAAATGGAAGATCACGCGTAATGCCGTGCTCGGCATTCCGCGTCTTGGGCCGAGTCCTGAATAATGCCGAGTCGATGGGGTGATTCCCTCGGATGGCGAAGGAATCCCCCTGTTTGCGTCTTCAAGACTCGGCATTATCCGGGTATCCTACCTTCTGCACC
>Ga0187880_1002058_pt1 | contig 15797 bp, 11 predicted proteins | sample June2016WEW_19_4_FD_132998 | JGI IMG/M metagenome (GOLD analysis project Ga0187880, IMG submission 132998) | Peatland microbial communities from SPRUCE experiment site at the Marcell Experimental Forest, Minnesota, USA - June2016WEW_19_40 | ecosystem: Environmental > Terrestrial > Soil >...
GATCAGAATGCGTTCCGCCGAGAAGTCACAGTCCGGCGCATCGTGTTGATGCAGCGAATGCACGGCCACTCGGCGAGGCGACGTAACGGCGGCGCGGGCGAGGGCACCGCAGAAGGCATCGTGGCCTTCATTGGCAATGCCGATCCAGTCCACGGCACACAGTACGATCGGCTCCCCCGCGCCCAACAAGACGATGCCTCGCGCCCGCAGCCCAAGTTCCCAGTGGTTGGTCACCGGATCATAGGCCATCATCGAGCCAACGGGAGGGGTGGCATCCAAGTCGAAGGTGGCCACGCGCAGGGCCAACGTGGGCGCAGGGGTCGGACCGTAGGATTGCGCAGCGGAGAGGACAAGGCCGCCTGCGCACAGGAGGCCAACGGCAAGAGCAAGCCGGACAAGCATGGCGGCAGATTAACCGTGCCAATGAAAAAAGCCACTTCTGCCGCAAGCGAGCGACGCCGCGCAGGCGGTGCCACGATATGAAACGCGAGCAGCGATGACGGGTTGAGCATCACCGGATTGGCGGAGGCCACCAGCGGGACGAGCAGGAAGATTGCCGTCAAGATGCGCCGGTCGTCAGCGTCAAAACCTGTTCCACGAAGCCAGTGGCAGCTAAGAGATTTGCGCAGTCCACGCGGCTCGGTTCAAAGCGCGCTCGCAGCGTTCACCACCCCTCCAGTTGAGGCCGTCAAAAATACCGGAGTCGGTGCGTAACTACACTTGTCCCAAGCCTGTCCCGCGATGAAGCGTTTTTCCTGTCAATTCCTGTCAGCGCAACTCGCGTTCGGGGCTAGGACGTAACTCCTCATCCATTCACGGACTACGTTGACATCGTGTCGGGGATGCCCTATTCTGCCCCGTGTTGGTTGACGGTAGTCCGTTCAAAATGAACGGACTAGTCATGCGCATATGGCGGAATTGGCAGACGCGCTACTTTGAGGTGGTAGTGGGGAAACCCGTGCAGGTTCAAGTCCTGCTATGCGCACCAACTTCTTTGAGGCTCCAGACCTTAATAAACCCATTGACTGTTTTCAGAAACCACGGCCTATGGCCGTGGGTGTCGGGCTATGCCCCTGCACAATTGCTTACAAACTGTTTGTCCCCCTATGGGGGCCTTCCAAAAGCCCCCTGCTTTGCACGGGGTTGTTTACTTTACGGAGGATTTTGCCTTTTTCGTTTTCATAACCGATTTCAGTTTGTTCAACTTTTCTAACCCTGTTTATCACACGGAACACGGTTTGGCATCGATAAATACCCTTCCGGTTAGAACAAGGGTTGGAACAAAACCCCACTCTGGCTTAGTCCGGGTGGGGTTGGGGTCGCATTGGGGTTAGAACAATGTCCAGTTGTCGGTCGTTTCCGTTAGACGGGCGGACGATGTTGCCCAACGATTGGCGCTGATGAAACCAAAGAAACGATTGCAGATTCAATGGCCCAAATGTGAATTCACAGTGCCGCAAATGGTAAAACTCAATCCGTGCCCACCGCGGCTGACAACGCCTGGATTACCAATATCGGCACTTATACCGTCACGGTGCCTGCAGGCACCACCGCTACGGCCAGTAACGTAACCGTTGGCGGGGGCCAGCGGCTTGCAGGCGCTATTGATCGACCGTGCGACCGTGACCCTGAACGGCGCGAGCATCGTCAACCCTAACGGCCAACTCGCGCTGACGGTCTCCCAAAGCGTACTGAGCGTCGCAGGAAATCTCACGGCCAACGGCACGCTCAATTGGGCCAACGGCACCATGAGTGGCATGGGCATCGCGACCATTAGTCACGGCGGGGTGCCGGCAATTGGCTCCGGCGGTGTGACGTTCGACAAGGCTCTCAAAGTCCTCTGCGCCCGCTAGTGGTCTTCCCCGTACGCGGCTCGAGCTTGCCACAAAGGTTCCCGAAGATCTGTGTCGTATCAGGTCCTGTTGCACCATGCGCGGGGGTCCGGGAGCCGGCCGACAGCGGAGGGGAAAGGCACTTGGTCTTCTCGGGAACCAAAACGCCAACTCATTCCTCTTATTAGCATGAACTGCTCGCACTCCAAAGTCAGGCAGAAGAAAGGTGGCCCGAGGTCGCAACGCATTCCTGTCCAGCGATGGCAGAACGTGAGCTTTATTGTGTCCATGGGGAGCGCCTTGCCCGGCGGCAGATCAAGAGACTGTGCACTCAAGTCCCCGGCGGTCATCCGGGGACGGCCGCCGGGCATGACTAATTGCCCGGGCCTCTTAGCGCGAATCCGACTTTCTCTGTCAGACGGCCGGATGGTTCGCAGACAGCCGACTATTCCCAAATAGCCATGAAAGCCTCGCGCTCGCAAGTAAGGCATGAGCTCGCCGGCCCAATGCGGCAGCGCTTGGCGTTCGGGCGGCAGGAGAAGGCGGACTTTGGAGGTTGGTGGTTACGCCGCTTCGCTGGCCGGTAAACCCGGGCGCGGTCCGAGGGTCCATGGCCCAGGAACCTCCCGCGCAGAAGCGGCGTAACCATCACCCTCCCACCTCAGCCCGCTGCTCGCCCGCGTGGGCCATTAGTTCGAGGGGCACGCTCCATGCCCGCTGTTTCGCCGGACAAGCGAACCTTCTAAGGTGATTCCGGATTCAGCGCAGGGGGAACGCCAGCGTCGCGAAGATGGCCTGCGCGTTGAAGTTATTGAACCCGCCGCTGCTCGGCTCGTCATAATGGTAAAAGCTGTATTGAAGACTCAGGGTCTTGCCTTTGCCGATTCGGCGCTTGATTCCAATCTGCACGGCCTGCTGTTGATACTGGATTCCGAGCGGCAAACCACTTGTGGAGTTGTCCTGGGCGAAATCGGCGCTTGAGAGCGAGTAGCTGGCTGTCAGGTCGGTTTTCGGATTGAGCACGTAACTGCCGCTGGCCATGACGCTGTAGATGTCTCCTGCGTACGGTGCCACCGACGGGCTGCCGTTGGCCGCGGTGACAGTCCGCGCATTTTGATAGGAAAAGGTCGTGGAGAGGAACAGCCGCCGCCAGGGGGTCAGGGTGGCGTTGAAGGCGGCCGTGTGGGAGGTATAGGTGCCGGCCAGCAAACTCCCGCCAGGCGAAATCCCGCCCGGAAGGACTAGGATCGGGTCGGCGACAGGCTCGGTGGCGGTGTCGTAATCGCTGTCGAGCCATTGGTAGCTGAGTGTGGTCTTGAGCCACGGAGTCAACTGCAAGCCAAGCTTCATCTCCGCTTGCTGGGTAAGCAGGTCTCGCCAGAGGATGAAGCCGGGATATCCCTCGTACGGCTGACCGCCGGATTGCTTGGTGGAATCATTGTAGTCGCTCCGATGGTCATAGTACCGGTATTGCCCGCTGAGCGAGACGCGCCGCCAAGGCGAAGTGTTGAAGCCCCCACGGAGGTCCTTCACTGTGCTCGTCGCATCCGTCTCCAACAGGAACGGCGTGAAATCACCCGTTTCCTCCCCAGTTTGACCAATGGATTCCTGTTGAAACCGCCCGTCCACGAAGAGCGTGGTAAAGGGAATCTTCGTGAAGCGGACGCCTACATCCTGGCTGAACGTCGAGCGATCAAAAGCCGAGTAATAAACCTGCGGGCCCAAGGGGATTAGCTGGGGCGGCGGACCCGCTAGCGCCAAATCGACATTCGCACTCCCGGAGCCCTGTTGGTGCGTCCATTCGTTCTGCGATCCCAGCGAGAGCGTCAGGCCCTCCCATTGGCCGAGCAGGACGCCAACACTGAATACATGCGAATCGCGCTCCAGCACGATGCCTTGGGCGTTCCACCCCGGGGGGGCGGTGGTAGGATCCAGAAACGCCGGGTTGATCGTCGCGACATTTACTGAGGCATCACCGTCAAACTGGCTGTAGAGGTATCCCCCCGACGCAAACAGCCAATCCGTGAACTGCTTTTCGAGATGCACGGTGTTTGCTCCCTGGAAATGGGTCTGTTGCTCGTTGGCGGTCGTCGAGGCCATTCCCCCTGCGGGACCGAGTTGGTAGAAAGCGTCGTTCACCTCGCCGGTTGCCAGGCTGTACCATTCGCCGCGGAAACTGTCGGTGATGCGCGCGTCGTCCACTTCATAATCCAAATCGAATTTCAGGATGTGGGTATGTTCCGAGATGTCTTTGAAGGCAGGATAGATATTGCGCGTTTGGGTTCCGTCGTTGACTGGCCCCCACTGGGTGGTGGACTTGGCGCCCTGCTCGTATTGATACTCGTAGCCTAGCACCATCCGGGGCCACCGCGGCAAGGTCAGGCCGAAGTCGGCCCAGGCTCGACCAATGTCCAGGTGCAGGTCCTGGTTCAAATCGAAGATGGGCGGTGTGAACGCCGGATAGTAGCCGCCACTGTCGTCGAAGTACTTGCGATACTGCGACCAGCCGAATTGAGTAAATCCAAGGTCGTTCTTCTTCGCCGTGAGCGTCAGCTTGTAGTCATTTAAAAGCACATGGCCAGCCGCGGTGATGCTGGAATCCGCATCCGGCCTATCCCTGAGTTCAAAATCTTCCAATCCGCCGTTCCAGCCTTCGCGCTGCCAGTACAGCTCGCGGAATTTCTTGTTGTCGCCGCTCACCGTCGTCCAGCCGACGAACGGCGAAGCTGCGAACTCCGTCGTGGTTTCCGGCTGCGTGGGTTCCCAGGCCGCGCCCTGGTCAATCCACGCCCGGAGCAGTCCAATCTGCTCCGGGGTCAGCGGGGTTCCTTTCCCCTCGGGCGGCATTTCCATGTCCGGCACCAACCGTGAAACGTAATGAATCAGTGGGCTCTTTGCGCTTTGTCCTTCGATAATGTCAACTCCCTGGCTGCCCCCTTTGAGCGCCATGTCCCGGCTGGTCAGCAGGAAATGACTCTTCGGCCTCTCGCCCGAATGACACCGGTAGCAGTTGTTGGTCAGGATTGGTTTGATGTCCCGGGCGAAGTCGATCTTCATGGGTGCGGGCGGCGGCAGCTTGTTCTCGTCAACCTCGGCGGCCAGGCACGCGCGAGCAGCGCAAACCGCAAGCAGCGCGCTGGCGGCCAGGGCCCACTGGCGGCGCAGCCTTGTTGCCGCAGTGCGCCCGCGGCGCCGCGCCTGGCCTGGCTTCGCTCTCTTGGTTGCCTTCATCACGCATCACGCATTACGGCCCAATGGGTCTGCTGCTTTGCGCTAACCTAGTACCGCAAACGCACATCGACATTTGAACCGTGGACTGCCGTGTGGCAGCCCGAGGACCAGCAGGCGCCCATTCGGAGATAATCGGTATGGGGGATGTTGCCAATATAGATCTGCCCGCGAGCCACGCTCGTGCCCTGGACTTGCGCATGGCACCTAAGGCAGAGGTTCAGATCGCGTTGGATCAACAGCTTGGCGTTGACGCTGCCGTGCGGGTTATGGCAGACGGTGCAGCCCTCCCGCAGCGCCGGATGCTCAAAAACGAAGGGCCGGGTCTGCTCCCGGTGGCATTGAGCACAGGCTTGACTCAGACGGGCCATCGCCAGCCCGCCGGCCGGTTTGAGGATGTCGCTGCCATGCGGGTCGTGGCACTGCGCGCAGTTCATCTTCTTCTCCAGCACCGGGTGGTGCTGCGGAAGCTGAAACTCCGCCTGCTCCTGGCGATGGCACTCGAAACAGGCCGCGGGGTCCTTGCCGGGATTGACGATGAACTTGCCCCGGCCGCCGCCTCCCGAGACGTGCAGGCTCGCCGGTCCGTGACACGACTCGCAGCCCGTCTGCCCAGCCGCATGCGCGTCTTCCAGGTGGATTCGGGCGTGTGCGCTAGACGGAAAGCCGCGCGTGATGGCGCTATGACACTCGGCGCAGGTCTTGTTCCCGACGAAGGTCGCCCCCGGAATGGCGGGTGGTGCGACCAGGGTGGCTGGGGCGGTGGAACACGAGTTGAGCGCCGCGACCATACTCCCGGCCAGACCAAGGGCAATTGCGCCCGTGATGATCCGCCCCCGCTTCATTTATGTTTGTGATCACACCCTAGACCACCAGGCTTCATCGAGCAAGCGCCGTCATCCGGGCCTGAGCTTCGCTGTCATTGGTCCCGGCCGGTCGGTTGGGCACAGTCGCCGCCTTGAGGATCTCCGCAACGATGTCATCAGACAGATTTCCGCCGGTGGGGAAAACCATTTGCAGATGGCCGGCGGGGTCGATGACGAGGGTCCGGAAGTTATGGTTAAAGAAGCCGTTCTGGAGCTCAAACTTCACGTCGGACAGCTTGGCCAATTCGCCGATCTGTTCCCGCGGCCCGGTCAGAAAACTCCAGTGCTTGGGGTCGTAGTGGTATCTTTCCCCGTAGGCCTTGAGCACAGACGGGGTGTCGGAGTCCGTATCGAAGGAAACCGAGAGAAAGTGCCAGTTGGTAGGGGCGGCAGGCATGGCCATGAGCTTCTGAGATGCCTCCTCGAAGTTCTTTGACAGCCGGGGACAGTAATCAGGGATGGGACATCGGGTGAAGAAGAAGGTGATGGCCAGTGCCTGGCCCCGGAAATCGCCCAGTTTAACCGCTTGGCCCAGTTCGTTGGTAAATGGGTAATCCAGCAGTGGGTGGCGTGCTTTTGTCGCCCGGCCCGCCGCAGCCGGCGCGCTGGCGGCTGATTCGCTGTCCTCTGCCGGGGCCCTCCCGGTCTTGGAAATTCCGTCAATCCAGCTCTCCGTGCCCGTGACTCTCAGGCAAAACCGGATTCTATCCCCGGTCTCCAAACCGGCCAGTTCCCCTGGAGCTTTCACCTTGAAAGGCATGGTCATGGCCTCCATGTAATGGGCAATCGCCTCGTGCGCGATGATGACCGTCCTCCCGTCCGCCTTCAACTCCTTCACCACCCCTTGGGCCTCGAAGGTCTCAACGTTTGCCCCCCTTTGGTCTGGTAGCGCGCGGGTCTCAGCCGAGGCCCCGTGATAGACGGCCAACAGCCCACAGCCCAAAACGATGCTCGGCAGCCTGCTCATACCCTGGTTTCACGGATTGGGGACCAGTTGGACCCGATAGAAGTTCAGAGGTCCCGTCCCGCTGTTATCGAGGAAGGTTACGGTGCTGCTGCTGGCCGTGTTGGTGCTGATCGGCGAGAAGCTCGGCAAGGCCCCCGCCCCGAACACGACGTAACTCAGGCCCGGGTTCGCGCTGTAGTTAAATTGAAAAGCAGTGGCCGACACCCGCTGGGGCGAACTCAGGACGATCGCCACCGGCGTCACGACCGTGATGGCGACGCCCGCCGAGGTGTTGGTGGCCCCCGCGCTGTCGGTGGCCAGAGCCGTTACGGTGTAATTGCCCGCCGCCAGGTTGGTCACCGTGAAGCTCGGGTTAGCGGGTGGATTGGTAACGGTGCCCAAGCGCGTTGCGCCGACGAAAAAGTCCACCTTGCTCACCGTGGCGCCCGTGGCGGACACCGTGGCCCGGATTGTGCCCGTCCACGGTGCGGCGAACGTCGCCCCGTTCGTCGGCGCCGTGATGGCCACGCTGGGCGGCACATTAGCCGCCTGCACAGTAATGGACCCGGTCATGAAGCTATGGATTGTGCAATGGTACGGGAAGCTGCCAGCCGCGCTGAAGGTGTGGCTGTAAGTAAAGCCATTACCATTTATCCCCGAATCCCATAAGCCGGTATTACTGGTGGTCGAATGAGAATTAAAGCCAGTCCAAGTCCACTTGACCTGGTCATTGACGTTATTCGTGATGTTGGCCGGGCTGAAGAAATCGTCTCCTACGGATACGTTCGCGACTGCGGCCTGGCTGGCCAGCGGGCAAGCGCAGGTCCAGCCGGCCAGCACATAGAGAACCGCCCGATGCGCAAGGTTTAGAGAATGTTTCATGTTCATTAATTTGTAATTTGTATTCAGATTGCTCATGTCTGGTGTTATCTCGGGGCATGTGCCCCACTCTAATAAGAAGCATAAGCGAGTATTTTGTTCCTGTCAATTGACAAATCGGCCAGCGGCATTATAGAGAAGGGCGTTTTCGCATGAGCAGCAGTTTGTATGATCTGGTTCTCTTCCTTGGGCATTTTCACCCGGTGCTGGTGCATTTACCCATCGGGGGCTTGGTTTTATTGGGCGTCCTGGAGCTGTTGGCGAAGTTCCCGCGCTTCAAGGGCGTCGCTCAAAACAACCGGTTGATCCTCGGACTGGTGGCGGCGGCTTCGGTCACCGCAGCCTTGCTGGGATGGATGCTCTCTCAAGCAGGCGGCTACGACCCGCAGTTGTTGCCGTGGCACAAATGGACCGGGTTCGCCGTCGCTGCGTGTTGCATGCTGGCCTGGCTGCTGAACTGGCGCGCCTGGCCCCGAGCGTATCAGATCTCCTTGCTGGCGACGCTCGTCGTCCTGGTTGTCGCCAGCCACCTCGGCGCCTCAATCACCCACGGGCGTGATTTCCTCACTCGTTTTGCGCCCGGGCCCTTGCGCGCCCTGCTGGGAGGCAACGGCGGGGCGGCGGCGGCGCCCGGCATAAAGTCCGATCTGACCCAGCAGCCTGTATTCAGTGAGCTCATTCAGCCGATTCTCCAACGACGATGCTCAGCCTGTCACGGACCGGAGAAACACAAGGCCGATCTGTCCATGGACAGCTACGTAGCGTTGCTCAGAGGCGGCACGAACGGTCCGGTGCTGATCGCTGGCAAAGCCCTTGATAGCCCCATGATCCACCGCCTGCTGCTGCCGCTCAATGACGATGACCACATGCCGCCCGACGGCAAGCCGCAGCCAACCCTGGCCGAAATCGCGGCGCTTCAGTGGTGGATCGAGCGAGGAGCGCCGGTTGACAAAACGGTCGGCGACCTCAAACCCGGCCCGGAGATTCAGCGCATACTTAGCGCCGCGCAGGTGGGCTCGCAGTAGCAGTCATGCCAAAGCGTCAGGGGACTGACGTGCTCCAAGACGCGAAGCGCGGCTCCCAAGCTCTCGCAAAAGCGAAGCGTCCCCGAGCGCGGTAGTCCTCTGCTACCTTTGCGTTGGGACAGCGCACGGCCCGGCCTTTGAACAGGCTCTCACGGTTCGCGCTTCCCACCGATCGGGATGTCTATGGAGGCGCCGAACCACGGTTTCATATCCGTGTTGTTGCCATCTACGACGATTCGCGAATGGAACCCGTATTTCCAATGGAGTTTGGAAGTCGTGTAGCTGAAGCCGGTCTGGATGGAGTCCCAGTTTTCCCGGACAGCCCTCGGGTAAACGATGCTGTCGAGATTGTTGTTGATGAAGGTAATGCTACCACCCGAAAGGGTTTGCAAATGCTCGTAGCCGAGGTCCAGCTCCCAACCTCTGATTTGCTGAAAAAAGCCCACGGCCACGATGTAATTGTCGTTTTCGGTAGTCATATTCCAGCGATACAGCGCATCACCATAAGCCCCGAACCCCGTCCAGCCGAAGTGTTTGCGCACCAGCAATTCCGGCTCGATCGCCACCGAACGAAAGCCCGGGGCAAACGCGATGTCCTGACTATAGGTGCCCGGGAGCACGCCCCCGGCGCGAAATGTCAACGTCGGCATCCAGGGTGAATTCGAACTCCAGGCCTCATTGAAAATTTGATACCGGGCTCCTAAAGACATATCCATTAGCCCAATCGTTGATTGAATCTGGTTGCCCGGTGAAAAGGCGCGCCAGCCCACGGTCGTGCCCCCGACCTCCAGGTCGGCGGCCCATCGATCATTAATGCCGTACTGCAAGGCGAAATAGCCTTGCCTGACGTCAATGCCGTAATTCTCGCCGCCCGCCATCACTTTGATGTTATAATGCTGGCCGCTGGCGTAAATGGTGTAAGCCTTGGACTGTTCATAGACCATGCCAAGCACGAATTGGCCCGCCGGCGGCACGTCCGCCCAATATGCGAAAGGCGCTTGCGCGACATTTTCCGAAGCCAGCGCCGTTGGGGCCAGCGCCGCTATCAGCAGCAGGCTGAACAAGGTGGTGAATCGCCCAACTAAGGCAGGGAGCGGGTCTTGCTGCCCCTCAAGTATAACGGCCAATCTGTTCATGTTGAGTTTGTTCTGTTTAATGCGACTGCGCTTCTGCCGCTTCGATGCGACGCTTTGCGGCGCGGAATTTCTCGCTTGCCGGGCTCAGTTGCAAGCCATTTATTGGCTGGGTGTGCAATATTTCTGAGCCGCCGGCGCCACACTATTTGACGCGGGAGCCAAATTCGACTCGCCGCCAGCAATTCCCTGGCCTGGGCTACATACCACAGGCATTTTCCGAAGCCAGCCCGGAAATGGGCCTGGAAATGAGGGTTGGCTCAATCTGAGGACCCGAGGGAACGGGCTTGCCAAGCGCGGGGCGGAAGGGGATCATTGGCTCGACCGCAATGAACAGTCCGAATCTCGCAACCGCAAACATCTGACTACCAATGAACACCACCAGCCTTACAGACTCAAATCGCACCACGCGTCGTGAATTCCTCAAGACCTCCAGCACGGCTCTGGCCGGCGCGGCGTTGGCCAGCGCCATCGCCCGGCCCGGCTACGCCGCGGAGAACAACACCATTAAGATTGCGCTGGTCGGGTGCGGCGGACGCGGCACCGGCGCCGCGGCGCAGGCGATGTCAACCCAGGGCCCAACCAAGCTCTGGGCGATGGCGGACGTGTTCGAGAGCCGGCTCCAAAGCAGCCTGGGGAGCTTGAAGGAGGGGCACGAGAAGCAACTGGAAGTGCCGCCGGAGCGGCAGTTCATCGGCATGGACGCTTACAAGAAGGCTATTGATTCCCTGGACAAGGGTGACGTGGTGCTGCTGACCACGCCGCCAGCCTTTCGGCCCATGCACCTGGAATACGCAGTGCAAAAAGGCGTCAATGTGTTCATGGAGAAGTCTTTTGCCGTGGATGGCCCGGGCGTCCGCCGCGTGCTCAAGGCTGGCGAGGAAGCGAGCAGGAAGAACATTAAGGTAGCCGGCGGCCTCATGAGCCGCCATTACAAGCCCCTGGAGGAGGCCATTCAGCACGTCCATGACGGCATGATTGGCGACTTGATCACCGTCTGGGCCTACCGCATGCACGGCCCGGTCGGGGTCGGCGCGCGGCAGCCCAACACGAAAGAGCTGGCTTACCAGATCGCCAACTACAGTTGCTTCACCTGGCTCAACGGCTCCTTCCTCGAGGATTGGCTGATTCACAACGTGGACGTTTGCTGCTGGGCCAAGAACTCCTGGCCGGTATCGGTCCAAGGCATGGGCGGGCGGCAGGTTCGCAAGGACGCCGACCAGCTCTTCGACCACTATTCCGCTGAATATACCTTTGCCGATGGCACGCGCTTTGTGGGAGAGGGGCGGCATATCGCGAATTGCTTCGACTGGTGGGGCGCCCTCCTGCAAGGCGCCAAGGGCAGCGGGATCATGGGCGAAGGCCAAGACGATCCGCGCCTGTTCAAGGGCTGGAACCAGACGTCGGAGAACTTGATTTGGCGCTACAAGGGTCCGAAGTGCGACAAGTACCAATACGAGCACGACCTGCTGTTCGAAGCCATCCGCAACGACAAGCCTTATAACGAAACCGAGCGCTGCGCCAAGACCTCCCTCACCTGCATCATGGGCCGCATGGCCTGCGAATCGGGCAAGATGATCACATGGGACGAAGCGCTGGCTTCCAACATCGAACTGGCGCCCGGGCTGGACAGTTACACGTGGGATTCCAACCCTCCGGCCATGCCGGATGCGAATGGCCAGTACCCGATCGCCATGCCGGGCCAAACCGTGGCGTGCTGATCCGTGAGCGGAGAAGAATCTCCGCTCTCGTCGGCTGAACATTGGTGGGAAGCGAGACCGGGCTGGCCTCGGACCCAGGCGATTCCTGCGCGGCAGCCAGGCTAGTGCGACGCGCGGGATTCGAGGGTGGACATTTATTCGCTTCGCGCGGGACGGAAATCGGTCGAATCCGTGTAACCATTGGCGCACATTTGGTGTCTATTAATCCAGCGCGGCAACTTTTGGCGCGACGCCAGGAGCCCTGCCGGAGGGGGCGTATGGCTGGCGCAGGGAGAAGGCCGGAGGACAGAGGAGGAGGCTTGCAACAAGCTTGCAACATGCTTGCAACATGCTTGAAACTACCTTGAAACTCAGGGGGCGCTCCGGCACTGCTAGGGCGCTGCCCTGGACATGGCCGCGGCCAGAGCTGGAATAACCGTCCCGTCTCCCGGTGAGGCGGAGCCGGTTGTCGCGCCGGCCAAGGCGCGAAGCCAGCGGTCACGCTCCGTCTTGGGCTCCCGCGCCAGGCGGTCGGCAGCTTCGTAGAACTTCTCCAAGTCGCCGCCGTTCTGTTGGAGCAGGCGTTCGAAGCCGGGCACCAGGTCGTAGTAGGCCGCCACTGAATTGAGTTGGGCATTGTTGACCGGCCCCGCGAACCACTCGTCATATTCCGTGTTACCGCCCCATTGTGCTTTCAGTTGCGTGTATTCCTGCTGCAGACGGTTCAGGAGTTGTTGCTTTTGCCCGCGCAACTGCTCGGGCGGGATGGTGCGCTTTTTCTTAGCGGCTTTGACGTTACCATCCTCAGTCCGTTCGTCGCCGTAGAGCGCCTGCAATCGCTCACGGGTGGTCATGATCAGGTTCGCAAATTGCCGGGTGCGCCGAAGCTCGGCCAGGTATTTCTCGTAGGCGCTCCGGTCACCCTTTGCCCGCAGCCAGCGGCGGGCGCCTTCCTGGCCGACGGTTGTGGCAAAGGCCTCGTTGAAATCGGTGTCCCCGCTGGCGAAGACCCGCTGATGACCCAGCTCGTGGAAGATGGTCTCAGCCAGGTCGGGCTCAGGATCGAAGATAAAGGTGTTGAGGATGGGATCCTTGAACCAGCCCAGCGTCGAATACGCCGTCACCCCGCCGACATAAACATCGTAGCCCTGCTTCTGCAGCCGCGCCGCGTAGTTGCGCGCGGCCTGCTCGGAAAAGTAGCCGCGATATTCCAGGCTGCCCACCAATGGATACCACCAGGTTTTCGGCTCGAGCGAAAACTCGGGCGCGGCCTCCACGTTCCAAACCACGAATGGACGGTGCACGTCCGCGTACTTCTCGTAATGCCCATCTACCGGGAGCCGCAAGTCCTTGGCGGCGAAGGCGCGCAACTTCTGGACCAGATCCAGTTTCGCCTTGAGCGGCGCCGGTGCTTGCGGGTCAGCCAACAGCTTCTCGATGCGCTCGCGGTGGGCCACGATCTCATACTGGCCTTTGATGGCCTGGCCGTAATAGCTGAGGTTCTGGCAGCCGGACATTGCCAGCACGGCCAGGAGGAGGGCGGGGGCGATCAGCCATTTTCGCAGGCGTCGCGCCGGTTTAGGGAGCCACTTCATCACAATATGCCCCTTCCCATTAAGGGGCGGCAGGCGGTTTGGCAAATGCTGAGTGAGGCGTGAGTTGGATTGACAAGGGGATATGAAGTGATTAAAACTGCGCCCGTTCGGAAACTGAACTTATGCAAAACGTTCAACTCGGCCTGATCGATTACGCCATCCTGAGCATCTACGTTGTCTTCGTCATTGGCATTGGGTTTGCCCTGAAGCGTTACATGAAGAGCTCGTCGGACTTTCTCACGTCCGGGCGCTCGATTCCGGCGTGGGTCACGGGACTGGCGTTTATCTCCGCCAACCTGGGCGCGCTGGAACTGGTGGGCATGACGGCCAGCGGCGCCAAGTACGGCATCGCCACCAGCCATTTCTATTGGGTGGGCGCAATTCCGGCCATGATCTTCCTCGCCGTGTTCATGATGCCCTTCTATTACGGCTCCAAGGCGCGCTCCGTGCCCGAATACCTCAAGCTCCGTTTTGACGAGCGCACGCGCTGCCTCAACTCCATCTCGTTCGCGGTCATGACCCTGTTTGCTTCGGGCATTTCCATGAACGCCCTGGCCAAACTGCTGAACCAACTGCTCGGCTGGAATTATGACATCAGCCTCTGGATCTGCTCCGCGGTCGTGCTGGTCTATGTGCTCAAAGGCGGCCTGACCTCGGCCATTTACACGGAGGTGCTGCAGTTCTTCATGATCGTGCTCGGTTTCGCGCCGGTCGTTTACCTCGGCCTGCAAGACGTCGGCGGCTGGAACGCGCTCAAGACCAAACTCTCCATGGTGGCCCAACAACCTGCCGCCTTGGGGCTGACCGCGGATACGAACAAGGTCTTCGCTCCGGATGCCTGGAGCAGTGCTTGGAAACCCTTGCTGGCGGGGCCGGCGTCGAACCCGATGGGGGTGGACTGGTTTGCGATGCTCTTCGGGCTCGGGTTTGTGCTCTCCTTCGGCTACTGGTGCACGAACTTCCTCGTGGTGCAGCGCGCGATGGCGGCCAAGAACATGAGCGCTGCCCGCCGCACCCCGCTCATCGCGGCCGTGCCCAAGATGATCTTCCCCGTCCTGGTGATCCTGCCCGGCATGATCGCCGCCGCCCTCGCCGTTACCGCCAAGGACGGCTACCACTTGCCGCCGAAGGTCCTCGACTCCGCCATGTATGCCAAGGCCATCCCGGCGGTGAAGGAAGCGGCGGCTCAGAATCTTAGTGGCGTCGCCGCCGCGCAATTGGTTTCCAAGGCCGCTGACGTGAAGATGGCTCCGGACAAGATTGACGCCTTGGTCAAAGCCGCGCCTACGTTGAACGACAAGGAACTGAGGGCTGGCTTGCAGAACGCGGTGGCGGAGAACAACTACGACGGCGTCATCTTGTCCCTTGTGCAAAAGTACTGCCCCTCCGGCCTCCTGGGGCTGGCGCTGACGGGTCTGCTGGCCTCCTTCATGTCGGGCATGGCCGGCAATGTCACCGCCTTCAACACGGTCTGGACTTATGACCTTTACCAGGCCTACATCGCTAAGAACAAGAGCGATGCTCACTACATGTGGATGGGCCGCTCCATCACCGTCGTGGGCATCTTTTTGAGTATCGTCTGCGCATACCTCGTCAGCCACTGGTCGAATGCGATGGACATCATCCAGTTGGTGTTCGGCTTCGTGAATGCCCCGCTCTTCGCTACGTTCCTGTTCGGCATGTTCTGGAAGCGGACGACCAGCACTGGCGCGTTCTTCGGTTTGTTGGGCGGCACTGGCACTTCGGCGCTCTTCCACTCGCTGACGTCCGCCGTCGGCAATACCCCGGGCATAAAGGGCGGCTATCTCGGCGTGGTGCAAGTCTTCCCCAGCGACATGGCGCAGAACTTCTGGCTGGCGAGCTTCGCCTTCACCGTCTGCTTCGTCCTGACGCTGGTCATCTCGCTGGCCACCCGCCGGACTAAGACGGACGAGGAACTCAAGGGCCTGGTCTATTCGCTGACGCCCAAGCTCAAAGACGACGAGGCGGCATGGTACCTGCGCCCGGCGGTGCTGGGCGTGGTGCTGCTCGCGTGCTGCGTGATCCTCAACATCATTTTCTGGTAACACAAAAGGAATAATATTATAGGTCTTGATATTCGCTGGCCGATCGGCCTCATGTTCTCGCTCGTCGGCGTCCTGCTCGTCATCTACGGCGGCGCCACCATCTCAGACACCGAGATTTACCGGCGCTCGCTGGACATCAACATCAACTTGCGCTGGGGCCTGGTGGTGCTCGCCTTCGGCGCAACCATGCTGGCGCTGGCCTGGCGCGGGAGCCGCCAGCCCGCCGAACCGCAGGCGCCAGAGAAGAAGTGACGCGGATGCAAGCGTGTGTCCGGAAGTCCAGCTTTGGCAAACTGCCTAACGGCACGGCGGTGGACCTGTACACCCTGGCGAACGCCAATGGCCTGATCGCCAAAGTCGCTGCCTACGGCACCATCATCACCGAACTGCACGTGCCGGACCGCCGGGGCGAACTGTGCGACGTCGTGCTGGGTTTCGACAACCTGGCGCAGTATGCGAACGGGCACCCCTATTTCGGCTGCACCGTCGGGCGGGTGGCCAACCGCATTGCCAAGGGCCGTTTCACA
>Ga0187880_1002073_pt1 | contig 15721 bp, 25 predicted proteins | sample June2016WEW_19_4_FD_132998 | JGI IMG/M metagenome (GOLD analysis project Ga0187880, IMG submission 132998) | Peatland microbial communities from SPRUCE experiment site at the Marcell Experimental Forest, Minnesota, USA - June2016WEW_19_40 | ecosystem: Environmental > Terrestrial > Soil >...
ATCTCTCCGGGGTGGATCTCTCCGGGGCGAATCTCTACGGGGCGAATCTCTCCGGAGCGAATCTCTCCGGGGCGGATCTCTCCAGGGCGAATCTCTCCGGAGCGGACCTTCGATCCGTAACTCACGCCGAATTGGCGCTGGCCGCGATCTCCCATCTTCCGGAAGGCGACGTCATCGGATGGAAGAAATGCCGGGATGGCGTCATCGTGAAACTCAAGATCCCCGCGAAGGCCAGGCGATCCCATGGAACCTCGCGCAAGTGTCGCGCTGAATTTGTCAATGTCTTGGGAGTGTATGACTGCGAGGGGAACACGATCAAAACCGCAACATCCAGGCACAATCCGGATGTAAAGTACGAAAAAGGTATGACGGTCTATCCGGATTCCTGGGATGAGGATCGCTGGAATGAATGCTCCCACGGAATCCACTTCTTTATTACCCGTGAGGAAGCCGAAGCGCACAACTAATGGAGGTTCTAATGGATCCCGAACTCAATCTGGCCGAAATTATCCGCGCCTGCGTGCTGACCTTCTACACCGGTGTGCTGGACTACCAGGACCTGGACCTTCTCAACTCGCTCACCAACGGGGGCTGGTTTCGCTGTGCAAACAACGCCGGAGATGGCCTGGTCAAGGAGCTGACCATCGACGATGCCAAGGAAGGACTGCGGCGGCTGTTCACCGCCTTCCCCGACCTCAAGTTCACCCTGTGCGACTACTTTCAGGTTGACTGCGAGGTGATGGTCCGGTGGCAGGCTGCCGGCACGCACCTCGGCCCGCTCGGCGACCTGGAGCCCACGGGCCAACCGCTCCATTACGACGGGGTGGACGTGTTCCAGATGACCCACTCGGGGAGCATCGTCCTCATGCAGACCACACACAACCTGGACCTTATGCTCGCCCGGCTGAAGGCCCGGCAGCGATAGAAAGGATACCAACATGTCCCACTTCTCCGTCCAGCGGGAGAAGCCCCATGGAATCGAATACACCACCATCCGCGCCCATTCGCTCGCCGAGGCGCGGGGAAAGGCGGCTCAAGATGAATGACGGGTATAGGCTGAAGTATGCGCAGAAGCCTGTCGACAAGCCGGCAAAGACCCATTACCGGCTCACCGACGGCACTGTCACGAAGAACGCCAGGGCCTACCTGGACGACTGGAACCATTACGCGAAGATACTGGCTGAGCGGCTCAAGCTGCGGACCATCGGGTTCGACCCTGACTTCCTGGTCTGCGACGCGGAGATCGGCGGAGGATCCTTCACGCTGCCACTCTACGCGGTCAAGCGCATCATCAACCTGTAAGAGGAGTCAACTATGGCAACGATCGAGACCATCAGAAAGAAGGCGAAGGATCAGGCCCTGGCCCTGGGCCACAGCATGGGGAGGTTCACCTCCCTGGGCGACTGCCGGTGCCTGGACTGTGACCTGACCATGGAGGTGGAGGGCAACATCATCCGGGGCCGGGCGGTGGTAGAGCAGTGCCCGCTCAGCAAGCTCCTGGACGAGGCCGCGAAGGATACCAGCCCCAAGGTCAACCTGTCCGCGCCCGGCGCCATGGAGGAGCTGCGGGAGCGCTTGTGCAGTGACGACAAGGAGCCCCAGGCCGTCTCCGCCAAGTCGCTTTTACTGCCCAAGGGCCTGGGCGCCAAGATCAGCAGCGCTATGGCCAGCCTCGCTGTCTCGCCCGTGGTGAGCGGCACCCTTCAGGCCGGGCAGCGGCGGGAGGGTGCTGAACTGGACAGGCGCGTGCACGTCATCGTGACCACCGCGCCCGTCGTGGGCAACCGCCACCAGCGGAGGCGGGCGGCGAAGATCCAGCGGCTCAAGGCCTCCGACCCGACGAGGAAGGTGTTCCGGTGACCCACGCAGAGATACTCTATCTCGTGTTCACGCATCTCGATCGCAGCTGGCTCTCTGAGCCCTACATCGTGAACGACAACCACATCGAGTTCAGCGATGGCAAGGAGACCTACGTCGTGGAAGTACACAAGAAGTAGTTCAACCACCGCCATAGCGCGGCCTATTCGGTGGAGGACACCATGAAGTCCAAGGAAGCCAAGCGCAGGGAAGCCAAGTAGCGACAGGCTGCGCACATCGAGCGCTGGGAGAACAAGCTCACGGTGCTCAAGAAGGACAGGCGCCCCGCCCCGAGCGCCATCAAGCGCACGGAAGACTACACTAAGAAGAGCAAGGAGGTCCTCGTCAACATGGACCCCAAGTACATGCGCTACTAGGCATGGTAACTACAACGCCCGACATGCCCCGTGAAGTCCGGGGCTTTCGGGCTGTCCGGTCGGTAGTTGGGCTGCCGATCCTCTTCTCGCGGAGGTGATCTATGCGCTTGAGGGCCTAAAGGGCGTACGCTTGGCTCGTCGCCGAAATGCGCGGAATGCCGCCTCAACGGAACTTCCAACGACATTCCGCGCACCTTTTACTGCTATCAAGGAGAATTCTATGCTGCAGCCGATGCTCGCAGGAACATTGAAGAATCTGAATGCTCTGCGCTACCCCATCCTCGCCAGCCCCAAGCTGGACGGGGTGCGTGCCATCGGCACGCCGCAGGGACTGATGAGCCGCAGCGGCAAGTTGATCCCCAACCGTCACGTGCAGATGCTCTTCGGTAAGAGCTGCGAGGCCGGGTTCGACGGTGAGCTCATCGTGGGCGAGCCCACAGACCCAGCTTGCTACCGCACCACCATGAGCGGCGTCATGCGCGAGGACGGCGAACCGCCGGTGACCTACTACGTATTCGACACACTTGCTGCGGGTGAACGCGTAACCTTCAAGCCTCGGCTGGACTACGCCAAGCGGTATGGGAAGAACATCCCCTGCGTGCGCGTGTTGCATCACATCCTTATTAGGGCAGAAGAAGAGCTGTTGCGGTACGAGGAGGTCTGCTTGGGCAAAGGTTACGAAGGCGTCATGATCCGCGACCCGGCGGGGCCGTATAAGCACGGGCGTTCCACCGAGCGAGAAGGCTGGCTGCTGAAGCTCAAGCGGTTCGCCGACAGCGAGGCCCGCATTGTGGGGGCGGTGGAGCTCTGCCACAATATGAACCCAGCCAAGACCAACGCCATGGGACATACGGAGCGGTCGTCCCACAAGGCTAGCAAATTTGGTGCGGGAATGCTGGGCGCTCTGCAAGTGGTAGACCTGCAGACAGGCATGGACTTCGATATCGGGACAGGGTTCGGGGAAGCTCTGCGCAAAGAGTTGTGGGTTCAGCATGCGCAGGGGCAGCTTGTAGACCGGATCGTGAGCTACAAGTATTTCCCCACAGGTAGCAAGGACAGACCTCGCTTTCCTGTGTTCAAAGGTTTTCGCGATCCGCGAGACCTTTAAATAAATTTACCGCTATGTAAGTTTTTGAGTCTATAATATCACTAGACGAAGGAGACACCGATGCCCGGAAAACCGAAAGACGATTTCAAGCTGCCCAAGACCCTGGCCGAGTGCGCCGATGCGCTCTATAACACGAAGCAGGCGCGGCTGGCGCAGCAGAAGGTGGTGGAGGCGTTGGAGGAGAAGGAAAAGAAGCTCAAACAGCATCTCATCGATAACCTGCCTAAGAGCCAGGCCACGGGCGTTGCGGGGAAGGTGGCCCGCGCAACCATAACTACCAAGCAAGTACCGACCGTCACCGATTGGGCAGAGTTCTGGGCAGGTTTCAACAAGAAAACCGACGGCGATTTGCTCCAGCGTCGCCTCAACGAGAGCGCTGTCAAAGCCCGGTGGGAGGCCAAGAAGACTATCAAGGGCGTCGGCACGTTCACGACGGTCAGTGTCAGCCTGACAAAGGTGGGCGAATGAGCGATGAGACTCAGCAGACCGTCATCACGCGTATGGCCCTTCTCGTGTGGTGTGACGAGATCGAGACTGTGCGCGCGGTTATTCTGCCCAGGATCGCGCAAGAGGCTATCCTCAACCTCGCCAAGAGCTTCTCGCCTGACCGCGTGCTGGAATTGGTCGACTCAGATATTATCGACAATGTCAGGATCCCCAATATCACGTAGCTGTACCACAACCATCGCTACACAGGCCCAGCTGAGGCAGCGGTGAACTTGTTCTGGGATTTCTACGGAGGGTGCAATGGCACCGAAACCGAAGGTCGCGCCCGGCAAGATGGGCGTCAACAAGTGGGACGAGGAGCTCGCCAAGCGTGCCAAGCTGGCCGCAGGGGTCGAAGAGAGCGCCATGGTCGGTGGGAGCTGGATCCGCACCCGCGGCGGCGTCCTGAGCTTTAACGGGGCCGAGATCCCCGGGAACAAGCTCAACGTGATCATCCTGGACCACATCCTGGAGAACCACTACTACCCGGCCCGGTTCGATCCCAAGAAGTCGAACACGCCCAGCTGCTACGCATTCGCGCGGAAGCTCGAGGACCTCGTTCCCCACGAGAAATGCTCCGCGCCGCAGAGCGAGACCTGCAAGGGTTGCCCCATGAATGATTGGGGCACTGCCGACACTGGCAAAGGCAAGGCCTGCGCCAACAGCCGTCGGCTGGCCGTCATCCCGGAGAGCGGCCTGGAAGACATCGAAGCGGCTGAGGTCGCTTACGTGCAGGTCCCCGTGACCAGCGTCAAGGGCTGGGCTGGCTACGTGGACCAGCTCAACAAGACACTCCATCGCCCGCCTTTTGCGGTACTCACCGAGCTGTCCCTCGAAAAGGATGAGGCTACCCAGTTCAAGATGAAGTTCCGCATGGTCTCTACCATCGACGATGGTGACTCGCTGGGCGCTTTGCTCGCCAAGGCCGACATCGTCGCCGAAGGGATCGCGTTCCCCTATCCGGAGGCCGCCGAAGAAGAAGAAGCCCCGGCGCCCAAGGGGAAGGCCAAGCCCGCCAAGTTCGCCGCGCCCGTCGCCAAGGGAAGGAGATAGCTTATGAAGCTCTACACTGTCACCGACAAGTCCAAGAAGATCCTCGCCTGGGCCGGCACGCAGGGCGACGCCCGCGCGGCCAGGCGCGACATGAACGCACACTCCTGGCAGCCCTTCGACGTCCCCACCAGCAAGGCCGAATTCCTTGGCTTCCTCAACGAGCATGCCGTCGCTCCGCAGCAGACGGACAACGACTAACCACCACTTCTACAAGGAGCCTACCATGGCCCAGAATCCGCAGGTCAAGACCCTCAACACCGAGCTCAAGCAGCTCGAGAAGCATGAAGCCTCCCTCGCCAAGGCGCACGAGAAGAACCTCAAGGACGCCGAGAAGGAGTACACCGCCAAGATCAAGCAGCTCACGGCCGAGTTCACCAAGGAATCCAAGGAGGTGACCAAGGCCATCGCGGGCGTTCAGAAACAGCTCGCCAAGCTCGGCTAGCAGATCGCCAGTCTCGTCGAACCCAGGTGGCCGAGGTAGCCCTACGCGGCCATCGGCCACCTACTTTGTGGAGTCGTTATGGGCCACCAGGCTCTCCTGAATTGGGGAAATCTACAAGCAGCACTGCGGGAGATGACCGAGGCCCAGTGCTGGGCGTTGCTGGATGAGGAAAAGTCCGGCAAGCGGCGCATTCAGTTTCTGCTGCGAATTTACGGTCGGGCGAACACCCTGCGCTGTGAGCGCGAGCGTCGTGGGCTGGTGTGCTGATGGCGGCCCCCAAGGTAGTCGTCCTCGACTTTGAAACCGAAGCCATCCAGAGCCGTCCGCGCTATCCGCCCCGCCCCGTCGGCTTCAGTCTGAAGTGCCCTGGCGACCGCAAGAGTACGTACTATGCGTGGGGTCATCCAGAAGGGAACAACTGTGACTTTGCGCGGGCGCAGGAAGTTCTCCGCGGAGCGTGGACCAGCGGCCTTCCCATTTTGATGCACAACGCCAAGTTCGACGTTGAAGTTGCCCAGACACAGATGGGGATGCCGATGATTGATTGGCGGCTTGTGCATGACAGTATGTACCTGCTGTTCCTCCACGATCCCCATGCTGTGACGTTGGCCTTGAAGCCTGCGTCCGAAAAGCTCCTGGGCCTCCCCCCCGAGGAGCGGGATGCCGTGCGCGACTGGTTGGTGGACCAGAAGATCGTCAAGAAAAACGCCAGCGGCTGGGGTGCCTTCATTTCCGCTGCACCCGGCGGTTTGGTGGGCAAATACGCGGACGGGGACGTTCTGCGTACGGAGAAATTATTCAAGTTGCTGTACAAGGACATTCTGGATCGAGGGATGGCTGGAGCGTATGACCGAGAACGGGAACTGATGCCCCTCCTCCTCGCGAATGAGCGAGAAGGTGTGCGCGTGGATATCGCTGCTCTCCGCACTGACCAGCAGACCTACCGCGCTGCTATGGAGAAGGCGGACGCGTGGGTGCGGCGAAGGCTCAAAGCCAAGGACCTCAATATCGACAGCGATCAGGAGCTTGCTGACGCGTTGGAGAGCGCGGGCGTGGTGACTCAGTGGACGCTGACGGCCACAGGGCAGCGTTCCGTAGCCAAGAAGAACCTGACTCCGGACATGTTCGAGGACGCCAAGGTCGCTCAGGCGCTCGGCTACCGCAACCGGCTCGCTACATGCCTCGGAACATTCATTGAACCGTGGCTGCGAGTCGCTGAGGAGACTGGCGGGATCATCTATACGAACTGGAATCAGGTGCGCCAGCCGGGCAGCGGTACGGGATTCTCCGGAGCACGGACGGGCCGGATGAGCAGCAACCCCAATTTCCAGAACATCCCCAAGTCCTTCGATGATAAAGATGATGGCTACATTCATCCAAAGCACTTGGATGTGCCCGAGCTGCCAGCCATGCGGCGGTATTTCCTGCCGGACAAAGGCGGAGTGTTCTGCCACCGAGATTATAATCAGCAGGAGCTGCGTATTCTGGCGCACTTCGAGGATGATCGACTGTGCGCCGCATACAACGAAACTCCGCGGATGGATATGCACACATTCATTCAGCAGGAAATCGCGCGGTTGTGCGGGCTTCATCTTGAACGTCGCCCAGTCAAGATCCTCAACTTCGGCATGATCTACGGCATGGGGCTGGCCAAGCTGGCCATCGGACTGCATACTTCCGTGGAGGAAGCCCGGCGGATCAAGGACGCACAGCGCAAGGCCATCCCGGGCCTTGCCAACCTCGAGAGGCAGATCAAGGAAATCGGCAAGGCTGGGCTCCCAATCAGATCCTGGGGTGGTCGTGAGTACTACACGGAGCCACCCAAGATCATCGACGGACATACACAGACATTCGAATACAAGTTGCTCAACTATCTTATTCAGGGAAGCGCAGCCGACTGCACCAAGCAGGCACTCATCAACTACCACGCGCTGCGACAGCGTAGTCGCTTCATGACCACGGTGCATGATGAAATCAATATCTCCTGCCCCAAGAGCGCGGTAAAGAAGGAGATGGAGCTGCTGCGGGAGGCCATGGCCAGCGTGGCCTTTGACGTTCCGATGCTCAGCGATGGTAAGATTGGTCCGAACTGGGGAAACCTCACAGCATACAAGGAGAAATAATGCCTACACCCATCCCTGGTAAGATCACCGCCTGGAGCTTCTCTCGATGGGGAGATTACGAGCAGTGTCCCCTCAAGGCCAAGTTGAAACACGTGGACCGGCTGAAGGAACCGGGCTCCCCCGCTATGGACCGTGGTTCGTCCATCCACAAGCTGGCGGAGGACTACGTAAAGGGCACCATCCGCAACCTTCCGCCCGAGCTGAAGTCTTTCGCGGCTGAGTTCAAGGTGCTGCGTAAGGAGAAAGCCATCGCCGAGGAGCAATGGGCTTTCACCGCTCAGTGGGGGATGAGCGACTGGTTCGGCCCGAGCGCGTGGCTCCGCGTGATGACGGACGCCTCGCTCATCAAGGGCGATACGTTGCGCGTCATCGACTACAAGACCGGCAAAGAGCGGGAGGAGCACAAGCTCCAGCTTGAGCTTTACCAGCTCGCTGGACTGCTGCGGTACCCGGATATTCAGAAGGTCAGCGCCGAGCTGTGGTATCTGGACCTGGGCAAGATCGCGCCTGAGGAGACTTCTTTCATTACGCGCGACAAGCTGAATGCGCTGAAGCTCGTATGGATGAAGCGGACAAAGGCCATGCTCAGCGACACGCGTTTCGCGCCCAAGCCCGGCAACTATTGTCGCTGGTGCCATTGGAGGAAAGACAATGGCGGCCCCTGCCAGTTCTAGGAAGATTCTGGAAAAAACAATAGAGAACGGGGTGCTGCGGTGGCTGAAACTACAAGGCATTCGCCATCGCAAAATGAACGGGCTAGGGAACAGGAGCTGGCCTGACCAGATGATCCTCATACCCGGCGGCAAGCCGTTCTTTATTGAGTTCAAGCGTCCCGGTAATGACCTCTCCCCACTCCAGGCTGACACAATCAACTATCTTCTTTCGGTAGGCTACGATGTTGAAGTCCACACAGATAGAGCGCGTGCCATCTCGGCTATCGAAGAACGACTCTGCAAAGCAGATGCCCGCCGAACTGACCGTCGTAAAGGCTGAGCACTGGCACCCGCACGACTACCAGAAAAAAGCCGTGACCTTCCTGCTGGAACACGCGGCAGCAGGACTTCTACTAGACCCGGGGCTGGGAAAAACGTCTGTTTGCCTCGGCGCGATAAAGTTGCTCAAGCGCGAAAAGCTGCTTGATCGGGTGCTCATCATTGCCCCGCTGCGTGTCTGCTACAATGTCTGGCCCGCAGAAGTACAGAAGTGGGCGGATTTCAACCATCTTCGCGTTGAGCTTCTCCATGGAGCGGGGAAAGATAAGGCAGTACAGCGCGATGCTGATATCTACGTGATCAATCCGGAAGGTTTGGATTGGCTGATGATGGGCGGGCGGATGAAGACGCTAAGTCCTGATACGCTCATCATCGATGAGTCGTCGAGGTTTCGCCACACTAATACTCGTCGCTTCAAGAACATCAAGCCATATCTGCCGAGGTTCAAACGGCGATGGATCCTTACGGGCACTCCTGCGCCGAACGGTCTACTGGACTTGTTTGGCCAGATCTACATCCTCGACCTGGGCCGAGCGCTCTCCCCATACATCACGCATTTTCGTACAGAATTTTTCAACCCCACAGGTTTCGGTGGATACACCTGGGTCCCGAAAGCAGGATCGGCTGAGAGGATCCAGGAGATCCTCAAGCCGCTTACCCTCCGGCTTAGTGCCGAGGACTACCTGGAGCTCCCCAAGCTCGTCCACAACACGATTACGGTGGAGCTACCGCCCACTGCTCGGCGTATCTACGACGAGCTGGAAGAGCACCTGATTACCCAACTTGAAGGCACCGACGAGGTGGTCACGGCCATGAGTGTGGCCGCCGCGAGTATGAAGTGCCGCCAAGTGGCGAATGGGGGGCTCTACCGGCAGCTTACCGACGGGCCGTTGTTTGACAGCGACAGGTGGACCCACATACACAACGCCAAGACCGACGCCGCAGTGGACTTGATCGACGAGTTGGAAGGTCAGCAGGTGCTCATCGCCCATGATTTCAAGCACGACATCGACCGACTGCGCAAAGCCCTCCCTAATGCTGTATTCGCTGGAGACTATTCCCCCAAAAAGTTCAAGGAAATCGAGGATGCGTGGAATAATGGGGAGATACAGCTCCTTGGCGCTAATGCGCAATCTATCGGGCATGGCATGAATCTACAGCGTTCCTCGGCGCAGCATGTGCTCTGGTATTCCCTGACGTGGGACGCCGAGAACTATGAACAGTTCATTCTCCGGGTGAAGCGCCAAGGGAACAAGGCCTCCCACGTGTTCAACCATCACATCGTCGCCAAGGATACTGTGGATGAGGCCATCATGAAGGCATTGGCAGCTAAGGTGAAGAACCAGAATACTTTGCTGTCGGCGCTGAAGGACTACAGTAAGCGTAGAAAAATGCATTAAATTTCCCCTTTACACAGAAAATCCAGTATATACTAGAGCCGAGGGCAACATGGACGTACAGGTTTTCCGGGATGCACATATGGTCTGCTGCATTCGTACCACTGTCCTCAAGAACCATACTGAGTTTCTGTTGAATGACGGCCGACAAATAGATCTTCACCGAATGCGAACCACGGAGTTTGACCACATGTGGACTCCTTTAGCATACAGCGTCAAGAAAGCCGCTGAAAAGTTTCTGACCCCGCTTACCAGCGGAATTCTCCCAACCGCGCGAGCAAGAGCGCGTCTACTCAACATTCTCTCACAGGAGGACCAAGTGTCCGAACCCAAGACTTCCCCCAAGGACAAGCTGTCCAAGCCCGCCCCCAAGAAGGTCGCTGAGCCCGCCAAGGCCGCACCCGGCACGAAGGCCACCAAGGCTCCGTTCAAGGCCGACAAGCCCAACTCCAAGAAGACCGCCGAGCCCACGGCCGAGAAGGCACCGCGCGGACGGCAGCACACCTCGAAGACCATCAAGCTCCTGGCCGCTGAGAACCCCAAGCGGAAGGGGACGGAGAGCTACACGCGTTTCGAGCTCTACCGGACCTGCAAGACCACGGCTGATTTCCTGGCCAAGGGTGGTTGCACGGCCGATCTGCGCTACGATGCCGAGCGCGGGTTCATCAGCCTGGGCGAGTAGACGGCGCACATGCGCTAGTCGCAGGGCGGCATACGTGCCGCCCTTTTCCGTGGAGACAATCTTCTATGCTGAGAATCTACATCCCTACCTTCGGTCGCGCCAATGACCAGAGGACTTTTCATGAGCTGCCTCCCAAGCTCCAGGCACAGACGACCTTGGTCGTGGATTCGCGGGAGAAGAAATTCTATCCGGAATATCCCACCATGGTGTGCCCACCCAGCGTCAATACCATCGGCAAGGTGCGCCAGCACATCATCCAAACGCATGACGTGGAAGCCTATGGCCCCAAGCTCATCATGCTGGATGATGACCTCAAGTTCGCTACCCGGCGAAAGGACGACCCCAGCAAGTTTCTCACGGCTACGCCTAAAGAGATCGAACAGTGCTTTGCGTTCGTGGAAAAGATTCTGGGATGGTATGCTCACGCAGGAATCGTCGCGCGGGAAGGCGGTAACCGATCGGCCGGGGCTGGGCCCGTGGTAGAGTGCACCCGGCTGCTCCGGGCGCTGGCATACGACGTCACCGTTCTTCGGAAGCATAAGGTGAAGTTCGACCGGCTCATCGTCATGGAGGACTTCGACGTGGCGCTTCAGCTCCTCCGTCTCGGCTACTCGAACGCAGCGGTGACTGCGTGGTGCCAGGACCAGGGCAGCTCCAGCGCACCGGGTGGCTGTTCCACGTACCGAACTATGGAGAAGCAGCGGGAGGGAGCAGAGGGGCTGGTGAAGCTGCACGCTCCGTTCGTGAAGTTGGTGGAGAAAACCACCAAGGGTGCCTGGAACGGGCAGACGAGGACGGACGTGATGGTCTACTGGAAGAAGGCGTATGTTTCCTCTAAGAGATGAACTGATCTACTGGATTAAAGAACGTCATGCCATCTACCTCAAGCGGATGGCTGGCAAGCCGAAGCCTTGGACGCAAGACTCCATTCTGCAGAACTACCGTTTCTGCAACGTCCACCGCGAGCTCGATACCGTGACACTGTGGCTCAAGAAATACTGGCGGGATCCCCACGCGGACAACCCAGACCTGTGGTTCGCTATGGTCGTTGCTCGGTTGATCAACTGGCCCGAGACTCTGCAAGCCATAGGCTTTCCCCTCCCATGGAACCCACAGCGCTTCATTGAGCGGATGCAGCGCCGCAAGGCTGACGGGCTGAAAGTCTACACAGGTGCCTACATGACCCCTGCAGAGTCCCGAGAGTCCAAGGCCCACTACCACGCACTTGAGGTCCTCGACCCTATGTGGAGCCAGCGGAAGAGCCTACGTCCCCGGCCTGCCGAAACGCTCGCCAGTTACTATGCACGGCTGCTGCCTTGCAAGGGCATGGGCAGCTTCCTGTCGGCACAGGTCATCGCCGACTTGAAATACACGCCATGGTTGGCCGACGCACCTGATTGGTGGTCCTGGGCAGCGAGTGGGCCGGGTAGTCGGCGGGGCTTAAATTTGGTATGTGGATTTCCCGCCGAGCAGCCATGGAGAGAAGACCGCTGGTTTGACATGCTTACTCTTTTGCGGGAAGATATTAAGAAAGATCTTCGAAAATCCCAGATACTTGAGATGCACGCGCAAGATACGCAAAATTGCTTGTGTGAATACTCAAAGTGGTATAAAGTATCTCGTGGTGTGGGTAGGCCGCGCGCACTTTATCCAGGAGGATTTAATGAAGACTGGAGCACCTGTCGGAAGCATACGTAAAGATTCTAGGTGGGGTCATCTTTGGCAAAAGGTTGAGAATCACGAAGCTTTTGGGAATCGTTGGGTGCTTTTGCACCATCTTATTTGGTGGCGCTATCGAAAACAACGAGTTCCGAAAGGTTGCGTGCTACATCATAAAGACTACAATAAAGAAAATAATAAACTTAGCAATTTGCAATTGATGACTCGCGCTGCGCACGCTACATTACATGGCACAGGAAGGCTGGCGACTGAAGAGACTAAAGCTAAGATGAAGAATTCATTCAAAGCACGGTGTACTCCTGAGTGGCGCGCAGCCGTAAGTAAGCGCGTCAAAGCACAACATGCTGCAGGAAAATTTGGAGCGGCCACAGTTTCTGCAGAGAGCCGCGCACGGGCATCTGCAAAGATTTCAGCAAAGTTAAAGGGGCGCCCCAGCAGTCGACTAGGCACGCATGTAACAGCTGAGCAGCGAGAACACTATCGACAAGGCGCCCTTAAACGAGAAGCGGCAAAAAGGAGCAAGAAATGCACGTAATCAATGCACGCAACGTCAACGACGCCTATGCGCAGGCGCTGCACTATCTGTTCGTACACGGAGAAGAGGAGGCCTCTAGGAACGGCCCTGTGGTCGTGGCGCCAGCACCGGTCACCACAGTGTATGACCACCCCACAGAGCGCGTCCTATTCAGTCCTGTGAGGGATGCCAACCCATTTTTTCACCTGATGGAGAGCCTGTGGATGCTGGCCGGGCGTGACGACCTAGCCTTCCCTCTGTGGTTCAACAGTCACTTCAAGGACTACAGCGATGACGGGATCACAATTCACGGAGCCTACGGGCATCGCTGGCGAAGGCACTTCGGCACAGACCAGCTCCTCTGTATCGGCAACGAGCTCTTCCACAATCCAGAATCGCGCCGCTGCGTGCTGCAGATGTGGAGCGCTGCGCTGGACCTCGGTAAGCCCTATCGGGACGTGCCGTGCAACACGCACGTCTACTTCGATTGCCGGCATGGCCGTCTCAACATGACGGTCTGTAATCGTAGCAACGATGCGCTCTGGGGAGCCTACGGCGCGAACGCAGTCCACATGTCCATGCTCCAGGAGTTTCTGGCTGCGTACATCGGCGTGCCCGTGGGCATCTACCGCCAGATGAGCAATAACCTGCACCTCTATCAGGCCACCATGCCGGCACACCCCGGTGCCGCTGTCAAGGATGCCCACGACCACAATTACTACATCACTAAGGGTGCCTGCCGGCCGTATCCTCTGGTAGACAGCAACGAGACTGCGGCAGACTTTCTGCTGGACTTGGAGCATTTCTTTGAAAAAGCGTGGGGGCAGCCCTACCGCACGGAATATTTCCGAGGTGTGGTCCTTCCCATGTACGAGGCCTGGGCTGCTCGTAAGGACAAGACAGGAACTGGCCTTGAAGAAACTAACCGCATTGTCGCTGAGGATTGGCGCATTGCCTGCACCAACTGGATCAACCGCCGGGAGGCAAAATGAAAAATCTACTGAGCACGTTCAATTTTCTACGCAGTGGCGAGGCCACACAGCGCTTTCACACCGTCCGCACCATCGGGCAGAATACCGTGGGGGAGCACAGCTTCCAGGTGGCGTGGCTCGTCTATCTGCTGACCGATGGCGCTGCCAATGCACGTCTGCTGATGGCCGCTATGACCCACGATCTCGCCGAGCAGGTGACTGGAGACATCCCCGCCCCCACCAAGCGTGGCCTCGCCATGGGCGCGGACCTGACCGACATGGAAGAGCGCCTGCTGGATGAGCACGAGCTGTGCTTCCCTCTGAGCAAGCGGGACGCACGTACGCTGAAGCTGGCCGACTGCCTCTCTGGCATGCTGTTCTGTCTGGCCGAGCGGGAGATGGGCAATCAGACGATCGGCTATGTGTTCACCAATTTCCGCAGCTACGTGGAAGAGCTAGCGCCCACGGGCGTGGAGGCGGAACTGCTCGCGATCATCGTCAGCAAGTGGACGGAGATCATATGAGCGCGAATGAACGGCAAGTAGGCGGTGAGCACTATCAGTCCCAATATCAGCACTGGGACTTTGTGCAGCGGGCACTGGATGGTCGTTATCTGGAGGGGGCGATCACCAAGTACGTGTCTCGTTGGCGCAAGAAGAATGGCCTTCAGGATTTGCGGAAAGCGGAGCACTATCTGCAGAAATTGATCGAGGAATACCAGGCAGGTCGGATCGCCGGTAATAATCCTTACCGCATTTGCGCGTTGCAGATGGAAGCGCGCAGCTTCTCGGCAGCCAATCATCTAGAGGCTTACGAAGCTGTCATCATGGAGCTCATGGCGCTGTGGCAGAATCTGCAGAGTCTTAACTCAGCAAACGCCGCACTGCACGAGCTCATGGCGGAAGCACTCATGGATGAGTCTGGCGCTTTGCGCCCCAAGGACTTCAAGGAGGCTTGATTATGTTCTTATGTGGCGACGTCGTCAAGCTGAGCGCCAAGGGCCGCAAGCGGTATCAGAACCTCCCCAACCACCCGCACCATGAGCTGGGCATGGTGACGGAGGTCGTCTACAACAGGAGGAGCGCTAACCAGATCGTCATGGTGGCGTGGCCCAACGGGGCTGCGTTCTATGGGTCTGTGTCCCTCCGTCACACCGAGGAAGTGCCGAGTGTCCAGTTCTTCCTGTAGGAGGATGCGCTGACGCCAGAAGAGTTCAAGACCAAGATGGAAGAAATCTCAAAGAACAATGACACTCAAGAGGCGCACTACGACGCCCTGATGTGTCAAGTCCTCACTGAGCAAGGATACGCGCAAGGGGTGGAAATCTTCACCGACATGCCCAAGTGGTATGTTTGACCGCCGTCCGCAGAGGGATGGGCCGTTACTACGCGGTCCATCGTCCTGCCGACGCAGGTAACCAGGAGCCTAAGATGGCCCGCAAAATTTACACGACGAACATCGACTTCTTCCGTGTATGGGTGCGCACTGATGACAACCACGCATTCCTCAAGGACGTGGTCACCCGTGAAGAGGCGGACAAGTATGCCTCCAGAATCAACCGGGCGGACGAGAACGTCTACGTCACCATCTACAAGTGCCACGATGTAGAGATGGTACTGGCATGAGCAACGTACTCGCACGACTCACCGGGCTGGAGCGGCGTATGGACAACGTGGAGAAGGCACTTTGGCCGGTGCCCATTCCCCATGAGCGACACGACACCAAGGAACGGATCAAGGAGGATGCGCCATTACTTCCGCCGATTGAGGACCTCATTCGTGAAATAGTGCATGATGAAGTTAGGAGTCTGTCGTGAACATGCTCAAATGTGATCGGTGTGGAAAGTCCGTGTCTACAGACTATGCAACAGGATGGAAGATCCTTCAGCTCACGACTGCGGGTTATCATCCAGAGAAGATCGCTGATTTGTGTCGGGAATGCGCGAAGTTCATCACGCAAGCAGCCAATCCGGAGACGCGAGATGAACGTAGAGAGCAATGAAGAATATCTAAGAAAGCAGGTGCGCCTACTCGAGGCCG
>Ga0187880_1002074_pt1 | contig 15720 bp, 7 predicted proteins | sample June2016WEW_19_4_FD_132998 | JGI IMG/M metagenome (GOLD analysis project Ga0187880, IMG submission 132998) | Peatland microbial communities from SPRUCE experiment site at the Marcell Experimental Forest, Minnesota, USA - June2016WEW_19_40 | ecosystem: Environmental > Terrestrial > Soil > Wetlands...
GTCCGGGAAATAGTCCGCGTCGTATATCTCGATCGCACCCACGCGGCGTGGTTCTCCGGCGGGCAGGGGGAAGGTCAACAATGGAAGCACAGACGCATCGCCCGCCGCACCAAGCAAGGTAGATCCGTCCTGAGACACTGCCGTAATCTGGGCGTTGTCCAACCCGGTTGGAACGGTCGCCGTGGGGCCTCCAGTGGCCGCGATTTGCACAATACGATAACTTCCGACGGAGCCTTCGTCGAAGTAAATTCGCGAGCCATCGGTTACCAGTCTGCCGCTATTGGCTTTCACCGCGCCGTCATTGCTGAGCTGGGTTACGGCTTCAACGACGGGCACTGCGGGCGGTTGCCTCAGCCAGACGATGAAAGCCGCGCCAATGGCCAGTGCGCCCACTGCAACCCACGGCCATCTCTTGCCCACTACCTCCTGGCGAACAGGGGCTATCGCCGTGCCGCTCGCATCGGACAGCGCTTCCAGCGCAAACCCCAGGTCGGACGCATGTTGAAAGCGCTGCTCCGGACTCTTGCTCAGACAGCGGTTCACAATCTTCTGCAACCCCGGTGAAATGTTTGGCGCGAGCTGCGAAATTGCCGTTGGGTCTTCGTTCAGGATCGCCGTCATGGTTTCAACAAACGTCGTTTTGTGAAACGCGCGCTTGCCGGTCAACATTTCGTACAGAATTACGCCGAACGAGAAAATATCGCTTCGCGCATCGGCCACTTGCCCGCGCACCTGCTCAGGCGACATGTAGCCAACTGTACCCAACACCTGTCCTGGCGTAGATTCCTGTCGGAAGCTGATGGTCGAACCGTCAGGTGTCGCAGCTTTGGCCGGGTCGAGCCTGGCCAGCCCGAAGTCGAGGATTTTGATCCGGCCATCTCTCGTCACGAAGATGTTTTCCGGCTTGAGATCGCGGTGAACAATTGCGGCGCCGTGCGCGGCCGTCAGTCCACGGACCAACTCCATGCCATAGTCGAGGATTTCTCGCAGTCGCATGGAGCCTCTACGAAGGCGATCGCGCAGGGTTTCGCCCTGCAGCAGCTCGGTAACGATGTACGGCGATCCATTGTGCTCGCCAACGTGGAAGATCGTGACAATATTGGGATGATTGAGGGCTGCAGTGGCCTGAGCTTCCAACTCAAAGCGGCGAAGGCGCTCGGGATCGGTCGACCAAGCGGCGGGAAGCACCTTGATGGCCACGTCGCGCTTCAGCGCGCCGTCGCGGGCGCGATAGACCTCTCCCATGCCACCGGCGCCCAAGGGGGCGACGACCTCATAGGAGTCTACCCGGGAGCCAGCGGCGAGTGTCATTTGTGAATTGAATTATAGCCCGAGCCAAGCTCCCAAGGGCCAGGTTAAGTTAACGCCGGGTGTCAAATCCTTTCCACAGTCTCATCCCCGGAAGAGCGGGATTGCACGAATCTCGACTCTCCGGCATCGCCAACGTTTCAATATCAATTGACGCAAAATCGCCGAAGCGCGAATCCACCGTGCAGGAGCTAATTTCTGGGGCTCCAGGCGTATAACCGCCCACGCGGAAGTAGCACCAAAATGAGGGTTACTTCCGAATCGACGACGACACATCCAGAACCAAAACTACAAAACCGGAATCTTGGAAAGGATGGATTTCTTGTGGTTTTAATGTTACTTCGCAGTCGAACCAATGTAACCGATCCAGATACCGAGTAGGCGCTACTCACTTACTGATTGGTTCTCGTGCCCTCAAAACACCGTTCTACCAGACGCGTCTGAGGACATGCAATTTGCCAGCGCTGCCCGCGTTCCTCATTGCTCCTGGACAGCAGCGTGCAGCGGCAGATCGCGTGAAGATGTGCCGGCGAAAATTTCATAGCTGCCTGGCATATGGGCCCAGCGATGAATCGACTCGTCGTAGATAGAGAACGAGTCGCCGTCGATTGTGAGCGTTAGGGTCTTCGTCTCACCCGGATTCAATTCAACTTTCGCGAACGCACGCAGTTGATGCGGCGGTTCGCCGTTGGCCGGCGGATGGCCGACGTAGACCTGCACGACCTCCGCGCCCTTGCGGGAGCCTGTGTTGCTCACATCCACTATTACGGTGATCGCTTGCGCGGCGTCGGCCGTTGCCGGTGAAACCGCAAGATGGCTCACTTTGAATGTTGTATACGAAAGCCCAAAGCCGAACGGGAAGAGCGGAGCGACGTTGTTCGCGTCGTACCAGCGATAGCCAATGTTCAGCCGCTCGCTGTATTGCGATTGGCCGTCAACGCCCGGCCATTGCTCCTTTGAGGGAGTGGGAATTTGGTCGGCCGTGTGCGGAAACGTGAGCGGCAATTTGGCCGCAGGGTTCACGTCGCCGTAAAGGACTGCGGCGATGGCGTTACCGTCTTCCTGGCCCGGATACCATGCCTCGACTATTCCAGCAACCTTATCGATCCATGGCATCAGCACCGGGCCGCCGGTATTCAACACAACAATCGTTTTCTTTGCCGCCGCGGCGACGACCGCGATCAGCGCATCCTGATTGTTGGGCAGCGTAAGGTCGGGACGGTCGGACCCCTCGGTCTCTGCTGTATTCGCGAAGACGATGGTCACATCGGCGTTGTGTGCATCTCGCGCAGCGGCAATCAAGTCGGTTCCGTCGGCGTAGGTTACTTTGTCTGCGGAGCCGGCGCGCTTGGCGATGCCGTCAAAGGGGCTCACGATGTACGGCGGGTTGGCGTTGGAGCTGCCGCCACCCAATGCCTTGGGCGTCTTGCCGCCTGAGGTTCCGATAACCGCGATCGATGTGCCCGGCGCGAGCGGGAGAATGCCTTTGTCATTCTTAAGCAGCACGGTTCCCTGTTCCGCCGCGTAGCGCGAAAACGCGTCGTGTTCGGGACGGCGCGCGTTCGACGCCCAGGTGCCGGTCTGCTTCTTATCGAAAAGGCCTTGGCGGAACATGGTCACGAGAATGTTGCGCACGTGATCGTCGAGGGCGGCCGTGGACACCTCGCCTTTTTCGATAGCAGCCTTCAGCGAGGCACCGTAAAACTTATCGTCCGGCATCTCCTGGTCCAGGCCGTGCAGGGCCGAATCGATGGTCGAGTGGGTCGCGCCCCAGTCGCTCATCACCCACCCGTCAAAGCCAAACTGCTGGCGCAAAACACCGCGCTCAAGAAAGTCGTTCTCGCAGGAGTAGACACCGTTGGTCTTTACGTACGCGCACATGAATGTGCCCACGTGGCCCTCGCGCACCGCGGCGGCAAACGGCGGCAGGTAGATCTCTTCGAGCGTGCGTTCGTCCACGCGCGAGTCCTCTTTGAAGCGATTGCTCTCCTGCTGCATGGCCACGTACATGTTGGCGTCGGCGATGGGACCCTGGCTCTGGATGGCCTCGATCTCAGCCACGGCCATACGGCTATTGAAGTAGGGATCTTCACCGTAGCTCTCGAAGGTGCGACCCCACTCCGGCACGCGCACCACGTCGATGGTCGGGCCCAGCTCGACGTTGGTGCCTTTCTGCCACTGCTCCTGTCCCAGCTCGCGGCCGTATTCGGCAAGCAGGCTCACATCCCAACTCGACGCGGCGGCGATGGGCGCGGGAAAGAGCGTGATGTCCCTGGCGCCGTTGCCCACAGCGGCGCGGCCATCGGCCAGCGTGAGCGCGGGAATTCCGAGCCGCTCGACAGGCGGCACATAGCCCACGTAGCCCTTGACCGGGATCGGCTTGACGCCGTGAACCATGGCGACCTTCTCGTCGAGCGTCATCTGCTTGACGAGCAGATCGGCGCGGCGCTCAGGCGAGAATGCGCGGTTCATCCAAGGCCGCTGGGATGGAGCAGCGGACGAATTCGCTTGCCCACCGGAAAACATCGAATCAAAAAGCAACAAGGAGGAAACAAGGAGCGACCGAAGAACGGCTTGAGTCGTCATAAGTTCGCCTTTCGGCTGCGGTTCCCGTCAACGCCAGAAAGCTCTAAAGGGGGGATGCCTCGCAGACTGTGCAGACATTCCAGAGCGCGGCGGTTCACGCGTAAACAGGCCGACCCTCAATCTACGCACAGCCTGCGAGAGTGTCAACGACTTGCCAACCTATCCATATTTCACGGCGAGACGAACACCGGATGCCCGTCAGCCGGGATCGCTTGGTTGCATATATCCGCCGCGCGGAGCTTCATCCCAGTGCGTCGCCGTCCCCCTTCAAGAACTCCCGTCTGCGAAATGGGAACTTACCCTGACAATGATAATTGCGGGCGAAGAGCCGATCAATCTCAATCCGTGTCTGGCGGAAGCGGAAGTTTCATGTGCAGGAAATCGGAGTGTTCCTTGAAGTAGTTCGTGCCCTTGCAAGCCATATTGACGGGTTCCGGTCGGATAACCGGCAACCCGGAAGGAACTCGAAAAATGGGGTTACTTCCCAGTTGACGACAATCCTCTCAGAACCATCAGACGGACTAAAGAAGTACACTGTTCGTGCGGTTGGAGATCAGGAAAGACCAGGCGATGCTTCGGACGTTCGTGTTGCAATCGGCCCTAATACATCCTCTCGTGATCGCGTGCCTTCTTCTCGCTGGCTGTTCGACAGCGCGAACGCGTGTTTCGTCGGCACAGACCGAGAGTGGTCCGGTCGCGAGTGTGCGGGTGCCACTCAAGGCAGACGGATTGCCCGACGGCTTTTTTGCGCTGGGTGCCACCACAAAATGCTCCGCTCAGATCATCGGCTATCGTTTTGTGGTTTGGTTAAATAGCGAGGATGTTGCAGTCGGATTTAATACCAGCCCCAACTGCAGGCAATCTCCGGATCGTAAAGTAGATGGCGTCCTTCGCGTCCTGATCTTCGATCTGAAGGGCACCTTAGAGGCCAGTCGTGATTTGTCGTATCCTGCGGACGGAAATGGTGAGATTGTAGCCGATGGTGATGCGATGCCCGGCCCCAATGGCACGCTCCTCGTTGAAATCCAGTCCGTCAACCTGGATCCGGAAGGAAAGCAGCAATCTAAGTCCGTTGCGCGCCTGCTCGACGCGAAGCTGACAGATGTCGGGGAGATTGATCAATTTCTGGATCAAACCACCTTTGTCGATCACGACTTGGTATTTGAGAATGGCTCGCCATTTGGCGGACCGCACACCTTTTCAATCCTCGGAGGGTACGGTCCAAAGGAAATTGCACATGGCCAGGTAGTTTGGCCCTCGGGAACGATGGACAGGAAGATTGGAGAGCACGGCCTCGCATATATGCGGTGCAGTCAGGAAATCCACTCCGGCGAATACATCTATACGAACGGGGTGCTGGCGGGCGCTAACCATCGGTGTACCCTCAACGCGACTGGCCAGGATGATTCCTGGACCGTGCCGCTGCGAGACGGAGAGTGGGCGTCAATCGTTGGACTCTTAGGCGACGGCAGCGTGGTTGGCCAGGTACATGTCAAGGACAGCAGCGCTGATCAACTCGTGATTTGGAGAAAGGGCGCGCAGCCGGAGGCACTTCCGTGGCTTCCACCTCAATTCGACGGGACGATCGATTCCGCAACGAGCAATCTCTCTCGCTACGCCACTTTCGCTACAAATGACCCCCATCCCTGCAATCCCCTTCGGAAGATTCTTGGGACTCCTTGCGATGAAGGCAGTAGCGGCCGCTGGTTCATCTTCGACCTGTCGTCACAATCACCAATCGTGAGTCGAGTGTTTCCCAATAACGGGCGTGCAGCTTTGGCTCCTGACGGGCGCCATTATGCTTCTTTCGAGGCCAATGAGCTGCGCGTCTATCCGCTCACGCCGTCCACGCAGTCGAAATAACGTCGCGTTCTGACCGTATCACCGCTAGCCAAGATCGGAAACGCCTCGGAAACGAGTTTTGGAGTGAGCCTCTGAACTTAGTCCGAGGCGTTTTCGATTTGGAGGTGAGAAGGAAGCCGCAGGCGCTGCGATCGCGGTGATGCTGGAGGGAATTATGGATATTGAATGCCGTTTCGTGATTAAGTAAGTGACTTTTGGGACCGCCATCGTCGCCGACGGTGATGGCGAGCAGTGAGCAATTGCATGAGCAGTCTGCAATCTAGCCGCTCGGGGATGGCGTTGAACCTGGTAATGAAGCTGTTGTGCGTGTTGGGCACACACTCCGGCGAAGACGTGCGTGGAGCAAGCCGGCCGAGCGGATTGGCGCAGAGGGTCATGAGGAATCGGAGGTTGCCAGATTGAGTTGTACTGCGGTGAAGCGCTCGATAACGCGCATGGCTTTTCCGCAGCGGGGGCAGTGCCATGGTGCGCAATCAGGCAGGGGCGGAGGAAGCAGCAGTTCGCGGCCCTGGGCGGCGAGCAGTGTGCGTGCCAGGGGCAGCAGTTGTTTGCGGAAGCGGTTGGAGAACAGGCCGTAGCGGCGGATGCGCACGAAGCCTTTTGGCAGCACGTGGAGGAAGAAGCGGCACAGGAAGTTCACGGCGTCGAGAGTCATGACGCGCTGCTTTCCGCCGTGGGCGTAGTCGCGCCAGCGGAAGCTGACGCGCTCACCGTCGAAGGCGGTGAGGCGGTGGTTGGAGATGGCCATGCGGTGGGTGTAACGACCGAGGTAGCGCAGGACATGTTCCGGTCCGCCGAAGGGCGGCTGCGCATGGACGTACCAGTTTTTATTGCTCAGCTTCTCCATTAGTTGCTCGAACCACGCAGGATCACGGAACTGAGCGGCAGGCCCCCTCAGGTTGAGCAGGCCCTTGTGGTAGTGCTGGCGGAATCCGGCGAAGAATTTCTCGCGGAAGACGGTGCGCAGGACGGGAACCGGTAGCAGGAACAACGGATGGCTGGTGTGGCTCCAGCGTTGATGATCGGCCGACAGTTCACCGGCGCGAACGACTGCATGGATATGCGCTGCACCATATGAGGAGAGTTTGTTTTGAAAGGGCACGGCTTTAGCCGTTCCCTTTCAAAACTGCTGCTATTGATCATTCCAAATCCGAGTCTGATTGCCCTGAAGCGCGGCATGGTTACCCCAGAGATGGAATCATCTGGTATGTACTCTCCTTGCTAACCGCGAGGCTTGCGCTGGACAAGCGAATCAATGGCAGTTCAGAGCTACTGGAGCTATTGCCGCTGCGGCAGGAACTTCCAGATCTCGGGGTCTTCCTGGCCGAGAACCCAGGAACAGAAGCCGTCGATGCCTTTTTGTTCAGCGAGCCGGTAACGATCCTGGAAGGTTTGCAGATCGGTGAAGTAGATCCACTCGCGCAACTGATCGCGATAGAAGTAGAGGTAGGCGCTGTGGTCATCGGCATCCCACTGGACCTTGGCGCCGAACTCTTTGGCCAGCAGCAAGGCGTTTTCCGTGCCGATGTATTCGGCCTGCGGGTTAGGACGATCTTCGCCTGTGGCCTTATCGACGACAGGAGCTCCGGTAAACCAGTGATACCCGTAGACGGGGATTCCCAATGAGAGTTTCTCTCTGGGTACAAATTTGAGAGCGTAATCGAGGTTGTCCACGGTCCATTGCCATCCTGCGACCGGGCCGGGAGTGGTCCAGCGCGTTTGCTGGTCGTAGGTCATCAGGCAAACCAAATCGACATACTTGCCGATAGCGACAAGATCGTAGGCGCCGCGCCAGTCGGTGAACATCCACTTGTTGAATCCGCCGCTGCCGGGGTAGCCGGGCGCATTGGGCACCGTAGCAATGCTCAGTTGCAAGCCCTCTTTGTGCAGCGCCGCTGCCGAGGTCTTTACCAGCGCGCTGAGGAGATCGCGGTCTGTCCATGCGATATCTTCAAAGTCGAACTGGAATCCTGTGTAGCCGTGCGCTTTGCACTCGCGGATCATCGCCTCGTTCATGCGGTCCTGAGCGACGGGATCGCTGGCCAGCGAGTGAAAGGCTTTCTTGTTGAAGAGCGCAATAATCGGCATCAACGGCAGTTTCTCGCTATGCGCGCGATCGAGCACGAGGTTGTTGGGAGCGCCGGTGACGAGGCCGTTTTCGTCGACCTCGTACCAGGTGGGTACCAGCAGGTCGATCTGTTTAGAATGCGCCAGGAACGATGCAACCGAATCGGGGCTGTTCGACAAGTAGAAGAGCGCCCGCGAGCGCGCCCACAAGGGGCATGAGATCGTCAGCGCAAGAGAAAGTACACATAGAATTCGCTTCATGACATCCTCCGAAAAGGTAGATTGGTGCGGAACGCCCGTGATTTCGTGAGTGGCTCACCGGGCAACGAGACGAAGAGTCACGATCCGATGCGGCCGAACGTCGATCGTGAACGAGTGCGGACCGTCCGGGATGATTGGCTCCTGATCGCGCTCGACCGCGTCCGTGCGGAAAAGTTGCGCAATAGAGAATAAAGGTACATCGATCCTGACGGTGCGCGGCTGGCCTCCCAGATCGATCAGCCGGAGGATGGTGCCATTGCCATCTTCTGCCGGCTTCCAGGTATCGAACAGAAGGTCGGGATCTTCCACGGAGAGAAAGCTTCCCTGATCGCCGTTCAAGCGGCCGGGCTCGTCGAGCGCCTTGTCCTGAGACTGAATTCGATCCTGCTCAAGCGGCGTCACTTCTTCCCACGCCATACGGCTCAAGCTGGAAGCATCTGTCCGCGCTGCGCTGGTGATCACGTAACGGAAACGAAAATGTCCGCCCTGCGCGGCGCGATAATTTGTGTGCCAGTAGTTGTTCATCACGTAAGAGAAGATGGTTCCGGGCCGCTGTCCAAAGCTGGTAGGCCAGTCGCCGCGATTGATGTCGCCGAGCGTCACGAGCGAGGCATCCAGCGGCATTACGGTTGCGGAGACACCGTCCTGCTGAACCGAAACCCAGTGCTGAACGGAAAACCACTCGTGACCGGCGCCAGGATACATGTCCTTTGCCGGGTCAACGACTCCGTTCTGGATTTCGTATTGAAATTCAGGGTGCATCATCGCAAACGGGAAAGCAAAGTAGACAGCTTCCTTCTTCAGTTCGGGCTTCTTCTCGACATCTTCGATCAGATCAATTTTCTTTTCATGGTTGAAGATGCGAATCTCGGTGTGAATCTGCGGCGTGTTGCCGGCGGAGGACACGAGTTCCGCGCGCCAGCCCAGGGGGCCTGTTCCACCGAGATCAGCCGTCCGTCCTGCGCCGGATTGAGATGAAGCTCGGGCTTCGGAGACACGGCGCGATACTGCAGAACGCTATTCGGTTCCGCATCGCCGCCGCTGGCGTAGACATACTGGCCAAAGCGCAGGGAATTGTGCGTATCCACCAACTCCTTGTTCAATTGCTTGTCGTAGATGCTGCGGATGCTGCCCGACGATGGGTCAAGTTCGACTCGATAGAACGGACTCTCGATAGTCGTCGACGTTGCCGTTTGCGCGGCAGGTTGCGGTGGGTGGGCATCCCTCAATTCGTAAACTTTGTATCCCACCGCCGGAACCTGGCTTGCCTGGAACTCCACCCGGCGGAAGTTCGGGCCTTCATGCAACACCACGGAGGGAACAGTTTGCTTCGTAGCGCGGTCGGCGATTTCCATGCCTTTATCCAGGTCAATGGTGACCATGCCGTCGCGTTGCCAGCTCAGCGGATTGAAGACAATGAGGCTGCCCACGCCGGCGGAGATGGAATCGGCGAGCGAGGCCATGCTCCTGCGGAGAATGTCGCTGCGCAGTTCGGCGGCCGCGGCGGCGCGCGAATTCTTCACGCGCAACTGCTGTCTGGCCTCGTCGCTATCCGGATCGGAGACGCTATTCCACGAGGTAAACGTGTGTTCGTCCATCTGTACCATGTTGGCCCACATGGAATCGAGCGCCTCGCAATCGACCGCGAGTCGCGGGCTTACAAGCGTGCTGATGGTGGCGAGTTTTTCTGCCGACGGAGCCCGGCTTTCGTTCTCGCGTTCCATGGCGGCATAGAGCGCGTCCGAGCCGATTCCGTCTTCCCAGTACGGCCCACCATCGCCGCGCACCGTGGGAATGGCGTCGCCAAATTGTGCCGCGATGTTGGCCAGCGCATCGTGAAAGCCTGAGTACTCGATGTGAGGATAGGCATAGAGCGCATTCCACTTATCGGCGAGCTCCGCCTGCTGCGGATACAAGTCGGTGTTCTCCACCTGCGTGCCAAAAAGGATAGCTGCGCTGGCGCGATAAGTGGGGTACTCATACATCTGAAGGAAAACCGGCAGAACCTCTTCGCCGGTCTCTGTTACCGGGGGCAGGCCAAACAGGAACTGCATCTGCATGTAATGCCGCGAATACCACATCGGCACCTTGCCCCCATCCGGCCCTTCCCACCAGAATGGGCTGTTCTCGTTCAGATGCCCCTGCAGCAGCACGGGCGCGCGATCGTTGTTGCTGGCAGCGGCGAAGTACGGGATTCCGGCGGCGGCCAGGATCGACGCATACGACCAGGAGTAAGACGGCACGTCGGTGATGTTGGCGTAGTTGAACGGCGTGCCGTGGGTGCGACTGAAGTCGGCGCTGGGATAAAGCGATCGGATGAGCGTCTCCGCGGTTGGGAATCCCGTGAGCAGGTTGCTGGACTGCGCGGGGATGAAGATCTTTTGCTCCCGGATGGCGCTGACGATGCGCTCCTTCTCGGCAGGCGTGCGTGTCTTCAAGAACTGATCCAGGTTCCATTCGCCGTCAGTGCTGAAGCGGAAGCCGGGATGCTTTTCGGCCAGATCCATCGCCTCATCGAGAATCCGGCTCTGGATTGCCGCCACTTTCGGCTGGTAATCCGTGTAGCCGACATCGAGATGGACATGCGGCACAAGAAACAGTGTCCAGTGCTTCTGGGGTTGCAGCGTCTCCTGCATGTGCGTTGCGTGTCCGTTCACATCCACGCGCACCTCGGCACGTGAATCGGCGCCAAACTCGGGAACGTCGAAGCTGACGCGTTCCTCTCCAAAGTCCTGATCGCCGCGCAACGCATGCGAGTAAGTGTGTCCGGCGAGGGAAAGCTGCACGCGCCCGGAATGCGGACGCTGGCTGTAACGCACGAAGACGTCGACTCGTTCGTCGAGCGCGGAATCGTGTTTCGAAAAGAAGATCGTCGGCTCGATGGCCGCATTTGCCGCAGGTGGCAAGCGCGCGATCCGATCCAGCTCGACGGCGTCGTAGTTGAATCCCGCGTCGGGAACGCCCGTGCCGCCGGTTGCAACTGCCTGGAGCGAGATGCTGTTCTGACCGGTCTTCAGCCATGAGCCGGGAAACTCGACGTCGACCTCAGCGCGCGAATAGGCAGGATAGAAAGCGGCCACCATGTCGCCCATCGCGTAGTCCAGCCGTGGGTGCAGATAGGAGAGGCCGGTTCGTCCGTCGATTGCCACGCGCAGCGCTGGCACGCTCGAGCGGTCGATAAGGATAGAAACTCTCAGCCGGTAGGCATGCTCCGGCCGGCCCACGATGGGAAAGGCGATGCTTCGCGGCGCGGCGGCAGATTCCGCTGCCTTTCCAGGCCATGCCACGGGCGCATACGCAAACCAGCTTGTTTCGATTCGATCGCGGCCCACTGCGAAGTTGACTGCCTGGTGCGGGTCTCCATCGGCGAATTCACCCGAGGAACCGTCGAAGACTCCTACGCGCCAGACTGTTTCTTCCGCGGACTGGGCATAACACGAAAAGGACAACAACCAGGCAACGGCAATAGCAACGATCTTCGCTTTCATCGTAACTCCATTTGGACGGCAGCTCTGCCGTTCCTGCAATGCGATTCCTCCAAGGGTGGTTCGTTCTCACTTGCCGCCGGAGGCAATGGATCGATCGCGCGCGACGACGATGCGCAACCTGCGATCAAAATTTAACTTGCGGGGCTCCCGACGTACAACTCTCACTGCACAAGCTTCACGATTTCCAGCAGCAGATCCAGATGGATCGGCGGCTGAATCGATCCTCTCCTAAATACCCTTTCGGCGCCGTGGAGTCTCCTGCGGGATCGAAAAGCAACTATACCCGTTCTTCCGCGCGAATGAAAACGAAACGGTCCGATTGTGTGTCGTGCCTCGGGCAGATCGTTGCGCTCACGGACTCTACTGTAAGATAAACGTCTTTAGCCATGCCAATGCTGCGCGGATCTCCGGAGCAGCCAGCAGGCAGGTAGCTTTTGAAAGCCGTGCCGCAACAGGCCAAACAATCATGCGTTCGCGCGCGGCTGCCGGAGGGGACAGCAACAGCAGGAGAGCCGAATCATGACGATCACACGACGGGAGTTTTTGAGCAGCTCATTACTGACCCTTGGCTGCGCGTATGCGGCTGGGGATTCCTTTGCGCCACCGGCGCCGTTTGGCGCCCTGCCTTCGACGCGGCAACTGCGCTGGCAGCGCATGGAAACCAACGCGTTCCTGCACTTCACGGTGAACACATTCACCGACAAGGAGTGGGGCGATGGCGACGAAGATCCGAAGATTTTCAATCCCGTCGGCTTCGACGCAGACGAGATTGTGCTGGCGCTCAAAGCCGGCGGAATGAAGGGCGCGATCCTCACCTGCAAGCACCACGACGGCTTTTGCCTTTGGCCCACTCACACGACGGACCACTCGATCCGCTCGAGCCTATGGAAGAACGGCAAGGGCGATGTGGTACGCGAGATCTCGGAGGCCGCGGCGCGGCATGGACTCAAGTTCGGGGTATATCTATCTCCGTGGGACCGCAATCGCGCCGACTACGGAACACCGGCCTACATTGCGATTTACCGGCAGCAACTGACAGAAGTGCTGACCGGGTACGGCTCGATTTTCGAGGTCTGGTTCGACGGCGCCAACGGCGGCAAGGGATACTATGGCGGCGCTCGCGAAACGCGCACCATCGATAAGCACACGTACTACGACTGGCCCACGACGTGGGCGCTGGTGCGCAAGCTGCAGCCTGGCGCCGCGATTTTCAGCGATGCGGGGCCGGATATTCGTTGGGTGGGCAACGAAAACGGCATTGCCGGCGAGACCTGCTGGGAGACCTGCAATCCAGTTGCCGCCGACGGTGGGCCGGCTGTGCCCGGCGACTCGCAAACCGGCGTACTGAATGCCGGCACGCGCTTTGGTTCGCGCTGGCTTCCGGCTGAGTGCGACGTTTCGATCCGTCCCGGATGGTTCTGGCACGAGCGCGAAGACAAGCAGGTTAAGACACCCGATCAGTTGATCGCCCTCTACTTCGAGTCGGTGGGTAGAGGGGCAAACCTGCTGCTGAACGTTCCTCCCAATCGCCAGGGGCATGTGTCGCCGCAGGATGCAACGGCGCTTGCCGAGTTTCAACGGCGGATTGAAACCATCTTCGCCAACAACATGTCTGTGGGTGCGAAACTCACGCCGTCCAATGTCCGCGGGGAGAGCCCTCTTTTCGGCGCAGCGAATCTCGTCGATGGCAATTCCGATACCTACTGGGCGACCGACGATCCTGTGCACACGCCGGAACTGGTGGTCGACTTCGGCCGCAGCATCCGATGCAACGTTTTCCGGTTGCGGGAAGCTATCCAGCTTGGACAGCGCATCGGCGCCTGTGCCGTGGACGCCTGGCAGCAGGGCGCGTGGACCGAAATCGCTCAGGCGACGAGCATCGGTTGGTGCCGTTTGATCCGCCTGCCCGCCGCAATCGAAACTCCACGCCTCAGGCTGCGCCTCACCAACTCGCCGGTCTGCATCGCGCTGGCCGAATTTGGCGTTTTCCTCGGCGGGTAATCTGCGTTCCTTGCCTAAACCTGCGCCGAGAGCCGCGCGCTAGCGGGTGATCGCGCGGCTCTCGGCTGCGTGGCGGGGAGTTGCATATACCATAATGTGATACCTACTGATCATTTTGTGATTGGATTATTGATTTTTATGGATTTTTTGATCACTTTTGAGCTAATGTGTTGCATGATTTGCTGAGGCCCGCGACATTCGTTTCCAATTCGTGCCGCGGAGAGTAAGTCTTCTTGATTTCTACTTAGGAGGAAAGTGCATGCGTTTGCCTAGCATCGAAAGATTTCTACGCATTGTCCGTCCAGTGATGGTTTTGCTCGCGGCGTGGGCGATCGGTCACATCGCCTTTGCCCAGAACGCCCAGGGCACCATTGTTGGCCACGTTGTTGACCCATCGGGTGCGGCCGTAGCGGGCGCAAAGGTCGCGATCACAGACAAAGACACAAACATCACAACCACGCTGATCACCAACGCGACCGGTGACTATACGGCTGTCGCGCTGAACCCAGGGAACTACTCGGTCTCGGTGGATGCACCGGGATTTACGAGCGCGGTTTCCGGCAATCTGCTTCTGGAAGTGGAGCAGACATTGCGCCAGGACTTCAAGCTGGCGATGGGCGCCGCTTCGACCACCGTGGAAGTGAATGCGTCCACGCAGATGCTGCACACCGACGACACCACGCAAGGCCAGGTGGTTCACGCGGACATGATCCAGGCGCTGCCGCTCAACGGCGGCGACTTTACCAACCTGATGCTGACCAACGCCGGCACTAACATCGTGGTGGGCGGCTCCGGTGCGGACTGGAGCTATCACGGCATCAATAGGGAGTACACCGAAGTCAGCTCGGTCGGCGCCCAGGCGCAGTCCACCAGCTATAGTGTTGACGGCGTCTTCGATTACGATTTCAATTTCAGCGTGCCGACCAATATTCCGAACGACCTGGCGATTCAGGAGTTCAAGATGATGAGCGGCACCTACTCCGCGCAGTATGGCGTAGGCGTCACCGATGTCAACGTAGACATCAAGTCGGGCACGAGCAAGCTGCACGGCGCGGCGTATGAGCGCATAGAAGGGCAATGGCTCCAGGTCGACAGTCCCTATCAGGCAGCGGTCAATCAAGCCACCGGAAGCACAACGCCTCTCAACCCGCCGTTCCATCAGAATCAGTTTGGTGGAACTCTTGGCGGCCCGCTGTACATTCCCCACGCCTACGACGGCCGCAAGCGGACCTTCTGGTTCATCAGCTACGACATTGCCAGATTCGGACAGACCAACCAGCCGACCACGGATTTCGTGCCCACCGCGGCCGAGCTCGGTGGTGATTTCAGCGCCTATCCGTTTCCGATCTACGACCCCTCAACGACAGTTGCGAACCCAAGCTACAACCCAAATAATCCGGTCGGCCCGACGAACTCGCCGATTATCCGCACCCAGTTCCCCGGCAACAAGATTAAACCAATCGATCCTGTCGCGGCCAAGCTTGCGGCTTACTTCGATTCGCCGAACATCACGACCTGCGACGAAGCGCAGCATCTTGTGACGGGTTGTTACAATTACGCGGCCAACACCCAAAGCACCAAAAAACAGGGCATCGGCACCGCACGCATCGATCAGTACTTCGGCACCAAGGATCGCGCCTACTTCACCGTCAACCTGGCAAACATGTCGCAGACGAACACCAGCATCCGCTTCGGCCAGAGCGGCGCGGTGTATATCCGCCCCAAGCTCTTCGGCGCCACGTGGGCCCATACCGTGAATGCCAACATTCTGAACCAGGCGACGCTCGGCTACTCGCGCGACAAGTTCGTGAACGCGCAAAGTACGGCTTACGGTCCGAATCTCTCCGCGAATTTAGGACTGGCGAATACAAACCCCAATGCCGCAACCTACGACGTACCGCAGCTTGGAGCCTTCAACTACCAGGGCTTTGGTGGCGGTTCGCCCTTGACCTATGGCGACAACATCTATCAGGGCGTGGACAACCTTACCTGGGTGATCAAGCGCCATACGCTGAACTTCGGCATCGATTTCCGCCGCGAACAGATGGTGGAGTTCGACAACTTCGGTGGAACCGGATCGCTCAACTTCAACGGCGAGTTCACCTCTTTGGTGCCCAGCTTTGCCGGACAGGGCACGTCGGCGAAC
>Ga0187880_1002075_pt1 | contig 15718 bp, 18 predicted proteins | sample June2016WEW_19_4_FD_132998 | JGI IMG/M metagenome (GOLD analysis project Ga0187880, IMG submission 132998) | Peatland microbial communities from SPRUCE experiment site at the Marcell Experimental Forest, Minnesota, USA - June2016WEW_19_40 | ecosystem: Environmental > Terrestrial > Soil >...
GCAGATCCTGATACCGGTCGCAGAGGTCATCACTCACGCGGCGACGGTAGATCCACACTCACCGGTCGTGTCGAGCTGCCCGAAGGGCCCGCGCTCCCGAGCTTGTCTCGGGAGCGGCGTAGGTCTCTTGGTACCGTCCAACGCCGAGAACTCGCCACCGGGGTCTGCCGAGCGTCCGGTCGATGGTGTGACGGACTCTTGCGCGAACGCGCCGGGATCGCGCCTCGGTGCGGCCGCGGTTTGACAAGGCGGCCGAACCCGGGGTGCGGCCGCCTTGTCTGTATCTCGCCCTTGGCGGCAGGCCTAGTGGAAGTCGTCAGACGTTCAGGAGTTGGGCGTTGCCGAATCACCGGCGACGTCGTAGAGATGATGCACGACGTCGTGGAGCGCGTACTGGCCGATGGTCTGGACCGTGAATTTGGCGCCGTCGCTCCGGGTTCCCCGTCGTTGCCAAGCCGCCCCTTCAACTCTGTCGAAGTCGCCTGCGAGTATGCCTGCGGCCTTGGACAGCTCGGCGCCCACGGCGCGCGGGTCCTGGTCTCCGTAGTGGTCTTCGACGGCGGTACGGTCCTGGTCCCAGTTCTGGTAAGTCGGATCGTCCGAGGTGAGCATGAGGTTCAAGCGCTCGTCGACGATACGGAACACGTCTCGCACATGGCAGGCGTACTCGAGGCGCGACCAACGATCGTCGCGTGCCCTGCGGCGCAACTGCACGGGGTCGTCAGCCAGGATGTCAATCCATTCCTGGGCATTGGCGCGGATCATCGGCGCGATCTGGTCCCTGGGCAGTTCAACGGAGACGAAGCCGCACTCAGGGCAACGCTGCTCTAGCACCCACGTCCAGTCTTTGTTGTCGGGGATGATGGCCATGGCCCGCGAATCTACCGGTGGACAGGCCGGGCAGCGGCTCGTCGCGGGGTTTCGGGTCCGTGAGGAAAATTCGGCAGTGACTCAGGCACCTTCGGTGCGAGAAACCGGTCGGCGGCATGAAACACTGTGCAAGTGCGAATCTGGATCTGTGGCGTCCGCGGCTCTACACCGACACCCGGGCCGGAGTTTGTCCGTTACGGCGGCCACACCTCCTGCCTTGCCATCGCTCTCGACGGTGAGCTGCCAAGCCTGATCGTCGACGCAGGGACCGGCATCCGGCTCGCCAGCGACCTTTTCCGGGGGAGCCCCGACCTGTTCGGCGGCCAGCCCTACACGGGGTCGATCGTGCTGGGCCATATGCACTGGGACCACACCCAAGGGTTGCCGTTCTTCGCCGCGGGCAACAGCGCCGGTTCCCGGGTCGATCTCTACGTGCCCGCACAAGGCGACACCGAGAGCGTCTTCGGGCGGTTCATGTCCCCACCGCACTTCCCGATCCCGCCTTCCGGCCTTGCCGGCTCGTGGACCTTCAACGGCCTCGAGCCCGGTGAGGCAAAGATAGGAGCTTTCTCCGTCCTTGCCCTTGAGATCCCGCACAAGGGCGGGCGAGCTTTCGGCTACCGGATCTCCGACGGACGCGCGAGCATCGCCTATCTCTCCGACCACTGCCCGACGAGCCTGGGTCCGGGCCGAACCGGTCTCGGGGAGTACCACGAGGCCGCTCTCGCTCTTGCCGGCGGGTGCGACGTGCTGTTCCACGACGCCCAGTACACAGACGAGGAACTGCCTGTGCGCGCCTCTTACGGTCACGCCTCCTCGGGTTACGCCGTCGGGCTCGCGGAGGCTGCGGAAGTGGGAGAACTGCTGCTGTACCATCACGACCCGGCGCGGACAGATGATCAGATCGACGCGATTGTCGACAGTTACAAGGGTGCCAACGTGCCAGTGGCGGCTGCGGTACAAGGAACTGTTCTGGACCTGTCCTAACGCGACCTGCCCGCGTCAGGGGGCGCCGGTCGTGTTCAGACGTCGATAACCGCGAGCCCTGGTCCCCATGTGAGCGACTCGCGAACGACGATACGATTGCGAAAAGACGCGGCCAGGCCGCCCTAAGGGGGAGAGGTCAAATGTTCAAGAACCTTTTGGTTGGCGCAGACAGCTCAGCGACCGCGCTGCGCGCCGTGGAGGCGGCCGTGGACCTTGCCAAGACGTGCGGCGCCAAGTTGCACATCGTCACGGCCTACAAACCGCAGCCGGTTCGCACCCCCGACTTGCCCGCCGAGTTCCTCGCCGCGAACTACCTCCCTCCTGCCGACTCGTTGCTCGCGGAGCTCATCTCAGTCGCGAAGAGGGCCGAAGTGGAGGCGGAGATCCACGCCGCAACAGGCGATCCCGCCGAAGCCATCGTCCGCGTGGCGGCGCAGATCGGCGCCGACCTGATCGTCGTGGGCAACAAAGGCATGCGGGGCGCAAGGAGAGTTCTCGGGAGCGTTCCGAACAGCATCGCGCACAAGGCGCCTTGTTCGGTCCTGATCGTCGACACCACGAGCGCCTCCTAGCTCGCCCCGATCAACGGGCGCGGGCACTTGCAAACGTAAGCCCGCAGCGGCCTTCTGGTCGCGTCTTGTCTCCCGGAGCTGAGGGCCTGGCCGCCCTCATCCACGTCGTGCGGCGATAGCCCGTTCGATGCGATCCCCGTAATCCGGGTCGGCGCCGCGGAAACAGGAGACGGACCGCTCGACGATGGCGCTGTGTTCCACCTGGGCAAGGCCGTCCGCGATGTTGTCGATGAGGCGCTGCTTGGCAGCGTCGTCGATAAGCCTGTAGAGCGCGCCCGCTTGCGCGAAGTCATCGGTCTCGCGCTTGTCCCATTCGTAGGTGCCAGAGACGCCTGTGGTTGGAAGCCCGCCATAGTGCGGCTCGTTCGTCTGGGCCGGGCCGTCGAAGCTGTTCGGCTCGTAGTTTTTCGATCTACCGCCGTTGGAGTCGAAGCGCATGGCACCGTCGCGGCCGTAGTTGTCGGCTTTGGCGGCGTGGGGTGCGTTGACCGGGATGTGCGTGTGGTTGATGCCGAGCCGGTAGCGGTGCGCATCGCCGTAGGCGAACAGGCGCCCCTGGAGCATCTTGTCCGGTGAAGGGCCGATGCCCGGAACGAAGTTGCCCGGGTCGAAGGCGGCCTGCTCGACGTCCGCGAAGTAGTTGTCGGGGTTCCTGTCCAGTACGAGCTTGCCGACTTCGATCAGCGGGTAGTCGCCATAGGGCCAGACCTTTGTGAGGTCGAACGGGTTGATGCGGTAGCCGGCAGCCTCGGCGGCGGGCATGACCTGAACCTTGAGCGTCCACGAGGGGTAGTCACGACGTTCGATCGCCTCCAGGAGATCGCTGTTGTGGGACTCCGGGTTTGCGCCGGCGAGCACCGCAGCTTCCTTCGTCGTGAGCGTCGCGATGCCCTGGTCGGTCTTGAAGTGGTACTTGACGTAGAACTGCTCGCCTCGCACATTGGTCCACGAGAAGGTGTGCGACCCGAAGCCGTCCATCTGGCGGTAGTTGGCCGGGATGCCACGGTCACCGAACAGCCAGGTGAACATGTGTGTCGCCTCCGGCGAATGCGAGAAGAAATCCCAGACGTTCTCCGGCTCCTGGCGGTTGGTGAACGGATCCGGTTTCTGGGAGTGGATGAAGTCGGGGAACTTCAAGGGGTCGCGGATGAAGAAGATCGGTGTGTTGTTCCCGACGAGGTCGTAGTTGCCGTCAACTGTGTAGAACTTGACAGCGAAGCCACGCGGGTCACGAACCGCCTCTGGCGCACCCCGGCCGCCCGCCACGGTCGAGAACCGCACGAAGGTCTCGGTACGGGTACCGACGCCGGTGAAAACCTTGGCCCTGGTGTAGGCGGACATGTCGTTTGCGACCTCGAAGTACCCGTAGGCGCCCGAGCCCCTGGCGTGCACGACGCGCTCGGGGATGCGCTCGCGGTTGAAGCGGGCGAGCTTCTCGACAAGATGCTGGTCCTGCAACAGCACCGGCCCGCCGGGACCTGCTGTCTGTGAGTGCTGGTTGTCGGCGACAGGTGCACCGGACTCCGTCGTGAGAATGCGGCGATCAGGCATGATCTGGCTCCTTGTTCGATGTTGCTCGTGTTGCTTCACTAACTGGGTTGCAGTCGGGGCAGATTCCCCAGAAGGTGACTTCGGCCTCGTCGATTACGTATCCGCTTGCCGCCGAGGGCAGTTCGAGGCATGGTGCTTTTCCGACCGCACAGTCGAGGTCTGAAACTGTCCCGCACACACGGCAGACGACGTGATGGTGGTTGTCCGCCGCTCTCGCCTCGAACAGTGCCGCACTTCCGGCCGGCTCGATCCGCCGGGCGAGGCCCGATGCGCACAGCGCCGAGAGCGCGTCATAGACCGTTTGGACCGAGACTGTTCCCAGGCGCGCCTTCGACGCTTGCATGACCTGATCGACGGACAGGTGGAGCCGTCTTTCGCGTAGCACTGCCAGCACCGCCAACCTCTGGTTGGTGACCCGGAGCCCGGCAAGATGCAGCTCGGTTCGCAGGTCGGATGTGGGGGGCACTGAGATGAGGGTACTCCTGAAAGTGGAGTCATTCCAGTCTTAGTTGCACCGCTCACAGACCAGCAAAGCGTCGCCAAGGGCAGGGTGGGACACGGAGGGCACCCCCTGCGGCGGACTGTTAGCCGTCGGCCGAGGTGACTTCGAACCGGCGGGCCCGACTGTCGGCCGTGGAGTCGGGCGGCTAGGCTCGCGTCGTGCCCACGAGAGGTCCCTTTTCTTGTATGTTTCGCGGCCTTCTCACAATCAGCTGTGCCGGGATGTCGAGGTTCACAGTTCCGGGGCTTTGCACGAGGGGAGCGCGTTGAGACTTCCAGTCCTTCGGTCGGCGCAGCTTTGCGACCGTGTCGGCCGGCGGAGCACCAGGTTCGCTCGCCATCCCGTGGTGCGGCGCATCACCGGCTACAGCGCCGGGTCGGTCGTTGCCATCGTGATCAGCGAGGCCGCCTTCGCCGCCGCATTGGGATGGGCGCACGCAGGCACCACTTTGGCATCTGCCGCCGGGTTTGTCGGTGGTGCCCTGCCGAACTACATCCTCAACCGGCGCTGGGCATGGCGCGATCGCCGCGGCCGAGACCGCGGTACCGAGATCGCTCTGTACATGGCAGTCGCCCTGACTTCCTTCCTCGTCTCGGCAGTCGTGACGCACTGGGCCGAGGCGGGCGCGCGCCATGTGACGACCGACCGAGGGTCGCAGGTGGCACTGACCACGGCCGCTTTCCTCGTCGTGTCCGGCGTGTTCTTCGTTCTCAAGTTTGTGATCTATGAGACGGTCGTGTTCAAGAGGGCAGCCGACGCCGAGCTCGACGTCGCGACTCTGCTGGAGCCGGGTCGTATCGAGTCCAGTCTCGTCGAGTGAGGGACCGAGTCAATCCGAGGGCCATCGGCTGAGGCTGTCGTCATGATCGCTCACGCGGCTTGCGCCGGTGTGCTCGCTGCGCGTTCGTGGCCAGCGAGTTGGGCGACGAGCGGACGTCCTACCATTTGTCGGTGGCCAGCCTTGCGCTGTCGTGCCCGCTCTCAGGTTGCCTTTGGTCGTGACGCAGATGGATTTCGAGGAGTTCTTCGCGGGTGAGGCTGACGACTTCGCCCCCTTTCAGGTGCCGGTCGAGCTTGAGAGCCCGAGTCCCACGCTCGGATGGTTGGGGATACTCGAGTACTCGCCTGACGAGGCCAGTCTCCGACTTCGCCAGTTCGCCTACGCCGTGTCCTACTTCGCGCGTGACAGCGCCGGTACGGACTTGCGTTTGGACAACGAGCCGGACCGTGCCAGGCAGGGGGCCATGTTGGCCAGGGCGGCCGGGGGCGAGACCAATGGCGGGCTCGCCGGAGAGAACTTCGAACTGCTGTGGTGCACCCTTCTCGCTGCGGTGCGGGCGGACCGGTTCAGCGAGGGAGTCGTCGCACGCCACGCCACTGCGCTTGCCGGGATCGCGAACGAGCTTCGCAACCGTTTGATCACCGAGCGACGCGGCACGCGGACAGAACCGTCCGCCGAGAGCTGATCGGCACGGCGGCCACGCCCGGACGCGGTTGGTCTGAGGAAAGGCTCGGACCTCTATCATCAGTGCCCACTTGCAAGACAGGAGGGGCGACATGTGGATGAGGCCGAGCTTTCCCTGCGACGAAGCCAGATGGGCCGTAGTGCCCGCTCGTTCCTGGTCGCCGGCAGCCGTTGTGTGGAGAGCCAGGGGCCCGGCTACTGGGTGGCTCTCAGCGGCGCGCCGAGCCCGGACGCGAACATGGCGCTCGTCGACACGAGCGACCCGGCGGTTCTCGCGGCCGTCGTGGGCCAGGTCCAGGACTCCGGCTTACCGACGTTGATCATGCTGGCGGGCAGCGGCCGCAGAGGGGAGATCGGAACCGGATGGCAGAACGTCGGGGACATGCCCTTCATGGCCATTGCATTGGTCGGGGCGCACCTGCGCCCCGACGGGCGGGTCCGACAGGCGGGCATCGACGACTTCGACACTGTCAGCGAGCTCGTCGCCGACTCTTTCAGCCTGACCAGAGACGTGGCCGATTTCGTCGCCCGGATTCTCGAGGTGGGGGATGCCGCCGGGAAGATCTGGCTGCTCGTCGACGGCGCACAAGCCGTCTCAACGGTCTTGACTTCGGTCGTCGACGACGCCGTGTGTGTGTGGTGTATGGGGACCCCGGCGCGCTTTGCCCGGCGTGGCTACGGTCGCGGACTTCTCAACGACGTGCTGCATAAAGCGCAGCTCGAAGGGGCGAGCATCGGGCTTCTCGGTGCCACTCCGGCAGGCAAGCCCCTGTACGAGGCAACCGGCTGGGCAACGCTCGAGCAGTGGCAGCTGTTCTTGAACACCGGACCGGCACAGAGGGCGACTGAGCGGTGACGGCTCAGGCTCCGCCCGATCAGCCGGCTGAGGCGAGGTCTCTCAGGCGGGCGTGAACTCGGCCGACACCCTGACCTCGGAATCGGCGATGAGCCACAGTCGGCCCGGCTTGGTCGCGAGCGTCAGTGCGTGACCGTCCTCCACCGGCCCGTGGTGGGTGAGAGCGGCCGCCGCGACGGGCCCGTTCACGACCTCGGTAACCGCCGCCCACACCGCGGCATTGTTGACGTGACCGACGACGTCGAGGTCTGCGCGGCGGACTGGCCACGGCTGCGTCGTCGCGTCGGCCGGCACCGGCGCGGCCGGGACCCGTCCCGATACCCGGCGCGCTGCGATGGCCTCGCCGTACACGTCGTGGAATGACTTGCTGAGCCGTGAGGGGCGCCCGGACCCGTCGAGAGACACCCAAAGAGCCACTGCTTCGACCCTGAGGCGGCCTTCGACCTCGAAGTCCGTGCGGCGCTCGGCCCAGGCCGCGCCCGCGCCGCCGCACCACGTCGTGAGGCAGACGACCTCGCCCAGTGCCGGCCACCGGCCTGCGTCGGCGACGCGCAACGCCGTGCGCCGGACCACCCAGGTGTCGCGGGGATCCAGGCCGGACTCCGCCCAGTCGTCGGAGGCGACGTCCTGCAGGTACCGGGCTGCCCCGTCGAGGCGCAGGACGCCGTCAGGCCCGGCATCGCTGAGACGCACTCGGCGAGTGTTGCTGTAGAGACGGCCCTTTGGCGGCCGGCGGACGAACTCGATCACGGGCCTTGTTCTACTCCGGCCGGGCGTGTCGCTCCGCAGCCCGTCGGCTCGTCCCATCGCCAAGGGCGCGCATCGAACAAGCGCCGCCCGGCGTGCGCCGCCGGCGGCCCCGGGTCACGGGTTGTGACGACCCCTCGGTGTGCCGGATCGGGCCGCTTCTTGAGCGAGCGTCATCCGGCGTGCGGTACCGGGCCGGCACTGGTTGATGACGACGGTCACCCCGACGCGGGTTCGTAGCGGTACTTGTTCGCGGAAGTCCTCCTGCTGCTCCCACCCACAGCCGACACCGTGACATAGACCGTGCCCGACCCCGCCGGAGCTGTGGCGGTGATCTCGGAGGGTGAGAGCACACGCACACGTGTCGCCGGGGTTGCCCCGAAGAGCACCGACACTTTTCCGACGAAGTTTCTTCCCCGGACCGTCACCGTGACGTCGCCGGCGTCGGACCCGACGGCAGGTGCCAGCTCGGTGACCGTCGGCGCGGCGACGAAAGTGAACCTGTCACGCGCGATGAGCGGACTGAGCGTCAGGTCCGCCACCGACATGACGAGATTGTCCGTTCCCGGCTTCGTCGCCGGGAGGACACCCGTGCAGCGCGTGTCGGTGACGCACGAAACGGTTATCCACTTGGTGCCCACCTTGAGCTGATCCGCGCCTGGCTTGGGGATGAAACCCGAGCCACCGATGGTCACCCGGATCGGGCGTCCGCTCGGCCCCATCTTCGGCGAGACGCCGGTGATGATGCTCGTGGTCAGCTTCCTACCCGTGATAAAGCAGGTCAGCGCCGCGAGCCCCGGGTAGTAGTTGCCCGGATAGGCCAGCAGCGGGGTCCCCAACCCGGTGGCCATGTCGTAACCCTTGGTCGCGGGGTAGAGAGTCCCTGTATAGCTCGAAGGTGCGTAGGCGTTGCTCCCCCGGGTGACGTCGAAAAAGGCGCTCAGGTAGTAGTCGCTGTCGGCGATGGTGTACAGGGTCGTGGACAGCGTCCCCGTGGCATCGCTCGAGCCGTACTCGCCGCAGTACGGCGACGAATCGATCAAGGCCGCGGCAGCCGCCCAGAGCGGTGCGGAGGCGCTCGTGCCCCCCTCGCCCCCCTGCCAGGCGCCGTCCCAAAAAGTGACGTATCCGGTCACCGGATCGGCATCCGCCGAGACGTCGGGAACCTCGCGCATGTAGGGCCTCTTGGTCCCGCAGGCGGTCGGGGCGGCCAGCGAGTCGGAGCTGATCAGCCCCGCTATGCCTGGCTGGTACTCATACGCGGGCATGCACCACTCGCTCGACACGCCGCCGCCGCCGGCGCCGTTCACGCTCCCCGAGTCGTTCCAGGCGGTCTCGGCCTCGGTGTCCGCGGCTATCGATGTTCCGCCTACCCCGACCACGTACGGCTGACTGGCAGGATCGTCCACGGCGAGCTGAGAGCCGTGGGCAGAGGTCTGATCGCCATAGCAGTCGGTCGAGCCCGTGTCACCTGCAGCCGCGAAGACGACCTGACCCTGGGTGGCGGCCTGGGAGAAGAGGTTGTGCTCGGCGCTGAGCAGTGCGAGGTCGGCGTCGGGCTCGCAGCCCCCCCAGCCGGTCGAGACAACCCGATCGGTGTCGGCGTTGATGATCGCCGAGTAGACGTCCAGGATCTGGCTCGTGTCGGCGTTCTGCGGTCCCTGGTAGACGTCGATCGTCGCCTCCGGGGCTATGCCGATAACGTTCTCGATGTCGAGGGCCGCCTCGCCGGTGCCGCTCTGCCCGTAGGTGTGGTCAGGGCTGGTGCCGCCGGCGACCGGTATGTAGTTCACGACGGCGTGGGTTCCGTAGCACGACTGATAGGCGGCGATGTCTGCCGGCGAGTCATCCTCGAGCTCCACCAGTGCGACGCTGACACCCTGGCCGAAGTCTCCCTCCGCGTAGAGCGGGGTCATGTCGTAATAGGTCGCCAACTGGTTGGCCGTGAAGCCCCCATAGTTCTGGGCCACGGCGGTGGCGGCCGCGCACGGTGTCGGGCCCCGCGTCGCCGCCCGGACAGCGAGCCTCGCCGAGGGGTCCTTCCGGCGCACTTTGGTCGAATGGAGGGCCCAGCTCATGGGCTGAACGAGGTCGCTGAGGCCGACGACCCCCTCGACGTCTGCGGCCACCGAGGCCGAGATGCTCGGTGCCGACAGGGTTGTGAATGCCTTGCGCCCACTGGGCAGCCGGTAGCGCACGAGGTTCACGTGAAAGGCGCGGTCGATCGCCGAAGCGGTTGCCGTCACCGGGATCGAAAGACGGTTCCGGCTTACCGGCCCGGGACGGAGGCCGTCCGAGCGCAATACAGCCTCGACCGCGGCGACTTGCGACAATGGCGGTCCGAACAGTTGACCGAACTGCCCCGGACGGAGGAAGTGCTGGAAGTTCGGAGAGCGGCGCTCGGTCAGGGACGTGATGAAGGCCGTCACGGCCGACGGGTCCGGCAGCTTCAGCGTGACGTCGAGGTGGATATCGGTCGCAGGCGCGAGTGCCCCCAGGCCAGAGGAGTGCTCCGGAACGAGGGGGCTTGCGCTCGAGGCGAGCACGGCAAGCGCGGAGGTGACAGTCACCCCCGCTCCCGAGGGGGCAGCCCAGACGACGCCTGATGCAGCTGCCGCGAGCACGACCGCCAACAAGGCTATGGCCCGGTGTCTCGTCATGATCCCCCCGGTTTGGTCAAGGTCCTTCCGCAACCATAGACCCGAGTTCAGCTGGCTCAGGCCACGGGACCGTGATGCCTCTTCGGGATCCCGACAACACCAGAGCAACGGCTCAGCCCGGAGGCCGGACCGAGGCCGCGACCTCCGCCAAGGACCTGTCGGCGGCGATCGCCACCCGCAGTACGGCGTCGGCAGCGGTGAGCTGGACCGGGTCCACCCGCGCGGACAGATCGCGGTTCAAGGCGACGAGCACCGCGACCACGGTTCGTGCGTAGGCCCGGCCCGCGGGCGTGAGCACGATATTGATCCTGCGGGAGTCGTGCGCGTCGCGTTCGGTGCGGCCGTAGCTCCGCCGGACGAGCCCGCCCACGAGTTTGCTGGCGGCTTGGCGCGTTATGCCGAGCACCGATCCGAGTTGGCCGATCGGCACCGGTCCGCGCAGGAGGAGCCTCAGCGTGGCCGCATCACTGCGGCGGTAGTCGTCGTAGCCGAGCTCGTGAAGCCGGCCGGCCATTTGGCGCACCCAGCTCTGGTGGGCGAGAGCGAGCAGGTCACCGAAGAGGTACGGGGAGGTTGACTTCCCGGTCACGGCATCGCATACTACGCCGAAACGCAACTAGGTTGCCTATTCGGGAGGGACTGACGTGAAGTTGGATGGACGGCCGCAGGGGCTCGGCGCGGACGCGACGCCGCCGGCGCCTGCGGCAGCGATGACGTCGGTCGTCGGCGTGCTGGCTCTGCTGGCCCTCGCGACCGTGCTGGGGGCCCTGGGCTATCTCCATCTCGAGCCCACTGGCCTGTCGCCGGTGCGCAATGCCGTCAGCCAGTACGGGATCACAACGTTCCGGGCCGGCTATCGGGTCGCGACCATCGCTTTTGCCGTCGCTGCCATAGCGCTGGCCGTAGGGGTCGACCGGGCTACAGGCAAAGCCGGTACGGACGCGGTCGTGGTGCTGCTAATCCTGTTCGCTGTCGCGCGCGGGGCGATCAGCTGGTTCCCGATGGACGCGCCCGGCGCCGTCCGCACCTCGACCGGACAGATGCACGGACTCCTCGCACTGGTGGCATTCGCCAGCGCGGCCACTGCCGCCCTGAGGCTCGGGACCGTGCTGTCGCACGGGGCGAGGTGGCGGTCCTTGGCACCGGTGTCGTCGGCGCTCGGTTGGGCGATGGTCGCTTGCCTCCTCGGCATCTTGCTGGCTCGCTCGTTTCCGTCCCTACGGGCGCGATTCGGAGCGATCGAGCGTGGTTTTTACATCTCGGCGATAGCCTGGTTCGCCGTCTTCGCCTCGGCCTGTGCCGCGAACACCCACTGAACACTGGGCTTTGCGATGAACGAGGCTCATCTGAGGCTGTGCTCCAGCCCCGAGTGGGCGGCGTTCGTGGAGAGCGAGCTGCTCCCCTGGGCGTTGGCCCGCACCGATCTCGGCGACGACGTCCTCGAGATCGGCCCGGGTCCGGGTCTCACGACGGACCTGTTGCGCGCCAGGGTGCTCCGCCTCACCGCCGTGGAGAGAGACGGCGCGTTGGCAGCCCTGCTGGCGCGGCGCCTGCGGGGTAAGAACGTGGCGGTGATCTGCGCGGACGGCAGCCAATTACCCTTCGATTCGGGTCGCTTCAGCGCCGCGACGTTGTTCACGATGCTCCATCACGTAGGCTCGGCGGCAGTCCAGGACCAGCTGCTGGCAGAGCTGTGCCGAGTGCTTCGGCCAGGTGGAATTGTCGTCGGGACAGACAGCATGGAGACGCCGGGAAGACGCGACCTGCACCTTGGCGACGTCTACGTGCCGGTCGACCCGGCCGGCCTAGAGGCCCGCCTCCGCGCTGCGGGGCTCGTCTTTGTCGTGGTCGAGCAGGACGAGGATCGCTTCCGGTTTGTTGCCGAGGCTCCTCGAGGGAACGCCGAGCGGCAGGGCCCGGACGCTGCTCGCGGACAGCACGTATCGTTGTCCTGACCCTCACGAGCCCGCCACTGGAGGCGGTCATGTCGCGGAGCTTCTCTTCTGTCGGTGTCTACTGCGCGTCGAGCCCCGGGGTTGACCCGGTGTTCGCCGAGGCCGCCAAGTCATTGGGGTCTGTACTCGCGCGCCGCCGCATCCGCCTGGTCTACGGAGGTGGACGTGTGGGGCTCATGGGCGTTCTCGCCGACGCCGTCTTGGCTGAGGGTGGGGCCGCGCATGGAGTGATCACCCAAGCGCTCAAGGACAAAGAGGTTGCCCACCTGGGCCTGACGACGCTTCAAGTCGTCACGACCATGCACGAGCGCAAGGCAATGATGGCCGACGAGTCGGATGCTTTCGTCATGCTGCCGGGCGGGTTTGGGACTCTTGATGAGTTCTTCGAGGTGCTCACGTGGTCGCAGCTCGGCCTTCATGCCAAGCCTTGCGGCATCCTCAACGTCAACGGTTTCTTCGACCCGTTGCTCGAACTATTCGAACTGGCCACGCTGCAGCGCTTCTTGCGTCCCGAGCATCGCGACATGGTCCTGACCGACACCGACGCCGAGTCCATGCTCGACCGCCTCGCTTCTTGGACGCCGGTGACCGTCGACAAGTGGCTCGACCACACCCGGAACCGTTAGGCGCTTGTCGCCGGCGTGCGCAATCATGTTCCGATGCACATCCGGGCAGCGACAGCGGCCGATGCGCCCGCAGTGAGGGACATCTACGCGCCAATCGTCAAGTCGAGCGCCATCTCTTTCGAGGTCGATGTCCCATCAGTCTCGGAGATGGCTGCCCGGATCGTCGACCGCCAGCCGGCCTACCCTTGGCTCGTGGCCGAGGACGGCGGCTCGATCATCGGCTACGCCTGCGCCGGCAGGTTCGCGCCCCGGGCGGCTTACGGCTGGTCGGTGGAGACGAGCATCTACGTCTCGGAGAAGGCGAGGGGCAGGGGAGCTGGGAAGACCCTTTATACGGCCCTTTTCGAGATACTCAAGCTCCAGGGCTATAAACGCGCCATGGCCGGGATCACGCTGCCCAACGCTCCAAGTGTCAGCCTTCACGAGGGATTCGGCTTCTCCCTGGTCGGCGTGTATCGCGCCGTCGGATGGAAGCTCGAGTCGTGGCACGACGTCGGATGGTGGCAGAAAGGGCTGAGCGCCCCCACGGACGCGCCGCAGGCGACCGTCCCGTTCACCGAGCTGCCTGAGGCAGCCGTTCACGCAGCACTCGCCAACACGGCCCGACGATGACGCCTGTGGTTATGCGGGCTCGGCCCAACGCGTTGGCACGGCCGCAGCGGTGGTGCCAGGCGTCCGGACAAACGCTGCGGAGCAAGATCCTGAGCCGACCCCTGACCGATGTCACGCCCTGGCTGATGACCGTCAGGGGGTCATGGCGAGGAGTTGCAGCCCTTTCCGCATGCTCGTCCGGACTGTCCCCGTACCGTCGGTGTCGGACCTCAGCTCGACGAGGGACTGAATTGCGGCCGGAGGCCTGCACAGGCGGAGAGCGCCTTTTCGACCGAGGTGCTCTTCGTGTTGAGCGTGCTCCGAGTCGTACTGCTGGAGGGCGATCCGCTGGGGAGGGTCACTCCGTGGGCCTTCAGACAGTTCCGGTACGCGGTAAAGGCCGAGCCCGAGAAGCCGGCGCCCGCCCTCGAGCCGAAACCTTCCTGGGGACGAAGGCTCGCGCACGTAGCGAACGCCTGTCGGAACGCAGACGAGCCGAAACCCCAACCAGTGGGCAAGCTCCCGCTCGGGCGGCTTGCGGAGCCACCGAAGTGCAGGCCGTGCGCCCGCAGGCAGGCAGCGAAGGCCTAAGAAGACGGATTGGAGGCACCGCTGCCACCAGCCGCGCTGCTCGATGGTGGCGTCGCGCTCGAAGACGCGCCTCCGCACGCGCTGAGAAGGACCGAACCTGCGAGCACTCCTGAAAGGACGCAAAGCAGGGAGACCAGGAGCTGCCACCTGGGCCGCGGTCGGCGCGCAATCAAGAGAGAACCGTCCTTTCGAACGCGTCCTCGCACTTGAAGCTCCTCCCGGGCATCAAGTTCCGCCGGTGTCGATGTCCGGACTCACACAGCCCGAGATCATCGTACGCGCCAGCATCGACGAGCGACCTGCGAGGCAATTTCCCAGCTCGGCTTCTGAGAGAAAGTCTGGGTCGATCAGGATTGGCTGAGCTGCCGTGTGGTCAAAGCCACAGACGGACAAGGGTGTCTGGCGTTCTAAGTGCCCTGTGTAGGCACCGGCGAACGCTTAAGGCGTCTGGTCCGGCATCAACATGCGCGACGTCAGAATTGCCTCGCATCGATAAGTGGCGGTGTCCGCGACCACCGGCCCGCTGCACGCGTCTCGAAGGCGCCGGCCGAGGACGCACTAGAGTGCCGGACCAGTCAGGCTCGACTCGGAGCGCCACACCTAGGGGGGACCCAATGAAGTACATGATCGAATACGAGATTCGCACGACTGGGCTCAGCCACGACCAGATCTTTGCCAACCAGGAGGCGTTGCTCACTGCTTTCGGCAAGTGGAAGCCCGAGGAAGGTCTCACTGTCCACGCTTTCGTATCGCACTTGAACAACGGCGGCTACGTACTCGTCGAGGCAGCTGATCCCTCCGTCGTCTCTTCGTTCGTTTCGAAGTTCTTCTACTGGAACGATGTTGAGGTCGTTCCCGTTGTTGATGTCACGGAGGCGGTCGCGATAGGCGCCGAGTCACTTGCATGGGCCCGGGCTGCGTCGAGGGGCTGATCCGCTCGCTCTCTGTCGGCGGTCTCGGGACAAGAGCCGCGCGAGCGGTGCAGCGTTTCACCTCGCCGGCCGTATTGATGAACTGCGACGTTCGCTGCTGCGATCGATCGCTGTCGCGGGTGCGACCCTCGCGATTCCCGCCACTCGGTTCTTGACCAGGCACGACCGACTAGTGGCTCGTCCATCGTCGCCTTTCCGTCGGCACGTACCTGCAACGCGGAGCCATCCATCCCTCCCGGAACAGGCACATCCCTACGGCCGAGGCCGGCACCGGACGTCGCGCAACAGGTACGCGGCGCCCGGTGCAAAGGGCTCAGAAGGCCACGATTCCTTCGCCTCCGACGGCTCCGGCCACGACGACTGAGCCCATCTCGGTCAGTGAGCCGCCCGGCGCAACCTGGTACTCGTCGACAATCCCGTTCGCCCCGGTCAGGACGTAGACGAACGTGCCGCTAGGCGTCCCGGAGGCGTCCACGGTCCCGGGGGTCGGTGCCGGTCGAGCCCGCCAGTGAGAGAAGTCCGGCGGCGTTGTCCTGGATACCGCTGGTTCCGGGAGGGAACACTGCCCGTGCCCGCACATACGGTGGGCCGGCTGATCCTCGTTGACCCGCTGAGTGAATAGACGAAGACCCAACGAACGGTTGTCTACGCCGGAGTCTCGTCACACGACCAGCGCCGGGACCTCGACCGACAGGTGGCTCGGCTCACCCAGTGGGCCACCAGCAACGCCATGTCGGTCGACGAAGTGGTCACCGAGATCGGATCTGGGGTGAACGGAAAGCGCCGCAAGTTGGCGAGGGTCTTGGCGGATCC
>Ga0187880_1002076_pt1 | contig 15714 bp, 16 predicted proteins | sample June2016WEW_19_4_FD_132998 | JGI IMG/M metagenome (GOLD analysis project Ga0187880, IMG submission 132998) | Peatland microbial communities from SPRUCE experiment site at the Marcell Experimental Forest, Minnesota, USA - June2016WEW_19_40 | ecosystem: Environmental > Terrestrial > Soil >...
CTTTACAACCAGGGTGAGTTGAAAGAGATCCTGGGCAAGACGATACAAGGGTTGCCGCCGAGCTTTAGGACGGTGTTTGTCTTGCGCGACGTTGAGGGGCTCTCCACCGAAGAGACGGCGGATGCCTTGGATTTGAGTATTCCCGCGGTCAAGTCCCGCCTGCTTCGGGCTCGGCTGCAGTTGCGTGAACGCTTGAATAAGTATTTCAAAAATCGTACTGGTGGAGATGGCAAACCGTGACCTGCTCTGATTTTCTGAAAGAGCTTACCGATTACCTTGACGACTCGATGGACGCTCAAACACGAGCTGAATTGGAAGACCATCTTCAGTGGTGCCACAATTGCTACGTGGTCTGCAACACAACCAAGATGACGATCGAGATCTACCGCGACTCCCACCTGTACGAACTTCCTGACGACCTTCGCACGCGGCTACGTTCGGCCATCGTCTCCAAGTGCGAATGCCACAAGAACCAAGTCAGCGATCCTCGAGAACCAAGCGGCTCTCCGACGGTCAAGTAGCTTACTTCCCAACAGCATCCTTTCCAATGGCAAGTTTCAGCTCGCACTTGTGCCTTGCTCTCGTCCTTCTTTCAGATACGAGGCACTCGAAGACGGCGTCGCCTTAAACTGATTTGAGTTTTGCACAGCATCAAACTTATCTCGGCCTCTCGAATGCCGATATCGAGTATGTACCTTGACTTCGCAGCGGCAGTTTAGAGAAGGCACTTGAGTAATCTCGACATTGCTCTAGAACGGGAACCCTGTTTCGTCCATCGAACCTTTTTCGCAGCTCTCGAATCTAAGGCTTTAGGGAGCGGGTTATCTTGCTCGAGAGGCTTCACCCGACTGCGCCGCGCAGCCCGGGCGCCCTGCTTGGCGGGGGCGGAGGGAGGCATATGAGTCTATTCGATTTCGTCTTTGGTTGTTCGCACCAACGCCGCAGCTTTCCCATCACGGTCAAAAGTAAACTGCGACGTAGCGCAGCGGCGGCAGTCACCGGCACCTATGTCGTCTGCCTGGATTGTGGCAAGGAATTTGCTTACGACTGGGCGGAAATGAAGATGGTCCGCTCCGAGCCGGACAGTTCGGCAGCCACCAACCCAATCACCGTCGCATCGGGCAGCAAGGCCGCATAGTTGCCGGTGCGAGGGAGTCGCTTCGTAGCTGCGGGAACAATGTGGTTCTGAACGTAGAAGGGCGCTCATTTCGAACGCCCCTTTTGTATTCGGCCAGCTCCCGCGAGTTCCGCGGAGCACCTTTCGCACTCTGCAACCTCCGGGCGAGGGCCGGGTAAAATAGGCCCATGGCAACTAATCCCAGCACTCCAGTCTTCCAGCCACCGACCACGGTGGAACGCGCCTTCAATCGGTTGTTCGGATTCCTGCTCGGCCTCGGCTTTGGAATGAAACATAATTACCTGCTCCAGGTCCGAGGGCGGAAAAGCGGGCGGCTGTACTCTACTCCGGTTGATCTATTGGAGACTGGCGGCAAGCGATTTCTGGTTGCGCCTCGCGGTCGCACCCAGTGGGTTCGCAACGCGGAAGCGGCAGGTGAGATTGTGCTCAGGAAAGGGCGATCGCGACAGACCTATCGCTTGCGGCCGGTTGCCGGTAACGAGAAGCCCGCATTGCTGAAAGCTTATCTGGACAGCTTCAAGACCACCGTGCAGCGCTACTTCCCTGTGCCTGCCGGTTCGCCCGCTGAGCGTTTTGCAAGCATTGCCGCAAATTATCCGGTATTTGAACTGATACAGAAATAACGTTTGCGGACAACAAAACTATCCTCAAAGGGAATCCGGGGCACGCACATCACCCCAAAAGCAAAACCGGCGGCACGCGGCCGCCGGTCGAGCAAGACTTGAACAGGCTATTGTTGACCCGTGCTGGCGATGAAGTCATCGTCGCGCCGTTGCAGGGTCGGACGATCGTCGCCATCTTTGCCATCTTTGCCCTTGTTGTCGGCGGTTTGAGTACGCCGCAGCGAAGGCTTGGTGTTGTCCTTCTCTTCGATGCCCTTCTTGCGATTCTGCAATGCCGCCAATCGAGCCTTCACCTCATTAAACTCAGACGTGTTGACGATATATTCCGGGCGCGCGGGAAGGACCGTGCGTATCTCTTCCTGGGTCTTGAGAATTCGATCGGGAGTTGGCGGATGAGAAGCGAACGCCTTGGCAAGTGTACCCGGCTTCTTCTTCTCCTGCGCCCTGACCTTCTCGAAGAAAGAGACGAAGGACTGGGGGTCATAGCCGGCCTTGTACATATACTGCACGCCCAAGTAATCGGCTTCCGCTTCGAAGCCGCGCGAGAACTTCATAAAAGTCAGGGGCAGCGCCAGATTCAAGGCCAGACTCGCGCCTTCATACAGGCCCCAGCTCCCCACAAAGATCAATGGAATCGACGCCATGCTCGCATAGTTTGCGCGGGTCATCTCGCGGGTGGCATGGCGGGCGCAAACGTGCGCAATTTCGTGCGCCATTACGCCAGCTAGTTCGGCTTCATCGTCGGCAGCGAGGATCAGGCCGCTGTTGACATAAAAGAATCCGCCCGGCAAAGCAAAGGCGTTGATGTCGTCAGAGTCGACAACCTTGATGGTGAACGGCACTTTTGCGTCGGAGTTGCGAACCAGGTTCTGGCCGATGCGGTTCACGTACTCAACCACCACCGGGTCTTGGACCATCCGCGCACTCGACTCGACCATCATGGCGTACTGCTTGCCGATCTTGATCTCGGTGTCGTATCCGTACCAATCGCCAATGCCCTTGCCGGAACCGACCTTGCGATTGCCGATGTCGTCGATGTCGTTCTTGCCCTTATCGTGAGTGGCTTTCGACGCGTCCTGGGTCGAGGCTGGAGTTGACGTGTTGCCGGCGGTAGCCGCCGGGTTAGGGCTGGTCTCTGCCGCGGATTGAGTTTGATCTTGTGGGTTGCTGGGTGCCTGCGCTGACGGCTCTTGAGTTTGCGTGGTGTTCTGCGCGAACGAAGGAACCGCGAGGAGGACACTCAGCAGCATTGCGGTTGCAACGGCGAGAGGGCGTGACTTCATGGAATACTCCAGTGCCGAACGCTGAGCCACCTTGCCGGGGTGGTACTTGCGCTCATTATAGACTTGGAGCCGCTTTGTAGCGCATTGGATTTCCAGAAACCTTTCGGGACGCAAAAATTTCCTGCACCGGCGCAGGGTCGCAGGACTCGAACGGCTTAAACCGGGTTAGAATAAGCGGTTCGTCCCAGAAGGAGGTCGCCTCGGAAATGGCTACGTCAGCAGATCGGGTAACGCACACAATTCCAGTGCAGCACTTCATCGACGGGCTGCGGCAGCTCAAGGAGGATGACTTCACAGGAGTCAACGGCACGCTGCAATATTTGCGAGAGAATGCGGTTGATCCGGAATCGCTGAAGCCCTATCTGTTCTGGAATGCGCAGCACTATACCCGTAACCTGATTGACAAGACCGGCCTTTACGAATTGCTGGCGATCTGCTGGGAAGTCGGCATGGGTAGCTCCATTCACAATCACCAGGGGCAGAATTGCTGGATGGCTGCGCCCATCGGCCGTCTGACGGTGCAGAACTTTCGTCTCCTCTCCGAGGACCTCGCTGCGCATCGTTGCCACATCGTTCCTACCAATGTCGTCGAGATCACGCCCGCCAATCCGGTGGCGGTGGATCCGCTGAATCCAGTGCATGACGTCTGCAATCCCCGCGAATGCGGCCGGCGCGCCGTGAGCCTGCATATTTACTCGCGCCCGTTCAACTCCTGCATTGTTTATTCGGTGGAGCAAGGCAGTTGCGGTGAGATTGGACTGAACTACACGTCAATGTACGGGAAGCTGGTTTGAAGGGCAGCACTCAGCATTCGGCACTCAGCACTCAGAATAGCCAAGAAGGAACTGCAACAAGGGATCATGCAGGGGTCTCCTTTTCGCGGAAGATCTTAATTGGCTGACGGCTGAATGCTGAGTGCTGCGTGCTTATATCCCACATTTGGGGAATGCGGATTCCTGCGCTCACATTGAATTCCCTAGGTGTCACGCATCTGTGTTCTTATAATTAACGTTGGTGCTTGCCCGGAATCTTACATTTTTTTCTACAGCGAGGCGTAATGACAGTTATCAAGCAAGACGATCTTATCCAGAGCGTTGCCGATGCTCTGCAATACATTTCCTACTATCACCCGGTCGATTTCATTCAGGGCCTGGCGCGCGCGTATGAAAAAGAACAGTCGCCCGCCGCTCGGGACGCGATGGCGCAGATCCTGATCAATTCGCGTATGTGCGCCGAAGGCCACCGGCCGATTTGTCAGGACACCGGCATCGTAACGGTCTTCCTGAAAGTTGGCATGAAGGTGCAGTGGGACGCGACCATGAGCGTGGAGGACATGGTCAACGAAGGCGTGCGCCGCGCCTATCTCCACCCCGACAACAAGCTGCGCGCCAGCGTGCTGGCCGATCCGGCGGGGGAACGCAAGAACACCAAGGACAACACTCCGGCGGTCGTGAACATGACGCTCGTTCCGGGCGACAAAGTTGACGTCATCGTGGCCGCAAAGGGCGGCGGCTCGGAAGCCAAGTCAAAGTTCGTCATGTTGAATCCCTCCGACTCCATCGTCGAATGGGTGCTCAAGACGGTGCCTACGATGGGCTCAGGCTGGTGTCCTCCGGGGATTATCGGCATTGGCATCGGCGGCACCGCGGAAAAGGCCATGCTACTGGCCAAGGAAGCTCTGATGGAGCCGATTGACATCCATGAACTGATTGCCCGCGGGCCGAAGAACCGTGCCGAGGAGTTGCGCGTCGAGTTGTACAAGAAGATCAATGCGCTGGGCATCGGCGCGCAGGGATTGGGCGGCCTGACCACCGTGCTCGATGTGAAAGTGAAGGACTATCCCACGCACGCCGCGAACCTGCCCGTAGCCATGATCCCGAACTGCGCGGCTACACGCCATGCTCACTTTGTGCTAGACGGCTCGGGGGCGGTCGCCCTGAAACCCCCGTCGCTGAAGGATTGGCCGACGTTGACCTACAATCCCGCAGGCGCGCGCCGCGTCAACCTCGACACCGTCACTCGCGAAGAAGTGGCGACATGGAAGATCGGCGAGGTGATTCTGCTTAGCGGCAAGCTGCTCACCGGTCGCGATGCCGCGCATAAGCGGATGACCGACATGCTCAAGCGCGGCGAACAGCTTCCGGTGGACTTCACCAATCGTTTCATCTATTACGTCGGGCCAGTCGATCCGGTGAGGGATGAAGTTGTCGGGCCTGCCGGTCCTACAACGGCCACACGCATGGACAAGTTCACGCGTCAGATGCTGAAGGAGACTGGCCTGCTCGGCATGGTGGGCAAATCGGAACGTGGGCCTGAGGGCATCTCCGCCATTCGCGATTACAAAGCGGTGTTCCTGATGGCGGTGGGCGGCGCAGCTTACCTGGTCTCGAAGGCCATCAAAAAGTCGCGCGTGCTGGGCTTCGCCGATCTCGGCATGGAAGCCATCTACGAATTCGAGGTCGAGGACATGCCGGTCACGGTTGCCGTGGACGTGAACGGCAACTCCGTGCACGACTCCGGCCCGAAGGAGTGGCAGGCGAAGATTGCGGAGTTGGTGGAGATCGGGTAACACTCGGGTAGCGCCATCCTAATCTAGTGAGGAGAAATAAGTGTATGCTTCGGCCAGGAACTGCAAGCTTATTACTCAGCGCAACGCTGCTTCTTCTATTGGGCGTGGGATGTGATTCATCTCAAACCAAGAATCTGACAACCGCGTCCGCCAAGACCATGTTGAAGTCGAGAATCGATGTCACTAAGAATGACTCCTACAGTGTTGACTTTGCCCCACTAGCCCAAAACATGCGTGTCTGGACATACGATGATTATTCTGTCGGCCAATACGGAGCGAATGATGTAAGGTCAACGATACAGAGACTCTTCAAGGCGGGTTTCGTGAACCAGACTGTTGAGACCCTCACCTACCCTAATGTAGCGGGTGAATACCGGGGCAATTTTGATTTTCCTGAACCCGTCAACTTTTCAAAGCAGACGTACTCAATTGACATATCGATGGTACCGGATCGGCCGGAGTTTTCCGGGGAGTACACGTATGATGCGGTGAGGCGGGGAGAAGGCGAGAAGCACAATTCGGGCCAACTCCATGGTACAGTGGCCCAGGACGGCAACGTGACCATGGGTTTGCTCATTACGGGGGAACCCTGGCAGTATGGAGGGGCATACAAGTTCAGCTGTCTCGGGAAGAAGGTCAGTCTGACCGGACCCTACCCGTTCGATCCTCTCGCCCCTATCTTTTTTGGGCTCCCGAGTGCCACTTTTGTCGGCACGGGTCCGTGCGGGAGCATCTCAGTTCGGAGATTCACCTACTCATTCTCAGACAAGTTGACTTCCCTTTTCCGTCCCAATTCCACTTCGCTTGTCGGTGGGCACTTTGCGGTCGATGAAGTTACCGACTTGCTACTGGAGACTGAAACCATTGCAGAGGCGCGGTTCACGTGGCACGTCGACCTTAATGAGGCTGCGCGTGCGCTGTTGGGGCGGGATTCCGTCAGAGGCAACAGCGGATTAACCTTTCAAAAGCAGCCAGACGGGAACTGGGTTCTGACGCATTACAACTTCTAACACGTTACGTAATCGAAGCTCGAGAAGGAAATGTGCGACTTCTCTCCTCGAACGATCATCTTCTATCGAGGAAGCGCTATATGCCCGCCACGACTATCTCCCGCACCCGCACCGAAAAAGATTCTCTCGGCACCAAAGAAATTCCCGCCGACGTTTACTACGGCATTCAAACTGCCCGTGCGGTCGAAAACTTTCCCATCAGCGGATTGCGCGCGCACCCGTCTCTAATCCGCGCTATCGCGATGGTGAAGGAAGCGGCGGCGCTCGCCAATCGCGAGATCGGTTTGGTCGATGAGAAGACGGCCAACGCCATCATCCAGGCCGCCAAGGAAGTGCAGCAGGGCAAGTGGGACCAGGAGTTCGTGGTCGATGTCTTCCAAGCGGGCGCGGGCGTCAGCTTCCACATGAACAGCAACGAGGTCATCGCCAACCGCGCCTCCGAGTTGCTGGGCGGCAAGCTGGGCGAGTACAAGCACGTCCATCCCAACGATCACGTCAACTACGGCCAATCGACCAACGACGTCTTCCCCACCGCGATGCGCCTCGCCGCGCTGCTCGAATTGGAGAAGTCGTATTCGGTACTCGATGGCCTGATTGCCGCGCTGGTGGAAAAGGGCAAAGAGTTTCACGGCATCCTGAAGTCGGGCCGCACCCACATGATGGACGCGGTACCCATGCGGCTGGGCCAGGAGTTTCACGCTTACGCGGGTGCAATCAAACGCGCAAAGAAATCCATCGAGCAACAGTCGGAGCTATTGCGCGAGGTTGGACTCGGCGGCTCAGCGGTGGGCACCGGCATTAACACCCATCCCGACTATCGTGAGAAGGCGATTGCCAACCTGGCGCGCATCTCGGGACAAAAGCTGCACGTCGTGGATGACATGCGCTATGCCATGCAGTCGAACCTGGCGATGTCGTCGGTCAGCTCGGCGCTGCGCAACCTGGCGCTGGAGGTAATTCGCATCTCCAACGACCTGCGCCTGCTGTCGTCGGGCCCGAACACTGGCCTGGCGGAAATCAACCTGCCCGCGCTACAGCCCGGTTCGTCCATCATGCCGGGCAAGATCAATCCGGTGATGGCGGAGTTGGCGGCGATGGTTTCGTTCCAAGTTGTCGGCTATGACACGACGGTCGCGCTCGCGGTGCAAGCCGGCCAGCTCGAGCTTAACGTCATGATGCCGACGATGGCTTACAGCGTGCTCACCTCGATCACCATCATGACCAACATGCTGCGGCAGCTCACCGAGTTCTGTATCAAGGGCATCACGGTCAACCAGAAACGCACCGATCTTTACGTGCAGAGCACGGTGTCGCTGGCTACGGCGCTGAATCCGTACATCGGTTACGCCAAAGCGGCGGAGATTGCCAAGGAGTCGGTGAAGACCGGCAAGTCCATCATTGAGATTGCCCGTGAGCGCGGCGATCTGAGCGAAGAGCAGATCAAGGAGATTCTTGATCCTGCGCGCATGACCGAGCCGGTGCGCCCGCTGGACGCAGCAAAGGAGCGGGAGAAGATCAAGGCGAAGTAACTTGGCTGAGTCGATTTTTGGTGGCAGGCAGAATGAGCAGACGGTCAACTGCTAGTCCGCCTACTCAAACCTAGCAGGAGAGCGTCAGCGGTTGTCATCTCTGCATCTTCTGGTTTCTTGTTGGCATTGTAGTGCCTGACAGTCACGTCTATCTGCAACATGAAGATTGCCGACGGATCCAATTGACCCTTTAGATCACCGATGAGTCGATACAGCGCGATAACCTCATCGTCGGTTGCAGCGGGAGCTGTCTTGATCTGCTTTAGCACCTCTTGTGTCTTCGCGGGCTTCTCCTGGCCTATCTTCTCGCGCATCTCGCGTTGCCGCACTTCGAGATCTTTCCTCATACCGTTGGATCGTTCATTTATACAACGTACTTCACTCCGCTGCGGGAGCCGATCGAATCTGGCAGTGCAGTCTGAGGCAACGCGAATGGGTTACGGAAGACTTGAAGCGTGTACTCAACCGTTGCTTCGGAATCCGTGTCAAAGATGCCGATACCGCCGACGTTCTCGTATTTGCGAGACCCAAAGATACCCAGTTCGTCGCCGGATTGATCGGCTTTGTCGTAAAGAGCAGCGTCGGCTATTTCAGTGAAGGCCAGCGGGATAAAAAAGTCATCCGCGACGACCAGCAGGTTTGCCGCCGTAGGCGCGAACTTAGGATACGCCCGGGAAACGCACTCCTTCAGATGACCTATGTAAGGTGCGACTGCCCCACCACCGCCGGGGCCATGGTACTTTGGTAATTTCGTGCGCCCAGATTTCCGTTCTTCAGCGTCGAGTTCGCCTTCCCATCCTGGGCTCTTCACTTCTACGAACACGTTCTTACCTTCAGGTGTTCCAATCACGCATTCCCCAACTTTGCCGCTTGCGCCCCGCGGTTCCCACTGGATAATCGGAAAACCATTGTGATGGAAAAAATACGCCACTCGCAACTCGTTCAACGCTTCGTGGTATTGAGTCTTCCGGGAGTTTAAACGTGGTACGAAGTGAGTGAGGCGGTTTTCGGATTCTGCAAATGGCAAAAGGCGTTCTAGTTCCGCTACGAACTTCTCCCTGGTCGGTTTCCAAGGGCAGGTTGCTAACAGCCGTGTTACGACATTCTCCATCAAACGATACTAATCCTAACTTGTGCGAAATCTCCATTATCAGCATTTGGCGGCTGGTGGTGTCGTACTGATCGCCACTCAGTACGCCCAGCGCAACAGCGTCGTTCCCGAAGTGAACCCCGCTCCTACCGCCGCCAGTAAAACCAAATCACCCTTCTTCAGCTTGCCTTCGTCAATCGCGGTCTGCATGGCCAGAGGGATGGTTCCTGCCGTGGTATTGCCGTAACGGTCAATGTTGATGATAACCTTTTCGGCCGGCATCTTGAGGCGATCAGCGGTGGCCTTGATGATGCGCATGTTGGCTTGGTGAGCGATGAAGCAATCCACCTCCTGCCCGGTCAGGCCATTCTTGCGCAGGAGGCGCTCCGTCATCTCCGACATTTTCTTCACTGCATACTTGAAGACTTGCTGGCCATCTTGATGAATATAATGCATTTTCTTGTCTACGGTTTCGTGCGACGCCGGGTTCAGGCTGCCTCCGCCCGGCATATACAGGTACTGGCCTCCCATGCCTTCGATCTGGGCTTCGTAGTCGATAATCCCGTCCTCGCCCTCTTCTGCTGGCTCCAGCAGCACCGCGCCCGCTCCGTCGCCGAAAATGATGCAGACCGCTCGATCCGTGAAGTCGGTCATCGACGAGTTCACGTCGGCGCCGATCACCAGCACCTTCTTGGCCCGGCCGGACTCGATGAACTGGGCGCCGGCGTTGAGCGCATACACGAAGCCCGAGCATCCCGCCGACACGTCGAAGCCCCAGGTGCGTGCAATGCCAAGTTTGTGTTGCACCAGGCACGCCGTCGAGGGATACATCATGTCCGGGGTGACCGTGCCGACTACGATCACATCCACTTCCTGAAGATCGAATGGGTGCGACGCGACGAGCTTCTTGACCGCCTCAACCGCCAAATCACTGGCAGCTACTCCTTTGTCCGCCAAGTGGCGTTCGCGTATTCCGGTGCGTTCCAATATCCACTGGTCGGTGGTGTCGACCATTTTTTCCAGGTCCTTGTTGGTCAGAACGCGAGGCGGGACATAGGTGCCGAGCGCAGTAATTTTGGCGCGACGAGTAGTTGGCACTAGAGTTCTCCGAAACAGCAGTTATGAGTGCGCCTTCATTTTCAACGATACAAAGGCGAAAGTCTATGCGGAGCAAAGAGGCGCCAATCGCGGAATCCATTTTGGCGGTTTGCTGTGCCGAAAGGCGTCCCGCTCTGCAAAAGGAGTAAAATCACTTTGTGAGTAACATCCAACTGCTCATCACCATCGGATTACCTATGCTGGCCCTCGCCTTCGGTCTGTACCTGAACGATCGGCGTTTCGAGGGAATCAGCACCCGCATTGACGACATGCGCACGGACCTTGGAGGGCGCATCACTCGTGTCGAGACTGCGATGGACAATCTCACCAGCAAGCTTGTGGATTTGGATAACCGAGTTGTCAAGATTGAAACAAAACTCGGCATCGGGTAACCGTTACTAAGCCAGACTCCGGACGGCCAATTCCTCAAGAAGCTCTCCGCTGGATTCCTCAGTCCCGGCGCACAAACAAGCCAGGCGCCAGTTGACCGCTGCACCCGCACTAGCCTGCTACCGTTGCTTCCTTCCGGACCTGGCGGGTTTCACAAGATTGCGTTGCGCGGGACCAGCGCCCGACCATTCAATATAACATTCCATGGCGACGGCGTGCTGTAGGCTGGCAGGTGCAAGAGTTCAACCTCAACCGCTCTGGGACCCGCAGAAGACAATGCTAGAATAGAGAAATCGCATGCAGCCAACAACCGATTCTGTAGCCCTGCTGGACGTTGCTGACACAGTTGTCCGCGCAGAAGCGGCGCGTCTCCACAAGCCCGGATTTAAGGCCAGTCCCGCGGCTGCTCCCAAAAAAATTGGCTTTGTAAGTCTGGGCTGTCCCAAGAACCTTGTGGACAGCGAGGTAATGATGGGTCTGCTTTCCCAAGGGGGAGCCCAGATCACTTCCCGCGCGGAAGACGCCGACATTATCGTCGTAAACACTTGCTCTTTTATCGATGCGGCCAAACAGGAATCGGTGGACACCATTCTCGAGATGGCCCAGCATAAGACCGCAGGGCGAGCACAGAAGCTCATCGTGGCGGGCTGCCTGGTCGAGCGCTACCGCAACGAAATCCAGAAAAACATTCCCGAGGTTGACGCCGTGGTGGGCACTGGAGAACTGCAGCAGATTCTCAGGGCTGCGGGAATTGTGCAGCCGGAGCCCACAGGGTCTCCGTTTGTCATCTTGAGTTCGCGTTCCGAAGGCGACGCCCGTGAGGCAGCGGGACGGTTCTCGAAAGCAGAATGGGACGGTGCGATTGCCGATCTGCCGAACTACTTGTACGACGAGTACACGCCCCGCGTGCTGGCGACTCCGAAGTATTCGGCCTACATCAAAATCGCCGAAGGCTGCGATCATCCCTGCTCGTTTTGCATCATCCCGCAACTGCGCGGCAAGTTCCGTTCGCGGCGATCCGAATCAGTCATCGCCGAGGCGCAGCATCTTGCCGAACAAGGTGTGCGCGAGATCACGCTGATCGGGCAGGATACGACCTGCTACGGAGAAGATCTGGGGCTGAAAGATGGGCTGGCATTGCTGCTGGAGCATCTGGCGCAAATCGAGAAATTGCGCTGGGTGCGCTTCCTTTACGCCTATCCCAACAAGATCACCGGCAAGCTGTTGCAAACGATCGCAGCGCATGAAAAGATCTGCTCCTATATTGACGTACCCTTGCAACACGCCTCGCCTGAGGTTTTGAAGCGCATGAAACGCGGCGCCAATGCAGACATCTTCTTAAGCTCGATCGAGAAGATGCGGCGCACGATTCCGGGCCTCACACTGCGCACCTCGTTCATTGTTGGCTTCCCCGGCGAGAGCGAAGACGATTTCGAACAGCTCTGCCAGTTCGTGCGCCAGGCGCAATTCGACTGGCTAGGAGTGTTCGGCTATTCCGACGAGGAAGGGGCCGGGGCTTTCGCACTGGCAGACAAAGTCTCACGGAGAGAGATCGAAAGGCGCCGTAAGAAGCTCATGTCTCTGCAGAAGCAGATCAGCCGCAAGAAAAAGCGCGCTCTCGTGGGACAGCAGTTCGATTTGCTTCTGTCGGGTCCCTCGGCAGAAACCGAGTTGCTGTGGGAAGGGCGGACGGCAATGCATGCTCCCGAGATTGATGGCACGGTTTATGTAAACGATTTTGGGGATCGCGAAGACATTCGCGAGGGTGAGTTCTATCGCTGCGAAATCACCGAAGCACACGACTACGATCTGGTGGCGCGGATTGTGTAGCAATTGTCAGTAGCCAGTCATCAGTTGCCGGTTGTCAGGCTGGAGTCGTTAACTGACAACTGACTACTGGTAACTGACAACCGTTTTTATGAAGAAAGTTCGCAGCTTACGTTGTCCAACTTGCAGAAAGATCGTGCTGGCGAGCGATCCCGAGTATCCTTTCTGCAGCGAACACTGCCGCGCGATTGATCTTGGCAAATGGGCGAGCGGCGCATATGTCATCTCCACCCCGTTGAACGATCCGGAGACCGACGATTCCAACTACTCACGAAGCAAAAAGCCACAGTGAGCCGGGGCTGAACGGTCCGCCGGCGCCGCGATGGGCCACCCTGGTCGCCACCTTCTTTGGCGCTGGAAGATTGCGCCCCGGCCCAGGGACATGGGGCTCGCTCGCTACCGTGTTGTTGTGGTGGCTGTTGGCCTCGCATCTGCCTCCGGCAACGCGGACTCCGGTGATCGTGCTGCTGATAGCACTAGTAGTCGCGATTGGCATACCCGCTGCGACCCTGGAAGCGCGTGGATGCGGCAAGAAAGATCCCTCGCATGTGGTGATTGACGAAGTCGCCGGGCAACTGCTCACGCTGATCACGTGTCCCATCGTGTGGCCAGCGCTGCTCGCCGGCTTTATACTTTTCCGTGCATTCGATATTGTTAAACCTCCGCCAGTGCGTAGCCTGGAGCGACTGCCGGAAGGAACTGGAATTGTGGTGGACGACCTTGGCGCAGGCATCTACGCACTGATTGTCCTGCAGCTGCTGCTTCATTTTGGAGTGATACGCTGAGAGCCAAGCACGCGACCGCATGAGTTAAGCACGAGATCGACAGATGATAGAACGAAGAACGGGCGCAAAAAACGTAAACGGCAAACCCCATATCGATTCCATCGATCCCGGGTGCGCTCTGCCGGGAGGCGAGGTTCGCATTAGCGGCAGTGGGCTCCGGCCCCGGGAACTGCGCCGGCCGCAGGTGCGATTCGGCGACGTGGATGGTTCCATCATCATCAGTGCGGAACAATTCATCGTGGTCCGGGTGCCCGAAGGCGCCGCATCCGGTGAAGTCGTGGTCGCCACCAATGGCCACAGGAGCAATCCAGGCGAGGTGCGGGTCGGCGTTCCCATCGCGGAGAATCTCCACCCGGTAGCGAACCCGGCGATTGATCAAGATGGAAACATTTATGTCACGTTTTCCGGATCGCGCGGGCAGAAGGTCCCGGTTGCGATCTACCGCATCGACAATAATTACAACGTCAAGCCCTTCGTCCACGAAATGATGAATGCCACCGGCATGGCCTTCGACCGCGCGGGTAGTCTCTATGTTTCGTCGCGTTATGACGGAACGGTGTACCGCGTGGCGCAGAACGGTACCATGACCTCCTACGCCGAAGGCATGGGCGTCGCGACGGGAATGGCCTTCGACCCGATCGGGAATCTTTACGTCGGCGATCGCAGCGGCACCATCTTCAAGATCGATCGTGACCGCCAGATCTTCGTGTTTGCCATGCTGGAGCCGAGCGTCTCCGCCTATCATCTCGCCTTCGGTAACAATGGAAATCTGTACGTCACCGGCCCCACCACTTCGAGCTTCGATGCCATTCAGCAGATCGATCCGCACGGCGCCGTTAGCGTCTTCTACCGGGGACTCGGGCGCCCGCAGGGACTCGCGGTCGACGTCGACGGCAATCTTTATGTCGCCGCTTCGCTTAGTGGCCGCCGCGGCATCGTGCGGGTTACGCGTGATCGCAAGGCATCATTGGTAGTCTCGGGGCAAAACCTGGTCGGACTGGCATTCGCGCGCGGCGCCTCGGCCGTGCTTGCCACCACCACCGGCGTGCATCACCTTTCCTGGGACATCGAGGGACGGGAGCTGATTCCGGAGAGCTAGCGCTAAATGCTAACTGCTCAACGCTGCTAGACTGAATCCGTGATTGCCGAAATCATCGCCATCGGCTCGGAGATGCTGACTCCGTACCGGCAAGACAGCAATTCCCTGTTCCTCAGCGGGCGTCTTAACGATCTAGGCATCAGCGTCGCTTTCAAAACCATAGTCGGCGACAACAGCGACCATCTTGCAGCCGTTGCGCGCACCGCCGTTGGCCGCGCCGATATAGCCATCTTCATGGGAGGCCTGGGACCAACGCAAGACGACCTGACGCGCGAGAGCGTGGCCACCGCGCTTGGAGTCTCGCTGAAGCGAGATCACGCGATCGTCACCGAAATGTACAAACGATTTGCCGAACGCCGCATTCAGATGCCGGGAAACAATGCGCAGCAAGCCGACGTGCTTGAGGGCGCCGAGCTGCTGCCGAATTCCAGAGGCTCGGCGCCGGGCCAGTGGCTGGAGACGAGCATCAACGAACAACCGAAGATTGTTGTGCTGCTTCCCGGCCCTCCGCACGAACTTCAGGAGATGTGGGACCAGCAATGCGTGGATCGGCTGCGCGCCCTAGCTCCATCGGCGGCCATTGCGACGCGCGTCCTCAAGGTCGCAATGATGGGCGAGTCGGCCGTAGATGAACGTACCGCGCCGATCTACAAGAAATACCCCAATGTCGAAACCACTCTGCTGGCTGGCCAAGGACAGGTCGAATTCCATTTGCGAGCGACCGCCGCCACCAAGGCGGAGGCACAAGCGGAAGTGGATCGGCTGGCCGGCGAGTTGGAAGACGAACTCGAGGACGCGGTGTTCTCCTCGGCGGGCGAATCGCTGGAGGAGATCGTCGGTTACTACTTGCAGATGCGCAACGCGAAACTGGCGGTGGCCGAGTCGTGCACCGGCGGAATGATTGCCGAGCGGATCACCTCGGTGCCCGGAAGTTCGCGCTACTTTCTGGGCGGGGCGGTGGTCTACTCTAACGATCTGAAGACGCTGTTTGCCGACATTCCTCCCCTAATGATCGAGGCGCATGGCGCGGTCAGCAAAGAAGTGGCGCTGGCGCTGGCGGAAAACATCCGCGAGATTTGCAATGCCGACATCGGCGTCGGAGTCACGGGCGTCGCAGGTCCTGGTGGCGGCACAGAGGAGAAGCCGGTTGGCCTGGTATATGTCGCGATCACCAACGGACACAAGCAGGAGGTGGTGCAGCGGCGTTTCTTTGGAGACCGCGACCGCATACGCCGATGGGCAAGCCAGCAGGCGCTCGACCTGGTGCGGCGCA